>ORJL010188303.1_pt1 | contig 13247 bp, 5 predicted proteins | sample 1779941 | NCBI WGS metagenome assembly ORJL01 (sample SAMEA104232317, study PRJEB22302) | groundwater metagenome | biome: forest; feature: aquifer; material: groundwater | place: USA | collected 2011-08-07 | depth 5.8 m
CAATTTGTCACTAGCCAGCCGGTTAATCTTACTGGAAATGAAGGCCTTCCATTAGTCATTACTGTCGTAGCTTCTGATCCTAATTCTAGTGACACGCTTACTTATTCTGCGGCATTAGCGGATGGTGGGCAATTGCCTATGGGATTTCCTTCTCAAGGGACAAGCGAAGGAGATTTTTCTTGGACGCCTAGCTCTGGACAAGCAGGTACCTACAGGATAATTTTTACAGTTAGTGATAATCATGGGGAGAGTGTTTCTTCTGATTCAGAGATAATCACGGTTAATGCCGCGCCTGTGGCCAATCAGCCGCCTCAAGCCGCTGCCCAAACCCTCTCTGCCACTAAAGGTACACCACTAGCAATTACTTTAGCCGGCAGTGATTCCGACGGTACAATAGCATCTTATGCTATTGTTAGCAATCAAGGCCCGAATAAAGGGACATTATCTGGAACTGCTCCGAGCCTAGTCTATACCGTAGGCGATAATGCTGTTAACAACGATGTAGATAGCTTTAAATTTACCGTTACCGATAATCAAGGCAGCGTATCTCCTGAAGCAGCCGTAAGGATTAATATAACGGTTCCTGTTATTAACCAGCCGCCGGTAGCTCCGAGTAATTTAAGGGTAGTTTCTGTAGATAGCAGTTCTACTCCTTGGCAGATTAACTTTGCATGGAATGATAACTCTGACAATGAGGCTAATTTTGAAATGGGGATTAGCAATGATGGAGTGAATTTTCAGGGTTACCATGCGATTGGGTCCAATACAACTACTTCTATAGAAAGCTACAGTGGTCTCATGCATTATTATGCAATTCGCACCTTACCCGCGTCTAGTTATTCTAATATAGTGGATATGAGGGAAGTATTTCCGAAATTTAATTCAACTACAGATGCTGCTAATGCCGTAATAAATCAAGCTTTTACTTATGATTTAGCAGCTAAGTTAATGCCGCGTCCCGGGGCGAATCCCAGTTTTGCTATTACTTCAGCCAATCATCCAAGCTGGCTAGGTATTACTGGTAATAACTTAACCGGAACTCCGCCTCAAGGCGCAGCTAGTAGCTATGACATAAGCATAACTGCGACAAATTCAATGGGCAAGACACTTACGCCGTTGGCACTTACTATTAATGTAGCCGCCCCAGCTAACCGGCCTAACCGGCCGCCGGTAATTAATGACGTTAGCCTTAATCCTGCTAATGGCATAATAACTGAAGGTCAACCTATAGTCATTACGGTATCTGCGAGTGATCTTGATGGAGATAATCTTATTTATAATGCAGCGTTCCGAAATGGAGTCCCGATACCTACAGGATTTCCATCCCAACAGCCAAGCTCAATTTTTAATTGGACTCCTAGCGTTGGACAGGCAGGGCCTTATAGTATAGATTTTTCTGTTAGTGATGGAAAAGGCGGAATCGCTACCGCTCCTTCTAATCCATATACTATTATTGTTAATCCTACCGTAGTGCCAACCGTTCCTGGTGCGCCTACGATAACACAAGTAACCGCGGGTGCAGGTATGGCTACAGTAACTTTTTCTCCACCCGCATCTAATGGCGGTAGTCCGATTACTGGATATACCGCGATTTCATCTCCCGGTGGAATAACTGGCACTAGTGCAGCAACAGCTGCTTATGTAAGTGTCAGTGGCTTAACTAATGGCACGGAATATAGATTTACTGTAACTGCTACTAATGCCGTTGGAACTGGTGCTCCTTCAGCTGAATCTGATCCTGTGACTCCTAGAGTAGCCAACCAGCCGCCGGTGGCAGATTCTCAAACTGTGACCACCTCGAAAAATACACCAATACAGATAAACCTCAATGCTGTTGATCCTGAAGGGGATAAGGTTACTTATATGCTTTCAGGGGAAACTAACGATTTACCTCAACGTGGTAATTGTTTTCCAAGAATATCAGATAATCAAACAGGGACATTTACTATAACCTATACTCCTAATTCAGATGAGGTTGGGCAAGATTCATTTAAATTTTGGGTAATAGAAGAAGGTACGGCGCGTCAATCAAATGTCGCTACGGTAACGATTAATATTGTGGATACTCCCCCTCAAGCCCCAACTTTTACCAAGACAAGTGATTCTATCACTATGGTTGATGGCACAAATGTTGATTATCGTTTACCACTGCAGTCCAGTGATACTATTTCAAGTATAGATTTTTCATTTACTCCTACAATTAATTGGTCAAGCTTAAATGGCACTACTTTTACTTTTGCTCCTCGTTCAGCGAATGCTCAAGCCTATGTGCTAACTTGTACTAAGGCTGTTGATGCTCAAGGCAGGCAAACAACTAACACATTTACTTTAAATATTACTGTTACCGCTGCCCCGCCAGTTAATCATGCGCCGGTAGCCAATGATCTGTCTAATATAACCACGGCCCAGGATACAGCTAAAACATTTAATCTTTCCGCTGCTGATCAAGATGGAGATAGCTTAACTTATAGTATCGTAACAAGTCCAGCTAAGGGAAATCTCTCTGCAATCACTAATACTAATCAAATTACCTATACACCAAACCTCGGTTCCTCTGGCACAGATACCTTTACCTTTAAAGTTAATGATGGTAAAACTGATTCTAATACCGCTACAGTAACTATTGCTGTTACCGCTGCTCCAGTTAACCAGCCGCCAGTGTTAAATGCTATCGGTAATAAATCAACAGATGAGAATCAGCTGTTACAATTTACTATATTGGCAACAGATCCTGACGGATTTAGTTATTCTATCGAAGGCTTGCCTTCAGGCGCGATTTTCAATTCTTTAACCGGGGCTTTTGATTGGGCGCCAAGCTATGATCAAGCAGGAACTTACGATGTTACCTTTAAGGCCATAGATGCCAAAGACGCAAATTTGGTAACTTCTGAAAAAATAACCATTACGGTTAATAATGTACTTCGACTACCGAGTTTTCCTTCGGGCGCTACTTCTATAACTTTGGATAATCAAGCCGAAGGGACAAGTATAAATCAAGCCTTGCCTCAAGCCGCAACTAGTGCGATAGCCAGCGACTCTATTACTTATATAGCTGTGTCTAATCCAGATTTTATTAGTGTGGATCCTAATAATGGCACAATCACTGGCACTATACCTTATTTAGGAGATGATAGGACAGAAGCAGTAGTTGTCAAGGCTCACGGCAGCGAAGGAGATAGCACCAATCAATTTACTCTAACTATTAATGTTAAAAATGTTAACCGCGCGCCGGTAATTACGCCGATCGCGGATCAAGTTGTTTCTGAAGGCCAACTTTTAGAATTTAATATTGAAGTCAAAGACCCGGATAATGAGAGGTTAGTTATTGAATTAAGCAATGCGCCTTCCGGAGCTACTTTAGCAAATAATACTACATTTAGATGGACGCCTACTTATAGTCAGGCTACTAAGTATCAGTTAACTTTAACAGCAACTGATGAGCATAAGGCTGTTGCCACGCAGAATTTCTATATTACCGTTAACGACGCGGCCGAGCCTGCTAAGCCGGTGGAGCCACCGGTTGAACCGCCGACTACGCCAGTTACTCCGGAAACGCCAGTTACTCCGGAAACACCCGTTACCTCGGAAGAGCCGGTAACTACGCCTACTACGCCAACAAAAACTGGATCGACGAATCCTACTATTTCTAGCGGAAGCCTGATTATTGTGCAACAGCCGACAAGTACCACGCCAAGCACTACTCCTGGAACCCAAGGTACGGAGTTAGCTTCTACAGGTATTCCTACGACTAGTGTAGTTTCTTCGTACCCGTCTGCATCTTTAGAATCAATTATACAGCCGGAAACTAATAATATGGAACGCACTGCTCGGATCTCTCGCGATGAAGAGATGTCTTCAGCGGTTAGCGCTACCCCGGCTTCTGCTATACAGCCGGCAAGCATGAATTTTATGGCCAGTCACGACAAGAAAGGCGTAATTAATGAGATCTCGGTTTTAGATGCCCAAGGCGAGGCTACGCATACCTACGGAATCAAACGCAAGAATGCAACCATTACTTTAAGCCGCAACGACGGCAGTAAGGTTAGTTTACAGCTTAAGAAAGATAAAAAAATTATTAGTAAAATAGATATTAAAGAATCTGAAGGGGTTTCTAAACAAGATATAGAAAAAGAGCTCAAAGGTATCCTGCCTTTGATGGGATTAAGAAAAGGCAAATAAGGACAAGGCAAACTCGCAGGTAAGCTAGGGAGTAAAAATGTTTAAGACAATTCTAATAAGTTTAGCCATAATTTTTTTTTGGGCGTCGCTTTCTTTTGCCCTGCCTAAAAATTTTAAAGGCCAGGAAATTTATACCTCAAATTCCGGATCTAAGAAAATCATCGTTATCATTAATTCCAATCTTTATACTGCTAATTATGATCCGGCATTAAAAGAGAAATATGATTTTTCGTTGAGGCAATATCTAGATGATTTAGAGGCAGAGGATTATCGCGTAACTTTAACTAAATATCCCAACGCCGGTACGCCGCAAGAATTAAAAGATTATATCAAGGATTATTATAAGATTAGTAAAAATACTCTGCAGGGCGTTGTAATGATAGGTAGCCTGCCGATTCCCTATAGCCGTTTGAAGATTAATATGGAGTATCTTGATTATTTCCCTTGTGATTTATTTTATATGGATTTAGACGGCACATGGGTTAAGAACTATACCAATGATGGCACTTACGCCGAACATAAAGATAAATGGTGGCCAGAGATCTGGCTGGGAAGGATTACTGCCAGCCGGCTGCGATATACTTACAAGAGTGAGGCAGAGTTATTAAGGACATACTTTGCCAAGAATCACGCTTATCGTATTGGAAAAATGTCCGCGTCTATCGGGCAGAATGCTTTAATGTATGTTGATGATGTTATTACTGATTCAGAGCAAAATAGCTGGCGCAATAGTCATTTTTTCAAAGGGGCGTATCCTCTTTCAGCGGTTACGGTAAGAAAGGGTTATGATGAAACCAACCCTACTGATTATAAAGACCAGATTAGCGGGGCCTATGGCACTACTTATGAATTGGTACATCTAGTAGCAGATTCATTTTCCGAGGGACACCTATTTAAATTTCATAATTCTTCACCCGAGACGATAAGTGAAACATTTTCTACATATGATATCCCCGGCGCAAAGGCGCTGTTTTATGTCCTAGAATGTCCGTCTGCCTGTAGATACGATGTTGAATGTATGGGCAATTATTATCTCTTTGCCCCGGGTAGCTTTGGTTTGGCTGTGATTGGCTCTACGCGCGAGGTGAGTTTTAATAAATTTGCCCTGATAGATGTGGAGATATCTGATTTTTATGAATTATTAAGCGTTTCTAAAAATAGAAAAACTTTAGGGGAGGCATTTAAAAATTGGTTTGGCAAGCGTAATTTTCGGCTTTTTATTTATCCGCAGACCCATGGGTTTACTTTGTTAGGGGATCCTACTTTAAGTCTTGATCCGCCTAGAGCCTCTATTGATACGATCAGCCCGGATTATCCCGCGGAAGGCAAAGAAGTAACTTTTATCGGCTCTGCGCGTCTGGCCAGCGGCACTATAAGAGATTACTATTGGCGCTTAGATAACGATAAGAAAGATATTAGCAATAATAGTAATAACTTTAAAATCAGCCAGCTTACTAAAGGCGAACATATGGTTTATCTTAAGGCTCGGGATGATAAAGGGCGCTGGTCGTCAGAAGATAAAAGGGTGTTTACTGTGGCCAAGGTTAAGACTGATTTTACCGCGCCTACCAGTGAACTTATTCTTATTTCTAATCCGCGGCATACTCTTGCCGGCCAGTGGTATAATAAACAGGATGATCATGCCACATTCTACTTCCGCGCTTCTGACGGCGATGGTTCAGGAGTGGATAAGGTTTTATATTCTCTAGATAATTCCGATCCGCGTATAGCTGCCGCAGTAGATGAGCGGATAGATTTATCCCAAGACGGCCTATTCGTAATTAAATACCGCGCGCAAGATAAAGAAAATAATCAAGAGAATATTCGAGTAGCGAATAAAGTAATTAGAATAGATAAAACACCACCGAAGACCCAGCTTACTACAATTACGGGAGATGATGTGGTTAGCGGTAATTGGTATAAGGGCCCGCTAACATTTAAACTTACGGCTTCAGATGCAGTTGCTGGCGTAAATCAAGTCTCGGGAGCCTATAGTACCACCTATTCTTTTTATAAAGACGGGAATACCGATAACAGGCAGGGCCCGTATTCTTATTTTGCTCCTATTGAGCTTTTTGATGGGGTGTATACTTTTTTGTATCATTCTGAAGATGCCGCCGGGAATATTGAAGCGGAGCAAACTAAAGAAATCAATATTGGTACGCCTAACTCTCCGCCTTTAGTTGAGAATAAAGATTTAGTTATTAATGATGGCGAGACAATAAATATTAATTTACATGAGTTAGCCTCTGATTCTAATGGCGATAAGTTATCGTATAAAATAGTTACCCCGCCGCAGCATGCGAAAGAACCGTTAAAGGTTAATGTTGGTACGGTTGTTTATCGAGCGGTAAATAATTACAACGGCCCAGATTTTTTTGAATTTACCGCTAATGATGGCAAGCTAGATTCTGGTAAGGCGCGCATAAATATTAACATAAATGACATAAATCATACCCCTACTAAGCCGCAAGGGCTAAAGGTTACAAAAAATGGCCTAGATAGTATCGATATTGCTTGGGATGCGTCAACTGATGCCGATGGAAATGCCATAAAATACTATGTATATCGCGATAATATTTTTATGCAGATGGTTACTAAAACCAGTCATCATGATACCGGGCTTGATCCTAAATTGGTATATATTTATAAAGTGAAGGCCCAAGATGATAGCGTTAATCTTCTTACATCAGAAGATTCTGATTTGCTATCTGCGCAGGCAAAACAGGCTCCTATAGCATATAATCTTGAGAAAACCCTTCTGGAAGATAAGCAGGTTGAGATTACTTTAGCAGCTTATGATGCTAACGGAGATAAGCTTAATTATATTGTGTCTTCTTCTGCGGATGCAGGACCGCATCATGGAGCCCTTATCGGCACAGCGCCGAAGCTTATCTATAAACCTACTTCAGCTTATCATGGCCCGGATAGCTTTAAGTTTAAGGTTAACGACGGAGAGTTTGATTCTAAGGAGGCTGAAGTTAAGCTTGAAGTAATGCCTACTCCAGCTCCACAAGGGACGGTAACTCTACAACGTTGTCCTACGAATTTACGTGGCGCCCTAAGGGTGAATCTTGTTTTGAGAGATGATGCGAGTGGCCTTAATGAATGGCGTATCCGGATATATAAAGAGGTTGCTGGCAGGCCGCTTGTAAGCGCAAGAGATGAGGGTCCTTTTGCCGATTTGCATTCTGTTTCCCGTGAGTATGATTTAGAATTATCTGAACAACTTGAGTATAGTAAAGAGTATACCTGTGAAGTTGAGGTTTTTAATAATAAATACAAGAAGAGCGCGCTTATTTCAAATAGATTCAAAATGCCATCTCTGTATCCGGTATTTAGGGATGGCGCGACAACAGCAACAGCAACAAATTATGTGGGGAATCTTTTTAGCTATGCATTTCCTTGGGTTTTATATAGTGACAGCAACTGGTATTTTCCTGCAGAAGGAGATGCAGGAAAATATGTATGTGAGTCTTTACCGCCTGGTTGGGTTGTGAAGCGTTATCCGATTACTGAATATGTTAAGTATTATATAGAACCCATCGGTGGCAAGCTTAAACCAGAGCATAAGGGTAATTTTACTGTGTTCTTTAAAGCCACTACTGCGAACGGTGAAAGCGCGACGTTTACTCTCTATTTAAGTATTGTAGAGCGTTCAAGCGCTAATGATATAACAGTGAATTCCTTATCATGTAGTTCTCCTATAGAGGTTACTCTTAGTGGCAAAGGAGAATATCCTCTAACTTATCAAGTGCCTTCGCCAACAGGTCTTAAATGGGGCAGGCTTTCTGCGCTAAGAGGCGATAAAATTATTTATACGCCTAATGCTGATCTGGGCAATAATTGCCATATCCGTTCAGACTCTTTTATGTATGATGTAATAGATAGCGCGGGTACGTCTGCACGGGGAAAAGTTACTATCAATATTGGCGCCAATCAACCTCCTATTGCTAAAGATCGTGTAATAAATTGGAGTTACATTATAGGAAGAGACGAAGGATTGGGAGATATTCTTCTTGAAGCGGCTGATCCGGATGGCGATAGATTAAGTTACACTATAATAGATACTTTAGATCATCCGAAGTCGAGTCGTATTAGGATGACTACTAACAATAGATTTGACTTCCTAACGTATAAGTCTGATGGTTTGCCCATTGATGAAAAAGTTTATTTTAAGGTCAATGATGGCTGGGCTGATTCTAATATTGCAACAGTTCGAATAGTGTTGAAACCGGTTTCTGAAGAGCCACATGATCCTCCAACTCCAATCGACATGGGACAGCTTACAGCGCGATTTATAGGTTGTCAAAACGCTGCTGTGTGCAGCGGTGCTTGCTATTCTGGAGTTGTCCCGAGAGTTGAATTATCTTGGCCGGCCTGGCCTGAAAATAAAGGGAAAGCTAATTATGTTTGGAAAAGTACATATTATATTTCTGGTTCTCATCCGTTTCAGCGTACTTGTAGTAATTGTAATCCCGTTGAAAAGAAAGGAGAAGTGTGTTATTTTATACATGATGGCGGCGGCCCTGGAACAACGAATTACTATTCATTGCATGTAGAGGTAGATGGGAAAACTGTAGCAACCTATAAGTCGACAAGTATAGTACTTCCTAATTGCGGTTCTGCTAAAACAAACCAGCTGCAAACTAGGGAAACATTAGAGGCTGTCGGGTTTAAGTTAAAAACATTCGGTTCCATACAAAGTGAACAACAAGAGATAAGCGAAGAGATTGTTTTTGATCAGCGCGGGCAAAAGCTATCTAATCCAGGAAAGATTTTCTCTTCTCAGCGTAAGCCCGAGCGCGCTAACCCAAGCAAGCGTAACAAGTTTAATCCCACCATGCAATAATTTTTAAGATTTAGCTTGACATTTTTTTTCCATTTAGTAAAATTTAAATAGTAAAATTTTACTAATAGGGACTGTCCCCGGGCAGAGCTATAGCTTCCTACAAGGGGACTGTCCCTAAGAAAAAGGATATTTATGAATTGGGACCCTAAAACACAGACTAAATTCAAGGTAATGATTGCTAAGATTCCGGTTTTCCATCGGGCGATAACTGAAAGCACCGTGACGGAAGCAGCGCAAAAAAATGCTCAAACTCGGGGTGCTTCCCAAGTCGAAGAATTGGATGTGATCAGCGCTTTTTTCTCGGATGTGCCTTCGCCTTTTTACAGTATGATGATTAGGTTGCTCGAGCAGAATAATTTTGATTACCGTAAATACGGTTTTCCTAAGAATAATAAATAATGAAAATTGCAGTTATCGGCGCAGGGGCAATCGGCGCTTTAGTTGTCGGGTATTTAAAATCAAAAGGCGAAGATGTAGTTTTAGTGGGTCGGCCTGACGCCGTTAAAGCAATTAAGAAAAACGGTTTAGCTATTTCCGGATGCCGTCGTGATTTAAACGTTAAGATTGATGCCGTCGAGAAATTAAATTTTTATCCTGACTTAACAATTCTAGCTACAAAAAGCCAGGATTTAGAAACAGCGATAAAAGAAAATCTTAAATTTTTGCAGGATAGTGTAATTTTAACTACCCAGAATGGCCTGCGGGCAGATCTCCTGGTAGTAAAGTTGCTTCCAAAAGAGAATATAATTTCTAGTATCGTGATGTTTGGCTCAACATATTTAGAGCCGGGTAAAATTGTGCATAATTTTGAAGGCTCTTGGATATTGGGGAGGATTTTTCAGAAGAATGATGAAAGGATAGTTGAAATATCCGAAGTACTGAATCAAATTTTTCCGACGATAATCGCTGAAGATATCAAAGGGATGAAGTATTTGAAAGTTTTTGTTAATGCGAATAACTGTATCCCGGCAATTTTAGGTTTGAGTATGCAAGAAGCATTTCGGGATTTAGAGATAAGCCGGATCGCAATTGCTATTTGGAAAGAAGGGCTTAATATAGTAAATAAAGCAGGGATTAATTTAGTAAGCCTACCGGATTTTCCGCTTGAGCGGCTAACGAAATTAACTGCGCTATCTACGGATGAGGCGGCAAAGATATATTCCGGCATCATGGTTAATTTAAGTAAAGTTCCTCTTTACGGCTCAATATTGCAAAGCATTAAAAGAGGTAAGCTCTCTGAAATAGATTATATCAATGGTGAATTTGTGGCGCTAGCCAAGAATAATAATTTATCTGCACCGTTAAACGCAAAGCTAGTAGAAATGGTGCATAGCGTCGAGAAAAACAATAAATTTTTTAGTAAAGAAGAGTTGGTAAATAATACGAAAAGGTTATTTAATTAAAGTTTATTTATAGCGTCATTCTGAGTCCCGCCGAAGGCGGGGCGAAGAATCTGTTTTTAGAAGATAGATTCTTCGTCGCCCTTCGGGCTCCTCAGAATGACATGCAAAAAGGATTAATTAATATGGGCGAGGTCGATACTCCATTTCCGAAATTAAAACTTACCGTAATTAATGTGTACGGCTTGTGTTATCACGGCTACAAACAAGGCGACGAGCTGATTTTGGAAGATTTTACGCATCCGCCGAAGTTTTTCTGTTTGGGCCTGGCGCATGCGCTTTTTCCGGTAATTTATGCTTTGAGTTTTGGCGCCTGTTTTCCTTTTCGCGATAATCAACGCAGCCTTTTAGTAACCTGTCCTGACGGCGGAAAATTAGAATTTAAGATAGAGATTTTGGATAAAGACGGGAAAGTGCAAGTGATTCCTAAAAATCCGAATTTTAAAGGGCCTAATCCTAAGAAAATGGAGCTTGAGGTGGTCCAGGCCAAAGGTAAATGTACTTTTGGTTATAAAGTTGGCGACAAATGGGAAACACAGGGGTTAAAATGCATTCCAGGATTCTGCGGCGCGGCATTTCATTGTGCGTTCCCTGCATTATTTGCTTTAAACTTCGGGGCGAAATTTTTCTTTATGCCGGATCCGGATTCAATCGACACAGTGACTTGCCCCGACGGCGGAAATATCGTTTTTAAAGTAAAAAGAATTGAGGAGAGTTAATAGATGGTAAAAAGACGTGTAGTAATTACCGGAATTGGCGTGATTGCGCCTAATGGTATAGGTAAAGATAATTGTTGGCAGGGGATGTCTCAAGGCAAATCTGGAGTGAGAAGGGTTACTGATTATGATGTGTCAGTCTTTAATACAAAAATCGCAGCGGAAGTTAAAGATTTTGATCCTTTTAAATTAGGACTCACGCATGATGAAGTAGTGCGTATGGATAGATATGTGCAATTTGGCGTGATCGCTGGTGACATGGCGATTAAGGACAGCGGTTTAGATTTCTCTCAAGAAGATCCCGAGCGCGTAGGCGTATGTTTAGCCAATGCGATTTGCGGTACAAAATATATGGAAGAAGAATTTGCTCTTGTGACCGACGACGGGAAAAAGCCGATTGACCCCTCGAAAGTCAGGCCTGATCTTTATGACGCGGCTATGTTTAATACTCCCTCTATCGAGATTAGTGCTAGATATGGCTTAAAAGGAACTTGTAATACTATTTCAACCGGTTGTACGGCTGGCACCGATTCTATGGGATTTGGTTTAGAGACAATTCAGGATGGCGAGCAGGATGTGATGATTTGCGGGGCGGCGGAGGCACCGCTTACACCGATAACTTTTGGCGCGTTTGATGTGGTTAGTGTTCTGTCCGTACGCAATGACGAGCCGGAAAAAGCAAGTCGTCCATTTGATAATAAGCGCGACGGATTTGTTTTGTCGGAAGGCGCGGGGATTTTAGTTTTAGAAGAATTAAATCACGCTTTGAAACGTGGCGCGCATATTTATTGCGAGATTCTAGGATTTGGCACAAGTTGCAATGCTTTCCATATGACAGATCTTCCTTCCGACGGTGATGCGATGAAAAATTGCATTGCCTTAGGCCTAAAAGATTCTAATGTAAAACCTACAGAGATAGATTATATTAATGCCCATGGCTCATCCACGCGTATGAATGATATTTTTGAGACTAGCGCCTACAAAGCAATATTTGGCGATTATGCCTACAAAGTACCGATTAGCTCACTTAAATCCATGATCGGCCATCCACTGGCCGCGGCAAACGCGGTTGAGTTTACGGTTTGCGCGATGATTTTTGAGAAAAATATTTTGCCTCCGACGATTAATCAGGAAGAGAAAGATCCTCAATGTGATTTATTTTATATCCCTAATCAAGCAATTGCTAAAAAAGTAAATATAATTTTAAAAACTTCGAGCGGATTTTCCGGGATTCATTCATCGCTTGTGATGAAGAGGTTCGAATAATGGAAAAAATTGCAGTTACAGGAATTGGGGTAGTTACTCCGTCGGGGATTGGCAAGCGCCAATTTTGGGCGAATGTTAAATCTGGCAGGTCTTTTATTAAAGAGATTACGCGTTTTGATGCTTCGCGTTACCCATCGCATATCGCCGGGCAAATCGACGATCTAGAGAAATATACTCATCTTAGCGAGCGCTTACTTAAAAAAATTGATGCTTTTTCGCATATGGCCTTAGTGGCGTCGGAGTTGGCTTTGCAGGATGCGGGTATTGATATCAAAAATGAAGATCCGAATTTAGTCGGTATATTTTTAGGTAACGCCATCGGCGGCTGGCTTTACGCGGAAACCGAGTTGCGTGATTTATATTTAGAGGGCCGCGAAGGGGTTTCGCCTTATATGGCATCCGCTTGGTTTCCCGCAGCGCCGCAAGGCCAGGTTTCGATTTATTATGGTATTAAAGGTTTTAGTAAAACTATCGTCGCTGATCGTGCCAGCTCCCTGATGGCTTTAGGTTATGCGCGCAAAGTTTTAAGTAAAAATAAATTAAATATGATTTTATCCGGCGGCATGGAAGCCCCGGTTACGCCTTATGCTTTGTTATGCTGTAATACTTATGGCGCGCTTTCGCGGAACAATAAAGATCCACAAGGAGCGTATCGGCCGTTTGATCGGGCTAGAGATGGTTTTGTTATTGGCGAGGGCGCAGGGATTATGGTTATGGAGCCGGTTACGCGCGCAAAGACAAGAAAAGCGAATATTTTTGCTTATATTTCGGGATACGGCACAAGCTGCGATGGGGTAAACAGAATTAATCCTAACCGCGATGGTAAAGAATTAG
>ORJL011899632.1_pt1 | contig 13243 bp, 12 predicted proteins | sample 1779941 | NCBI WGS metagenome assembly ORJL01 (sample SAMEA104232317, study PRJEB22302) | groundwater metagenome | biome: forest; feature: aquifer; material: groundwater | place: USA | collected 2011-08-07 | depth 5.8 m
AAAAACAACAAAAGCAACGCCAAGCTATGCTCAACAGTATCAGGGTCAGGGATAAGGTAATTACTAGCGGTGGTATTTATGGCAAGATTATCAAAGTCAAAGATACATCCGTGATTGTGCAAATCGCTGAAAAAGTAGAAGTTGAAGTGGCCAAGTCCGGAATTGTCAGCATTGAAAACCGTGAAGTGACAGTGGAAAAGGACAAAAAGAGTAATGAAAAAGTTAAACTAGAAAAAGAAGATACCTCTGACAAAGCTAGCGAAGAATAAGCAATAATTAACCCTAAGAAAAGCAAGTGGTCTATAAGACCACTTGCTTTTCTTAGAATCCCACCTCCCACTTTCAACTTTCCACTTCCTCGCTCTGACCTCTGATTTCCGACCTCTGACATTAGGCCTCTGGCTTCTGATCACTGACCTCTGAATCAAATACTGGTTTTAAATCAACCATGAGATCTGGAAAAATAGATACTTTGATCTTGTCATCCTCTGTATATATTTCTGGCCGACCATATCTTTGGTCATCAAGGAGTACAAAGACACTGACAAGCTTTCCTTCGGGTTCAACAATCCAGTATTCTTTAACCCCTGCTTTTTCATACTTGTTAAATTTTATAAGCTTGTCCATTTTAATCGAGGAGGGTGAGATGATTTCAACGATCAGATCAGGAGCACCATGACAGCCTTTTCCATCAATTTTGGCTTTATCACACACTATAGTAATATCAGGTTCTACAACAACTTTTATGTCTTCATTTTCCTTTTCGCCGTCCTTGATTAACCTTACAGAGAATGGTGCGGGATAGACTTTGCAGGGTTTACCAGAAAGATATTGATAAAACTGGGCTGAAAGACCGATTAATATCTCTTGGTGAAGAGGAGATGGTACAGCTTGCAGATAAGCTAGACCGTCAATAATCTCCCATCGCTCACCTTCCGGCCAAGTGAGATAATCGGCGTAAGAATAATTACCTTTTTCTTGTGGTAATGGCATAAAATCAAACCTCCCTTATTCTCATATCTGATGAATGTCATCCATCGTAAACTTCTCACTTATCATGGTTATTCCTCAGCCTCCGCTCTTACCCTTATAATACTATTAACCCTTCATGTTTTCAATATTTTCCAATCATAAATACCATCTGAAATTCACTGTTGATTCCTCTCAAATCGAACCTCGAACCACGAACCTCGAGATTGACACTTGGACAACCCTAGCCTTATAATAAAGTTTGGTATGGGCAAGATCCCATTATTTTAAAAGGGAGGAAAGCAGATGAGAAGGGGAAACATCATCAAACTTGTAGCACTCGTGTTACTGGTTGCAGCAGCCGTAACACTCTCTATTAAGCCCCTTACGGATCCCCAAAAGGGTATTCCATTGGGACTTGACCTAAGAGGCGGAGTTCATTTAGTGCTTCAGGCTGAGGCAGGAAAAGATGGCAAAGGAATCACCAAGGATGACATGGACACAGCCAAAGCGATTATTGCTAAACGGGTTAATGAGATGGGAGTCTCTGAACCCATAGTTCAAACAGATTATGATAAAAAGCGGGTCATTGTCGATATTGCTGGAATCCAAGATCCAGATAAAGCGGTGGAACTTATTAAGACAACAGCCAAGTTGACCTTCAGAGATCCCCAAGGAAATGTGGCTTTGGAAGGGGATCAACTTAGTGATGCCAAAGCTGGCCCAGCGCAACAAGCAGGAGCATTTGTTGTGAATCTAACCTTCACTTCTGAAGGGGCCAAGAAGTTTGCTGACTTGACAAGAAGATTCCTCAATCAACGTATTGGGGTATATTTAGATGATAAACTCCTAACTAATCCTACGGTTCAGACAACCATTGCTAACGGGCAGGCTGAGATTACCGGCTACGCGACCTTGGAGGCAGCTGCTAATGATGCTGTGCTCATGCGTTCGGGCTCTTTACCTGTAAGCATGTCCATTGCTGAGAAACGTCAAGTTGGAGCTTCGTTAGGAGTAGACTCTTTACAAAAGAGTATCAAAGCCGGGATCTATGGACTTATATTCATCTTCGCTTTCATGCTTCTCTTTTATAGGGTGCCGGGGGTGGTAGCGGACTTCTCCATCATCGCCTATGGACTTATCGTGCTTTGGGTATTGAAATTCTTTGGAGCGGTTTTGACCCTGCCGGGTATAGCAGGATTTATCCTGTCGATTGGGATGGCGGTCGATTTCAATATCATTATTTATGAACGAGTAAAAGAAGAACTACGCTTAGGTAAGTCCTTGCGGGCTGCAGTAGAAGCTGGCTTTAGCAGGGCGTTCGTCACAGTTATTGATGCCCACGTGACAACCTTGATTGCAGCTATGACCTTGTTTTTCTTAACCACTGGATCAGTCCGAGGGTTTGCCATAACCCTAGGTATCGGTATTATAGCCAGTTTGTTTACGGCAATTACCCTTACAAGATTGGTATTGCGCTTACTTGTAGGAATTAGTCCTAAACAAAATACATTTTGGTATGGTGTCAGGAGGGATGCATAATGGCACGTAAGGAGAATATCTCGAAGCAAAACATTTCTCCCAAGACTCCCCATGCTGCACCAGCGTCTTATGAACAGGTCCAACAAATGCATCCACTCTACTTCAATATTGTTAAGAAACGCTACTGGTGGTTTGCTATTTCACTCCTATTTATTATCCCAGGTATCATTTCGCTTTTCCTCCAGGGACTTAATTTAGGGATTGATTTTACGGGTGGAACGATGCTAGACGTCACTTTCAATAAGGCGACAACCCAAACTGCGGTTTCGGACACCTTGAAATCGGTTGGACTAGAAGGTTCAGTACAATTATCCGACGGTAATACAGGAGCTCTCATTCGGACAGTCGCTTTAGAAGAAGATCAACGGAATAAACTAGTTACTGCACTGCAACAACAAGTCGGCGAGTTTGATAAGAAAACACTCAAGGAAGACAAAGTTGGGGCTGCCATAGGAAAAGAACTCACCCAGAATGCTTTATGGGCTTTGTTAATTGCTTGTGGCTTGATGATTGCCTATCTTACGATACGCTTCCAATTTGTTTATGCCATTTCCGGAATCATTGCCTTGTTGCATGATATTCTGTTGACCGTGGGAATCTTCTCGATCTTTCAATGGCAGATTGATTCCTCGTTTATTGCAGCCATTCTCACGATTTTTGGTTATTCCATTAATGATACAGTAATTATCTTTGATAGAATACGTGAAAATGAAGCCCGACTAAAACGTGGGGATAACTATGAGGACATGGTGGATAAATCAGTCTGGCAGACCATGCGTCGGTCTATCAATACGGTAATCACAGTACTTATTGCCTTATTGTCTGTCTATATTTTGGGAGGAGAATCCACGAAGGTATTTGCCTTGGCCATGCTTATCGGTGTTTTTAGTGGGGCCTATTCTTCTATTTTCAACGCCAGTCAGATACTGGTCGAAATCAAGAACCGTTTAAAAGGTCCCGTCCGGGCCAAAGCATAAGACCCATCGACGCGAGAACTCAACAGATGTAATTATTAGCAAAATTCGGGTAGGGATCTTAATGAATAGTTAGGATCCCTTCTTTTATGGTTAAGAACTGCCTAAGAAGATACTAGAGAATGATTAATAATTCACAAAAAAGCTGGTTTTAGGCAGGAATTATCTTGAGGATGCCGAATAATATAAGGTCAGAAGGCTGGCAAATAAATGTTTAATTTCAACCTAGCAGAGCTATTTTTTTTGTTCTCTTGAGAAAATATCGTGTTATTTTAGAAAGGAAAATGTTATGATTTAGCGAATAAAATAAGGATTATGGATTTTTTGAGGTTATAGATTTAGGAGGATGACATGGAACAAGAACTAGACTTGCGACAATATTGGGACATACTGCGCAAACGATGGCTGATCGTTGTAGCGTTACCGCTCGTTGCCGCACTCACCAGTGGACTCATTAGTTTTCTCATTCTAAAACCGGTTTATCAAGCCTCTACCACGTTGATTGTTGGGAAAAAGGCTTCAGAATCTATCCAAGCGGCGGGACAAATACTGGATTATAATGTACTTCAAGCAAACCTACAGCTTGCCAAAACCTATGGAACCATCGCTCAGAGTCGTACTGTAGAACAAAATGTACTGGAAGAGTTAAAGTTGCCACTGACTGTCGCAGGACTGGATAGTCTAATCTCCATTAATCCGGTAAAGAATACGGAAATCTTAGAAATTCAAGTTAATAATCAAAACCCTGAACTAGCAGCTTTAATTGCCAATACCATGGCTCAAGAGTTTTCTAAAGCGGTTATTGAAATTAAAAAGGTGGATAGTGTAAGCATCGTCGATAAAGCGGTGGCGCCGACGAGCCCCATCAAACCCAATAAAAGGCTCAACGTAATGATTGCCTTTGTTGTGGGCTTAATGGCTTCTGTAGGACTGGTATTCTTGCTGGAATATCTAGATAACACGGTCAAGACGACCCATGATGTAGAGGATCTATTAGGGATTCCGGTACTTGGCCTGATTCCACACTATGAAATAGACAATGAAGCATAAGAGGGGAGATTCCATTGGCATATTCATTGATTACTTTAGAAAAATCGAAATCTCCAGTCTCTGAGGCCTATCGGACACTCAGAACCAATGTTCAGTTTACCAGTATCGATTCCAAGACCAAGAAGATATTAATCACTAGCTCAGGCCCTCGTGAAGGGAAATCGTCCACGGTGGCCAATCTCGCGGTGAGTATGGTTAACGCTGGAGAGTCCGTACTGATCATTGATGGCGATCTGCGTAATCCAACCCAGCATAGGATTTTCGAGTTGGACAACGGGGGAGGCTTATCATCTGCCCTTGTTAAGGATTCAGACTACCGCAAGTTTATTAAAGATACGATCGTGCCTAGCTTAAGTGTGCTTACCGCGGGTCCGATTCCACCTAATCCTGCAGAACTTCTTGGTTCTAAGCGGATGAAACGTCTGATCGAGGAAGTGAGTGAACAATTTGATATTATCTTAATCGATACACCACCTGTCATTGCGGTCACCGATGCCGCGATTCTTGCCCAGGAAGTAGATGGTGTGATTCTAGTCGTGGCCTCGGGTGAAGTGAACAAGGATTATGCGATCAGGGCTAAAGAACTGTTGGATAAAGTAGGGGCTAAGATCCTAGGGGCAGTTCTCAATAAAGTCGATATGAATACCAACGAATACTACTATTATTATCATTATTACGGTTCGACTCACACAAGGAAGAAGCATGACCGAATGAAGAAGAATAAGGGTTTCTTGGTTAAGACCTTATCCTTACTAATGGGTCAAAAAAAATAAGTAGCCCTCCTTCAGTGCCTGTGCACAATGAAGGGGGCTGCTTACGGTAAGAAAACTAAAAGTTGGCATACCCATGTTGTACTTGTTGGAGTGCGTTACCTCCCATCTCGCGTGCTGCATAGAGGCTTGAGGGGCTCAAGGAGGAAATCCCATTTAACACGACGCTCATCGATTCTTTAGCTATACTAATTCCAGCCAAAAACTCTTGGTAAGAGGGGTTTAACTTCGTATCAGACGGTGGGTTGGCCTGAACAAAAGCTTCAGCTGAGGAGAAGGTCGCTTGAGCCTGAAGAATGCTGGCTTTGTAGGAGGCTAAACTTATTTTTCTCCCTTGTAAGGCTAACGTATTGCCCTTGACGTTCTGCATGGCTTGTAGCGTTTCTTGATAAGTGCTTGACATCCGTTGCTTGTAATCGACGGAAGGAGGGTTGTCTCCAGGAGAAGACGGTGGATCAGGAGTTGTTTGGGAAGCTGGGGTTTGTGCTGTGGCGGTTTGAGGAGTAGAAGCAGAAGCTGGAGCTGGAGCTGGAGAAGTCTGGGCGGAGGAAGCTTCTGGTATTGCCTCCATTGAACTGGGTGTTGGAGAACTTGGTGAAACTGAATTGTTACTAGAAGGTAAAACGTTTTTTTGTGCGTTTGCCGTATACTGATTAGCCAGCTGTTGTCCTAGATAGATTTGCCAACCTATATAGCTACCTACCGCTAAAACAAGCAATGTAAAGATTGTGGCGAGGCGTCGAGGTTTTAGTGTGATCATGATTAACTCCCTTTCAGTATGGTGAATTGAGTTCATTTATAAATTGTAGCATTCTTTATAGCATTAAAAAAGTATTTACTATAAGATTATAAAGCTTGGATTTTTCAAATGTATGAAATATACAGAGTATGCAGGGAAATGTCTACACGTGTCGAATGAATATATAGTTATTAAGATTTGGTCAAGAGGGTTAGGCTTAGAAATATAAATACGGCGTAATGTAAGGGAGATTACATGATCGACATCCATAGTCACATCCTACCCGGGCTGGACGATGGCGCGCAAAGCATCGAAGAAACACTGGCAATGATCCGTCAGTTACAAGAGGCAGGCTTCAAGACGCTGATTGCGACCCCGCACGTAATAGAAGGGCAAGGTTTCCTCAGCCCTCAGGAAATTCTGACTGTAACTCAAGAAGTGAGTGACCAAGTTACTAGGGCTGGAATTCCAGTTCAGATCCTACCAGGTGCTGAGAACTATATCTTCCCCAGTATGGCGAAGTGGGCTTGCGAAGGTAAGTTGCTGACCTTGGGAAACACAGGAAAGTACCTAATGGTAGAACTTCCGATGTTGGCAATTCCACGGTATACCGATCAAGTTTTCTTTGAGCTTCAGGTTAACGGGTTTACACCGATTCTTGCCCATCCGGAACGTTATCGGGATTTAGCGGAGGAGCCTGAGCGACTACTCGAGTGGGCCCGAAAGGGGGTACTCTTTCAGTTAGACTTGAGGAGTATGAGTGGGAGGTATGGTCCGAGGAGCCGGCGCTTGGCGGAGTTGATGCTTCAGAGTGGTTTGGTGCATTTTATAGGGTCGGATGCGCATGGTGTGGCGAGGAGTGAATTGGCATATCAGGAGGCGTTGGAGAGGGTTAGGGGGATTGTTGGGGAGAAGAAGTTTCAGGAGCTGGTGGTGGGGAATGCGGTGGAGGTTGTTGAAGGGAGAACTATACAGGATAACAGGGAGTATTGTTTCAAGGAAGAGGTTCAGAAGAAGGAGAGAAGGGGTTTTTGGGGTAGGTTGGTAGGGGTTCTATAGAAGAGTTTTTGATGAGGTAGATAATTCCTGATGATAATCCCGATGGATGAATAACCTGTAAATGATCTGTGTAAATAGAGAAGGAAGGAGGGGGAAAATGCTAAGAGAGTATGGGTCAGTACTTGACACCGTTTCGGAACTGTTTGACCTAATTCTGGTCGCTTTAGGGTACTCATTAGCAATAGAACTTTATCAAATCAAGCATGTTCAATTTAGGACTTGGCCGGAGTATTTTGTGCTTTTTTTGTTATATTTATTTTTATGGATCATTAGTTCAAATATTTATAAAATTTACGGTTCCCGTCGTTTTATGTCTGCATGGCGTGAGTTTCGCCAGATGATCAAGGCACATTTCTTCTCCTTTGCTTCGTGTATACTATTACTATATCTTTATAACCCCAATTTATTGCGTAATCGTTTCATTTTTTATTTTGGATTCTTCGTAGTCTGTTTAACGATTGGGTTTCATATAGCGATACGGTTAATCCTGCAAGCTTGGCGTAAAACAGGACGAAATACTCGTTGTATATTAATTCTTGGGAGTGGCCCTGCAGCTGAGCTTTACCTACAGAAGGTGAAAGACAATCCTCAATTAGGCTATAAAGTCATTGGTTACTTAGCCCCCACCAAAAATGGTCTGAAAATCCCTTACTTAGGTGATTATTCCAAGCTTGAGTCCGTTATTAAAATGAACATAGTTGACTTAACCGTTGTCACAGATGTAGTCACTGACGACGAAATTCAAAAATCAATTGGCTTACTTAATATCATGGGGATTAATATAGCAGTTCTGCTTGACGAGGTAGTTTCGAAAGTTGCTCAAAGCAGGCCAGTTGATTTTGGGGGACTGCCGATGGTTGTATATGATAGCCACCCGAGGCGGCCATGGCAAGAGTTAGTTAAGCGTGGTTTTGATATTATTTTTTCAAGTATAGGACTTATTCTAATTAGTCCAGTATTTTTACTCGTGGCTTTAGCGGTGAAAATGACTTCAAAGGGGCCAGCGATCTTTTCTCAGGAACGGGTAGGGTTAAATGGGCGTGCCTTTAGAATGTATAAATTTCGTTCGATGGTTGTAAATGCCGAAGAGATCAAGGAGAGGTTGGCTCACTTAAACGAAATGAGTGGTCCTGTATTTAAGATTACAAATGACCCTAGAGTTACATCGGTTGGACGATTTATTCGAAAAACAAGTCTTGATGAACTCCCACAATTAATTAATGTTTTGATAGGAAATATGAGTCTAGTAGGCCCAAGACCTCCATTGTCTAAAGAAGTTAATCTCTACGATCTAAAACATCGCAAAAGGCTTGCTGTCAGGCCGGGCATCACTTGTATCTGGCAGATTAGTGGACGAAATCAGGTGGGTTTTGAAGAATGGATGGAGATGGATGCTGAGTATGTCGACCGATGGTCGCTGTGGTTGGATTTTGAGATCTTGGCTAAGACGGTGCCGGTGGTGTTGGGGAGGAGAGGGGCGAGTTAGGAATGAGATTAATTTTGCTTTCGGGTGGTTCAGGCAAACGCCTCTGGCCGTTATCTAATGATGCGCGTTCGAAACAGTTTCTTAAAGTACTGGAGAATAAAGACGGTGACCGTGAATCGATGGTTCAACGGGTTTGGAGCCAACTAAAAGCTGTGGATTTGGCTGATTCTGCCGTTATTGCTACGAGTAAGTCTCAAGTGGATATGCTGCAAAGTCAGCTGGGTGAAGCCGTAGGGATTGTCGTCGAACCAGAGCGTAGGGATACCTACCCGGCGATTGCACTTGCTGCAGCTTATTTGTATTCAGTAGAACGTGTTCATCCTAATGAAGTGGTGGTAGTGCTTCCGGTTGATCCTTTTGTAGAAGAGGACTTTTTCCACCGGGTTAAAGAGTTAGAAGGCTTACTTGAAGCAACTGATGTTGACCTAGCTTTAGTCGGTGTTAGGCCAACCTATCCTTCTGAAAAATATGGGTATATTGTCCCCGAGTCAAGCCAAGATGATAATAATTATTTTAAAGTTAGCCATTTTCGGGAAAAACCAACCGAAAAGCAAGCTTATCAACTCATTTCTGAAAAAGCACTTTGGAATTGTGGAGTGTTCGCCTTTAAATTGGGCTATGTCATTGCAAGATTAGAAGAAATCGGTCTACCAACTGACTATTTTCAGTTAAAGGATAAGTATTCGCAGTTGCCAAAGATTAGTTTTGATTATGAAGTTGTGGAAAAAGCAGCTAATGTTGTGGCACTACGCTATGAGGGCGAGTGGAAGGATCTTGGAACTTGGAACACTTTAACGGAGGAAATGTCGACACCCATCACTGGAAACGGAGTGTTATGTGAGGAGTCCTTTGATACCCATATCATTAATGAGTTGGACATACCCATCATTGTCTTGGGCTTGTCCGATATTGTTGTGGCAGCGAGCCCTGATGGGATATTGGTTGCAGCTAAAAAAGCTAGCCCACGGGTCAAGGACTTGGTTAATGGGTTTGCTCAGAGGCCTATGTATGAGGAACGGCGTTGGGGTTGGTACCGGGTATTGGATCATATGAAATATGAAAATGGGCAAGAAGTTCTGACGAAGCGAATCGGGATTTTAGCTGGAAAGAACTTAAGTTATCAGATGCATCATCTTCGAAATGAAGTGTGGACTATTACGAATGGTACAGGTGAGTTTGCATTTGATGATATGATATACAAGGTGAAGCTAGGAGATGTGCTGAGTATTCCAGTTGGAGTGAAGCACGGGATCAAGGCAACAAGTGATTTGGAGTTTATTGAGGTACAGACGGGTAGTGAGTTGGTTGAAGAGGATATCGTGAGGATTTTTATGGGTTGGGATGAGGTTGAGGAGCATTGTGAAAGGGATAGGTCGGGATTGATGATGGGGTGATTTTCGAGAAGCTGTCGATATCAACTGAGTATTTAGATAGTGGGTGTAATATTAATGAACAAGAATGCAGTAATTGGCACCGGCTATGTAGGACTTGTTACGGGGACGTGCCTTGCCGATTTTGGGTTAGATGTTATATGCGTAGATAATGACAAAGAAAAAATTGATATGTTGATAAGTGGTAAGATGCCAATATATGAACCGCAATTAGATGACTTGGTTGAACGAAACGTCTATTACAAAAGGCTTTCATTTACTACAGATATTAAAAAAGCTGTAGAAGAGAGTAATGTAATCTTCATTGCTGTCGGAACACCGCCGATGGATGATGGAGGGGCAGACCTTCAGTATGTCATGCAGGTAGCAGAAAATATTGCAGCGTCTATGAATGGGTATAAGGTCATAGTTGACAAGTCGACAGTGCCGATAGGAACAGGTCAGAAGGTTAAAAAGTTAATTTCTAGTATCTTAAAGCAAAGAGGAGTGGACTATACTTTTGATGTGGTCTCCAATCCGGAGTTTTTGAGAGAAGGCTCAGCCATATACGATTTTACTCACCCGGACAGAGTGGTAATCGGTTCTGAATCTGAAATGGCTGCTGGTATAATGAAAGAAGTTTACAGGGTTCTTTTTTTAAACGAAACTCCTTTTGTAACCACGAATATTGAAACAGCAGAAATGATAAAGTATGCGTCGAATGCCTTTCTGGCAATGAAGATAACCTATATCAATGAGATTGCCAATCTTTGTGAAAAAGTGGGTGCGAACGTCAAGCATGTCGCCAAAGCCATGGGCAGGGACGGACGTATTAGTCCGAAATTCTTACATCCAGGTCCGGGTTATGGTGGAAGCTGCTTCCCTAAGGACACAGAAGCTCTGGCGAAAATTGCTAGAGAGCATGGAGAAGTTATATCCTTGATAGAAACGACCATTGAAGCCAATGAACGGCAGAAACTCAGAATGGTAGAAAAGATTAGGGAAGCATTTGGAGATGCTGTATTTAAAGATATAACATTATCAATACTTGGGATTACATTTAAGCCAAAGACGGATGATATGAGAGAAGCACCTTCGCTGGTCATTCTTACTGAACTTGCAAAGCTAGGAACTAAGTTGAAGATATTTGACCCAGAGGGCAGAAAAGAAGGTACTTGGAGGTTAGAACATATCCAAGAGAATATCGAGTTTTGTGATAATGAGTATGATGCCTGTGAAAATACCGATGGGTTAGTACTAATTACGGAATGGCATCAGTTTAGAAATATGGATCTGGATAGACTAAGAGGAATCATGAAGGGTAATTACTTTTTTGATTTAAGGAATATTTATGAGCGTAAGCTGGTTGAAGAAAAGGGATTTAGGTATTTTGGGGTGGGAGTTTAGGCTTAAAATTGGGGAGGATATGTAAGTTGAAGAAGGCATTTATCACAGGAATCACAGGTCAAGATGGTTCCTACTTAACAGAGTTTTTATTAGATAAGGGTTACGAAGTTCATGGGGTTATCAGAAGAGCAAGTAGCTTTAATACCAAAAGACTTGATCACTTGTTTGAAGATCCAGAGATCGGGAATAAGAAGCTGTTTTTGCATCACGGGGACATGACAGATTCAAGCAATTTAAATAGGTTGATTGAGAGAATAAGGCCAGAGGAAATATATAATCTTGCAGCACAAAGCCACGTTCAAGTATCCTTTGAAGTTCCTGAGTACACTGCAGAAACCGTTGGCATTGGTACCTTAAGATTACTAGATGCCATTAAAGAAAGCGGTGTTAAGACTAAGTTCTATCAAGCATCAACCAGCGAACTCTTTGGAGGTCTACCGGGGACTGCTCCTCAAAGTGAAAAGACGCCCTTCTATCCAAAAAGTCCATATGCTGCAGCAAAGCTATACGCTTACTGGATTACTGTAAACTACAGGGAAGGATATGACCTGTTTGCATGTAATGGTATATTGTTTAATCATGAATCTCCAAGAAGAGGCGAGACATTTGTAACCAGGAAGATTACAAGGGCGGTTGCGAGCATCATTGCTGGCAAGCAGGATAAGGTATCCCTTGGAAATCTTGATGCGAAGCGGGACTGGGGGTTTGCGGGAGACTATGTGGAAGCTATGTGGCTCATGCTCCAGCAGGAAAAACCCCAAGATTATGTTATAGCGACCGGTGAAACCCATACTGTAAGGGAATTCGTTGAATTTTCATTCAAGGAAGTTGGGATAGATATTTTATGGAAGGGTACCGGGGTTGATGAAAAGGGATATGACTCAAAGACAGAAAAACTCCTCGTCGATGTCAATCCAAGATATTTCAGGCCAACTGAGGTGGAATTCCTTTTGGGTGATCCATCAAAAGTAGAAAGAGAACTTGGATGGAAGAGAAAAGTTGACTTCAAAGCTCTTGTGCATATGATGGTTGAAGCAGACGTTAGAGAAATTGCAGGAATAAACCTGAAAGCATGTTTATAAGCTACAGCAAAATGATGAAGAAAATTGCTTTCTACATCTTCAATCATGGCTTTGGACATGCGGCAAGAAATATTCCAATTATAGAAGGTCTATTGCAGCTAGATAAAAACCTTGATATTGTGATCAGAACAGGAAGCAATTTAATTAACTTCATGCGCCAATCCTTGAACAAATATACTTCAAGGATTGGCTACCATCCAATGAACACGGATGTTGGCTTAATATTGAAGCCAGGCACTATGGAAATAGATAGAGAAGCCTTGTTGAAGGAAGTTAAAGAATTTATTAGTAAATGGGAACATCTTATAGGACAAGAAAAGGAATGGATCGCTCAAAATCAAATCTATTTAGTCGTTTCCGATATTGTACCTTGGGTTTTTAAAAGTACGAGACTTTCCGGAGTGAAATCAGTTTTTATATCCAATTTTACTTGGGTTGAAATATATAAGTGTCTGTTACAAAATAACGAATAATATTAAACCAGCGAACAGACGTACTGAAATTCTGACGTTTTAGTAGCTTCAGAACCCCTCGTGGAATGTGTCTTAGGTAAGAAATGGAGATGTTCACAAAGACTCCTCAAAAAAGGGTATAAACATCCCTTGGCCCAAAATATGGTCTTAGGTAATATTTCCCAACACGTTTTTGCTACCTTTATGCTGCTCGAAGAAGTACTGTCTTACGGTCGTAAATCGCCTGCTCCGCAAGTCGTCGCAATTCTTGATGTCGTTCTTTTGGAACGAAGTATTCTCTGGCATGATGTATCATGCCAAGGATTAATCGGCTTAAATCGGT
>ORJL011675553.1_pt1 | contig 13240 bp, 10 predicted proteins | sample 1779941 | NCBI WGS metagenome assembly ORJL01 (sample SAMEA104232317, study PRJEB22302) | groundwater metagenome | biome: forest; feature: aquifer; material: groundwater | place: USA | collected 2011-08-07 | depth 5.8 m
CTCCGGCCGGACGCTCGCAGCCCACCCGGTTCACCGCCGCCACGAAGCAGCCATTCGCCACGGCGTGGCCACGTTGGATGGTCTCCCAGGCGGCGTGCTGGGCTTCACCGTGCTCCGCCTTCTCGGCGGGGTGCCAGCCGATCGCCGTGGGGTAGAACAATATCTCCGCGCCGCGCAAGGCGGTCAGCCGGGCGGCCTCCGGATACCATTGATCCCAGCAGATCAGCACGCCGATCTTCCCATAGCGCGTCTGCCAGGCACGGAACCCGAGGTCGCCGGGAGCGAAGTAGAATTTCTCGTAGTAAAGGGGGTCATCCGGGATGTGCATCTTGCGGTAGATGCCCAGCAGGGAACCATCCGCGTCAATCACCGCGCACGTGTTGTGGTAAACACCCGCCGCCCGCTTCTCGAATAGCGAGGCGATCACCACGACGCGACGCCGTCGCGCAAGTTTCTGGAAAACCGCCGTCGTAGGCCCGGGAATCGCTTCGGCCATCGCGAAGTTGGCGTAATCCTCGCTCTGGCAGAAGTACTGGGATCGAAAAAGTTCCTGGGTGCAAATGATCTGCGCGCCGTCCTTTGCCGCCCGTTCGGCGGCGGAGATCGTCTTGGCCAGGTTCTCAGCCGGGTCACTGGAACAGGCGGTCTGCAGCAGGCCGACGGTCACTTCCGTGGATCGGGGCGCTCGTTTCATGGACTCCAGTCTATCCAAGCCGCCCCCCAGCCGACAAGTCCCGTTGCGGAAAGTCTGGACGACAGGCGGCGATCAGCCCATTTTATCCGGGTCTGGCCGGTCCCGGACCGGGCGATTCCCCGGATCCAACCGGAGGGTCATGGCGCTCGACGCCGGCGCCGGAAACGGACACCAGTATCGAACCACGAGCTTAATAATGAGTGCGGCAGAACAAAAACGAGCCCTCGCCACCGCTGAGTTGGCGGCGCGGGCCGCCGGCAAGCTGATGCGGCAAAATCTCGGCTCGGCCAAAACCATCAACGCGGAGTCCCAGCACGACATCAAGCTCGAACTGGACGTCCGCTGCCAGAGGCTGATCGAGCGGCGACTCCAGACCGCTTTCTCCCACATCCCCATCCTGGGCGAAGAGGGGGACTCCTCCGGGGCGGACGCTTCCATGCGATGGGTTGTGGATCCGATCGACGGCACCGTGAACTTCACCTACGGCATCCCTCATGCCTGCGTCTCGATCGCCTTGCAGGCGCAACTGGCTCCCTCGGGGAAGCGTCGCGCGGCCAAGACCAAGCCCGGCGTCGAAGCCTCTCCCCTGCCCTTCACCAGCGTTGTGGGAGTGGTTTACGACCCCTTCTGTGACGAACTTTGGACGGCGATCCGCGGCCAGCCAGCGCGCCTCAACGGACGGATCATCAAAGTCAGCCAGCGCAAGAAACTGGATGAGGCGGTCATCTCTCTCGGGTTTGGCAAGAAGGCGCCCGGCCTGGATCATATGCTTCCCCTTTTCAACCAACTGGTCCATCGCGTCCGCAAGTTACGCGTGATGGGCGCGGCGGCGCTTGACCTTGTCTATGTCGCCAGCGGACGGTTTGACGCGTTCATTGAAGCGAGCCTCCGGCTTTGGGACATTGCCGCGGGCGGACTCATCCTCGAGTGCGCGGGCGGTGAGTTCTGGTATCGGCAGTTGCCGGGGGACCATGTTTATGAAATCAACGGCAACAACGGGCGGTTGCGGCCTTTGATCGAACGTCTGCGAGATCGTTGAACGCCCGATTCACGTCCTATGAAACGATTCTTGTTCATCGCCGCAGTTGCCTGCGCTTGCCTCGCCGCCGCTCGAACCCATGCCGGAACCCTCGCCCAGTTTCACATCGCGGGTCTTGGCGATATGTTGATCGAGCTCTACGACACGGACAAGCCCGTCACTGCGGGGAACTTCGTTCGCTACGTGCAAAGCGACGCCTACCGGGACATGTTCGCCCACCGTTGGGTACCGCAGTTTGTGATTCAGGGCGGCGGTTTTTATGTCGCTGACCGGACGACCACCAACGCCACGGTCAAAGCCGTCACCGCGTTCCCGGCCATCACCAACGAGTACAGCGTCGGTCGCACTTTCAGCAACAGCTACGGCTCCATCGCAATGGCCCGTCAGGGTGGCGCGACCAACTCCGCCACGTCGCAGTGGTTCATCAATCTTGCCAACAACGCCTTCCTCGATACGGTGGACGGCGGCTTCACCGTCTTCGGCCAGTTACGTGTGGGAACCAACGTACTAAACCGGTTCAACCTGACGACCGCTGCCAACGGCATCTTCCGCTGGGATGCTGGGGGGGTCTTGAATGAACTGCCGGCCTTCACCTCGACCAACCTCACAACCGACGACGTGGTCTATGTCGCAGTTACCCTGCCAGCCCAGCCACGCCTGGAGGTTCGTGTCAACGCGAACACAACGCGCGAACTCTCATGGAACAGCCTCAGTAACCTCGTCAACCACCTCGAGTTCACCACCAACCCGAGTGCCGGCTGGCAAATCCTCCTCAGCACCAACAGCCCGGGCGGCATCCTCCACTACACCGACACCGCCGCTCCGGGGGCCTCGCGACTCTACCGGGTGCGCATCGAGTAGAAGGGCCTCCTCAGGCATCCCCCTTCAACGCGCGAATCATCCAGCGGTGCGGCTTGGCCTGGGCATCCAGCACCGCCAGATACACCTTGGCTGCGTTCACCACATTGGGCGGAATGCGGCCCTCGGGGATTCGCGCCGCGTACCCGGCCACCATCTCGCTCTCCGCCACGTTGCGGCTCAAGTCCCGCGCCAACGCCCCCAGATACACAAACATCAAGAACTTCTCGCGTCTATTCACATGGACCTCTCTTTCAGTTCATCGTTTTCGCCCGGCAGCATGCCAGAGGGGGTCGGACATTTGCGGTCCATGTGAATAACTTTCCCAGCAAGGCGGGGCCTCAGACCGGCAAGGCAAGGTGAGTTCTGGGAAAGCCTGTAAGTCCGAAGGTGCCTTGCCGGTCTGAGGCCCCGCCTTCCTGCGATGATCCATGATCCACAGGCGCAGGCATCTTGCCCCCCCCGGACTGCAGACCTCCTGACATAACCCCAAGTTCCTGAAGGAAATCGGTGTTTTTCCGCGAAAAACGCCACATATTCTTTTGTATTTCGCGCGCGCGCGAGGATCTTCCCGTGACTGCCGAACTTCTGCCCGACGACGACCTGGCCAACAGCGCCGATTTTGTTTTCCCCCACTGCCAGTGTGTGGAGGTCTGAATTCGGAATCGCCAAGCCGCTGAAGGAGGAGTAGCTCCGGTAGGAGCGTCATGTTTATAGGAAGCCATTGCCCCTGCGTTTTGGTTCAAGCTCCAGGAGCGGCATGGAATTGGGCATTCATCCGGAGGCATGCTCCCCCCGGCCTGCCCAGCCCGGCGCAGAAACCTGCCGCTCCTAACGGCGCCGCGCGTTACCCTTTGGGAATCTAGCGCTGATCCAACGCGCTGATGGCGTTGAGCAGGTCCAGGGCACCCGGTAAAGCGGCAGCGCAGTCGGCTGAAGCCTGGACTCCAAACCTCGGAGTCGCGAGGCGAAGAGTGCCGCCCTCAGGCGATCGGAAGCCAAAATAGAATTGGTGACCCCAACGGGAGTCCGCTTGCACAACGGCTCGGGAATCGCTAGCCTCAGCCCATGGACAGCAAGGAAGCGCTGGTAGCGCTCAACATGGTGGACAATGTCGGCCCGGTGCGGGTCCGCCAGCTCATCGAAGCCTTCGGCAACGCGCCGGCCATCCTCAAGGCCTCGCGCGACCAACTTCGCCGCGTGCAGGGCATCGGCGAGGAAACCGCCTCCGCCATCGCGGGCTGGGAAAACGCCGTGGATCTCTCCGCCGAGCTGCGAAACATCAGCGATTACGGCTGCACCATCCTAACTCAAGCCGATGCCGCCTACCCTCCTTTGCTCCGGCAGATCTACGATCCGCCGATCGTGTTGTATGTCAAAGGCCAGCTTACTGAGAAGGAGAGGCACGCCGTCGCCATCGTCGGCTCCCGCCGCACAACCCATTACGGAGTGGAAACCGCCCGAAAGCTGGCCTACCAACTCGCCTATATCGGCGTCACCGTGGTGAGCGGTGGGGCGCGCGGCATTGACACCGCGGCCCACCAGGGCGCCCTGGCGGCCAAGGGCCGCACGATTGCCGTCTTGGGCACAGGAATCAACCTGGTGTTCCCGGCGGAGAACGTGGCACTCTTCGAGCGCATCCCCGCCCAGGGCGCGCTCATCACCCAGTTCCCGTTCAACCGGCAGGCCGACAGACAATCCTTCCCCATCCGCAACCGCATCGTGGCCGGCATGACGCTCGGAACGGTCTTCGTCGAGGCCAACCTCAACAGCGGCGCCCTCATCACAGCCGGGATGGCGGTCGATAACGGGCGCCAGGTCTTCGCGGTTCCCGGCCGCATCGACTCAGCGCAAAGCAAGGGCTGTCATGAGTTGCTCAAGAAAGGGGCCAAGCTCTGTGAGGGCGCCGAAGACATCCTTTCGGAGTTCGAATATCTCTTCCCCGCTACAAACCGGCCCCCGGCCCCCAACGAAACAGGGGCACTCCCCGATCTGAGCCTGCCGGCGAACGAGCAGAAGGTCCTGGAGGCGCTGACAAACGAAGAAACCTCCATTGATGAAATCATCCGCCGCGCCGCGCTGCCCGCCTCCGCCGTCTCGGTGGCGCTCCTGGGCCTGGAAATGAAACGTGTGATCAAGCAATTGCCGGGAAAGCTGTTTGTTAAGAATGGGTGAAGCCCATCTGTTCCATCCGTCCCATCCGTCCTCCAACACGCGACTTGCCCTCCTCGCTCCCTTTGCCATTATTGACAGGAACATGAGATTGCTCGTACTCGAGGACGACCCGAAGATCGCTTCGTTCGTCGTCAAGGGACTCAAACAGAACGGGTATGCCGTGGACCATAGCACCGACGGCGAGGAGGGCCTGAGCCGGGCGCTCACCGTCTCCTATGACGCCGCTGTGCTCGACATCATGCTCCCGAAGCTCGATGGGTTGAGCGTCTTGCGCAGCCTCCGCGCCAAGGGCGTCCAAATTCCCGTCATCATCCTCAGCGCGAAGGCCTCTCTCGACGACCGGATTAAGGGTCTCCAGGCCGGCGGCGATGATTACCTCACCAAGCCGTTCGCCTTCTCCGAACTCCTCGCCCGCATCCAGGCCCTGATCCGACGGGCCACCCAGGCTGCGGAACCCGCCCGCCTGGTGGCTGGAGACCTGGTGCTGGACCTCCTGACACGCGAGGCCAGCGTGGGCGGGGAGAGAATCGACTTGCAGGCCCGTGAGTTCGCCCTGCTCGAGTACCTCATGCGCAATGCCGGACGGGTGGTGACCAAGACGATGATTCTCGAGCACGTGTGGGATTACAGCTTCGATCCGCAGACCAATGTCGTCGATGTGCTAGTGCACCGGGTGCGCGCCAAGGTGGACAAGGACAAGAACAGAATTCATACCGTGCGAGGTGCGGGCTATGTCCTTAAAACTCCTTAGCCAGCTCAGGCGCAACCTCGGGTTCAGACTCAACCTCTGGTACGCCCTGATCTTCGCGGCAAGCAGCCTCAGCGTCTATGTCCTCCTCTACTACGCGTTGGCTGCCACCATCGAGAACAAAGACCGGGAAGTGCTCGACGCGCGCCTCAAGGAATACGCGGCCGTGTATCAGGCCGGCGGTCTGCCGGCCTTGCAACGATGGCTCTTCCGCGACGATGCGGCCGAAACCCAGAGGACGTTCTTCGTCCGGGTCATCAGCCGGGGCAACGTGGTCACACTCCTCTCCGTTCCGGATGACTGGATCACCTTCCATGATGCGGGGCGGGGCTGGGATGGCTACCGGCGCCAGGTAGGCGTCCTTCGTATCCCCACCAAGAACGAAGAGAAGGACTTTGTCATCGGCTCGGCTGTCCTCGGGGATGACTCGCTCCTCCAGGTGGGCCGCAGCAGCAACAGCCGTGACACGCTCCTGCGGCCGCTCCGCCTCACTTTCATGAAGGTCATGACCGCGCTTGTGCTGCTCGGATTCCTGGCGGGCGCCCTGTTCGCGCATCGAGCCATGCTCCCGGTCCGCCAACTCGTCGCCACCGCCCGCTCCATCATCCAAACCGGGCGGCTGGATGCGCGCGTGCCGGCGCGCCGGTCCGATGATGAACTGGGCGAGCTGGTCGGCCTTTTCAACACGATGCTCGACAAGAACCAGGGGCTCATTCGAAACATGCGAGAGGCCCTCGATAACGTAGCCCACGACCTCCGCACCCCGCTGGCTCGCCTCCGCGGCAATGCCGAACTCGCCCTTCGGGACGACTCCAGCCCCGAAACCATGCGCGAGGCCCTCGCAGACTGCGTAGAAGAATCGGATCGGGTTCTTGCCATCCTGAATACGCTCATGGATGTGGCGGAGGCCGAAGCGGGCATGATGCGGCTGGAACGAAAGGGAACCGACGTCCGCGGGCTCCTTCAAGAAGTTCTCGAGGTTTACAGGTATGTGGCGGAGGAGAAGCAGATCACCCTGGACGCGGCCTTGCCAACACCCTGCGAGGCCAGCATCGACCCCAATCGCATGAGACAGGTCTTCGGGAACCTGCTCGACAACGCGATCAAGTACACCCCGGAGGGCGGCAAGGTCACCATCAGCGCCACCGTCGAACCACCCTGGGCTGTCATCCGTTTTCGCGACACGGGAATCGGCGTTCCGTTGGAAGAGCAGGACCGCATCTGGACGCGCCTTTATCGAGGAGACAAGAGCCGTTCACAGCGGGGCCTGGGCCTGGGCCTGAGCGTCGTCAAGGCGGTGGTGGAGGCCCACGGCGGTGGCGTGTCCGTCAACAGTCGTCCCGGCGAAGGAGCCGAGTTTACAGTGAAGCTGCCCTTAAGCCAGCCCGCTTCAGGCGCCAAAACAACCAGGGCCTGACCGAGCCGGAGTCAGCGTTCACACTTAAGGAGAGGAGTAACGTACCCGGGCGGGATCGCGGAGTTAAGTGATTGATTTGGCAGTCAGCGAGATTATGTCACAGAATTGAACGGGCGACTTCCACGGGGCCGCTGTTCCCGCCCTGGACGTCAACCCAGCGTCCCTTCACCGCCCGCGGACCTCTCTTCTCCAGGTCCCAAACGAACCGATAGATCGGAGAATCATACGGCCGGCAATTCAGGGCGCCGCTGCCCAAGGCTTGCCCGCCCAGGCTGTGCTGGACGAGGTCCGAACAGATGCCTAGCCCGTAAACGCTGTTGGCGAGATAGACGACGCCGCTTCTTCTCTCGGGGTATGCGATCGCGTAATTGCGGAAGATGCCGTAATCCCCCCATTGCCAAAGTGCCTGGCCGTTCGCGTCGGACTGCGTGCCGAATCCCAGGCTCCAGCCCAGACCCTTCGGTTTGTCCATGTCGATCTGCGGGGTGATCATTTGAGCCATTCCCGGTGAAAGCCCTTTTCATCGAGCGGGTGGCCCAGGATCTTCACGATCTCCCCGGCTGGGAGATATCCGGCGAGGGGCCGATCGAGGCTCAACAGACCCTGATCGACCAGCTTGATCACGTAATAGGCGAAAAGGGGCTTGTCTAGTCAGTGGTAGAAGCGTCGCTGCCATCAGCCATAGTTGGCAGCCGTCTATCTTCATGGCGCGTTGTTCACTCACACCTCAGCGCGACCAGGGGATCGACGCGCGCTGCCCGCCGGGCGGGGAAATAGCAGGCGGCTGATACCGTCAGCGCCAGGATGGCGATCGCAGCCAGAAACGTCAGGGGATCCTGGGCGCTCATTTCGTAAAGGAGACTTTGGACGAGGAAGCTCAGTGCCAGAGCTCCCAGCAACCCGAGGCCCAGGCCGCAACCGGCCAGCCTCCAGCCCCTCGTTCGAACCAGGCGCTGGATCTGCCGCCGCTGCGCACCCAGTGCCAGTCGCACCCCGATTTCGCGCGTGCGCTGGCTCACGGCGTAGGCCAAAACACCGTAGAGCCCGATCGAGGAGAGCAACACCGCCACTCCCCCAAAGACCGTCAGGACCATGGCGACGAATCGCTGGATGGAAATGGAATCCGCCGTGAGTTCCTCCAGGCAACGTATTTTCGAGACCGGTTGAGCGGGATCGATGCCCCAAATCGCTTCTTGCACGGGTTTGGCCAGGCTGAGCGGATCGGTTCGTGTGCGGACGACCAGCGACATGGATGCCTGGCTGCATTGTGTCAAAGGCAGATACAATATGGGTGGACAGGGGTCTCCCAAACCGTAGCATTTCTCGTTGCCAACAATGCCCACAATCTGGCACGGCTCCCGGGCGCCAAAGGTGGTGAGCTGACGCCGCAGCGGATCGCCAGCCCCGAAATACTGTCGCGCGAACGCTTCATTGATGATGGCGACAGGCAGCCTGCCCTGGTCCTGCTCAGTGAGCCAACGACCTTGCCGGAGGGGAAGGCGCATCGTCTGAAAGTAGCCGGGGCTGACAATCCGCCACTCGGCGAGCCGGCAGCTCCCATCCTGCAGCGGCGGAGCGCCCACGATGCTAAAGGTATTCATGGCATTGTCGGTGTCCATGGACAGCAGGTTGACGACGGCGGCGGACCTCACCGGACCGAGCGCTTCCACGCGCGTAAGCATCTCGGCATAGAAGCGACGTTGGGCGGTCTGGTCGGCGTAACGGGACCCCGGCAAGTTGACCCGCATCGAGAGCAGATTGCGCGGCTCGAAGCCCGGATCCACTTTGGTCAGCCGGTTGAAGTTCCGGATCATCAAAACCGTGCCCACGAGCAGCACCACCGACAGCGCCGTCTGGCCGATTACCAGGGCCCCCAGCACCCGGTGATGCCGCGGGCTGGTGGTGCCCCGGGCACCATCCTGCAGCGCCTCGGTGAGGCTGGGCTTCGACGCATGCAACGCCGGAAACAGGCCGGAGCCAAGCGCGGCAGCCACCGCCACCAGGAGCGTGAAGACGAGCACCTGCCGATCGACGCTGATCTCGGCGAAGAACGGAATGCTCATCCCGCGAATCCTGGGGCTCAGCGCCGGCAGCAGTTCGAGTCCCCAGGAGGCGAGCAAGAGCCCCAAAACAGCGCCGGCCAGGCTCAGGAGCAGGCTCTCGGTGAGCAACTGCCGAATGATTTGTGCCCGGCTGCCCCCGAGCGCGGCTCGAATCGCCATTTCGCGCCGACGCCCTTGGGCGCGCGCCAGCAGGAGGTTAGCCACGTTGGCACAGGCGATCAGCAGCACCATGGCCACTGCGGCGTGGAGAATGAGGAATGCGGGCCGGGCCGCCTCGACCAGCCGCCCGTGCAGGGAATGGACCGCCGCATCCCCACTCCCCGGATTTGGCGACTCCTGAGCCAGTCTCCGCGAGATCGTGCTCAGCTCCGCTCTAGCCTGCGGCAAGGTCGCACCCGGCTTCAGGCGCCCGAAAACCTGCAGATTATGATTCCACATCTCCGCCAATTGCGCGGTGGTAACCGGCACGTAGGCCTCGATCATGTCCTCGAGGAACGACATCCCGGGGGCGAGGACGCCGACGACGACATGCGGTGTGTCACCAATCGTCAGCGCCATCCCGAGCACATTGGTGTCGCCGCCGAAATGCCGCTGCCAGAATCGGTGGCTGAACACCACCACCCGCTCGCGGCCTGGCCGGTCGTGATCTTCCACGAAGCCGCTCCCCAGGGTGAAGCGGAAACCGAACATAGAAAAGAAATTGACGGTGGCAACGGCACCCTTCATCGCGACGGGTTCGCCCACTCCACGAAGGTTGAACTCACGCAGGACTTCCATGGCGCACAAGTGCTCGAAGGCCGTGCTGTCCCTCCGCCAAGCCAGGTAATCCGGGCCGGACGCCGAGTTGTCCAGGATGTTGTTCTTGGGATCCTGCGCCCGCACCCACACGAGTCGGTCCGGATCTTTGAACGGGAGGGGCAATAGCAGCACCCGGTTGATCACGCTGAAGACCGCTGTATTCGCCCCGATGCCCAAGGCGAGAGTCACCACCGCCACGGCGGTGAAGCCGGGGTTCCTCAGCAGTTGGCGGAAAGCGAAGCGAAGGTCGTTCATGTCGTCGCTGACTCGGTTATGAGAAGTCCAATAGCATCGGCCGTACCAGTGCCCCGACAGCCCATCTAACTCCTTCCGGGTGAGTTATCAACAAGACCCAGGCGATCTTCAATCCCAGGGCGTCGTCCCGACTCCGGAACGGGCTCGTCCCGCTAATGGGAACCGGCGGAAGGTGTCGGACTTCAGAGCGCTCAGCGAGGCGGTGCGCACTGGCCGATGGGTGCGACGGTCTTCCTGCAGCCACCCGAGACGAGCGAAAACGGCCCTTGGCTGAGTCGGCGGTTGCGGCCCAATTCCGCTCGATCAGTGAAGCGAAAAAAAGACTGGATCAGGTCTTCGGCAGCGGCTTCGTTGTGCCCGGACCGTCGAAGGTAGGCATCGAGAGGATGCCAATAGGTGCGGCACAATTGCTCCAGTGCGGCTTGGGAGTCGGGCGAGGAGCGGTGTCGGGCATTGAGCACCACACTCCAGTGCGTGGCGGGAAACTGCGCGGCTATAGCCGTGCGTTCGTCTGCGTTCTCACGTGCAGGCATGGGGCCAGCGTACAGCGTCAGCGGACAATTGCACGCCTAATACTCGAGTCAGTGCAGTGCTGTCATCCGCTTTCGCGACACGGGAATCGGCATTCCGGCGGAAGAGTACGACCGCATCTGGACGCGCCTCTATCGGGGGCACAAAACCCGCTCTCAGCGAGGGCCGGGACTGGGTCTGAGCGTCGTCAAGGCCGTGGTCGAGGCCCACGGCGGTACCGTGTCCGTCGCCAGCCGGCCTAGCGAAGGCGCCGAGTTTACGGTGAAGTTGGCCCTCAGCCAGCCCGGCGTCTCTGCCGCGCATCCGGGCTGTCCACGATGGCTGCCGTGATCATCGCGCGCACCGCGCCTTGGACGCTGGACCGGGCGATGGTCGTGACGGCCACTCGTCTGTGCGGTAGCCTTCCCTCCTTTTCTCTTGAGACTGCGACAAACTGACGCTTACACTCCGCGGCGTTTCGGATTGCGAACACTTATGAAAACAACATCTGGTCCGGCCGGCTCACCTCAGGCGCGCCGCAACTCCTTTGGCTGGTCCGTGCCGGGGCTTGTCGCCCGTGCCTGCCTCCTACTCTCCCTCCTCGCGGGAGTATCCCCGGCGACCTTGACCGCGAGAGAGATTCCGGTGGTTGCCCCGGAGAAGGCGGCCCTCTCGGCGGCCAAACTGGCCGAGGTGGACGCGTTCATGGAGAACTCGGTGGTCGCCCAGAAGATCGCCGGCGGCATTGTGATGGTCTCGCATAAAGGCAAGATCGGATTCTTGCACACTTACGGCCAGATGGACCGCGAGGCGAAGAAACCGATGCAAACAGACACGATTTTCCGGATCTATTCCATGAGCAAGGCGATCACCACGGCCGCCGCCTTGAACCTGTATGACTCGCACAAAATCGGCCTGGACGACCCGGTCTCGAAATTCATTCCGAGCTTCGCAGATCTCAAGGTCGCGTCCACGAACGGCCTTCGCGCGCCTTCGCGTCCAATGACGATTCGCGACCTGATGCTGCACACCTCCGGTCTGACCTATGGCTTGGGTCCGGACGCCCTCAAGGAGGCCTGGAACCGCGTCAAGCCGATGGAGTCGGCCGGCCTCGATCAGATGGCGGAGAGACTCTCCCACGTCCCGCTAGCCTTCGACCCTGGCACGGACTGGATGTACGGAGTCTCGACCGACGTACTGGGCAGGGTGATCGAGGTGGCCAGCGGTGAGAGCTTGGATGTGTTCCTCCGGAAAACCATCTTTGAGCCCCTGAACATGACCGACACAGCGTTCAACGTGCCTCCCGCCAAACTGCCTCGGTTTGCTCCCAATTACAGCCGTTCCCCTGAGGGCTTGAAGGTGATCGACGCCCCGGCTGACTCGAAGTTTGCGAAGCGGGTCACCTTCTTCTCCGGTGGCGGCGGGTTGGTAAGCACCGCGAGGGATTACATGCGCTTCCTCTCGATGATCGAACGCGGAGGGAAGCTCGACGGACACCGGATTCTGCGTCCGGAGACGGTCAAGCTCATGACGAGCAACCAACTCCCCGAGAAGGCGTTCCCCATCTATTTCGGCAAGGAAATCCGCTATGGCACGGGCTTCGGGCTCGGCTTTTGCGTGCGCACCGAGATCATCAAATGGGACACGGCAGGTCACGTCGGGGAATACGGGTGGGGTGGCGCCGCTTCCACCCACTACTGGGTAAGCCCATCGGACAGGCTGATCGTGCTCACCTTCGAGCAGATTATGCCCTACCAGTGGGACACCGAGTTCGGTGTGAAGAAGATCATCTACGACGCGGTGCGGAACTACTGACCGGCTACGGATGACCCGCCTTCCCCTGCCCTTCCTGAAACTTCTTGAAGAGCGCGAAGAAGGTGTGCGGGTCCAATACCTCAAAATTCAGGTCCGGGCGTTTACGGTGGAGGGCGGCGAGGGTGTCGGCAATGTTCGTCGGATTCACCCAGACGATGCGGAAGAAATAGAATCCCGGAACCTTGTTGCCGCGCTCGTTGATGGCCCCCGAGAGGATGTCGGCGGTCTGCTCCGTGCCCGCGAAGTTGCAGGCGTTGTTGATCAGTTCGAGCACCGGCATGCCCTTCCACACCTGCGGCTCCGGGAGCTTGCCACCCTTCCCGTGCAGGTCCATCACGATGGTGGCGAACCCATCGGGTGAAAACTGCCGGAAGGCGTCCTTCACCGCAGGTGAGGGCTGGTCCCAATCAAGCACCATCGGCGCGAGGGTCATGTCGGCTTCGCGGAAGAAGCGCTGGTTGTGCCGCACGAACAACGGCAGATACTCCTTGCGGATGCGGTTCGGGTTCATGTAACCGGCGGCGCTGGCGTCGCTGGTGAAGGTGTCGGCTGCGGACGCGGTGCTGTAGAAGTAGGCGATCAGATCGGGGTAGGTCTCGATCAGATTGGGGTTAATCCCCCACGCGAGCGGAGTTTTGCCGCGTCCGGCGTTGTGCCAGTGGTTCGGCAGGAATTCGTATAGCGGCGTGGCTGAGTCGTAATCCGCCATCAGGATGCAAAGGTAGGTCTTCTTCTCCAAAGGGATCGCTTTGGCGGCGCGGTGCTGCTTGAGCGGCAGCCGCGGGGCCTGACTGTGCAGCGATTGGTTGAAGCACTCGCTCGAAATGGTGTTCTGATAGCAGTTGTAGGGAGACATCAGCCAGACCGA
>ORJL011581511.1_pt1 | contig 13238 bp, 18 predicted proteins | sample 1779941 | NCBI WGS metagenome assembly ORJL01 (sample SAMEA104232317, study PRJEB22302) | groundwater metagenome | biome: forest; feature: aquifer; material: groundwater | place: USA | collected 2011-08-07 | depth 5.8 m
CACTGGTCATCGGCACCGTCGCCGGCTGCGGCCAACTTCAGCCAGTGGCGCTGCGACTTCGGAGCCAGCGCGGCCACCGCCATGTGGTGGCTGAAGCTCAAATCGGCGCGCCGGTTCTCGAAGGGCACCTGCCCTGAAATCCACGAATAGACGCGCAGTGTGTTCAGTTCGAAGCCTTCAGTCGAGTCGAGGATCTGACTGGCGCGTTCGGACCAATGTTCCTCTCCAAAACGCACCGCATCCCCCAGAGACCACTGAATGCCAACTTCGACCGTGCGCAGTTGGCGGCACAACTCGCCCCACTGCTCAAACGACGGCTTCCCGAGCACTGTCAGCCCGGTAGGGCCGACCGTGAAGTGCGCGCCGAGTGCAACCGCGCCGTTACTCTTTGTGACGTTTCCCATCGCCCAACACCTGCTTCACGAACGGTGGATGACAGTTCGGACAATACACGCCGTACTTGACTCTCCCCTTGCTGAACAATTCGAGCAGCGCCCAGCCGGCCATGCTCGCCTCGTGGCGGTTGGGGAAGTCGCCTTTGGCGTCGCACGCGCCGCATTTGAAGATCATCACGCGACCTTCTCCGCCACGCGCTGAAATATCGTTAGCAGCCTCACGCGGTGGTTCGTGGAGCGGATGATAGGGATACGGCCCACCGTGAGCCACTCCACCTTGCGGTGCATCGGCCAACAGGTGCCCAACCACGCGAGGAAGCCGCCAGGCATCACCACGTGCGCCAACGCCTGCATGGCGCGACGGCGGTCTACCATCGGTGTCTCGTACTGCGCCGCATCCGCAGCCGAGTAGGGTGGGTCAGCCAGCACAAGTTGGAATGGTGGGCGCCCTCGCTTCGCCATCTCGTTCGGCAGATCCGATATGCTGCACCCGTAGTCTGCTGGCTGGCGCAGGTCGCACCGCAGGTACGGCCCTGGCGGTAACTGCCCAGAGAATGCGTGCAGGACCGGCCACTCCGCTGCGTCGCCGTTCTGCTTGCGCTGCGTTTCGGCTTCGACGTCTGGGAACAGGGCCATCACGCGGTTCACGTAACCGGGCGGGTAGGCTCCATAGTAGCGAGTCTTGTTGCGATAGTCGTTGCCGAGCACCCAAATGGCATAGAGCACGTCACGGCCCTGTTCTTGGCCTACGTGCGGCCAGGCCGCTGGCCACTTCGGGTATGCCGCCTGGAACGCGGCGACGCGGTCGTGGAGCGTCACGCCTGTTCCTCCCACACGGCACCGTCGTGAGTCCGGAACCGCAGCGGCCCGTCGGCCCCGCGTGGCGTCAACATCTCGATATACATCCGGTGCGCGTCATAGGCGTATTCGCCCAGCCGGTGATGGCTGCTGCACAACAGCAGACAGAACGCTGTTTGGTGGCGCTCGTCAGCCGCTTGTCCCCGCGTGCGGAACCGTCTCTTGCCTTCTGCGTGAGCCAGTTCGTGTTTTCCCGCGCACGCGCCAAAGTGGAGAACGCCAGCGAGGCGGCAGCGGCCGTCGCGTGCCTTGACCGCCTTCCAGACGCGGTCGAGCACGGTGGCCTCGCGCCGTTGCTTTCGGCCTTTGGCCTTGCGGCGCGGTTCCGGCTTGGGAAATGCTAATCGGTTAGCGGCGGTCACGCAGTTTCTCCACCAGTGCTCGCGCGGTTATCTCGCACGCGCCAGCGGCTACGGCCTGGCGACGCTTTGAGAGGCAGATGTCAAAGTGCTCGTTGGGCGTGCCTGGCTTCTGGATCCACTTATGAGCGACACCGATCTGATCAGCCATCGCGAGCAGTTCGGCGGTGCTATCGGCAATCATGTGGCACATACGCATGCGGCCAAACGGCGCTTGCATCGAATCAACATAGACACTCACAGCGATTCCTCGTGGTCCCTCTCGTGCTTCGGCCAGCATACCTCGCAGTACTCTGGCCCGCCGCATTCGTGGCACGTGATGAGCGGCGTCTCGCTGAAGTTCGGCTGTTCGCACCCGTCGCAGGTGTCGATCAGATTCGTCCCGATGCCCCACGACGTCCGCGCCACGTGCTTCACGAGTTTCCCGTCGGCGTCGTATTCGGCGTAGCAGCTTTTGTTCGGTTCATACGCAGGCTTGCCGTAATTGGCGCAGGCCATCCGATGCGTCTCGATCTCCTCTGGGGATGAACACTCCCCATCGGGGATGAAGTTGTTCGGATCAGAGACGCACGGAAAGCCGTAGAGTGGGCGTTGGCTCATTGGGTAATCTGCCGTCGCTGCGCCACGCCGCTCGCCAGCGACGGCGCGTCCCGGTGCACCTGCAAAGCCCCGCCCGCTGTTAACGTCGCGGTCCACACACGCGCATCCAGCGCATACATCCCACCCGCCAACGTCTCGCACAACCCGTGAAGGCGCTTGGGCGGTGCGGTGCGCGCGGCCTTGTACTGCGCCAGGAACTCCTGGCGCCGTATCGCCGCCTGCGGACCGTCCCCAAGTTCCTGGCACGCAGCGGGCCAACTCCCCCAGATCGCTTCGACCGCAGCGGCGGCGCGTCCGTCCGCGAACTGCACGCTCAAGTAACACCCGGCGTCGGCGGCGGTCCGGAGCAGCGCGCCCCACATCAGTACGGCGCGTTCGTGCAGCGGGGGCACGCCGCAGGCCGCGCGCAGGTCCGGCACGTTCGGGAACCGGCTTGAGCCTTCCTGGAGGCACGCGCGGAACGCCTCCGTGAGCGCCTGGTCATCGCAGTCGTCCAGCAACTGGGCGTAGCCGCGTATCCGCGCCTCGGTCAGTACGGTGCCGGTCACTTCCGCTGCCAAGACCATCAACTTGGCGAACCACGGCTCGGCCGCGCCGTTACGATTCTGCGCGCTCATATGATGTGGGTCGGCGGGGCGCACGGGATGCCGTCCGCCATGGTCAGAATACGCTGGGCATCCAGGTCCCAATATAGCTCTGGGTCCTGGACGATCCGGCGCAGCAGTTCGTACATGTACGGCGCGGCGACAATCAGCGCCGCGTTCGACGGCGTGACCGTCTCGCAGATCACGTACCCGCCGTAGTCCTTCGTCACGTCGTCGGTCGCTGGCCCCACGCGATGATCGGTCACGACCGATCCGTGCTTCCCGATACGCCACGGCCCTGGTGTAAACATGTCGCCTCCCTAAACGCCCTACGCCATCCCCATCGGCATGACGATGTAGACGCTCGTGGTCTCGCCGCCGATCGCCTTGAACACGCCGGGGAGCTTCGTGGACTGCTGCTCGAATCGTACGCGGTCGCACGCGACCGTGCTCAGGTAGTCCGTCACGTACCCCACGTTGAACGCGGTCTCGTGCGCGCGTCCGGCATACTCGGCAGCGACCGTGGCCGTCGCCTCGCCGGCCTGGCTGCGCATCCCCAACGTAAGCCCGCCGTCCATCACTTGCACCGTGACGCGCGAGGACGCATCGTCGCTCAACGCACGCACGCGCTTGAGCGCCGCCAGCCACGCCAGCGTGTCGCACTCGATCGCGACGGTGTGCTCGGACGGCACCAGTTTTACAAAGTTGGGGTAGGCCGTATCCAGCAGCCGCGTCAAGATCTGACACTCCCCCATCGCGAAGAACCGATGGCGCTCGTCGCGGGTGTAGATGACGTCCGTCGCGTCGCTCTCGCGGGCTAACTCCAACACCGCTCGCGCGCCCTTGTAGTGCAGTGTGGCGGTGTCGGGCGGCGCGGCGGCGTCGCACGGGGCGCTGACCACCGAGAGTCGGTGCCCGTCGGAGGCGCTGGCCGTGATGGTCCCGCCGCCGACCGTCAGGTGCACTCCGCCCAGTTGATATCCGCCGTGGAAGGCACGCTCACTCGTCGCCACCATCGCGCGCTCCAATAACGTGATGAGGGTCGCGCGTTGAATGGTGACCGGATCATCCTCACCGACCGGCACCGCTGGGAACTCCTCGTGCGGGAGCACGTTGAAGCGCGCGGAGAAGGCCGGCCCTTTCAACGCGACCGTGCTGCCGTTGACGGACAGCCGCAGTTCCGCGCCCGCCAGCGCGCGGGCGATGTCGTAGAGTCGCTTGGTAGGCACCAGCACCGCGCCGGTGCCGGCTTCGACCACCGGGGGCCCGCCGCCGTAGGCCACGTCCAAGTCGGTCGCGGCGAGCCGGACACCCGTGGGCGTGGCGTCGAGTTTGGTGTAGGACAGGTGCGGGATCGTCTGCTTCCGCTCTGTCAGCCGCAGCGCAGGCGCGAGCTCGCGCGCGAGATCGTCACTCTTGACCGTCAGTTCAAACATACAATGCGTCGCCTTTCACCGAGGTTCGCACGCGCGGCGTGCCGTCTGAAGATTCGCGGCGGTCTTCTCATCGAGCGCGTGTCGCCGCGTGAGTAACCGGGGCGCCACGTCGTGCAGTGCCGCCAGCGTCCACCCACGCTTCGCCGCCCACGGGTCCGGGTCGCTGAAGAACTCGCGCACCAGCGCCAGCACTACCGACTCGCCCCACGTCTCGACCATCCGCTTCACCAGCGCCGCCTCTTTCCCGGTGGGGCGCGGCGGAGGAATGCCGTGCTCACACGTAAACGCCTCGTGGTGCGCGGCGATGATCCGCGCAATGGCCGGCTGGGTGGGCGGCTTGGGGAGCCGCTCCGTCAACGTGAACTCGGTCGGGAGGCGTTTCATCAACGCACCGTCACGTCAGGGCGCTTGATGACGCGCACGCCCGGAAACAACCAGTCGCCGTCCGCCAACGCGCCCGCCCGCTGCTTGGCTTCGTTGCGCAGCCACGTCACGTTGGCCATCAACGCCTGGATGTCGGCGGTTCCTGCGGCCACGGCCTGCACCAGCGCGGTGGCGTCCTCGACCGCTACATCCACTTCTTCGCGGAAGCTGAAGCCGTCCACCTTGGGCGCCTTGACCACTACGGTCGCCGGGCGTACGGGCTGGCTGAGGACCTGCTCGGCGGCGCGCTGGTAATGCGCGTCCCCCGTCGCCACGGCCATGTTCTCCAGCCGGGCCGCTTCAGCCAGTTTCTCGTCCTCGCGGCGCTTGACAGACTCGGCTTCTTCCAGCCGCTTGCGCTCGGCCTCGCGTTTCCGGCGCTCGGTCTCGTACGTGGTGGCTTGCGTCCGCAGATGCGTGTCGGCCTGCTGGAGCGCTCCCACCACCACGCGCTCGGCGTCCAGCGCGAACCGCTTCAGCGTATCGAGGTCGCGCTTCGGCGTCTCGAACAGCCGCTTGATGTCGCGGATGGTCTTGCTGGTCTCCTTAGCCTGCGTGCCGGCCGTCGCGAGATCGACGTCGCTCGCGACCGGCAGGGCCAACGCTCCCCGTCCCAGCGCCTGGGCGCGCCCCGCCAACCGGAACCCCTCCGTCAAGGCGGCGCGGAGCCGCTCAGCCGCCAGTTGAAACTGCTGCGCCTGCGATTCCTGGTACTTCTGGATCGTCGTCGAAAATTCGGTCGGGGCTAACGTCGTCACATCCGTATCCATGCTGCCGCCTCCAGTGCGCCACATCCACAATGGCATCACAAATAGCCGCGTCGGTCACATTCGTGTAGGGGGTGAGGTGGTACCGGCCGTCGTCGCCGACGTGCACGCACACCCGCTGCCACGGAAATATCTCGTAATGACTCGGGAGTTGATGGCGTAACCCGGTCTCGTCGGCCAGTTTGGCGTACCACGCCAACTGAAGTCCGTGCGCCGCAGCCGGGGCGCCGCTCTTGATGTCGATGATGACCGGGCCTGGCCGTAGGTGCTGCCCAACGGACGTCTCAAGCCAGCCGACGGCGTCTGGGCGCCCGGTCACGTCACGCCCCCACAGCCGCCGTTCGACGCAGATCATCTTCGCGCTGAGCGCCTTGGCGGCGCCCTTAAGCGCGTTCCAGTACGCCACGTAGCCGGCGCCGACTGCGAGGGACTGCTGCCCCGTGAACACCTGCTCGGCGATGGTATGCACGTGGTGGCCGCGCTCGCGTGAAGCGTCGGTGAACCATCGGCTGTCTACCAAGCCGAACTCGTGTAAGAGGCGCGAGACTCTGAAGGCCATCCGTGCGTCCGTCCGTATGCTAACCGATTAGCGTTTGCCGCCAGCCAGGTCGTCAATCTTGTGTAACGCGCGCTCAACGTCCACCGTGCCGTTCAGCGCCGCACGGGCTACCTGGCGGATCTCGCTCATCGTCTCGGCCAAGGCTCGCTCAGCCGCATCGACCACCACTTGCACCGATGGCGAGTATTCGTGCGCCATGACCGACCGAAGCGCCGCCGCGATGCGCGTGTCGCTCACGGCTAGGTCGCCACCGCGACCACTTCCACCAGCCACCGATATTGCTTCTGATCCGTGCCCTGCCGCTGCTCCGTCCGCAGCATCACCGGCACCCCGCGTGACGCGGCCTCTTCCGCCGCCGCCGCCACCGTCTGATCGTCCGTGTAGCACTCCGGCTGGCCGGACGTCCCCTTGATCCCATACACCGGCGTCTGGTTCGGGCGCGGAATGCTCCGCACCGCGACCACCATCTCTTTCACGTCCGCCGCTGGCGGCGCGGTCCCATTGAGCGGCGGCGGTGCCGCCTGGTCGCGTGCTTCGCTGAGCTCGGTGATGTTGGTGTACTTGCCGTCCTTCTCCAGCACCGCCGCCGCCGGGGCGCCGCGCTGCTTCAGCGAGCGCGCCTGCGCGCCGATGGCTTCGTCGAACGTGCTAGCTGTCTTGCCGTCGCTAAACGTGATGGCGTACCGCGTCCACGGCGTGCCCTTCTTGTTGGTGCCGGTCTTCTCTTCCACCTTCACCACGTACAACTTCCCGTCCTTGGGCGCCGGAGACACGTCGCGCGTTTCGTCGCGCGGAGCGGCTTCGTCGCGGGCTACTTCCTCGGCTGATACTTCGCCGAAGCCCACCAGGTTGCTGACAGCGCGGTTGAAGGCGCGCGTGTGGGCATGGCTGCGGATGTTGTGCTCGGTCGCCTGCGGCGGGCACGCGTGCCACTGGAAGTTGGGGTCGAAGTCCGGGCACGATTCGGCTGGATAATGCAGCTTCCAGCCGGAACGATTCGGGTCTTCGTGTTGGCACTTGAACCGCTTCGCCTTCTCCACCGCGAAGCACGCGCCATCTCCGACTTCATACCGGCCGCTGCGGGTCGTAGCGCGGTACGTCACAATGTACCCGAAGTTCTCGCGGCCGTCCTCGAACGTCCCGGCCACTTCGCGGCGCTCCTCGGTGGGCTCCACCGTGAGCCCAAACGCCACCGCGATGGCCCTCCAATATGTTTTGCGCCTGTAGGGTTTCCCGTCCAATTCCATGATGGCGTCCGGCATCGCCGCGTCCAGCTTGCGCTGGAGATCGACGTACGCCTGGAACGCGGTGACCATCTGGTCGCCGGACAACAGCGGCATCGCCAGCGCCGCCTGCTCTTGGCGTAGCGCCAGCGCGGCGGCGACATTGGGCGGCTGCGTCGGTTGTTCGTGTAGGGCCGGAAGAACTTCTGGGGTGGCGGTGGCTGATGTCATGCGGTGTGCTCCGTTCCGTGAAAGACTGTAGCTTACCTATCGGTATTCTAGAAGTAAAGCGTTAATTATTTTCCGGTGATGACCGCCCGGCTACGTGCGCGTCGGCCAACTGAACGTCCCCGGCTGGTCGCCGACCGTGCGTGATGTAGCCCAGAACACGTCATTGCCGTCGAGGAACACCTGCCCGTTGACGGCGCTCGTCGGGGTGTTGCCCCATGCGCGGACGATCAGCATCGGGAACGTGTCTCCCTCCGCGACGTCATTGCCGATGTGCGCCTGAGCGCCTGGCGGCCACGCGAGCAGCGGCGTCATGCACTCGCGGTCGCTGATTTGGATCCTCAACCGATCGGCGATGCTCTTGCCAGTCGTGCGACGACGGTTGATCTGCTCGGCGTCCTCAGCGCTCAAACGGTAGTGGACGATGCGGCCAATTGACGGAACTTGTTCGCTCATGTCTTGATTCTCCCTTGGTTTTTGAACCTTCTTTTCGTAAACCCCCGACACCCCCATCTCAAGAACGTACAGGCTTCCCCCTACCCCTGCTCCCCAGTCGCTACGTCCGGGGGCCTCCCGCTTCCTGCCCACTGCTGGGTACGGTGCGGTGCCGCCTGACCGTCCTCTGAGAGTCCCTCCGCCCCAGCCCCCTCGGTCGGTACTGGACCAGCCACCGGCACGGCTCGCGTCACGCAGTGACGCCTGTAGCGCCGGTTACAGGACCGTCTCGGCCTCGGGAATTGCGCCCGGTACGCCGAGCCGGAATTGGGCTCCGTTTTGTGCTGAAGGGAAAAGCAGGTAAGATAGCGGCTGTTAGCCGCCAACGCTCTGCTGATTCCAGAGCACGATGCCCGCTGGATCCCACCTGGCGGGCATCACTTTCGTACGGGAACTATACGCCTCAGCCCTAGCGCCGTAAAGCCGGCTATCTAGTAGCGTCGGCGCACGCAGGCCGTCTATCTAGCGTACGCGCTCGCTAATCAATTAGCAGCCGGTTACGACACCTTCCGGACCAGTTTCAGCCGCTGGCGTACGGCGCCGGCCTGTACCCGCATCTGCCGGAGCAGCCGGGTGTTCGGCTTGAGCAGCGTCGCCCCTACCTCGCGGCCGCACGTCTGACACCGCCACCGAAGCTCGTGCCGGTACGCGCGCCGGACCCCGCCGTCGGCGCCGCGCTCGTACCGCTCCATCACCGGGTCGTGCCCGGCCAGCCAACACCGCAGGCCCATCACTACCCGCCTTCCGGGTGCTGCGTGAGCCACGCGTCGTCCACCGCAACGGAACGCGCGATGGTGTCCCGCAGCTGCGCAACCACCTGCTCGTCCGTTGGAAGGGCGCCCGTTGCCGCCTGATGCGCGCGGACGATGCGCATCACATCCGGCACGAGCGCCGCCGCCAAGTTGATGAGGCTCACGGCAATCGTCTGTTCCGGCATCACGCGCCCCCTTCTATGGGCCACACGGCTTTCGCAATCTCGTTCAACACCGTGTCCGCCAGCGCTAAGTACGGCGCCAGGGTTACGTCGTGCGCGCGTGGCCCAGACTCGACTAGCCGCCCGCGCAGTTCAGCCAACCCGGCACGGACCGTTTGTAGCCACCCGTCCGGCACGTGACGAATCGTCGTCAGCGCCGCCTTGTGGTACAGCACCACCTGCCGTGCGCTGTCCTCGGTAATCAACTTCTGGTCGTGCGCCGCAATCGCCGCATCGCGCAGCACGTCCAGAATGTCCACCGCCCGTTGCGCGTAGAATGCCGCCTGCCCGCGCGGCGACAACGACGGCGGCGCCTTCGCGCACCCCATCGCCAGCGCCAAGACTACGTAGACCACGTACTTCCGTCGCGTTCTCATTGCCGAACCTCCCAGACCGTCACACGCCCGGTCTCGAATGAGCCGTATTGCGCCAGCGGCTCGTCTGCTGGATGCCACCCGTTCTTGTACTCAATCTGCGGGTCGCCCGTCTCTTGGAGGGCGACCGTGATCCCGTGCCCGTCCCGTACCGCGCTGAACACCCGCAGCACGGTCCCGTGCGGGTGCTCGTCGTCCTTGAAGTTGGCCGACGCGACCGGCGAATCGCCCCACCGCGCGTTCTTGAACGTGAGGCGTGCCAGGCTCACCGGCAACACCGTGGCGCCGACTACGAACGCCTGCGCGCACGCGCGCTCGGCCGGGCCGAACGGGTCCGCCCACAACCCGGCTTGCGAGTGGAACGTGCGCCCAATCTCGAACACGCGGCTGTTCACACCCTGCGCGAACGCGATGGCCGGATCCGTAAACCGGCGACCGACCTTTTCCGTGCGGCGGCTCTCGAACGGCGAGGACGGGTCCGGCCCGCCTTCACCAGCGCCTTGCTGCTCGTCGCCGAACCACGGCACGCCACGGTCGGCCGACGAGAGCTCCAGTTCACGCGCCCGCCGCTCCGCGTCGAAGCGGTCGGTACGGTCCTGAAGGTGACTCGCGCCGTACGTGTGGCACAGCGCGCTGATCTCATCCCAGTAGGGCGCCTGCTGCTCGGTCTCGAACCGGAGCCGCTGCTCGTCCGTCATCAGCGAGGCGTCCTCGCAGAAGCCGCCACCGTGGACGCTGCCGGGGCAATACAGAATGCCGTCCGGCGCGTACGCGCAGCAGATCTCGATGATGTCGTGACGCTGCGTCTCGTGCACCGGGCCGATCTCGTTCCCGCCTTGCACCAGCGCATTCCCGAGGGCGCGGCAGATGATGGTGACGGCATCCAGGTGCGCCTCGCACTCGGCCCTGGAGATGTCGCGCGTGTCGGTCAGCGCGACCACCTCCGCATACAGCCCACGCCCGGCGCACTCCGCCAGGAATTGCGGGAGCCGCTCGCGCACGTGATGGAACTCCTGCCCGCACCACGTGAGCCGGCCCGCAAAAACCCGGACCCCGTTGAAGCCGACCGCCGCAATTTCGTCGAGCGACGGGCGGTAGTCGTGCCCAGGCCGCAGCGCGGCCAAACAGCTGGCGAACCGTGGCCGGAAGATCCCGCCATCGTTGATGAAGAGGCGCCCGTCTCGCTGGAGCCGCCCCTGGATAGCTGGATTGACGGGCGGGGCCGGCGGTGGGGCTGGATCCTGGTGTTGTTCGCGGTACTCTGGGAACTGGCGGATTTGCTGCTTCACGCCCTCGATGGTCTGCGTGAGCAGGAGCACGCACCAGTCGAAGACCGCTGGGTCGGTCACAATCAGGGGCGCCGGGAGCCCGCGCGCCTGCCGGTTCAACCCGTCCGGTGCGTTGTAGAACCGGATCAATTCCGTCACGTCGGCTTTCACTTGGTCGTGAGATTTGGCCATAGGCGGCTCCGGTGATGGTGGTGTCGGTGGTGGTGGTTCAGGCTGGATGATGACGGGGACGCCAGAGATACCACCCGCGAGCTCGCGCCAGGGTCCGTGTACTTCCGGGTGGCCGTCCCATGAGGTCGCAGGGCTGCGTCCCGGCCCGCCACAGAACACGGCGATGCCTTCGATGTTGCGATGGTCGCGCGCGAGTTGCGCGTACAGCGGCACGACGGCGCGGACGTCTTGGGTGAGCGACACGTTGCTGGTATCGCACCGCGCAATGAGCCACGCGCGGCGCACCACCCGCACGGCGCGCTGCACGCGCAGCATAAATGCAGCAGGCGGCTCGCCGGCCAACATGTACGCTTCAACGCCAGCAATATCCGCCTGCGGGACACCGACCGCCTGCGCCTGGCGCGTCCAGTATGCTAAGGTGTCATAGAGAGGATTCGCCGCCTTGGCTACGCGGCAGTTGGTATTGAGTTCGTCCAGGTCGCTGTCGTTGGACGCCGTGACAAAGAGTGCGATCTTCTCAGCGTCAACGGCGCGGACGGGCGCGTAGATCGCGCCAGGCGTCACGGGGATGTAACCATTCCCAGGCGGTAACGGTGAGGGGCGCCCAAACTCAAACCACGCCAGCCAGCACGGGCGCCCGATGGGCGGCACCGTCGCCTGGCGTTCTAAGTCAACCCACGGCACGCTCGGGTCGATGGCCGTCGTCACTAAATCTTCAGGCCGCTCACCTTGGCGGCGCGACCACGCTACTTTCACTGTCGCGCCCAACCACCGCGCATCCGGCCGGAACGTCCCGTCGCCGGCCGCTATGGGGTAATCGACTGGGATGACGTACCCGCGCGGCTCGTGCCACGCCATCTGGAGCAGCAGCCGGTCGCCCGTGATGTAGAGCAGCCGCCAGGCGTTCTGAATCCATACCAGCCGCACGTAGAAAATCGGCTCATCAACCGTCACCGGGTCGCTGCCAAACCCTGCCGAGCGTACGCGGTTCCCGGTCAGCCACACCGCCGTGTATTTGTCCGCCGCGCACACGCTGTCGGAAAACTCGCTGGTGATGCGCCGCCACTTACTCGGGTCAGGGTCGGTGACGACGCTCAGGTGGTGCCCGTCGTTCCGGTCCGGTACCGCCCACAGGCTCCCGTCCATCGCCACGTCTCGCAAGCCAGCAGCCGGCCACACGGTCCCGTTGACGAGGTACAGCCCGTAGCCGGCCAGCCATGCCGCCCACGTACCGTCGCCGGCTGCGAGCTCGTTCGCGCCGCGCGGAGAAAAGAGTTCAGTGCTGATGCTGCCGGAGACGTGGGTGGCGCGCCAGACGCCCCAGCGCTCGTCGGCGTAGGGCGCGACGTACAGGAAGGTGTTGTGGCCGAGCCATCTCGCCTCGCCGCCAGGGCTGGCGACGAGCTTGCCGTTGACCGAGACCGCCTCTCCGCCCACGCCCAACAGCACGTCACCGAGCGCGTTCAGAAAGGCCATGAAAGATTTAGCTTGCCACGCGGCGCACATAGTATACTAGCGAACGTCATGCAGCCGGTCACCCTCACCGCCGCCACACGGATCACGTGGCCGCAGTGTCCAATGGCGAAGTTCGCGGCCGACGGTAGGCCCGAACATCGCAATTAGGGCTGGTGGGGTGAGGCCGCGCGTCCCCGGAAGTCTTCAGGAAACCACACCCTAACCCCATCAGCCGGGCGGTCGTTCTGTCGCGGGCTAGCCTAGCGGCCAGGCAGCGGCCTCAATTACGCGGGGTATTGATATGGGCGCCCACTCTGCAAGCCGGAAAGAGCGGATAGCGGCTGGCGTACGTGCGGCCTGGGCAGCAGGCAAGTACGAAGGCTCTAAGCCTCGTGGCGGGCACAGGTTTAGAAGTGGAAACAAGCCATGGAACGCTGGCCTAACCGCGCGGACAGACAAGCGCGTCGCGGCGCAAAGCGCGCGCCAACTTGGCGGACCACCACCAGGTCGCCCGTGGAAGAAGGGCGATGGCGTAGCGCGCGACCTCAGGGCTAAGCAACTCGAACACGAAGCGGCTCAGGCCGAGAAGCTCGCCGAGCAAGGCTACGAAGTATTCTCGCCCACGGCTGTGTGCGACCGTATTGCCATCAAGGATGGCGTGGTGTACTTCGTTGAATTTAAGAAGCCTGGGCAACGGTTACGTTTCGGGCAGCAACGTGTTCACGATACATCGCCAGAGCACTACTTGGTTGTGTATGCATAGCATGCCCGCAACCAATTTATCGTCGGCGTTGTGAGGGAGAGGCCGTCCCTGCCTGCCTGTCACGCAGGTTATCACGGGTTCGAATCCCGTCAGCGCCGCCATGGCTCCGGAGCGCGAGTGGCAGCGCAGTTGCCCCGTAAGCAACCACGTGCGGGTTCGAGCCCCGTCGGAGCCTCCAAACGTCGTTGGCTCGCAAGTTCTGGTGGCGGAACACACGGCTGGTATCCGTGAAGTGGTCGGTTCGATTCCGACGCGAGCCTCCGCCTCGCGAGCGCGAGTGGCAGCG
>ORJL011411063.1_pt1 | contig 13236 bp, 16 predicted proteins | sample 1779941 | NCBI WGS metagenome assembly ORJL01 (sample SAMEA104232317, study PRJEB22302) | groundwater metagenome | biome: forest; feature: aquifer; material: groundwater | place: USA | collected 2011-08-07 | depth 5.8 m
GCCGCTGTGGGTGATCGTCAGCGCCGCGCTCGCGATGGCCGCCGGCACCTATGCGGGCGGCTGGCGGATCATCAAGACCCTCGGCCAGCGGATCGCCAAGCTCGACCCGCCGCAGGGCTTCGCCGCCCAGACCGCGTGCGCATCAATTCTCTGGGGCACGGCGCACTTCGGCTTCCCGGTCTCGACGACGCACACGATCTCAGGCTCGGTGCTGGGCGCGGGCGCCAGCCGCCGCCTCTCGGCGGGGCGCTGGGGCGTCGCCGGCAACATCCTTGTCGCCTGGCTGATCACGCTGCCCTGCGCCGGCCTCGTCGGCGCCGCGATGGAGCTCGTCACGCGACTCCCCGGTGGCGATGCGGTCGTGTTCGTGCTCGCCGGCCTGATCGCCGCCGCCGCCTTCGGGGCGCGCCGTTGGGAGACGCGGCGGCTGGCACCCGCGGCGGCATAGAAACGCGACGGGGCGCCCGGCGGGCACCCCGTCGCAGCCGTGCTCGTCCTCCCCTAGCCGAAGGCCTGCTTCAGCGCCTGCGAGTACTGGTAGCGCGCCTTCTTTAGCTGGCGGTCGGTCAGCGAGATGAACCCGGCCCGCTTCGCGATCGCCCGCTCGTTGTTGAAGATGTACCCGATGAAGGCCGCCACCTCGGGCCGCTTGAAGCTCGGGCGCTTCGCGTAGATGAAGAGCGGCCGCGCGAGCGGCTTGTACTGGCCCTTCTGAACCGCGTTCACGCTCGGCGCCACGCAGCCCTTGCCGCCGTCCACCTTGACGAGCTTCAGCTTGTCCGCATTCTCCTCGTAGTAGGAGAAGCCGAAGTAGCCGAGGCCGCCCTTCTCCCCCGCGACCCCCTGGACGATGATGTTGTCGTTCTCGGTTGCCAGGTAGTCGGAGCGGCTGTTCCGGGACTTGCCGTTGATCACCTCGGTGAAGAAGTCGAACGTGCCGGAGTCGGTGCCCGGGCCGAAGAGCTTCAGCGGCTCGTCGGGGAAGCGGGCGCGGACGTCCTTCCACCTCGTGAGCTTCGAGCCGGTCTGCCAGATCGCCTTCAGCTCTGCCGTCGTCAGGCAGTCCACCCAGGTGTTCTGCTTGTTCACAACGACCGAGATGCCGTCGTTCGCGACCGTGAAGGCAACCCACTTCACACCGGCGTCGCGGCACTTGATCGCCTCGGAGTTCTTCATCGGACGCGACGCGTCCGAGAGGTCGATCTCGTCGCGGCAGAAGCGCTCGAAGCCGCCGCCTGTGCCCGAGATGCCGACCGTGACGCGGACGCCCCTGTTCTTTGCCTGGAAGCCTTCGGCCGCGGCGGTCGTGTAGGGGCCAACGGTGCTCGAGCCGTCCGCCGTGATCGTGCCGCCGAGCGCCTGTACTCCCGCCGTCGCCGATGCGGCGAGGACAACGGCCCCGATGGCCGCCAGCGCAATGACCTTCTTCATCTGTCTCCCTTGTTCGCTTTCGGCATTTCGGGACGGATTGTCGAGCCGCGCGGGAGCCGCGTGGGCTGAAAGACGGTGAAGGTCTGGTGTTGAAGTCGTGAACGGTCGCGGCCGCCGGTCCAGGCGGCGGCCGCTCCCTCAGCCTCGGCGCGCGAAGCTAGTGCGAGGCGTCCGAGAACTCGCGGAACTCGCCGGTGACGAGGTACGCGGTCTGCTCGCCGATGTCCACGGCGTGATCGCCGATCCGCTCGAGGCAGCGCGAGACGACGATCATCCGCAGGCCCCACTCCCGCTGCGCCTCGTCCCCGCCGAGCTTCAGCAGGTGCGTGACGACACGCCGGTTCGCGATGTCGATCAGATCGTCCAGCTCGAGCAGCGACTCGGCGCGCTCCCGGTCGCGGGCCCGCAGCGAAGTGAGCGCGACGCGGGTCATCTCCTCCGCCCGCTCGCCCATCTCGCGGAAGCCCTCGAGCAGCGCCGCGTCCGGCGGCAGCCCCTGCGTCAGCTTGGTCAGCTTCGCGATCGTCGTGCAGAGGTCGCCCATGCGCTCGAGGTGGAGGTTCGAGTGCAGCATCGCCAGCACGAGGCGCAGGTCGGTCGCCACCGGCGTCTGCCGCGCGAGCAGGAACTCGACGTCGCGCTCGACGGTCAGGTACAGCTCGTCGATGTCGTCGTCGAAGGCAATCACTTCGTCTGCCAGCTCGGTGTCCTGCGTGCAGAGGGCCTCGCAGGCGGCTCGGACCGAGCGGAGGACGAGCTCGCCCTCCCGCTGGAGATGCGCCTCGAGCTCGTCGAGCGCCTCCTGGAAGGAGATCCTCATGGTCATCCGAACCGCCCCGTCACGTAGTCCTCCGTCCGCTTGTCCGCCGGCGTCGTGAAGATCTTCGCCGTCACGTCGTACTCGACGAGGATCCCGGTTCGCCGTCCTTCGTCGTCGACCTCCACGCTGAAGAAGGCGGTCATGTCCGCCACCCGGGCGGCCTGCTGCATGTTGTGCGTGACGATCACGATCGTGTAGTCGCGCTTGAGCTCGTGCATCAGGTCCTCGATGCGCGTCGTCGAGATCGGATCGAGCGCCGAGGCCGGCTCGTCCATCAGGATCACGTCGGGCTCGACCGCGAGCGCCCGGGCGATGCAGAGCCGCTGCTGCTGCCCGCCGGAAAGGCTGAGCGCGCTCTCCTTCAACCGGTCCTTCACCTCGTCCCACAGCGCCGCCCGCTGGAGCGCGCCCTCGACGCGCGCCTCGAGGTCGTCCTTCATCCCGAGCACGCGCGGGCCGAAGGCGACGTTGTCGTAGACGGACTTCGGAAAGGGGTTCGGCTTCTGGAAGACCATGCCGATCCGCCGCCGCACCTCGACCGGGTCCACATCGCGGGCGTACAGGTCCTTGCCGTGGTAGAGCACGTCGCCCGCAATGGTCGCGCTCGGGACGAGGTCGTTCATCCGGTTGAAGCAGCGGATCAGGGTGCTCTTACCGCAGCCGGACGGACCGATGAAGGCCGTGATCGAGCTCTTGTAGACGTCGAGCGAGACATCGTGGATCGCGACGTTGCCGCTGTAGGCGACCGCCAGGTCCTTGACCCGGAAGACGGCCTCGCGGCTCGCGAAGCTCTCGGTGCCGTGTCCCTGCGCGATCTTCGCCAATGCGGCGTGGTCGATCGTCGTCATGGTCACCAGCTTCGACGGTAGTGGTTGCGGAGCCAGATCGCCAACGCATTCATCACGAGCAGTATGCCGAGCAGGACGACGATCGCCGCCGCCGCGAGGAACTTGAACTCCTCCGCCGGCAGGCCGACCCAGGAGTAGATCTGGATCGGCAGCGCGGTGAAGGGGCCGAGGAGCGTCGGATCGAACGCGATGTAGGTCACCGCTCCGATCATGATCAGCGGCGCCGTCTCGCCGATCGCCCGCGAGAGGGCGAGGATCGACCCCGTTGCGATCCCGGGGATCGCCGCCGGCAGCACCTGGCGTGAGACGACCTGCCACTGGGTCGCTCCGAGTGCGTAGCCGCCCTGCCGGATCGAGTCGGGAACGGCGCGGATCGCCTCGCGCGCCGCGATGATCACCGTCGGCAGCACGAGCAGGGTCAGGATCAGCGCTCCGGCCAGGAGCACGCGCCCGAGGCCGGCGCCGCGGACGAGGAACGCGAGCCCGAGGATGCCGTACACGATCGAGGGCACGGCCGCGAGGTTCTGGATGTTCACCTCGAGTAGCCGGTTGTACCAGCGGGTCTTGCTCGCGTACTCCTCGAGGTAGATCGCCGTGCCGACGCCGACCGGAACCGCAAGGAGCAGGAGCAGACCGGCCATGTAGATCGTGGCGAGGATCGCGGGCCGTGCGCCTGCCTCCTCCGGCGAGGAAGACGGGACGTTCGAGAGCAGCTTCCAGTCGAGGTACGGCAGGCCGTCCCGGAGGACGTCGACGAGCAGTGCCCCCAGCATCAGGAAGCCGACCGCGAGCGAGAAGAGCAGCAGCGTCTTGAAGATCCCACCCTTCAGCGCGCGACTCACTCGTACACCTCGCGGTACTTGCGCACGAGCCGGATCGAGACGACGTTCATCACGAGCGTCATCACGAAGAGCGTTGCGCCCACGGCGAAGATCGTCTTGTACTCGAGCGAGCCGGTGGGGACGTCGCCGGCGCCCGTGGCGGCGATGAACGCGGTCATCGTCTCGATCGCCTGACGGGGGTCGAGTGTCAGGTTCGGCTGCTGCCCGGCCGCGATCAGCACGATCATCGTCTCGCCGATCGCGCGCGAGATGCCGAGCACGAACGACGCGATGATGCCGGAGGCGGCGGCGGGGACGACGATCCGCGTCGCCACCTGCACCCTGGTCGAGCCCAGAGCGTAGGCGCCGTCCCGGAGGTCGCGCGGGACGCTGCCCATCGCGTCCTCCGACAGGGACGCGACGGTCGGGATCAGCATCACGCCCATCACGAGCCCGGCGGAGAGCGCGTTGAAGATCTCGACGTCGATCCCGATGTCGCGCAGGAGCGGGGTCATGAAGGTCAGCGCGAAGTAGCCGAAGACGACGGTCGGGACGCCCGCGAGGATCTCGAGCGCCGGCTTGAGGACGCCCCGCGCCCGGTCGCCGGCGTACTCGCTCAGGTAGATCGCGGAGCCCAGGCCGAGCGGGATCGCGACGAGCGCGGCGAGCGCGGTGACGAGCAGCGAGCCGCCGATAAGCGGAAGGACGCCGAAGTGCGCCGGCTCGAAGAGTGGCGACCAGTTCGTCCCCGCCAGGAAGTCGACGACGCTGATCTCCTGGAAGAACTCGAAGGCGGGAACGAACAGCGCGATCACGATCCCGACCGTCGTCGCGACCGAGATCAGCGCGCAGACGGCGAGGACGCCCTTGACGACGTCCTCGCCGAACCGCCTGCGCCGGGCGCGCAGCCGGAGCTCCGCGCCCGCGGTGCCGCCGGGCGAGGCCACCTACCCCTGGGCTTCCAGCAGGGCCGCCTCGTACGACGCGCGGGCCCTCTGCGCCTGCTCGCCGGTCAGCGGGACGAACTGGGCGGCCTCCGCGATCTCCGTCTCGTAGTCGAGGATGTAGCCGATGAACGCCTCGACCTCGGGCCGCTTGAACGACTCCTTCTTCGCGTAGATGAAGAGCGGGCGCGAGAGCGGCTTGTACGTGCCGTTCTGCGCCGTCTCGACGCTCGGCGTGACGCAGCCGTCACCGGCGTCGATCTCGAGCGCCTTCAGCGTGCCCTGATTCTGCTCGTAGTAGGAGAGCCCGAAGTAGCCGAGGCCGCCCTTCTCGCCGGAGACGCCGGTGACGATGACGTTGTCGTTCTCGGTCGCCGCGAAGTCGGAGCGGCTGGCGCCCTCCTCGCCGACGATCTCGTCGGTGAAGTAGTCGAAGGTGCCCGAGTCGGTGCCGGGGCCGAAGAGCGAGAGCTTCTCGTCGGGGAACGACGCGTCCACGTCCCTCCAGCTTCCCACCTTCGAGCCGGGCTCCCAGATCTTCTTCAGCTGGTCGACCGTGAGGCAGGTCGCCCAGTCGTTGTCGGCGTTCACGACGACGGTGAGCGCGTCGTTTGCGATGTGGAACTCCACGTAGTCGATTCCCTTGGCCTCGCAAGCCTGCCGCTCCTCGTCCTTGATCGGGCGCGAGGCGTCGGAGAGGTCGGTCTCGCCGCGGCAGAAGCGCTCGAAGCCGCCGCCGGTGCCCGAGACGCCGACGGTGACCTGAACGTCGGGCTGGACGTCGCGGAACCGCTCGGCGGCCGCGGTGGCGTACGGGCCGACCGTGCTCGAGCCGTCCGCCTGAATGCGGCCGGAGAGCCGCTCACCGCCGGTGGCGGCGGCGGTCGTGCCGACGCTTCCTTCGTCGTCGCCCCGTCCGCAGCCGGCCGCGAGGGCTCCGAGGAGGACGGTCAGGAGCACGAAGGATGAGATCTTCCCGAGTCTGGTAGTCATGGCCATGAGTCTCCGCGGCGCGCGCGGGAACATGGGCTGTCACCTGGTAGAGATCCGGTGAAAAAGTGGTGAAAGAGCCCTTTACCTCGCCGGGAACGTGCAGCGCACTTCGAGCCCGTGGCCGCGGCCGCCGTGCGCCTGGACGGTCCCGCCGGCCGCGGTGACAACGTGCTTGACGATCGAGAGCCCGAGCCCCGTGCCGCGCGAGGCGCGTGAGCGGTCGGCCCGGTAGAAGCGCTCGAACAGGCGCGGCAGCTCCGCCTCGTCCACACCGGCGCCGTCGTCGCGGGCGCTGAGGACGACACCCTCGGCGGTCCGCAGGATCGTGAGCTCGAAGTGCGCCCCGGGGCCCGCGTAGCGCACCGCGTTCTCGGCGAGGTTGCGGGCGATCACCTGGAGCATGCGCGGCCGCACGGCCACCGCCGCCTCGGGGTCGCCCTCGGCGCGCAACCGCACGCCCGCGCGCGCCGCCCGCTCCTCCAGCTCGCCCGCGACCTTCTTCAGCACGGGCAGCACGCGTGTCGCGCCGAGAGCGACGACCCGGGCGCCCGACTCCAGCTCGCTCAGGAAGAGCACCTCGTCGATCAGCTCGCGCGCCTGCTCGACCTCGCCGCGGGACCGCTCGATCAGGGCCGCCACGTCCTCGCCGGGGAGCTGCGCCGTCTCGAGCAGCGTGAGCAGGCGCGCGAGCGGTGTGCGCAGCTCGTGCGAGACGGCGGCGGTGAAGCCCGAGCGCAGCTCCTCGTAGGCGGCGAGATCGCCGGCTGCGTTCAGATAGACGAGCCGCTCGCGCCGGCCGGCCGCGTCGTAGGGGACGACGAACGGCGTCATTCCGCGCTCGCCGCGCAGGAGGTCCTCGGGCAGCGGCTCCCCCTCATGTACGCCCTCGAGCGCCTGCCGGGCCCGCCTGCTGGCAGCGACGACGATGCCCGCCTCGTCGAGGACGACGACGGCCTCCCGGCTCTCCTCGACGAGGGCGCGGCCGCGGGCCGCCTCGATGTCCGCTTCGCTCACGGGTGACAGGTTCTCACAGAAGCCCTCGCCGCCCTGAACGCGTAGACCCCTTCACCACCTCTTCACCGGGCGGTAACCGCTTGGCGGCCCGCGCTCGCCGTGCCGAGCTGCATGATGTCGGCTGGATGGCGAAGGTTCTCATCGTCGAGGACGACGACATCATCGCCCAGGGCATGGCCCGCCACCTGGCCGCTGCGGGGTTCGAGCCCGTCGCCGTCTCGAACGGCGAGACGGGGCTCGCGCGGCTCCGCTTTGAGCGACCGGACGTCTGCGTGCTCGACCTGATGCTCCCCGGCCTCGACGGCTGGCATTTCATCGAGCAGGCGCGCGGCGAGGGGATCGGCACGCCGATCGTCGTCGTCTCCGCCCGCGGCACCGAGCACGACCGGGTGCACGCGCTCGAGATCGGCGCCGACGACTACCTCGTGAAGCCGTTCTCGATGAAGGAGCTCGTGGCGCGCGTCGCCGCCGCCGCCCGGCGCGGCACTCAGGCCGCCGAGCCCCGTCGCGGAGAGGAGATCGAGATCGAGGAGCTGCGGATCGACCCGAGGAACGTCCAGGCGTACGTGGACGGGCAGAGCGCCGGACTGACGCCGACCGAGTTCCGGCTGCTCTACACACTCGCCCAGGACGCCGGCCGCGTGTTCACCCGCGACGAGCTGCTCCAGCGGGTTTGGGGCCGGCGGGCCACGCACCGCGACCGGACGGTGGACGTGTTCGTGCGCAAGCTGCGCGAGAAGGTGGACACGCGGGCACCGCGGCACACGTTCATCCACACGCGCTACGGCGTCGGCTACAAGCTCGAGGCCGTGCCCAAGCAGCCGGCGTAGCGGCGCTCAGCGGGGCAGCGGCGCGCCTCGCTCGGCGAGCAGGTCCGCGCGCTCGCGCGAGACCTCGACGACCGTGTGGCGGCACGTCACGTGCGAGCCCCCGCCGACGTCGCCGAGATGGCGCGAGCAGAGCCCGGCGCCGCAGCTGAGGCAGAGGCCGACGGCCTGGGCGGACCGGCCCTCCTTGCCGCACTCGTAACAGCGCATGAGCGCCTCCTTGTTCGCCCTCATGGAAGCGCGGACCCCCGGCGGGCACATCCGGTCCGACGCTGATTCCTTCTCCGGCCGCAACGGCAACGACGCCGCGTCCCGGCGTGCTCAGGCCGCGCGCTCCGGAGCGAGCAGCTCGGCCGCGCACGCCTCGCAGATCCCGTGCGAGACGAGCGGCTCCTCCTCGGGCCCGTTCCAGCGCTCGTGGATCCGGGCGAGCTCCTCGTCGGACGGATCGGGCGGCTGCGTGACCCCGCACCAGGCACAGACCTTCGTGACGACCGGCACGCCGGAGAGTGTGAACCCCGGGGAGGACGGAGCTACGCGACGACCTTGCGGTGGATCTCCTCGGTCAGCCGCTCGATCTGCTCGGTCAGCTTCGTGTTCGCCTCGATCAGCTCGTTGTGCTGTTGCCCGAGCTCCTCGCGGTGCTTTGCGTCGGCCTCGGCGTGGGCCTTGTCGCGCTCGGCCTGGCGGGTCTGCGCGAGCAGGATCAGCGGCGCGGCGTACGCCGCCTGGAGGGAGAAGGCGAGGTTGAGAAGGATGAACGGGTAGGGATCCCAGCGGAAGCCGAGGGCCAGCGCGTTGAGCACGATCCAGACGGCGACGAGCGCCGACTGGCCGAGGATGTACCGCGGGGTGCCGAAGAAGCGGGCGGCCTTCTCGGCAGCGCGGCCGAAGGGATCGTCGCCGTACGCGGCCTGCAGGTGCTCGTGCTCGCGGTGGTGGCGAAGCGGATCACGCATGGGCATAGAGTGGCAGGCACGGTGGACGCCTACCGCACCCCCGACAAGCGCTTCGAGGGCCTGCCCGGCTTTCCGTTCGCGCCTCACTACGTCGAGCAGGACGGCCTGCGCCTGCACTCCCTCGACGAGGGCGAGGGCGACCCCGTCCTCCTGCTCCACGGCGAGCCGACCTGGTCGTACCTCTACCGCAAGGTGATCCCGCCCGTCGCCGCCGTCGCGCGCGCGGTCGCGCCCGACTACTTCGGCTTCGGCCGCTCCGACAAGCCGCTCCGGATCGAGGACTACTCGTACGACTTCCACTACGGCTCGATCGAGCGGCTCGTCGAGCAGCTCGACCTGCACAGGCTGACGGTCGTCGCCCAGGACTGGGGCGGCCCGATCGGACTGCGTCTCGCGGTCGAGCGCCCCGAGCGCGTCGATCGCCTCGTGATCATGAACACGGGCATCGGCGCCGGCCGCGCGCCCTCACCGGAGTGGCTCCGCTTCCGCGAGTTCGTCCGCCGCGTCGGCACCGACCTGATCCCGGGGCAGCTGATCCGGATCACGTGCACCGGCGGCCTCGAGGACGAGATCGCCGAGGCCTACGACGCTCCCTGGCCGGTGCCCGAGTCGAAGGCCGGCATCCTCGCCTTCCCCGAGCACGTGCCGACGGAGCTCGAGCACCCGTCGACGGCGAAAATGCTCGAGGTGCGCGACGCGCTGACGCGCTGGGAGAAGCCGGCGCTCGTCCTTTTCGGCGACTCCGACCCGATCTTCTCGCCCCGCGTCGCCGAGCACTTCGTCGAGCGGATCCCCGGCGCGATCGGCCCCGAGCTCGTCGCCGGTGCCGGCCACTTCCTGCAGGAGGACGCAGGCGAGCAGGTCGGCGCCCGGATCGCGCGGTTCGTCACGCAGTAGCTGCTACAATCGTTAACCGTGTTGACGGTTAATGAGGTTGAGCTTGCGAACAGGCTCCGTCCCGTGCTGCTCTCGCTCGCCCGTGAGCTGCGGCGCGAGGTGCACTCGCTCGGGGTCACCGGCGGTCAGGTGACGCTCCTGACCGGGATCAAGAAGAACCCGGGTCTGAGCCAGCGGGAGCTCGCGGAGCGGGAGCGGATTTCCGGCGCCGCCGCCTCGGCGCACGTGGACCGGCTCGAGCGGGCGGGCCTCGTCCGGCGCACCCGCTCGGAGACGGACCGGCGCCGCATCGGGCTGGAGGTGACGCCGAAGGGGCTGCGCGTGCTGGAGCAGGTGCGCAGGCGCCGCACCGCCTGGCTCGCCGAGCGCCTCGAGACGCTCGACCCGGAGCAGCGCGCCGCGATCGACCGCGCGATCGAGCCGCTGCGGGCGCTGCTGTGACCGCGGCGATTCTCAGGCTCAACCGGCGCACCTTCGCCAGTCTCCGCCGGCACCGCAACTACCGCCTCTTCTTCGCCGGCCAGGTGATCTCGGTCACCGGCAGCTGGATGCAGAACATCGGCCTCGCCTGGCTCGTGATCGAGCTGACGCACTCGCCGGTCGCCGTCGGCGGTCTCGCCTTCGCCCGCTTCCTCCCGTTCACCGTGCTCGGGCTCTTCGCGGGCGTGATCGCGGACCGGCTCGACTACCGCCGGCTCGTGATCGCCACCCAGGCCGCCTCGATGGCCGTCTCGGCGCTGCTGACCGTGCTCGTGTTCGGCAACTGGGCGAGCCTGCCCGTCGTCTACGCGCTCGCAGGGCTCCTCGGCACCGCGCTCGTCTTCGACGCGCCCGGCCGGCACGCGCTCACCTTCCAGATGGTCGGGCGCGACGAGCTCGCGAACGCGGTCGCGCTCAACTCCAGCCTGTTCAACGCGTCCCGCGTCATCGGCCCGGCGATCGCCGGCGTCCTGATCGCCTGGATCGGCGTCGGCGCCTGCTTCCTGATCAACACCGTCAGCTTCCTCGCCGTGCTCACCTCCCTGCTCGCCATGCGCACGGCCGACCTCTTTCCCGTCGCGCACGCGGCGGAGCGGCCCGAGATCCTCCGCGGCGCCCTCGACGGGATCCGGTACGCCTGGCGCGCACCGGAGGTGCGGCTCGTGCTCGCGATCGTGACGGTGATCAGCACGGTCGGCTTCAACTTCCACGTCGTGCTGCCGCTGCTCGCGTCGGAGACCCTGAAGACCGGGCCCGAGGTCTTCGGGATCCTGTCGGCGTCCTTCGGCGCGGGAGCGCTCGCCGGCGCGCTGCTCTCGGCCGGGTTCGGGCGCGCGAGCTGGAAGCTCCTCGTCGCCGGCACCGCCGGCTTCAGCCTTTCGATGCTGGCGCTCGCCCCGCTGACCGCCGTCTGGGCCTGCGCGGCGCTGCTCTTCGCCGTGGGTGTGTCCTTCACGCTCTGGACGTCGAACGCGAACGCGATCCTCCAGCTCGGGGTGCCCGACCACCTGCGCGGACGCGTGGTCGGCCTCTACCTCTTCGCGTTCGCCGGGCTCGCCCCGATCGGCGGCCTGCTCGCCGGTTGGCTCACCGACGTCGGCGGCACCGAGCTCTCCTTCCTCGTCGGAGGCGCGACCGGGCTCGCCATGGCCGCACTTGCAGCGACGCGGCTGCGCGGGCTGCTGAAACCGGTTCCGGCCGCCTGAAATCTCCCACGAGGGGGGATGAGCCGACTCGTGCGAGCGCCGATACGGACGCTACTGCGGCGTTTGACGAAGTACGGGAGGAAGAAGCATGTCGTTTGCACTACGGGCCGAGACAGGCCCCACGCTCGGCGCGATTCCGAACGGGCTCGTGTGTCCGAGCCGCCCCTCAGCCCGACGGCGCTCGAAGCCCGGCCCGCCGTGGTCGAGCTGCCCGTGCAGCCGGCGGGCCCGGATCCTGAGCCTGCGCCCGACCCGGCGCCGGCGGACGCCTGGGCGGTCGAGGACGCCGACGCCGGCCCGCGCCGCGTCGTCGTCCGGCTGATCGGCAGCGAGGACGTCGAGCTCGGAGAGACGGGAAGCCGCGACGAGGCGCTCGCGGTCGCGCGCGAGGTCGTGCGGCGGATCGCCGCCGCCGAGGCGGGCGGCGAGTGGCCGGAGCTCGAGGGCCGCCTGCTGCGCCCCGGAGCAATCGTCTCGGTGGACGTGCTCCGGACCGAGCGCTAGCTCACCAGCGCTGGTGGACGAGCGGAGCGATCCGCTCGCGGTAGAGCGCGTCGATCCGCTCCATCGTCTCCCCGCGAAGCGGCGCCAGTCCGGCCGCGGCCGCGTTCGCGCGCGCCTGCTCGGGTGTCTTCGCACCGGGGATCACGGTCGAGACGGCGTCGAACATGAGGATCCAGCGCAGCGCGAGCTGCGCCGGCGTCGCGCCCTCGGGGACGAGCGGGCGCAGCGCCTCGACGACGTCCAGCCCGGTCTCGAAATCCACGCCGGCGAAGGTCTCGCCCTGGTCGAAGGCCTCGCCCTGGCGGTTGAACGTGCGGTGGTCGTCGGGCGCGAAGGTGGACTCGCGCGTGAACTTGCCGGTCAGCAGGCCGGAGGCGAGCGGGACGCGAGCGATCACGCCGACGTCGCGGGCCCGCGCCTGCTCGAAGAAGAGTCCCGCGGGCCGCTGGCGGAAGACGTTGAAGATGATCTGGACCGTGGAGACGCCGGGGTGCTCGATCGCCTTCAGCGCCTCCTCGACCTTCTCGACGCTGACGCCGTAGGCGCGGACGAGCCCCTCCTCGACGAGCCGGTCGCAGGCCTCGAAGACCGACGGCGTGTAGTAGGTCTCCCACGGCAGCGAGTGGAGCTGGACGAGGTCGACCGTCTCGACGCCGAGGTCCTCGCGGCTGCGCTCGAGCCAGGCGCGGAAGTTGTCGTAGGTGTAGAGGGAGAGGTCGAGCGGCACTCTGCGGCCGAACTTCGTCGCGACAACGAGCGGCTCGTCGCGCTCGCGGAGGAGCTGCCCGACCAGCCGCTCGGAGCGCCCGTCGCCGTAGACGTCGGCCGTGTCGAAGAACGTGACGCCCGCGTCCACGGCCGCGTGCATCGCCGCGAGCGAGGTCGCGTCGTCGGTCGACCCCCAGGAGCCACCGATCGCCCAGGCCCCGAACCCGATCTCGGAGACCTGGAAGCCCGTCCTGCCGAGGCGGCGCAGCTGCACGCACGAAGCCTACTAGCGTCGTTCGGGGCCGCGGGCGGCGTTCGGCTAGTCGATCGTCCAGGTGTCGCCGGCGTGGAGCAGCTCGGCGAGATCTCCCTCGCCCCGCATCTGGACCGCCGTCTCGAGCTGCTCGGCCATCAGCTCGTCGTAGACCTCGCGCTGCACGTCCCGGAAGACGCCGAACGGCGCCGCCCCCACCGTCCCGCCGGTCAGCCGTGAGAGCGCGAAGGCCTGGCTCGGCTCGGCGTGATCGACGTCGTGCACCATCAGCGCGTCCTCGCCGACGTCGGCGACGTTCACGACGACGGCTGAGCCGTCGGGGTGCTGGACGACGCCCTTCTCGCCCTCGGCGCCGAAGCGGATCGGCTTGCCGTGCTCGAGGTAGATCCGGTTCTCCTTCTGCTCGCGCACGAAGTCGAAGGCGCCGTCGTTGTAGATGTTGCAGTTCTGGAAGATCTCGACGAACGCCGACCCCTTGTGCGCGGCGGCGGCGCGCAGCACCTCGGTCAGC
>ORJL010233784.1_pt1 | contig 13235 bp, 14 predicted proteins | sample 1779941 | NCBI WGS metagenome assembly ORJL01 (sample SAMEA104232317, study PRJEB22302) | groundwater metagenome | biome: forest; feature: aquifer; material: groundwater | place: USA | collected 2011-08-07 | depth 5.8 m
AACGTTCCAGTGTTCGGATGCGAACATCTTGCCCGTGCGTCCGAAGCCTGTGATAACCTCGTCGGCGATGAGCAATATGCCGTACTTGTCGCAAATCCTGCGCAGCGTGGGCCAGTAGTCGGGATGAGGCACGGCCACGCCCGCGGCGGCGGAAATAGGCTCTGCTATCACTGCGGCTATCTGCTCAGGGCCTTCTGCATCGATGAGCCGCTCGATGTCTGTGGCGCAGTTTAGGTTGCACTGGGGCAGGTCTTTGCAGTGATGGCAGCGGTAGTGGCTCGGCTGTGTTGTCTTGTAAGTCCCAAGTAGTATGGGAGCGTAGTCCTCGGCGTGGGCTGAACTGCCGCCGCCCAGGCTCAGACAGAAGTGGGTAGCGCCGTGATAGGAGCCGACCCTGCTTATTACCTTGAAGCGCAGAGGCTCGCCGCGGTTCTTGTGGTATTTCTTGGCCATCTTGACGGCGGTCTCGACGGCCTCTGAGCCGCCGCTGACCAGGAAGACGCGCGATTGTTTGTCTGGGGCCAGGCTGGCCACCTTGGCAGCCAGGCGGACCGAGTTAGGGCTGGTGGTGCCCGTTGGGTGGTAGGTCATGCCGGTGAGCATCGTCTCGTAAACGGCGTCGGCAATCTCCTTGCGGCCGTAGCCTGCGGCCTTGACCCACAGGCCTGAGAGAGCGTCGAAGTACTTCTTGCCGTTGGAGTCGGTGACCCAGCAGCCTTTGGCTTCAGTCATCACTTTGAGAGCGCCAGGCTCCTTCAGGTCGTTCATCTGCCGGTTGTGCATCCAGTAGTGTGCAAGGGCATCCGTGCGAAGCTGCTCCATGTCCTTTTGGGTTAGGTTTTTTAAGTTGAGTGCTACCATAAGACCTCCTAGTTTATTCGATGGGACTTTTTAATCTTTGGGCAACCCCGTCGCTTCCACTCCGCGGAAACACTCCAAGTGATACTACATTCTGAGGGGATTGTCAATCGGCGGTCTGCGTGTCCAAGCCTAATAGGATGTCTCAGAGTTATCAAATGGAGGATAGTGAAAACTACTGCCACAGACTAGCAGACTGGCAATCATGCCGCTAAAATGATGTGCCAGAGAAAAGGAGAATCCAATATACATGACCAATAATAAAGCAGACGTCGTAGTGGTAGGCGGCGGCAATGTGGGAAGCTCAGTCGGCTATTTCCTGAGCAAGTTGGGCAAAAGGGTCGTCATAGTGGAACGAGACGCCGTTGGAAATCACGCCTCTGGGTTTGCCTACGGGGCGCTCAGTCCCTTGGGTGGTGTGGGCATACCTGGCCCCATTCTTCCTCTCACTATCGAAGCTATGAAGCTTCACCTCAGCCTCAACGAGGCTCTGAAGAAAGAGACTAACATAGACACCCATTTCCATTTGAAACCAACGCTGACCCTGGCTTTCGACCATGAGGACGCTGATGAGCTAAAGGGCAAATTCTCGTGGCAGCAGGCTCAGCAGGGTTACAAGGTGGACTGGCTGGATAGAAAGGCCATTGATGATGTGGAGCCTAGGATATCCCCAGACGCCCTTGGAGGAGTGTACACCCAGGGAACTGCCGAGGTGGACCCTTACCGTCTTGTTCTGGCGCTAACCCAAGCTGCCGAAAAATACGGGGCGGAATACAGGCATGGAGAGGTCATTGGACTGAAGAGAGAAGGTAGAAAGTCTTTTATTGTGCAACTGAAGACCGGGGAGATCATCTGCAAGCAAGTTGTGTTAGCTATGGGCCCGTGGACAGGCATCGCTACCCGCTGGCTTGGAATGGACATTCCGATTGGACCTTTGAAAGGACAGATTCTACGCCTAAAGGCTTCTGGACAGCCTTTGCAATGCACTGTCGGGTGGGCCGGCAATTATGCCACCACCAAGCCGGACGGACTCCTGTGGGCCGGGACGACAGAAGAGGAAGTGGGGTTCGACGAATCGCTCACAACCGACGCCAGAGACCACATTATGAATGCCCTCTTGACCATGATTCCCTCAATGGACGAGGCCCAATTAGTCACACAGACGGCCTGCTTAAGGCCGGTATCGAAAGATGAACTGCTTATGCTCGGAGAAGCGCCTGGCTGGAAGGGCGTATACGTGGCGACAGGAGCTGGTCGCAAGGGTATATTATTGGGCCCGCTTATGGCGCAAATTATCGTGGATATGATATTAGGCAAAAGCATATCGGTTCCTATCGAACCTTTTGAGGTAGAGCGTTTTCACGCATAAAAGGCTTAGATTGCCCTTCAAGTTCATTAACTGTATCTGCTAGCATCTGGCAATTTTTGGCACGCTTGTTGACAAACTTGCCAAATCAATGTAGCATCGGGTTGTGGTTTCAGGACATACGAGACGAAAATCGTCACTATGCTTGAATGGGGAGGTGAGCTACGATGTCGCCAAACTTCTTGAGCCGACTGGTTAAGGGCAAGTCCAAGGAAGAAGAGAAGGTTGTTCGCTCGAAGGGCCTGGAGGCGTCGATACATGAGGAGCTTCATCAGATAGCTGGAGACTTGTATAATGTGCTGGAAGCCCACAACATGCGCGTGTCCGCCTTCAAGGTCAATGAAGCCCCTTACATTATTTCCGATGCTGCGCCGAGAGAGCGTTTGATACAAGTCTATTCCACCAACGATCCCTGGCTCAAGGACGTGCTGGTTGATGGAGTCAGCCAAAAAAACTCTGAACACCCTGCGTGGTTCGCTTTGACATCTGTTCGAGTCGCGGTTGGAAAAGTTAGCAAGAACTGGAAGGAGCAATTTGCAGCCCGGGAATTCAAATACTCAGATGTAACTTCCGTAAGTGGTGATAAGGCGGGCGCACTAAAGATAGACACGACGACAGGTAAAATAGAGGTGGTCTTTTCGCAAGACGTTGGTCAGGATGTCCTTGCAGCCTTCCAGAAACTCATCGAAGATAGAAGACGGGGAGGGCACCAGAAACGGGATTGACTGGGCGTATTAGCTACGCTATGCTGAATTTGTAGTATAAATCGGGAGCTTGGGAATAGCCGGGCTGAGAGGCTCCGACGCGTCGGGGCGACCGATGAACCTGATCTGGGTAATGCCAGCGGAGGGAGCAACTAAGACTAGACACAAGAAGCCGCTAGCATTCCAGCAGCGGCTTTCTTTTTGGGCAAACCCAGGCTTCTGGGGGGGTAGGGAATATGAACGATTTTCTGACCATTGCGGGTAAGAAGTTCAAGTCAAGGCTTATCATAGGCACTGGCAAGTACCGCACCAACGACGACATGGAGGCAGCCGCGGCTGCCTCAGGCGCGGAAATGATCACCGTTGCCATCCGACGGTTGAACCTGGACAATCCAAAAGAGAAGACCATATTGGACTACCTGGATTGGACAAAGTACCCCATTCTGCCGAACACAGCCGGCTGTCGCACTGTGGACGAGGCCATTTTCACCGCTCGCCTGGCCAGAGAGGTGACCGGCTCCAACTGGCTGAAGCTGGAGGTGATACCAGACCCCAAGTATCTGCTTCCCGACCCAATTGGCACCTACGAGGCTGCTCGGAAGCTCATCGAGGACGGTTTCGTTGTGCTTCCGTATATTCACGCCGACCCTGTACTGGCGTTGAAGCTGGAGGAACTGGGCTGTGCAACGGTCATGCCCCTCGGTTCGCCCATCGGCTCGGGCCAGGGAATTCTGACACTGGACGAGATAAAAATAATCCTGGCCAACGCTCATGTGCCCGTGGTGGTGGACGCGGGCCTTGGCGTGCCTTCGGAGGCCTCCCAGGCTATGGAGGCAGGCGCAGACGCAGTCCTGGTCAACACTGCTATTGCCCAGGCTAATGAACCTGCAAAGATGGCCGAGGCCTTCAAGCTGGGTGTTGAGGCTGGCCGCATGGCCTATCTGGCAGGCCGCATTCCAAGAAAACCCTACGCCTCGGCCAGCAGCCCCACCGAGGGCGTGGCCAAGCCGGTCGGCTCAAGAGGCTGACGCAAATCATGGGACTGTTTATTCCTTGCCTTTGCCTTGTAACCGACAGTAAGAGGTTTGGCTCGCGGCCAATCGAAGAGGTGGTTGCCCAGGCAGTGGACGGCGGCGTCAACATGGTGCAACTTCGTGAGAAGGAAATGCCGGCGGGTGAGCTACTTGCTCTGTCGGAGCGCATCAAGTCGATTACCAAAGACAAGGCCCTGTTTTTCATAAACGACCGCGTTGATGTAGCCATTGCCTGCCAGGCAGACGGCGTGCAACTTGGTGAAGACGAATTGCCTGTGCCTACTGTGAGGCAAATCGCAGGCAACCGTCTTCTCATTGGTCGTTCGGTGCATAGCCTTGAGCGTGCTGAGGAGGCTCAGCGAGCTGGCGCCGACTTTCTGATCGCCGGCACCATCTTCCCCAGTCCATCTCACCCAGGCGCCACGCCTGCAGGCCTTGAATTCCTGAGAGCGTTGCAGCAGAAAGTAGTCATACCCTATCTGGCTATTGGCGGGGTGAGCAACGACAACCTTGCTTCAGCCATTGAAGCTGGCGCTTGGGGGGCCGCAATCGTGGGTGCCATAGGCTCTGCCAAAAGCCCCAAAGATTCCTCAAAGGAGCTTAAGGCAATTATGGAGAAAGCCTGGTCGGCCAGGGCCAGTCGACTGAGAAAACGATAGCATGATTACTCTGACCGTCAATGGCAATAAAACGGAGTTGGAAGGGCCTACGAATCTCAAGGACCATCTCGAGTCCCTTGGCGTGAACACCAGATTCATCGCTGTAGCTCTCAACGGCGAAGTCCTCAAGAAAGATAGGTACGCCATCACCATCATGAAGGACGGCGATGAACTGGAAATCGTGAGACCGGTAGGCGGGGGTTGAGAATTGCCTGGTTCATTGACACCTCAGAAAAGAAGCCTCGGTCTTCTCATACTACTTTTGGCAATTGCTTTGGCCACATCATCAGCGTGTAAAAAGAATGTCAGTGTTGCCACTCCGGGGCCAACCGTTGCAATTCAGATAGTGCCCAGTCCTACGCCAAGTGTGACGAAGGTAATGGCGCTCAAGCCTGCCTTTTCAGGAGTTGCCTTATCCCAGAGAGATGAAGTCCTGACGAAAATAATAGAAGTGACACAAAAACGTCTGCAGTCGTATGGGGTAGTTGGTCAAGCCACTTGGGATGAATCATACGTCCGCGTTCAGGTTCTGGTGAATGGTGAAGAGGAATTTGAATCGGTAAAGGGACTTGTTTCTGCCAGAGGGAATCTGGAGTTTAAGAAACGCACTTGCAAGGATAGGTCTTGTAGCAATTTTGAGGATGAAGCCGTAGATTTAGGAACAGAAGATATAACGAAGGCATATCCTGGCAGGAATTTTGAGAGGCCCATTATAAACATTGAGTTCAATGATCACGGAAGCCAAGTCTTTTGCCAACTGACCAAAGAATTAGCTGGCACTCCTAACAAGTTTTCTATCTTTTTGGATGGTAAAGAATTGCTAGCTCCGGTTACTAAAATGGCTATTTGCGACGGAAAAGCTTTCATTGAAGGCGCGGACTTTAGTGCTCAGGGTGTCAAGTTGTTAGCTGGTCAACTTAGCGGTGGCATGTTACCAGTGGAGGTAGCTGTGAGTGATGTGCCGTAGTACAGTTCACCAGAGTCGTTGAAAAGGGTTCTTATATCTTCGTCTTTCTTCCCTTGTAAAACTCCTGACTAGCTGTTAGACTTCGTCCCACTTTTCAAGCTTGACTCATAGATTGGGTATTCATCTGGTCGGGAGTAGGCATGGCCGAACCAGAGTCTGTGGCAAAAGAAACTGCGAATACGCCGGATGCGTCTGCTCCCGCAATGGAGCGAAATTTCGTCCTCTGGCTGACCAACGTCTCCCACGCTGTCAACCACTTCCAGAACCAGGTTGTGTCTGTTCTCTACGCAGTCATCATGACAGACCTGGGATTTGGATATGCCCAACTGGGCGCTCTGTCTTCTATCCGCAGCGTGCTCAACGGTGGAACCCAGGTAATCTACGGATTTCTCACGCCTTACGTTTCTCGCGGCAGACTTTTGGGTATCGGCAACATAATTCTGGGAATTGGCACCTTCTTTCACGGCGTAGCTAATTCCTACGGAACCTTCCTGGGTGCCAGAGCAGTTGCAGCAGCAGGAAGCAGCGCCCAGCACCCTGTTGGCTCTAGCCTGCTATCGGGGTATTTCCCCAAGACCCGCGGGGCTGTACTGGCGCTGAACAACAGCATTGCAACCATTGGAGGTGTGCTGGCGCCTCTGGTCGCTGGTCTTCTTTTGCTATTCATGGGCTGGAGACAAGTTTTCTTCATTGTGGCTTTTATTAGCGTGGCATTGGGTCTTATCTACCTGTTCTTCAGGAACAGAGTGAGCGGTCCGCCTTCAGGGTCAAAAAAGGCCCGCTTTCGCCAGAGCCTGGCCAGCTACAAGCGGGTATTACGAAACCGAAACATAATTGTCATATCGCTGGTCATGATGGTTGGAGCGGCAGGTCGAGCCGAAGGGGTGAATATCACCTACATAGGCCCACACCTAAAGACCGACCTTCTTCTTTCCACCACAATGGTGGCCGTTGTCCTGACAGCTATGCAGTTGGGCGGTGCGGTAGGCACATTTGCTCTTGGATGGCTGTCGGACAAACTATCAAAGAAGTTGGTGCTCCAGGGTACCCTTCTCCTGGCCACATTCACCACGGTCTGGTTGGCCTACCAGGGTGCCTATCTGCCGATGTTGTTTTTAAGCGTAATTATCTACGGGATGGTCACCTATTCCAGGGCCAGTATTACTCAGGCCCTTCTCGCCGATTCGCTGCCCGACCAGGACCAGGATGCGGCTTTCAGCGTCTTTTTCTTCATAGGCTTTGCCTCCGCTCCGCTATGGACGCTGGTCACGGGGCTGCTTATGGACCGCATCAGCTTCTCCTTTGCCTTTACCGTGCTTTCGGTGTCCTATCTGGTTGGCATGGTATTGATGTTCTTCGTGACCGACCCGAAAGCAAAGCAGCCGGCAGAGAGCCTTCAGTAACCACATCCGACATACACAATCGAATACGCTAGAGGTAGCGTTTTGTCTATGTTGATCTGTGGGGTATTCTGATTTTGAGGAGGCGCAATGACTCTCAAGAAAATGGAAGTCGTCTGGCTTGCAATCGTTGTCTTGTCGTTTGCGGTCAGCATGGCATTCTATCCTCAAATGCCCGACAAGCTCCCGTCGCACTGGAACGCCGCAGGTGAAGTGGACGGCTATATGTCGAGGCTATGGGGTTTGCTCATTGTCCCTCTCATTTCGGTCGGAATGCTGGTGCTGTTCTGGGCTATTCCCAGGCTTGATCCGCTGAAGGCCAACATTGCCGGATTCAGGAAGTACTACGACGGCTTTGTTGTCGTCATTCTTCTGTACATGAACTCAATACAGGCGATGATTATTTTGTGGGGCCTGGACTACAAAGTCAGCCCCAACATCATCATTCCCATCGGAGTCGGAATTCTGTTCTTTTGCATCGGAATTCTCCTGCAAAACGCCCGCCGCAACTGGTTCGTCGGATAAGGACGCCCTGGACATTGAGCAGCGACAGGGTGTGGGACAAGACTCATAAGCTGGGCGGCAGATTGTTCAAGCTGGCGGGCCTGATAGCTCTGGTTGGGGTCTTCTTTGGGAGCTTTGCGATTGTTTTTGTGATGGTGCCGGTGATGATGGCCGCCGTTTATCTTGTTGCCTATTCCTACGTGGAGTACAGAAAGGAAGTGGGCAGCAAGCTCTCTTAGCTTGGGAATGCTTGGCAGCCGGCACTTCGGCTGTGGCAACGCCTGCGCACCCAGAGGATTGTAAGGCCAGCCTTTTCTTGTTCAAAGTTGTAGAATACAGGTAATCGTTCCAGGACGGACGGAACATGAGGCAGATTCAATGGTCAGACTGCATCCTCTTCTTGAAGAATTCATAATGGCCACTTTGGCATGTACCATTGTGGGCACCACAGTGGCAATCGTCTTCCGACTTGTCACAGGGCTATCGCCCTGGCCTGGTCTGATCCTCGGTGAGATTGCCGGTTTTGGATTTGGGATTGCGGCCCTGACATTGGCCAGCCCGCGGAGACCCAGCTAACAAGTCCATCGTCCTTGATCTAGCGAAAGGAGACCACAAATGCCTAAAATAAAAGTCAATGGAGTCCAGATGTATTTCGAGAGCCACGGCGAAGGTTTCCCACTTGTCCTCTGCTACGGGCTTGGTGGGAACACCAACGAATGGCGCCCACAGATACCGGCCCTCTCGAAAGGCTATCGTCTGATTCTTTGGGACCCCAGAGGACACGGCAAGTCTGACAGCCCGAAAAAGCGGGAAATGTACGGCCCAGACATATCGGCCGAAGACCTCCTTGGCCTGATGAACCACCTGCGAATTGACAAAGCCCACGTCGGCGGCCTTTCGATGGGTGGCGGCATAGCCGCCCGATTCACGCTGGCGCACCCTGAGCGGGTGGAATCGCTCCTGATAATCGACTCTGCTTCCGCTTCTGGACTGCCCATTTCCCAGGAGCAAAAAGCCATGAGGGAGAAAACCGTTGAGCTTGCTTTGACTGAAGGGATGGAAGCAGTTGCTCGCTACTCCATTGAGGCAAACCCGAACATAGGTGGAAGGGCGAAGCAAGGGCCTGAAGCAGTCAAAGGGATTATGGATATGTACCTACCGCTTGATCCCGTAGGTTATGCACACAGTGTTTGGACGCTCGTCAACGCCCCTTCTACCTCTAAAAGGCTTTCGGAGATTAAAGCGCCAACACTGGTGCTTGTGGGCGAAGATGACCCCGCGGTTGCAGCCGCTAAATTCACGCACCAGCAAATAGCGGGCTCGAAGTTAGTGATAATTCAGAAAGCTGGACATCTGTCTAACCTGGACCAGCCCGAAGTCTTCAATGATGAGGTGCTGAAGTTCCTTGACGGTGTGGAGCAGCGAAAAGGGAGAAGTTGAAGAGCAATCCCAGCGTTCACTTTTTCTGAGTTGTTCCCTGGGTATCCTGCCCTTGCTTTCCAGGTCGGCTTCGTACCAGAGTCTCCTTGGCGATGAGGATAAGCGCTATTCCCGACAGGATGGTCAAGGCGGAATTGACCCAGATGGCATCGCTTAGTGTAGTGCGGTCAGCTATAGTGCCTAGAAGTGTCGGGCCAATAATAAAGCCCAGGTCGCCGAAACTTCTGTATATGCCCATTGTCAGCCCCGATTTGCCTTTGGGCACCATGTCGCCAACGTAGGCGGCCGGGGCAGGGCCGACTATTCCTATACCCATTCCGTAAACAATAGCGGCCAGGAAAAACATCCAAACCGAACTGCCAAGGGCGAACATGGCCAGCGAAATGAAGCTGAGGATAATCCCGGGCAGAATGACGGCCTTGCGGCCAATGCGGTCGGTCAAGGACCCAACGGGCAAGACAAAGAGCATATTCACGGCCATGCTCGCAGAGAATAGGAGCCCCAACTGGCTTGGCGACATACCGAGCTCGCCCTCTGCCTTGAGAGGCACCATGCTTTGCAGGCTGCCGGTGCGGGTGAAGAAGACCACCATTGTGAAGATGTTGACCATGAGGAAGGTTGGGTTGGTCAGTAAGCCTAGGGCCACATGAAGGTCGCTGGAACGCTGCGGCTTGGCAGTTTCTTGTGGGCTGGCCTTAACGCTGGCATTGGCAGGCTTGTAGTCGGGAAGCTTGGATAGTGTCCATATGGCAGAGACGCCTATAAGGATTCCGGTCATGTAAAACGCCCATCTGTATCCCAGATGCTCAGCCACGAACCCTCCAAGGATTGGGCCGAGGTTCACGCCGATGAGGAGGCTGCCCTGCTGGAGGCTCATGAATTTGCCTCTGTTTTCTGGGGTGGATATATCCGCCAGGTAGGCAAAACTCCCGGTGGTGAATAGGGCGCCTCCAACGCCTGCAATGAATCGCCAGGCGACTAGCTCGGGGATGGAGTAGGAAAAACCCATCATTGCGGAGCCGACCGCAGCCAGCACCAGTCCGCATCCCATCACCAGCCTTCTGCCGAATTTCTGGGATAAAAATCCTCCCGGAATGTTGGCGAGAAGTCTCCCTATTCCAAATACGCCGACCGTAGCTACGACGACTGCTGCGCTGACTCCAAAGTCTTTGGCAAAAAGCGGGAGCACGGGGGCAATTACGCCCTGTCCCATCATGGAAAGGGCGGTGGCGACGCAGACGGCCAGTGCGGCCGGGTTCTCTCGTAGCAGGGCTATGAAACCCTTGTTTTGTTTTGTTGTCAAATCAGTTTCTTAGCGGCAATGCAATGGGTGAGTCACAGGCCAGACATTATACACCAAAGCGTGCGGATACGTGCCATCGAAGAAGAACGGAAGGCCAGGCGTACTGTTCCAAAAGGACGAAGGCTTAGGTGGATTCTCCTGGAGGGCTTGTACCTGTGAGGGTTGAAGGGGTATCGGTTCGTTTTCTGGCCCGCGCCTGGACGATTTGATATACGAGGAACAGAAGGCCACCGAATATCACTACGCTAAGGTAGCTGATGGACCTGTCCAGGATGGCCACGGATATGGCGTCGTGGCGGTCCAGGCTTAGCACCAGCAGGCCAACTATGCCAGTTTCAACAAATCCCAGGCCACCAGGAGTGAGAGGCACGGTGCTCAGAAGGGCGCTGGTGATGGACACGAACAGCACGAGAGAGAGGCTCAGGTCCAAGTTCAAGGCTCTGACTACATAAAATAGGCGGCCCGCTTCTAGGAACCAGCCTGCGGCGCTTAGGGCGAACACCAGTGGCAGGTTCTTGAAGCTTCCCATAGTTGCGTGGTGGAATCTCTCGTAGAAAAGCTGGAGTCTTTGCGGCAAGAAGCGGGATAACCGAATGCCGAAGCGGCCCATGAGTATCATCAAAACGACAAGCGCAGCCACCATTACCAAGGCTATCACCACAAGACCTCGCAGAAGTTGGCTCCAGTTGGCCGTAGAAGACGTGCCAATGCCTTGATTTAGAATCAAAAATGCAGCCCCCGCTACCAGGAGAACGAACACGGTGGCCATGTCAATAACGCGTTCAGCGAGCACTGTGCCAAAGCTTCTGGGAAACCCGCTCTTGGATTCCTGGGAGAAGACGTAGGCGCGATAGGCGTCGCCAAGGCGGAACCACGTGACGGTGTTGATAAACCATCCCAAGAGGATGAACTGGGAGCACTTGAGCAGGGACGGAATTTTTGCTCCAGGGACTTCTTGAATCTTCGCGTTTCGTGCAAGAATGCGCCATCTCAATCCACGAAAGACAAAACTGAAATAGTAGAGGACAAGAGCCAGGGCGAAGAAGCCGACGTTGGCGTTCTTGATGTTATCCCATGTCCCTCTCCAGTCAATGTTGAAGCGAAGAGCCAGGAAAGCTATGAGGGAAAACGCGACGGCGAAAGAAATTAGGGTAGGAATAGAGAAAAGGCGCTTGCCTATAGAGAGAGGCCTCTCTTCCGAACCGTTTGCCGGTTTTTGTGTGTTCTCTAACATTTGTTTATAGAGGGCGCTTTGCCGGAATGCCTGGACGCCTGGGGTACTTCGCAGGCGTTGGCGCGTTCTTGTTTACAACCACGAGCAACCTGGGCTTGCCTGAGATCTCCGATGGCACTTTGATGACCTCTCGCAACTCTCCGCCTAATATCTTAAACGCTGGACGGCTTTCATGAAGTTCCGCTTCGATGTCGCCTTGCTTTTGCGCCACACATGATCCGCTGACTTTGCAGAATGGCAGCATGAGTTCTGAGATGACGTTCAATTTGGCGACACCCCTGCACAACACGGCGTCGAAAGACTCTCTCAGGCCAGGCTGGTGTGCCAGCGTCTCCGCGCGCTGGTCATATACTTCTACGTCGTTCAGCTTCAGCACTTCCACAATGTGACGGAGGAAGCCCGCCTTTTTAATGACCGATTCGATTAGGCACAACTTTATGCCTGGAAAAGCTATTTTTAGGGGCACTCCGGGAAACCCAGCCCCTGTGCCAATGTCGGCAACGCTGCCAGTCATTAGTGTTCTAGCTGGCAAAGCCATGCTTACCGACATGGAATCCAGGAAGTGGCGGGTTTGCACATCTTCCCATTCAACGATGGAGGTGAGATTGAAATGTTTGTTTGCCTCAACAAGGTGGCTGTAGTATGTGCAAAATTGATCCCCTTGAATTGGGGATAACTCCAGTCCAAGGTATTTTGCCCCCTCACGGAGCTTGTCGCTGGACAGGTTCATCATTATGAAATTCGTCTGTGAATCTGGGCGATTATAACATTTGAAGGCTGCAATAGGAAGCGTTGACACTCGCAAAGTATGGGTGATATATTTCACATTGACCTCAGACGCCGATTTGTACTGCAAGGAGTCAATTATGCCTGTCAAAGTTATCGTATGCGCAAAACAGGTGTTGGATCCGGAAATGCCTCCCTCGGCTTTCCGAGTCGACAAAGAGACAAAGCGCATTGTACCCCCGCCCGGAATTCCCCCAGTGGTGAACGGCTTCGACGAAAACGCAATCGAAGCCGCTTTGCGAATCAAGGAGGCTGTAGGCGGCAGTGTGACTGTGCTTTCAGTAGGCAGCAGTTTCGCAATGGATGTGATGAAGAAACCCCTGTCCATGGGCGCGGACGAGCTTATCCTTGTCCAGGGCAGCGAGTTTGGGAATTTAGACTCTTACGGCACTGCCTGTTCCCTGGTTGGCGCAATAAAAAAGATCGGCCATTTCGACCTTCTGCTGTGCGGCCGCCAGGCGTCAGACTGGGACAATGCGCAGGTGCCGTTGGGAATTGCTGAAATGCTGGGACTGCCATGCGTTACGCTGGCGAAGAAGATAGAAGTAAAGGGAGCCTCCGTAACCGTTCACAGGGCCTTGAGGGACGGCCACGAGGTAGTTGAAGCGCCAGTCCCTACGGTGATAACGGTGACCAATGAGTTGGGCGAGCCGAGATACCCCACGCTCAGGGGCATCATGGCCGCCACACGGAAGACACCAACCATGTGGGGCCTCAAGGACATAGGCCTGGATGCTGCCGCTCTGTCGCCGCGTGTCAAAGTACTAGACCTCTTCGTGCCACAGAAGGTCTCCAAGGTCGAGCTTGTGAAGGGCGACAATGATGCTGACTCAGGCAAGAAGCTGGCGTTGAAGCTCAGAGAAGCTAAAGTTATATAGGCCTATTGCAGAGAGGATAAATCGATGAGTGGAATTCTTGTTATCGGCGAGATTCTGGATGGGCAGTTGGCCCCGACGACGGCGGAGTTGATAGCGGCCGCG
>ORJL010934057.1_pt1 | contig 13232 bp, 12 predicted proteins | sample 1779941 | NCBI WGS metagenome assembly ORJL01 (sample SAMEA104232317, study PRJEB22302) | groundwater metagenome | biome: forest; feature: aquifer; material: groundwater | place: USA | collected 2011-08-07 | depth 5.8 m
TATCGGTGGCGCCTTGTTATTATTTATTTTTGCTTACCTATTTAACCTGCAGTTTATTATTCCAATTTTTCTTTTGTCGATAGTTTTATATGCCAAATTAACCTATAAAGACCTAAGTCAGCAAGTTTACCGCATATTAAACATCAGCTTAATCGCAACAATCATTTTTATTTCGGCTTATCTTTTATTGAAAAAGGACTTGTCTTTATTTTTCTTGCCATTTTCTGCGGTATCAATGCTGGCCGTCTTATTGTTTAATAATCCTTTCGTTGCTTTGATAACTACTTTTGTTGTTGCGTTATTGGTTGCTTCGCTTTCCGGAAATTCGTTATACATTGCCTTGTTGTTTATTGTCGGAGGCACTTTATCGATTATATTAATTCAAGGCGCCCGCCGCAGAAGCGTAATTATGCGCGCCGGGCTTATTAGCGGATTGGTGCAAGGTTTGATTTGTCCCCAAAATTTCCTTATTTTATTATCCAGTAATTTGTTAGCTTCGATTATTGTTTTAGGCAGCTTGCCGTTATTTGAGTATTTATTTCATACTATAACCAATATAAGCCTTTTAGAGCTGGCTGATTTTAACCATCCTCTATTGAATAGGATGATGCTTGAGGCACCCGGTACTTACCACCATAGCCTTATTGTAGGTAATTTATCCGAGGCAGCATCTCGTGCAATAGGGGCGAATTCTTTGTTAGCCAGGATTGGTGCATATTATCATGATGTCGGTAAGCTTGAAAAACCGCAATATTTCAGTGAAAATCAGAATATGGAAGAAAGTAAACATGATGAACTTTCTCCGACTATGAGTAAGCTTGTTATTATGAACCATGTAAAAGAAGGCGTTGAGCTGGCCAAAGCCTATAAACTTAATCCTGAACTTACTAAGTTTATTCAACAACATCACGGTAATAGCCTTGTTTATTATTTTTATCGCAAGGCACTTGAGCATTTGGAAGACGATCAACAGGTAAAAGAGGAGGGTTTCCGTTATCCGGGTCCGCGCCCTGAAACAAAAGAAACTGCCATAGTTTTGCTTGCGGATTCAGTTGAAGCGGCATCCCGCGCAGCGAAGAATCCTACGCCTTCAAAAATTAAAGAATTGGTGCACAAGGTCATAAATAATAAATTTATTGATGGCCAGCTTGATGAATGCGATTTAACGCTTAAAGATCTCGAGAAGATTTCAAATGTATTTATCCATATATTAACCGGAATATATCATTCGCGCGTAAGCTATCCCGATGAAAAAAGTAAAAGTAACGGTAAGAAATATTCAGAAGAAAATTCCAGTCAATCCTAAGGAAATAAAAAGACTCGTTCTTAATATCCTTGCAGTTGAGAAAAATCGCAAGCCCGGACAAGTAAATATTTGCATTGTTGATAAGAATAAAATACGAAAATTAAACTGCAAATTTCACGATGTGGATTCCCCGACCGATGTCTTGTCTTTCGACATGGGAAATAAAAGCGAGCTTGTTATTGAGCTAGCCGTATCTTCAGACGCGGCAATTTCTTATTCAAAAGCAATAAGGACTAATCCTTTGTCAGAGCTGTATCTTTATATTGTTCACGGCATCTTGCATGTTTTAGGTTATAATGACACAACTCTCCGAGAAAAATCAAAAATGGATAAACGCCAAGAGTTCATAATGACGACGCTGGGATTAGCGTAAACTACTGTTTAACACCTGGACTAAAAAATGTCTATTCATAAAACCGAAGGAATAGTATTAAGGCGGTACAATCTTCGTGAAACATCTTTAATTGTCCATTTTTATACCTTGGAATCCGGAAGGATTACTACAGTATTAAAAGGTGTGCGCCAGGATCCGGGAAAATTCGCCAGCAGCGTTGACTTATTTACGCATAACGATATCGTATTTTATAAAAAACGCAATACCGCTCTTCATCTGGTTAGTCAATGCGATCTAAAAGAAAATTTTACGCCCATAAGGCAAGACATGATAAAAGTGGGTGTTGCCAATATGATGCTTGAGCTTTTGGATGCGGTTATGCCGCTGGAAGATGCAAATAGCGATATTTTTAATTTAGCATTGTCCTGTTTAAGCGAAGTTGCCCTATCAAATAATCCGGATAAAATACTTACAATATTTAAGATTAAACTACTTTCGCTTTCCGGGTTTAAGCCGCATTTGGATTCTTGTGTTTCTTGCGGCGATAAAATAATTGACCAGTCTAAGTTTAGCTTGAGCCTTGGCGGGCTTTTATGCAAACGTTGCCTAAGTAAAGATTTTAGTTCCAGGGAAATATTTCGAGGAACAATCGCGACAATTTTATATATCGAGAGGAACAACCTGCGGACCAATTTGAATTTAGGCATGAATCCTGTGATCAAAAAAGAACTTGGGCTGATTCTAAATGCTTTTTTAAATTTTCATCTTCAGAAATATTTTAAATCCGAAAAGGTTTTAAATCAGTTCATAAATGCATGAGCATCTAAGAAACATGGAATGTTCATGTATTTGAATTACCAGCACATCGTCTAAAGAGACAATTGTTCGGTATGCGCTTAGTGCGTAAGGAGGCAATATGAAAATAGCTATAGTTGGCCCGGGCGCTATGGGTTGCCTTTTTGCGGGTTTCTTGACAAAGAAAGTTTGTAGTACTGATTCTAATGTTTCCGTATCTTTGCTGGGTAAAGATAAAGTATCGGTTGACTTAATAAATCAACAAGGTTTATCCATTGAAGGGGTTAACCCTGTTATACAGGTTCCGGTAAAGGCATATTTCGATGCGGAAGAAATCGGTCCGGTTGATTTAGTCATCCTTTGCGTTAAGTCTTACGATACGCGTCAGGCGGTCCTGTGCGCCAAGCCGCTTATTAGAGAGAATACATTTGTTTTAACATTGCAAAACGGCATTGGTAACGTAGAGATTGCTTCTGAGATATTATCAAACGACAATGTCATTGCCGGCTCAACTAACCTTGGGGCAATTCTGCTTTCTCCGGGAAAAATTAAGTTTACCGGTAATGGTGAAACAATTATCGGTAGGATTGATGGTAAGATCCCGGTTGAGATGCGTTATATACGCGAGATATTCAATAAAGCCGGATTCGAAACCAGGATATCAAGAGATATAAAAGGGCTTTTATGGTCAAAGTTGATTATTAACATAGGAATAAATGCCTTAAGTGCCATTACCGGGCTTACTAACGGCCGGCTCGTTGAATTTGAAGTAACGCGCAAGATTTTGCGTGATGCTGTGACTGAAGGCATCCGGATTGCCAAGAGAAAAAGAATTAAACTTATTTACGATGACCCGCTGGCAAAAGTTGAGGCTGTTTGCGAAGCAACATCCACAAATATTTCTTCGATGCTCCAGGATGTTATTCGTAAGAAACGCACAGAAATAGATTTTATAAACGGCGTGATCGTAAGGCAGGGGCAGGAATTAGGGATTCCGGTACCGGTTAATTCTGTTTTAACAGGTTTAGTCAGGACTATTGAGTCCACGTATGAAGTTGAAAGAGTAAAGAATAAATGAGAAATTTTCTGCTTATAGCTGTTCTTATTATGATGATTTCTTTATTGGGTGTATTAAATAATTTGCCCAAGGTTTTAAAAGAAGTTTTGCTTATAAAAAAAATAGAGTGTGTTAAACCTGCCGATAGGCCGGATTTAATTGAGCAGGGCCTGTCAATGTTACGTAAAAGAAGTGACTTAGATGCCCTTGGAATATTTGAAGTGGCCCTATCGGAGGATCCGCTAAATTCTGATGCGTTATGGGGTAAAGCTGAAATATTGAGAAGGCAACGCAAATATCCTGAATCCGAACGCATTCTTGTTGAACTAATAAAAACAAACCCTCTTCATATTTCTTCGCTGATTACATTAGCATATGTGCGCTATCATGAAAATAAGCTGGGCGAATCTTTAAAGCTGATAAAAAAAGTTTTAAATTCTAAATGCGTAGATAAAGAAAATGAAGCTATGGCGTATGTAATGCTCGGTACTATAAATGCCAAGATCGCCTCCGATGGCACCATTTTAAATAAAATAAAATACGGCACAAAAATAAAGCCGGCTTTTATTAAGGCGATTCGGCTATCTCCTGATCTGGCGGAAGCCCATCTTGCATTGGGAACTTTTTATATGCTTGCTCCGTCTATTGCCGGGGGGAATATAAACAAAGCGCTTAGTGAATTGCAATATGCCGTTAAGATTGCTCCGGATTTTGCCACGGCAAATGCGCGATTATCGCAAGCATTTAAAAAGTCCGGCGATGAAACAAAGTATAAATTTTACCTGCAAAGAGCAAAAGATATTGATCCCGAAAATGAAGTTTTAAAAAAGGAGGGGGAGTGAGTGAGGCGATTCTAGTTATGGATGACAATAAACTCAATCGGGAAATGGAGGCAGTTTTTTTGCCAAAGAGGGATTTGAAGTTTTTCGGGCGGCTAACGGTAAAGCAGGATTAGAAATCCTTAAAAATAAAAAAATAGATTTAGTCATCCTGGATTTAGTTATGCCGGAACTTGACGGTTTTACAATATTAAATATTATGCGTAATGATCCCTTGATGGCTAAAATACCGGTAGTAGTTTTAACCGGGCATGATTCGGTAAAAGAGCGTGAAGAAGCGATGAGAACCGGGGCAAATGAATGTTATATAAAATACAACACTTCTCCGGAAGAAATAATAAAAACCGTAAAGAGGCTATTGAATAAATAGAGGCTTATGAAAAATAAAATACAAATCAAGAACATTCTCCGGATGAAAAACCATAAAAAAATTACCATGCTGACAGCGTATGATTATCCTCTGGCTTCGATAATCGATCGTTCTGGCATTGATATGATTTTGGTCGGAGATTCTTTAGCGAATGTAGTCTTAGGGTTGAATTCCACTAAAGAGGTAGGCATGGCCGAAATGCTGCATCATACGAAGGCAGTTACCCGTGCAGTAAAACATGCTTTAGTCATAGGGGATATGCCATATAGCTCTTATCAACTAAATCCAAAGAATGCCGTTAAGAATGCTGAACGTTTTATCCTGGAAGCGAAATGTGGCGCGGTAAAAATTGAATGGTTCGAAAAATGCCTTGAAGTAACAGCTAATATTATTAATGCCGGAATTCCGGTTATGGGCCATATTGGACTGACTCCGCAAACCGCGGATAAATTAGGCGGGTTTAAAGTCCAAGGTAAAGATGCGCAGAAGGCCGCGATGTTAATAAAGCAGGCAAAATTATTAGAAAAATGCGGATGTTTTGCTTTGGTTCTTGAATGTATCCCGGATAAGATTGCCAAAATTATAACTAAATCTATCAAAATCCCCACTATCGGGATAGGAGCCGGAAAATATTGTGACGGCCAGGTATTGGTAAGTTACGACATCTTAGGTTTATTCGAAGGGTTTAGACCAAAGTTCGTTAAACAGTATATAAACCTTATGCCTTTAATCCAAAAAGCAATAGATGCCTACCGAAGCGATGTGCAAAAAGGCAAGTTTCCCGGTTTAAAGCAAAGTTTTAAGATAGAAAAAAAAGAAGTTCTACAATTAGAAAGTCTGGTAAATATTAAGAATTTATGCTAATATTATATTTTGTTTACGAAAGGAGAGCAGATGATAAAAAGCGGTCTTTTAGATAAAAGAAGATCTTATCGGATGCATATTGAAATACCGGTTACGGTGGGCATTGTCGATGAAAAGGCTAATACCGTAAACAATAAAATCTTCATGGTTAAGGACTTAAACTCCGAAGGCATGTATTTTATCTCTGACGAACCGATTGCGCTCAGTAGGGAATTAAGTATTAATTTTCAACTACCGAGAGATTCAAATTCAATTCAAGCTAAGATCAAAGTAGTGCGGGTGGAGAGCAGGGAACAGGAGGGAAATTACGGGATTGGCTCTGTTTTTACTCTTTTGTCCGATAAAGATAAAGAAGATATAAAAAAACTGGTTGAAAGGCTTAATATCCATAAGCTTTTGGAACTTGCGCTTACCAAGAATGCCTCAGATTTACATTTAGTCACCGGCACGTGCCCGATTCTGCGCATAAACGGAGAAATCGAAGCTTCTAATTTTCCGGCTTTTGACGGTGAAGAAATCGCTAATGTTTTATATAGCGTAATGAACAAAAGCCAAATCAAAAAGTTTGAACAGGAAAAAGAGCTTGATTTTGGCATCCAATATGACGACCAATCGCGTTTCAGGGTTAATGTGCATCAGCAGCGGGGATTCTTGGAAGCTACCTTTCGTTTAATTAATACTAAAGTTTCTTCTTTTGAAGAATTGAATATACCATCAGTTGCTAAAGATTTAGCAAGCATTAAAGACGGCTTAATCCTGATTGTCGGCCCTACCGGCTCCGGTAAAACCACGACCATCGCCACCATGATCGAACATATCAATCAAAACCGCAAGGCCATGATTATTACTCTGGAAAGGCCGATTGAGTACGTTTTCTTGAATAAAAAGAGCATTATAAAACAAAGGGAAATCGGTATAGACACAAGCTCATTTTCCGTGGCATTAAAAAGCACCTTGCGCCAGGATCCGAACGTTATTGTTATTGGAGAACTTGAAGATTTAGAAACCGTTAAAACCGCGATTGTTGCCGCGGAAGCAGGTTATTTAGTAATTGCTTCTTTTCATGCTCCAAATACCATACAGGCTATTGATAGGTTGGTAGGTTTTTTCCCTACGGAAAGCCGTAAGCAGGTTCTTTCACAATTGGCAAATTGTTTAAAAGGAATAATTTCGCAAGTGCTAATACCTCGCAACGATAAAAAAGGAAGGGTTTTGGCGACCGAAGTGATGATCCTTAATGATGCAGTTAAGCGTATTATACGCGACGACCAGCTTATCCAGCTTCCTTCGGTAATCCAAACCGGGGCAAGCCAGAAAATGCATCCGTTATCGGAATCAATCCGTCAATATCTGGAATGGGGAGTTATAGACACGCAAACAGCATCATTTTATTCAGACGAGTTTAATAAATATAAGAATTTATAATATGGATGTAATGGAAAAAATTGTTTCACTTTGCAAAAGGCGCGGTTTTATATTTCAATCTTCGGATATTTACGGCGGCCTAAGTAATACCTGGGATTACGGGCCTTATGGCGTCGAGCTTAAAAATAATATTAAGCGCGCCTGGTGGAAGGCAAATATTTACGAGCGCGATGATATATTGGGAATGGACGCGGCAATTTTAATGAGCCCCAAGGTCTGGGAAGCAAGTGGCCATGTGGAAAATTTCTTTGATTTAAAAAGCGATTGTAAATCCTGTAAAAAACGCTTTAAGGTTGCCGACCTAAAAGATATGAAAAAATGCCCTGAATGCGGCGGAGAGCTTACGGAAAGCCGCCCTTTTAACCTGATGTTTAAGACTCATCAAGGGCCGGTGGAAGATGCTTCAAGCATAGTATACCTGCGCCCGGAAACAGCCCAGGGGATGTTTGTAAATTTTGCCAATATTTTAAATTCCCGTCATCCGAAGCTCCCATTTGGTTTAGGGCAAATCGGAAAATCTTTCCGGAATGAGATTACCCCGGGAAACTTTACTTTCCGAACACGGGAATTCGAGCAGATGGAAATAGAATATTTTGTCCGCCCTGAAGATTCGGATAAGGCTTACGAACAATGGGTTGAAAACAGGTTTAATTGGTACCTCAACTTAGGCATGAAACCGCAAAATTTACGCAAGCGCGCGCATGAAAAAGATGAACTGGCTCATTATGCAAAAGCCTGCACGGATGTTGAATATCAGTTTCCATTCGGCTGGTCGGAATTAGAAGGTATTGCCAACCGGACTGACTTTGATTTAAAGCAACATGAGAAGTTCAGCGGAAAAGAAATGCTTTATTTTGACGATGCCAAAAAGGAAAAGTTCCATCCTTATATAATTGAACCTTCGGGCGGAGTAGACAGGGCTGTCCTGGCATTCCTCGTAGACGCATATTTTGAAGAAAAAGTCAAAGAAGACACCAGGGTGGTTTTAAAACTGAACAAAAATCTGGCTCCGATTAAAGTGGCGGTGTTGCCGCTTTTAAAAAACCGTCCGGAAATAGTGGAAGTCGCAAAAAAAATATCGAAAGACTTGAAAAAGGCATTTGTTACGGTTTATGATGATACCGCGGCAATCGGTAAATTATACCGCCGACAGGATGAAGTGGGCACGCTTTATTGTGTGACCATCGATGTACAATCTTTAGAAGATAAACAAGTAACAGTAAGAGACCGTGACACAATGCAGCAGGAAAGAATAGGTATCGACAGATTAAAGGAATATCTCGTCGAAAAATTAAATAATTAAACACGCATTACTTTCAATCTGTGTTCAATGTACATAGGGTTGAGAGCAACAAGAAAGGAAGGGTTTTAAAAGCAATGGCAAAGAAGTATGTTTACTCTTTCGGTGGAGGCAAGGCTGATGGTAATGAAAGTATGAAAAACCTGTTGGGAGGTAAAGGTGCCAATTTGGCGGAAATGGCCGGCCATAAAAACCTTAAACTTCCGGTTCCTCCGGGTTTTACAATTACCACTGAGGTCTGCACTCACTATTATAAAAATAACCGCAAATATCCTACTGGACTTAAAGAAGAGGTACAAAAGGCTTTAGAAAAAGTAGAAAAGCTTATGGGCAGGAAATTTGGCGATGCTAATAATCCGCTTTTGGTTTCTGTACGTTCCGGCGCAAGACGTTCAATGCCCGGAATGATGGAGACTGTACTTAATGTTGGTTTAAACGAAAAAACAATTCCCGGGCTTATTAAACAGAGCGGCGGTAATGCACGTTTTGTTTATGATGCCTACCGCAGGCTTATCATGATGTATTCTGATGTTGTTATGGAAAAAGCCGCAGGAATTGAACCAAAAGATGAGCAAGGTATTCGTAAACAGCTGGAAAAAATAATGCACAAAATGAAAAGCGAAAAAGGCTGTAAGAGCGATACCGATTTAACTAACGAGGATTTAAAAACACTTTGCGATTTGTTTAAAGCAAAAATCAGAGAAGTATTAAAGAAAGAATTTCCCGATGACCCAATGCAGCAGTTATGGGGAGGAATTGGCGCAGTATTTTCTTCCTGGAATGGCAAACGCGCAATCAGTTATCGCCGCATCGAGAATATTCCGGATGAATGGGGAACAGCAGTAAACGTACAAACTATGGTTTTCGGTAATATGGGCGACGATTCTGCAACCGGAGTTGCTTTTACCCGTAATCCCGGAAACGGCGAAAACAAGTTTTATGGTGAATACCTTATTAACGCGCAAGGTGAAGATGTTGTCGCTGGAATCCGCACTCCTGCTCCTATAAATGAGGCTTCTACTTCCGAGCATAATAAAAGCCTTACTACTTTAGAGCAGGCAATGCCAAAAATATACAAAGAGCTTTTTACGATCCAAAACAGGCTCGAGAAGCATTATCACGATATGCAGGATATAGAGTTTACAATTGAAAAGCATAGGCTCTTTATGTTACAGTGCCGTGTTGGAAAACGTAATGGCCCGGCTGCTGTGCGTATGGCAATGGACATGCTTAAAGAAAAGGTACTTACTAAAGAAGAAGCTGTAATGAGGGTAACTCCCGCGCAGTTAGATGAGTTGCTTCATCCGATTATTGACCCAAAAGTCGAACTGTCAAATAAACCGATGGTAAAAGGTTTACCTGCCGGTCCGGGTGGCGCTTGCGGACAAATTGTATTTTCTGCCCAAGATGCCGTGGAATGGTTTAAACAAGGCAAAAAAGTTATCTTGGTACGCGAAGAAACTAATCCTGAAGATGTCGAAGGTATGCGTGCTGCAGAGGCAATACTTACAGCTCGAGGCGGCATGACTTCTCACGCGGCTTTAGTTGCGCGCGGCTGGGGAAAATGCTGTATTGTCGGTTGCGGTTCTTTGCACATAGAATATGCCAAGAAAGAATTGCATATTGACGGAAAAATAATGAAAGAAGGCGAGTGGATTACTCTTAACGGTACCAAAGGCAATGTATATGAAGGCAAATTGCCGATGATGGATGCAACTGCGGAGAATATGCTGTTAAATGATTTCTTAAAAATTTGCGGGACTATCAAGAAATTAGGCATCCGTACCAACGCCGACACCCCGGAAGATGCTAAAAAAGCCAAACAATTCGGTGCCGAAGGTATCGGTTTGTTTAGGACTGAGCATATGTTCTATGGTAAAGGTTCGGATGAGCCGTTATTTCTCTTGCGTAAAATGATTGTTTCTAAAACTCAAGATGAGAGAAAGAAGGCCTTGGCCGAATTATTCCCGTATGTTAAAAAAGATATCAAAGCAACTATTGAGGCTATGGATGGTTTCCCGGTTGTAATTCGCTTGCTGGATCCGCCGCTTCATGAGTTTGTTCCCCGCGAGCAGGCTAAGCTTGAACAGTTAGCTAAAGAATTAAATGTAAGTATGGAAGAGCTCTCCAAGAGAGCTGCCGGGTTACATGAATCTAACCCGATGATGGGCCATCGTGGTGTACGTTTAGGTGTTACTTATCCTGAGATTACTCAAATGCAAGTTCAGGCAATATTGGAAGCTGCGGCAGAGTTAAGCAAGGAAGGTAAAAAACCTTATCCGGAGATTATGGTGCCGGTAGTATGCGATGTAAAAGAATTAAATGACCAAAAAGCTTTAGTAGACCAGATTTATAAAGAGGTATTGAATAAATATGGCCTAAAGAAGCTAAAATTTATGTTTGGCACTATGATCGAAATACCCAGGGCTGCATTTGTGGCTGATAAATTGGCAGGAGTAGCTGAATTCTTCTCATACGGAACCAATGACATGACTCAGATGGGGTTTGGTTTCTCGCGCGATGATATCGGCGGATTCCTCCCGGAATACCTGAAAAAAGAAATTTTGCCTGAAGATCCTTTCCAGAGCATTGACCAGGAAGGTATCGGCGAAATCATCAAAATCGGTATTCAAAAAGGAAGGTCCGCAAACAAAAACCTGGAAATCGGTATCTGCGGTGAGCATGGCGGAGAACCGCGTTCTGTTGAGTTCTGTCATAATATAGGCATGGATTATGTGAGTTGTTCGCCATTCCGCGTGCCTATCGCAAATCTGGCAGCAGCACAGGCAGTATTAAAAGGAAAGAAGAAAAAATAGTTTAATGATAGCCGCTATAGGGCTATTGTATAGGTATTTTACAATAGCCCTATAAACGTAAAACTAAAATATTAATATGGAAGCATTAAAAGTATACTTAAAAGACGTACGCACGATCCCGCTTCTAACCGCAGCAGAAGAAGTAGAATTAAGCAATAAAATAAAAATCGGCGATGAGCAGGCGCGCAAAAGAATGATTCGCGCAAACTTGAGGCTTGTTATAAATATTGCCAAGCGGTATATGAATTTAGGCACGCCTTTTCTTGATTTGATTGAAGAAGGCAATCTTGGGTTAATGAAAGCGGTTGAAAAGTTTAATCCGAAGAAAGGGTATAGATTTTCAACTTATGCTGCCTGGTGGATACGCCAGGGAATTATCCGTTCTTTGGCACAACAGGGAAAGATGGTGCGCCTTCCGGTTTACATGAATGAACTTATCGCAAAATGGAAAAAAACCAAAGAGCACATGACGCAAAAACTAAAGCGTATCCCTAGGGATGATGAAATCGCCAAAAAAATAGATTTAAGCCAGGGCAAAATAGATGAAATAAATTTTTGGCTTTCAGCAAAAACTTCATCCTTGGATGCCCCCATAGATGATGAAGGAGATAGTCAAATCATGGATTTAATCGAAGATCATGGTTCAGATTCTCCAAGTTTAAACATTGAGCGCTCAATGGACAAAGAACGTGTTGATGGATTATTAGGAATGATGACAGAACGGGAACGTGAAGTCTTGGATATGCGTTTTGGATTAATGGATGGCAGGCCTCATACCTTAGCTGAAGTGGGGGATAAAATAAACGTTTCCCGCGAAAGAGTGCGCCAGATCGAAGAAGAGGCACTGGAAAAACTAAGACATTTCGCAAATGAACAGGAGCAGTCATGAAAATAATAAACCTTAAAAGCTATATCCGTGATATCCCGGATTTTCCCAAAAAAGGAATTATTTTTAAAGATATAACTACGTTGTTAAATAACGAGAAGGCTTTTAAAGCAACTATTGATGGTTTAGCGGCAAAATATAAAAACAAAGGAATTGATACTGTTGTTGCGGTTGAAGCCAGAGGTTTCATTTTAGGCGGCGCATTGGCAAATAAATTGCATGCAGGTTTTGTCCCGGTGCGTAAAAAAGGTAAGCTTCCGGCTGCAACTTTATCCGTTACTTATGACTTAGAATACGGTACGGATACTTTGGAAATTCATAAAGATGCAATTAAGCCGGGAGCAAAGGTTTTGATAGTTGACGACGTATTAGCTACCGGCGGTACAGTTAAAGCAGTTACAAATTTAATAAAACAGTTAAAAGGAAAGATTTCCGGGATCGCGTTTTTGATCGAACTTAAATTTCTAAAAGGTAACGAAAAGTTAAAAGGGTATCCGGTTTTTTCTTTGATAAAATACAACTAAAGTTGACCTGCCACTAGATTCTGCCCCTGTAGCTCATAAGGATAGAGCAGCAGTTTCCTAAACTGCGTGCGGCAGGTTCGATTCCTGCCAGGGGCATTTATTTTTAGGAGGCTAAAAATATGTATAACTTACATTGCCATTCATTATTAAGCGACGGCGCGTTACTTCCTTCTGAAGTTGCTATGCGTTATTTGGCCGCCGGCTATCAAGTTATCGCAATTACCGATCACGCAGATTACAGTAATATTAAACAGGCAGTAAACGGGATTTTGGATTTTACTTCCAAATGGCCTAAGAATTCATCAATTAAGGTCCTCCCGGGAATAGAATTAACACACCTGCCTCTTGAACAATTTAAACCCCTAAGTAAATATGCGCGCACCAAAGGAATTAAAATTATCGTAGCCCATGGAGAATCTCCGGTTGAGCCGGTTTTAAAAGGCACTAACCGCGCAGCCCTAGAAGCAGATATCGACATATTATCTCATCCGGGTTTAATACTGGATGAAGACATTTTACTGGCCAAGAAAAAAGGCATTTTCTTAGAAGTCACCAGCCGCAAAGGGCACAACATGACTAATGACCATGTTATCGAATCGGCATTAAAATTGGGCGCTAAGCTTATTTTAAATACTGATAGTCATAAACCACATGACATAATCCGGCCTGAGCAGCTGGTGAGTATCGCCCGTAAATCAGGATTGAGCGCTGCGCAA
>ORJL011439332.1_pt1 | contig 13231 bp, 10 predicted proteins | sample 1779941 | NCBI WGS metagenome assembly ORJL01 (sample SAMEA104232317, study PRJEB22302) | groundwater metagenome | biome: forest; feature: aquifer; material: groundwater | place: USA | collected 2011-08-07 | depth 5.8 m
AATACGCCATCGCCACGGTGATGAAGTCCAGCGACGCCCACTTCGGCGCACAAGTGGAGACAGCCTACCTTGAGGGGTTACAACGAGCACCCCATTTGTGGCATCGGCTCAAAAATGCCAAACGGGTGACCGAGATCGTGGGGATGCGTCCCATTGAAAATGGCTACCGCGAGGCGTTTGGAGCAAATTGGGCTTTGGTGGGCGATGCCGTACATTACAAAGACCCCTCCGACGGGCAGGGAATTTACGATGCCTTGCTCGAATCGAAACTCCTAGCAGAAGCCATCCTGGATTGGAAAAACGGGACACACTGGGCGGTCGCCGGAGCCCGTTATCAACAAGAACTGATCGAGACTACACATCCGACATTCGTAAAAACCGTCGCCAACGTAAAGCAAACCCTCTACACCAACATCCCGGGATTTTTGCTCAAAACCCTGGTGCGTTGGGTAACCAGTTATCCAAACTTTCAGACTCAATTTCTACGTACTCTGGCGCGCGCAACCCATCGAAAGGCACAATCATGAAAATCCTCATCACCTCCCACGGCACGGTCACGCCTCTTTTGTCCAGCCTTTCATGCACCAACGTCTTTCTAATCTGTAACTCTCCCTGTGGTAACGGCGGAGGGTATGGAAGTGATAAGAGCGTAAGATAAATACGATGACAGACTGGATCGGTCAAACTCTTTCCAAAGTCCTGATTCAACAACGCTTGGCGCAGGGCGGCATGGCAGAGGTTTTCGTTGGTCACCATACCACGCTACAACGCGCCGTCGCCGTCAAAGTGTTGTACCCCCATTTGGCAATAGAGCCGCGTTTGCTGCAGCGCTTTCAATCTGAAGCGCAGGCTGTCGCCGCTATGCGCCACCCCAATATCGTCCAAGTCTTCGATTACGACATCGTCGAAGGCAGCCCTTATATCGTAATGGAATTGATCGAGGGCTTATCGCTCGAAGCATATCTCAAACAATTTCATCCCTACGGCAAACGTATACCACCCGAGACTACGGCACGCCTCATCACCTCTCTTGCCGCCGCCCTCGATTATGCTCACGGGCATGGAATCGTTCATCGTGACATCAAACCTGCCAACATCCTTTTGCGTCGTGTTTCTGCAAGCATCGATCCCGCCTTGCCTTTGCCGCTCGACGTGGATGTGATCTTGACCGACTTCGGCATCTCGCGTTTTCGCGAAGCCAACCCCAACACACTCTCCGGCACATTCTCTGGCACGCCTGCTTATCTCAGCCCGGAGCAAGCGCAAGGTAAAGAGGTCGATCATCGTTCTGATATTTATTCGCTTGGCGTGACGCTATATGAAATGCTCGCCGGGCATCCGCCATTTGATGCTTCAGATGGAAACCTATTGGGAATTTTGCTTAAGCACGTCAACGAGTCGCCGCCGCCGTTGCCCGATTCGAATCACACAGTGCAAGCAGTTGTGGATCGCGCGCTGGCAAAAAAACCTGAAGAGCGTTACCAACATGCCGGCGATCTTGCCGATGAATTACTGAAAGCGATCTACGGCGTGAGCACACGCCCGCACGAATCGGGGATGCCGCCACTTGAAGGTCTGCTGGATACGCTCGATTTACTTATTGAGCAAGCGCGCGCTTATCGCCGCGCCCTGCCATCCAGCAACACCACCGCGCACACGGCAGTGTCCGCGCTCGCCGAGTTGGCTCAACAAGCGATCAACGAGGCGCGCGATCTGGCGGCATCACTCCAGCCTGCGCCATCCGCTCCACATCCGTTTTCGCCACGCGAATTTGAAGTGATCACGCTTGCCGCGCAAGGTCTCACGAATAAAGAGATTGCCTATCGTTTGCACCTCAGCGAACGAACCGTGCAATTCCACATGAATAGTATCTTTAATAAGACGACAACGAACTCGCGCACCGAAGCGGTGGCGTTAGCCCTAAAGCAAGATTGGCTAAAAAATTAACTGTGGTAACGGCGGATGCAAATCGAACATGACAAATGTTAGTGTGAGATCAAAATCTGCTTAAGGAGATAGTTATGAAAAAGAATATTTCTAAATCCAAGAAAAACCCTCTCGCCCTGCTTGAACCGTTTTTGCAAGATGAAGCCGTGAGCGAAATTCTGATCGACTCACCTGATCGCGTTCTGGTCGAGCGAAATCGGCAATTGATAGATAGTGGCGTGAAATTTACATCGGCGGCGGAGCTGCGCGAAACGATTAATGCAGTATTAGCCCTTTGTAATGAGAAGTTTGAAGCCGGGCAGACAGTGGCAGATGCTGGCTTGCCAGATGGGTCGCGTGTGTTAGCAGTATTGCCACCCACAGCGGTGGATGGTCCCTATCTTGTCATCCGCAAATTCTTCAGGCATAGTATGACATGGGAAAGAATACTTGAAGTTAAAGGCATTGATCGTCCAACCTACGATCTATTGCAAAGCGCAGTGCAATCACGTCAAAACATTCTAGTTGTCGGCGGTACAGGCAGCGGCAAGACCACTATCTTAAATTTGTTAGCGCAGAGTGTCTCGCCGACTGAGCGCATTATTGTCGTTGGTAATAAAGGCGATTTACCTGTGGATCATCCGCGCCGCATTCACTTGGAACCGAATCGCCGCATGGGATTATCGATCGGGGATCTATTTGTCGCCGCCGCACGAATGCGCCCCGATCGCATTATCAGTACCGATTTTTCTGGTAGCGAGATAATTCATCCATTGCAATTAGCAAACACTGGACACGATGGCAGCATGATGAACATCCACGCCAACAGCGTTGAAGACGCTCTAGGGCGACTGGAGAGCATGTGCTTGATGGCAGACATCGGTTTGGGGCTGAATGAAATCCGCACAATGATCGCCTCGGCTTTCGGCGTGATCGCTTACCAACGCCGCATGCCTAATGGCTCACGCAAGATGACCGAAATCACCGAAATGCGTGGACTCGATCATGATCGCTACTTGCTGCAGCCCCTGATGCGCTATAACGTAGAGACGGATGAATTTGAGATGATGAGCGTGAAGCCGAGCTGGGAGAGCAAATAAAAAGGATCAAGGATTAAAGATTAGACCTCTTGCATAAGTAACTTAGTCAGCATTTTTAAGTTCGCCGTTGTAAATCGCCGCAATCAGGTTGAGGCGAAGGGCAAAACGCTTACGTCGATTGCGATACCGTTCACTCAAGATGCGAAATATTTTTAAAGAGCGAATGGCATGCTCTACCCCAATGCGCTTTTGTGATAACGCTCGATTGCTTGCCTTTTGTTCAGCGGTCAGTGGATGCAATTTGATTTTTTAGCAGGGGTCTGGCTATTCATGTGAAGTGTCGCTAGTCCTTGATACCCCGCATCGGCTAAAACGCCAATGTGCTTGGAGAGAAGGATATGGCTATCCTTGAACAACTGAAAATCATGCGTCGTCCCCTGAGCAAAAGCCGTCGCAATAATTTGGTGGGTGTGTTGGTTCATGATAACCTGCGCTTTTTGAGTGTGCCACTGTTTTTTGCTACTAGAGCAGATTCCTTTTGCGTTTGCGGCACATTTGATAACGGATGAAACGGATTCAACTGATTTTTCCGTTCAATCCGCTCAATCCGTTATTAAAAAAACCGTACATGGTCGATTCGCTGACCCCGTAGGTCAGTCCGATATGAAATTCGGTGCGATATTCACGCCAATACATTAAAGTGAGCAGTAATTGATCGGCTCGCTGTAGAGTCGAAGGTCTACAAAATTGCGTAACTCCTTTTGGATGACCGCAAGAATTTTTTCAAAGGTGGCGCGTTGGACACCTGTTGACCTTTTGAAATCTACATCTTTTAGCGCTTTGACTGTTTCGTATCTGATGCGCCTATTATGACGCACTTATGCAAGAGGTCTAATCTACATCTGGTGATTGTTCAGTAAAAGATTGAGTTCATGCCATATGTGCTGATCGCTTCGATGGTGCTTGAACAAACAACAAGAATTGGATGGCTTAAATGCACATGATACCCTCGCCGATTAACGATCACCATCCCCAAATATGGGGAAGAAATCTGTTTTACATAGCTATTGGCTGTATCTACCCCTACATTTTCTGGGCGAAGTTTAGCCGAACCCCATAAAGGAGTCTCACCGGCGACTGAACAAGTACGTCTGGCTGCTATTCGCGGCTTTTATAAACACCTCAGCCTGATCGTCTCTGACATCAACCTCACACGATTAGACGCTCTCGTGGGTGACTATAAACGCCCCCTCCCCCACAATGAAGTCTTGACGACAGATGAGGATGTTGAAAAAGTTTTGCAATGGGCCTGGGATTGTCTGCATCAACCCTTCCGCAGCCGCTGGGAAAAGCTTCGCGCTTATCGCAATCGCGCCTTTTTGGTGTTGCTGACGGATACCGGGTTGCGCGTGTCAGAAGCATGCCGCCTGCGCCTGTCCCACCTCACCCAAGTATCGCCGCGCAATTTGCGGTTCGTGCTCAAAATTAAGGGGGGTCGCGCGGCGGTGATCCGCCTTTCTAAAAATGCCTGGAATGCAATCCGTGCCTATCATCGCGTCCGCGCAGAACTTGACGAGAAAAGTGGACTGAAGCCGGAGCGGTTGCCGGGGTTCGCCCAACACAGCCGCCTGGCAGATTTGAATGCGAAACGAAAGCGTAAGACCGCTCTCCTGCGGCCCTGGACAGAAGGTGGTGCGCGACAAATGCTCGAGCAGGCAAACAAGGACGTGTTTGGCGAAGATTACCGCCTGCCCGACCCAGATGCGTCTGACGAAGCGAAGCGAAAGAAAGTATTACGCGGACGGGTGACTCCGCATGGCTTGCGGCGTTATTTTGTGCGGCGTATCTACAATCGCCATCACGATTTGCGCAAGGCGCAGCTCCTAGCGCGACATCGCAATATGACGACAACCCAACGCTACATTGGAACCACGGATATCGAATTGGAAGAGGCTTATCGGGATGCAGTTGATGGGTTAGAAGGGTAAAGAAGGATAATGATTTAATGATTTTATGATCTATGCAAGCAGTAGGAAGATCATTGTTGTCGCGCGCCGTTAATGTTGCGACCAGATCAATACTGTTTAAAGAGCCTCGCTTAATAGTCAGAGTGATTCTTCCACCAATATGTATGGGAATGTAACGTTGCTGAATCTAATCTTCATAAGAGGTGAGAGATAAGCGTTGGGTATAATGGGTTAAGGGTATTAGGTGTAATGGAACAGAGAATCGGTAGTTTGCGATATTGTCTTGGCAAACCCACTCCGAAGTGATAAATTTTTGCCCATATTCTAAATGTACCCGTACAATTTCTGCGCGAGGTTTAGCGGCACCCCGTTTAGCAATGACACTACTCGAACGTCTGGAAACACACGCGCCTCGACAACGGTACGCGCGGCTTATCCGCATCATCGCGCAGCAAAAAGCATCGTGTCTTCACGTTGGAGCGTGCTGTTGCGGGGCGCTTCGGCGTTTCGCGTCATGCCATAATATTGAAACTGAGACGGGCGGCAGTTGCAAATACATTCGCGAGAAGAAAATAGAACCTATGGTATCTTGCCTGATAAGATTGGTTTCTTTGGTGTTCTCTTCCTGTTATTTGGAGTAGTGGTTCTCTTTAGCTGGCTTAGAGATGAGGAAGTTTCAGGCATTCGCGGCACTCAACTATTACTCTACGTGGTGGCATCTCTCTGGGTGGGACTACCCCTCCTCAAGATTGCTGGCACTTTTCGGAGAGAGATGGACGACTCGAACAAACCCAAGAAAACGCGCACGAAGCAACGTGCAAAAGACCCAATGTCTGAACTCATGAAAGGAGAAAAAGGGTGCGCGGCGGTTATTTTGCTCTTTTTGCTTTTTGGCGGTTCCCTTTGGTTACTAAGCCGCTTGCACATAGAAGACCTCTCACTGGCTCTAGGTGTATATGCGTGTTCAATGTTGCTCGCATGTGCCGCATTCAGTGCCTTAATAATCTGGGCAAATCAAACATTTTGGGGCGGGCAAGATTTTTGGGACAGGTGATAAGAAGGCGAAATGGACGGAACCGTAGGTAAGGCGTTATGAGAGAACTTAATAATGAAGCACGAATTGAATATGCACGAACGCGAAACACAAGCCCCCCGACAACGGCATGCGCGCGGCTTCGCAGCGAAGAAGGTATTTTCAACTTCGTCCGCCGTTGTCGGGGGGCTGTAGCGTTTACTCCCATGCCATTCAAGCACGAGTGGGGTTGCTCATTGCAGTGGCGGTAGAGAGGAGCAAACAATGAAACGCCTAGTATTATTAGTCTTGCTTTTTTCTGGGATTGTTGCATGTCAATCTACCACGTCTGGGGCAACTGCCCTCACCGACCAAGACGCCCGAACCAGCAGTCACATCCTTGTCACCTACTGCTACCAGCGCGCGGGCTAACACTCCAACGCCCACTATCACCAATACGCTTTCATCCACAAAAGGTGTTATCCGCGGCGTGCTTGTAGACAAGAGCGGTGGACAGCCCGTGTCAGGCGAATTCTTATCATTGGGGACTGTGACGTACGACAAGAATGGCCAACTTGTGTGGGGATTCATATCCGACCAAGAGGGAAGTTTGTACAGATTGCGGGGGGCGTCCACTGATGCAAACGGCGTCTTCAGAATTGAAACGCCACCTGGCTCTTACGGGCTGGCGGCACGGCCATTAAGTCTCTATTCGGGCTCGAGAATAGCCCGAGATTTCACTGGCGCAGTCCTCATCATCGAAGTAGAAGCTGGACAAACAGTTGATTTAGGCACAATACTGGTACGGTAACCGCAAGTGGCGAACTAAAACAGACCGCACGCCCGAGAACACCTGCCCGCCGATTCCGCCACGCGGCATTTTGGATATCGCGGTTTTCCATATCGCAATGTCATTTTATTTCGCGGTGTGCTTGCGGCGGAATCGGTGTGCTGAAGCGTGTACCGCCATTTGGAGGTTTCCGATGGAAAGTGAAAAATCTATCGCCAAGTTTGGTGTTCGCCTGATTGTTGCCGTCCTCACCCTTTTGGGCGGTTCGTTGGTCATATTCACCGCTCGAGCATCTACAAACATATTCTCTACCTTTCTGCCTGTTCTTGCATCAGCCAACTTGGGCATACAATCAGACGACGTTACTACGCTCTCTCTCATCGCGCTGGCTACGACGATTCTGAGCGCCCCACTTTTCGGCTTCTATGGAGATAAGGTCGGAAGGCGGAAACTGTCACTCATTGGCGCCTTGGTACTAGGTGTCTCCATTGCGGCAACAGGTCAGATGACCAATGTCACCACATTGGCACTTGGGTACATAGGAGTAGCCATTGGAACTTCAATGCTGCTAACGTCTCTGATTGCCCAGATGTTCGAAGACACGGGGACGCATTGGCTAATGGCTTCGGTCGCCGCAATGTATTTCGCTATGACGCAATTGGGAGGCGCTGTCGTGAATGTGTTTGGCCCCCTGTTGATGCAACAAATCGGCGTCAAGACTGAGTTGATTATCGCGGGTTTGGCGGTTCTGGCAGGTGGAAGTGTTGGTATGGGATTCGTAGCATTATCCTATGTCCTGAGGCGCCGGTATGTATGGCAAGACGAGTGGCTAGATTCAGTCAGGGACAAAGCACAGTCGGTTAGCTTGACTCTGATATTTATGGCTGTATTCCTGATTGGCTGGACGACCACTTCGATAGGCAGTTTCGTAGTCCTCTACGCCACAAAACAGTTGGGGCTTCGAGTGTCAGATGTTGGGCTCGCGTTTGGATCACTCGGCGTGGCTTTAGTGGTCATCGCGTTGGCCTTGCCCTTTGCCGGGTTACTTGCGGACCTACTCGGTTGGTTGACACTTCGCGTGGTCCGTCTTCAATTGGGACGGCAGCTGTTTGTCGCTATGGGAGTGTTAATACTCTGCAGCGGTTTAGGTATTCTCTTGATTGCTAAAGACACACTCGGAGTTGCTGGTGGTATAGTCGTCGCGCGGTCGGGGGAGGCGATTCTCAGTCCATCTCTGCTCGCGTTAGTGATGGCCCGCGCGCCCCATCGTCTTTGGGGTACGATGGCGGGGTTATACCTTGCTGTGAGCGCCGCTAGTAACTTGGGCAATACCGTGAGCGGTTTCGTTGCTGATACATTGGGGTTGGCAAGCCCATTTGTGTTGGGGATAGTTGTAGCCGCATTGGCTCTGCTATTGATTGCAGTGGCTTCTAGGTTTGAAAAAGAACGGCGGTAAAACATGCGCCTCGGCAATGGCAGGGCAGCTTGCAAACAGTAGTCGCTTTCGATTCGCCGCCATTGCGTGGTGCTATTGCGTTTTGCGTCATGCCGTTGCAAGTCGAGTGGCGGCTTCTCAGAAGGAGGCAAAATAATGACCCGCCAAATGTTGTTACGAATGATGATTGGCGTGACGTTGTCGGTTTTGCTATTGCTTGCATGTGATATGCTGCAATCTGAGTCTACCCCTGACCGTGTAGCCACAGATGTCGCGGAAGCCAAAGCCATCGCCGCGACGCTTACAGCAGAGGCACCTACGGCCGTGCCGACACGCTTGCCAATGGAGATTCCGAGACCCATGTCAACGCCCACGCCAACACCACTTCCCACCTCGGTGTCCACGACACTAACTCCTACACCTGTCACAGCCTCGATGAACACAGCGATCGTAACAGGAGTGCTCATCTATGGCGATACAGGCAAGCGATTGGAACAAGGAAAGAAGGTCCGTCTGGTACAGGTAGATGAAGTTGAAGGAAAGACTACACTCATCTTCGGTGGGGTTAAAGACCCAATCGCAGAGACCCAAGCCGACGGGACATTCGTGATCTCTAATGTTCCGACTGGGAAGTATGCCGTTATTGTCCATGGGGTCGGAGGCCTATATGCGCAGGTTGTATCCTCTTCGGGATCTCTCATCCTCATAACATTTGATAAAGGGGGACGGGCAATTGATCTCGGCGTCATTCGAGTTGTCGCTCCTTGACATTGATATCCTGTGACCGTTCAGATGATCATCAAAGTTTCACGCCGAGCCGAGTGGTAGATGAAGCGGCAACAAAGGTGGAGGCGTGCCGCCTCGGTTGGCAGCGGTGCAGATCTCCGTCAGATAATCCAGCACATCTCGCTGTTGCTGACGTAATGTCGTGACGGTAGTCAAAATACGTTCGACAAAGCGACTGCCGCCTTCACTTTGAGCCCCGAAACTACGACGACCCCATAGCACCGCTCGCCGCAACGCCCGTTCGGCGCTGTTGTTAGTTGGCTCCATGTCAACCCTCACGTCAACTGGTTCTCCCGCAACTTTCGTGAAGAGGTGGAGTGATGGTAAACCACCGAGCGTAATCTGGCTACAACGCCAGAATGAACATTGCAAACAAACTTAAGCGGCAACATTCGCAAGTGCCAAAAGTGCTGAGATCTCCAACTTCACGATGGGCGAAGAGAATACTCGCCGAGTTTCGGATTTGGTGGTCTTGTTTCCTTGGCTGTCATATTCGTATCGCGTCTGAGTGGTCTCGGCGCTGATAAACCCTGCGGCCTGACAACTACTGCAACGCCAAACAGCGACTTCAATGAAGTCCTTGCTATCTCTACCTGATTCAGAAGCCAAATCGCCGATACCTTCGAACAGGCGGGAATTGAGGATCCCTAATAAGACCCCTTCGAGTCTGATGGGATATTTGCCAAGCGAAAACTTCTTCATATACTCCTCACACGTCTCACAAAATGGGTTTCCCTCTGTCGTCGCTCCAGATGTTGCTCCTGCTACCAACATGATCGCCAAGAAATACCCGATAAGCTTGATGGCATCGATCATCGAATTGAATCCTTTTGGACCAAGAACCTGGAAATAAACAGCAACATACGCCCCATAGCCCACTAGTCCGCATAGGAGGCCAATTACCCGTGCTGCCCCCAAGTTCCTATTTTTCCCAATTAGTCCGCCCTGACCAACAGCAAGACCAATAAGGAGACCCAACACACCAACAGCGATGAAATAGAGCACCAAGGCAGCAAGGGCTGCCAGACAAATAAGTCTCATGCTGAGCACAGTCGCTATGATGGCGTGTACGGGGTACAAAAGTGCGCCGCCAACTGCTGCTACAGGAAGTCCTGTAGCAAGCATCAACAGCATGGCTTTGAGACCTCCTTTGCCACTTGGTTTGTAAGCACTTTCTACGGCAGGGAAAGAAAATGAAAATGGTCCTACCCCCTCGCGGTTGGTTGAGAATTCATATCCACAGGCAGGACAATAGGTCGCGCTTGTGGCAACCTTAGTTTCACATTTGGGACAAATTAGGATGTCTTGTTCATTGCTCATGTCAATTGCACTCCTTCTTAGATTCTGAGCAAGGTCTTGCACAACTTGCCTGCCGTCACGCTTGCAACGAGCTGATTAAGAAGCTCCTCTACGGGCGTGCTGGCAAGCGATGCTGCTTCTCTCGCATGAAACCAATCAAGGTACCGATGATAAAGCCCATGAGCCAGCCAATACCAGCCCCGACAAGTGCTCCTGCAAGTGATATAAGGACAGGAAGCAATCCTGTCAGAACCAAGAGAAGAAATAGGCAGCACTGACGTCGAGAGGCAATACCAAACACGACCAGTATGGCTACCCCTATAACTCCCAAAGTTACTCCCAAGCCAAGTGCTTCCAAAGTGCTTCCTGTGTTGCTGGCAAAGCCAGCAACAAACCAAAGGGCGAACGCCCCTACGAATATTCCAACATCTTTCCCTCGTGATGCACCTGCATCGGCGTAGGCATCAACGGGATGGAATAGAACCTTGATAACAAAGTTTTTTGCCAGTGCTGACTCTGTTAGAAGTTGCCATTCGCTGTTCCCTTGGCGCACCCTGATGTCGCGCGTGATCGTGCCATCGCGAATCCATTGGGCGACTGTTGTCGCATCGGCCGGACCGAGTTCCTGTTCATCCCGAGTCTTGATTGCCCACAGAAGCGCTTCGGTAGCTGGTGTTTGGTCGCTTGTTTTGTCAGCGGTTTCAGCGGAACCCTCTTTGTCGTTCATAGCACAACTCCTTTCAACCATAGTGATATGCAGCGAAACTTATGACTACGTAACGACGCGCGGCGGAGAGGCTGGCAAAGAGCAGCAGCATATCCAGAACACTCGCTGTTGAATTGCACGCGGTAGCCGCACCCGCTCCCGCCGCGTGATATGCCGCCGTTCATTTGATCTATTGATCTAGCCCTCCCGACTCAAACGTATCATTTGCCTAAATGCCACGCGCCTTGCATTGCCAGAGTGGCGTGTGTTCTGCGTTCGTGTAGGTTTGTTGTACTTGTTTTCGCCGGACATTTCCTCCTACTTTACTAAGTTAGGGTAACGCTCGCAACGAGGCAAAAAACGAATGTAAGAGTTATGGTTCAGGGAATCTTCCATTTTTCCCACTCGCCTTATACCGATTTCTAGATGAGTTTTTGCAGTGCACTCATCCGTGCATTCAGGGGCCAGTTGGTTGCCAAGCAGGCGACAAGTCATCAGCGGGGTCGTTTGTCAGTCGAATTAGGCTTGAATCGCTCAAGTTGACAATATAGATATCGCCCTTCACATCTTGGGTTGATTCGAAGGCGATTTGTTTGCCATCAGGAGACCAAGCCGGTGAAGTATTATCTCCATTGATGTTTATCAACTGGATGCGACCAGAGCCATCGGCGTTCATCACGGAGATGCCTCCCAATGGGTCTTTGAATGCTATCTTCGTGCCATCCGGTGACCAGGCGGGATCGCCATCACTAAAGCAGCTATCCGTCAACCGTGTCACGCCTGATCCGTCAACATTCATGACGTAGATCTCATGGTTAAATAGATTTAGGCACTTCTCAGCGCGATCCGAATAGAAGGCGATCTGTTTCCCGTCTGGAGACCAAGCAGGATAAAAATCGAATGCGGGATTCTTTGTTAAATTGGTTTGTCCCGAACCGTCAACGTTCATGACGTAGACTTCAAAGTTCCCGTCCCGATTGGAGTAAAACGCTATTCGCTTTCCGTTGGGCGACCAAGAAGGACGCCCAACGCTCGCCAAGTTATCCGTTAAGCGGGTGACTCCTGAACCATCCGCGTTCATGACATAGATCTCATTATTCCCATTGCGTTTCGATTGGAAAGCAATTCTCTTCCCATCCGGTGACCATGCGGGAAGCCCATCGAACGCCGGATTATTTGTCAAGTTGGCTAGTCCCGAGCGGTCAGCATTCACGACATAGATGTCAAAGTTGCCATTGCGATCAGACTGAAAGGCAATCCGACCGAATGAATTGGCCTGCGGTGAGGCGATGCTGGGTGCCTTAGTTGTGGCAGTTGCTGGGACTAAGGTAGCCGTGGCTGTCGACGTCAACTTTGCAAGTTCTTTGAGCTTTGCCTTCTGTGTCGGCTTGAGCCAAACGCTGACAGCAGAGTTGGGATTGAATGTTATCTTGATTTTGCCATAATCTTTTGTGGCAATGAACACTTCCCTCCCAGCCAGAAGTAGGTCATCCGAGACCAACTCGATTGGCTTCCCACCCACGGCGAGTCGCGTAACTTTTCCTCCTCCAAATTCTGTAATGTTGCCATCCGCGTCCCACCTAACTGCTCCGCGCATACTCGCCTGGAAGTCCATCGGCAACTCGGATAAATCAACCTTCTCGTACTTCTCTTCGACTGGAGTTGGCGTGGGCGGTATCGCCGTTGGTGGCAGCGGCGTTGACGTTTCGGCTGGCGCGCACCCTATCGCAATCAAGACAACAGCCCCAACACCGAATAGCGTTCGCAACGATTTCGCGAGTAACATGGTTGAGTGCACTGCAAAAAGGTCTCCACAAAACGGAAAAAGTTTAATACAATAGAAGCATGTTCAAGAAAAATAAAGCACACCAACAACCTGCGCTCATCAGCGCGATACGCGACCTGCCAGAAAAACAGCGCGACCGATTAGAACACTCGTGGGCAGGCACATTCTATCGCGAATTTTTCAGTCGCATAAACGAGGACATCTTCTCGGTCCTGTATTCAGACCAGCCTTCGCGCCCGAATGTGCCGGTGAACGTGCTGGTGGGATTGGACGCGATCAAAGCCGGCTTTGGCTGGAGTGATGAAGAGTTGTACGATGCCTTCGCCTATAACCTGCAAGTGCGCTACGGAATGTGTCAACCTTTTGAGACAACTCGTCTGGGTAATTACTGTAGATTCGCCATGTCTACAGCGGCGTTTTTTACTGCTTTCGCCGAAGGGTCATCTTTCTTCGGCGGATTGATCCACACCGCTGTCGGAAGTTG
>ORJL011595253.1_pt1 | contig 13229 bp, 21 predicted proteins | sample 1779941 | NCBI WGS metagenome assembly ORJL01 (sample SAMEA104232317, study PRJEB22302) | groundwater metagenome | biome: forest; feature: aquifer; material: groundwater | place: USA | collected 2011-08-07 | depth 5.8 m
AGGATTTTTGAATTCAAAAAAACTTGACAAAAGCACCATAGTGCGGTCTTAATGTCCCTGTTATGAACAGGATTGTCGATAGTACTGCACAACTGGTTGTGTACGTCATACGGGCTTATTCGAGGAAGTGGAGCTTTCTTGGCGTTTTTGCGCTCATATTCATGAGCAGTATCGTGGCGCTTGCCCAATTCGACCTCCTGCCCGAAGCGCGTCCTGCACCTGTTAAGGATTCCTTCGTTGTGGCGAGTACCATAACGCCGGTCGCCCCAGCGAGAGTTGAATTACCGATACGAATGGAAATTCCATCACTTAATCGCACTGCGACGGTAGAGAATCCAGAAACGACCAACATTGAAGCTTTAGATAAAGAATTATTGAAGGGCGCAGTGCGTTACCCGACCTCTGCAAAACTTGGAGAAGTGGGCAATATGATCCTCTTCGGCCACGCGAGCTATCTCCCGATTGTGGGCAATCAGGCGTACAAAACTTTCAACGGAATCCAGAAACTTGTCGCGGGTGATGTTATCACCGTGTACTCATCAGGAACGGCATATACCTACCGGGTAAGGAGTGTAGAGGTAAAAGACTCAACCATTGACGGTATCCTGCTTTCGACTCCTGGACGCGTGCTCACTCTCGTGACCTGTAACTCCTTCGGGGCGAAGGAAGAGCGTTTTATTGTCACCGCAGACTTCGTTGAAAGTTATCCGCTAGAGATATAAGCGTCAAACAGCAAAATATGTTGGGAAAGCTCACTAAATGACACTTATCCACAAAGGTGCCTTTACAAATGGTCTATAGGGGTATAGGGTATTTGTATGTTAAACAAAAAGTTGAAGGATAGATCGCTCCACCGGGCGAAGATAATGCGCGGGCAGCTAGATGGGCTGATAGAGGCGATAGATAAAGAAACATACTGCGTCGAGCTCCTTATGCAATCCCGGTCTATTCAATCGGGACTAAAGAGCCTTGATGCTTTTCTCCTCGAAAATCATTTGCGGACTCACGTAAAGGACCAGATGCAGCGCAAAGGAGATGATGAGAAAGCCATCAAAGAATTAATCAGAGTGTATACCTTATCAAACAAATAATTTATGAACTACGGCATTAAAAAACAAATTAACCACTCTTTCGCGGATACAGTCGCGAGAGTCAAAGACGAATTGTCTAAACAGGGCTTCGGCATTCTGACCGAGATCGATGTGAAGAAGACCCTGAAAAGCAAACTTCACGTTGAATGGAACAACTATGTGATTCTGGGTGCCTGCAATCCGCCATTTGCTTTCCAGGCACTTCAGGCAGAAAAGGAAATCGGACTATTTCTCCCTTGCAATGTGATTGTGTACGAGGACGGCGGCACCGTATATGCCTCGGCAATTCGGCCGACGGTTGCAATGAATATGGTAGAGAACCCGGCTTTGGCCGATATAGCCGGGAAGGTCGAAGAGAAATTACTAGAAGTTATTAACAATCTCTAGTATGGAAAACAACGAACATCCATCAAGAAAAGTGTTTGACGTCGTATGCGGAATGGAACTTGATATTGAAAATGTCACGCATTCATTCGAACACAATGGAATTGAATATTATTTCTGTTCCGACAAGTGTAAGAGTCGTTTCATCGAAGATCCGGATACATACACCGGAGGAAATTAATAAACACATATGAAACTATCAAAACTAATGCATGTTATCAGCGTCCTCGTAGGTTTTGCCGGAGTCATTACGTTTGCAAGTGCCATTCTGGGCGGTTCGGATAATCTTGTGTTTGGGATTACGAAGATAGATGCGTTGCTTTGCTCCGCGATTCTTATTCTGATTGCAACCTGGATTCAGATTGCAGTGATTCATCACATGATGCTTGAGAAGCGCGGGGAGATTATTTAATCAATTAACCAAAGATATATGGGACAACTATCGTTGGGAAAATATGTTTGGAAATGTGTTCTTGGAACCGAGGTCATCTATGCGCTATGCGTAGCAGGTGGATTCCTACCGCTCCGAAGCACTGCGGGCATTGAACTGCATCACCGGCTCTTCGAGACATTGCCCGGCTTCACATGGATCAGCTGGGGTAGCTTCACGCTCGGAGCTGTTTATATGTTCGTCTTCGCTTGGGTTTTCGGCTCGTATTACGTCTGGATGCACAACTCAAGCATTATCAACAAATAATCATTAAATACCATGCATAATCATGATGACAAAAGTGGTAAGGGAATGATGTGGATGATGGTGATTTGCTGCGCGGTGCCGCTCCTCCTCATCTTCGTCCTTGGTGCCGGAGGCACGGTCGCGGGTGCACCATCGTGGCTCATTCTTGGGGGTCTCGTGGTAATGATTGGTGCCCACTTCTTCATGATGGGGAAATCACATACGCCTCGCAGACCTTCTGACGAAGAGAAAACCAATGTCGGCGAGGAAGGCAAGGACGAAAAGAAGAAGGATAGTTCTGATCACGGATGTTGCAGCTGATTAGTCATGAAGTATATCGATCCCGTTTGTGGAAAGAAATTAAGGCGAAAAGAAGAATACGCCATTCTAAAGCATGACGGCAACGTGTATCACCTCTGTTGCAGAGAATGCAAAGAAGCATTTCAAGAAAACCCGTCCCACTATGTTCCTAACGCGAAGGTACATATTGAACAAGATGGAGAAGAATAGCCATGTCATATAGCACCACAAAATCAGTTCTGTCCGGAATACTCGCAAGTTCAATTCTGCTAGCGGTTTATTTCGCGGTGCTCACATTCGTCTCTGGATGGAGCTTTGCTCAAGACCAATTCGCAACCTATTGGTACTTCATCGTCAGTCTTGCTATAGGTTTTGGCGTTCAAATTGCACTCTACCAGTACCTTAAAGGACTGGTGTATAGCGGGCAGGGTATGGGTAGAGTGGTCGGTGTATCCGGAACCACGTCTACTGCGGCGATGATTTCCTGCTGTGCTCACTACTTAGTAAACTTGCTACCTATCCTCGGAGCAACCGGACTCGTTACATTCGCCACGCAATATCAGGTAAAGATTTTCTGGGTCGGTCTCGCCTTCAACCTGTTCGGCATTTGGTTTATCGGCAACAAAATTATTCAATTCAAAAAACACCATGAATAAAATTGCAACACTGTCCATAGTGGCACTAGCTTTTATAGCGGGTTTTCTTATTTTTTATAATCCAAAGCCCGTTTCTACTCCGCCTCAAGAAAGTTCTCCTATCTCGGGTGCACAACAGAAATGGGAGACAAATACTGACGAGCAAGCAAATGTTACTGTCATAGTTACTCCACTTGACCTTTCGTCGCAATCTGCGCAGTGGAAATTTGATGTCGTCATGGACACTCATTCGGTTGAACTAGATCAAGATATGACGAAAGTTGCCGTTCTCATCGATGATCAAGGCAAAGAATATACACCGCTCACATGGGAGGGGCCGACCGGAGGGCATCATCGAGAAGGTACGCTTACCTTTGCCCGAATAACACCGGCTCCGAAATCAGTTGAACTGAAAATCACGGGGATAGCTGATGTGGTTCGGTCGTTTGTATGGCAACCTTAGGATTATGCACTTCGCTTGGTATGAAAAATATTAAAAAAGATCTGATAATTATTCTGCTTTGGCCGATCGTGGCATCGTTGTTGTCATTTGCCGTCGCGGCGAATGTGTTGGTTTCGACGTTGTTCTTTTTCGGTTTGCCCGCGGTATATCTTTCTTATCGTAAAAGAAAATTTATTAAAAAAATTACTCTATTTTCTTTAATAAGCAGTGTTCCAATCGCGATTATTGCAGATTATGTTATGGAACATACTGGAGGGTGGTTCCTCCCTTATTCTGTTTTCGGTTCTTTTCGGTTATTTGGTTATGTTACATTGGAGCAGATAATTTGGTTGTTTTTGTTTATCTATTTTGTCGCAATATTTTACGAAGTTTTTCTCGATAGGGAATGCACGCCAAAACTATATTATCCGGGAATTAAATACTGGCTTATCATATTGCTTTCAGTATTCGGTGTTTTTCTTTTGGCATACATCTTTAAACCCACTCTTTTACATATTAATTATTTTTATTTAAAACTCGGAATTATTGGTGCTGTACTTCCGCTTACTTTGATTTTATTTAACTTTTCCGGTCTATTTAAAAAAATTATTAAAACAGGAATGTATTTCTCTTTCCTTTCTTTAATTTATGAGATAACCGCGTTATCTTTGGGTCAATGGACCTTTCCCGCAGAAAATCAATTCGTAGGATTTATTCAGATTTTAAACTTCAAATTTCCTCTTGAAGAGTTCTTGTTCTGGATAGTCTTAGGTTCTATGGCGACGGTTTCATATTATGAATTTTTTGACGAAGATAGAAAATAAAATGAATATGAACAACATGGACCACATGAATCACGACCATCACTCGATGCAGGAAAAAGAAGGAGTTATCTATACCTGCCCCATGCATCCAGAGGTGCGCAGGACGGAGCCGGGCAAATGCCCGGGTTGCGGCATGGATTTGATTCCTGAAGAGAAGTCTGCGGCGGTGCACGCGGACCATGATATGCAGGCGATGAGTCATATGGATCACGAAGCGGCAATGACGAGTCCCCAGATGGCAAAGAAGATGGAGGCAGATATGCGCCGGAGGTTCTGGATCTCATTTGCGCTTTCAATTCCGATTTTTCTTTATTCGCCAGTCGGCGCGAATATACTGAAGCTGAATTTGCCGTCGCCCATTCCGGTTGATTGGCTTTTGTTTATTCTAACGACCCCAATTGTGTTTTGGAGCGGTTCTATTTTCATCACAGGTACATACTATTCGCTCAGAGCCAAAAAGCTCAATATGGCGGTCTTGGTCGCCACCGGAGTTCTCGCCGCCTATCTTTTCAGCGTATTACTCACCCTGATCAAACCGGGAAGCGAGACCTTTTATGAAGCCGCGGCGCTTTTGGTCACCTTTGTTCTCTTTGGACACTGGATGGAGATGAAAGCCCGACGCGGTACGTCTGATTCCTTGCGTGCTCTCTTTGATCTCGTACCACCAAAAGCAAATGTTATCCGAGACGGTGCAGAGATAAGTATTTCAAGCGCAGAAATTGTCCACAATGACATCGTTGTGTTGCGACCGGGCGATAAAGTCCCCGTGGACGGTGAAATTATTGAAGGAGAGACTTCTATTGACGAATCGCTGGTAACTGGAGAGTCGATGCCCGTTACCAAAACAGTCGGCGCGAAGGTCATCGGCGGGTCGGTAAATCAGACGGGGACAATAAAATTCAAAGCTACACAAGTCGGCTCTGAAACAGTGTTGGCGCAGATTATCAAAATGGTCGAGACAGCGCAGAATTCAAAAGCTCCCGGCCAGCGCATTGCCGACAAGGCCGCTGGATGGCTCGTGATACTTGCTATTGGTTCCGGCCTTGCCGCTTTCTTAGGATGGTATTTCATTGCCGGTGCAGGACTTCTCGTCGCCCTCACATTCGCAGTTTCAACTGTTGTCATCGCGTGTCCTGATGCCCTAGGATTGGCGACTCCTACTGCGGTTGCGGTCGGAACCGGCATCGGCGCGAAACACAACATTCTTATAAAAGATGCCGCGACGCTCGAAAACACATCAAGACTAACCGCGATTGTGCTGGATAAGACAGGGACACTAACTGAAGGAAAACCGATAATTACTGATGTGGTTGCGTTCAATGGCTTTACCGAGCAGGAGATTCTTCGGTATGAGGCGAGCGTTGAAGCTGGTTCAAATCATCCTCTCGCAAAGGCAATCTTGGAAGAAGCGACAAAAAGAGGAGCGACCCCGCTCGAGTCAATTGAGAAATTCGAGTCCGTCGCCGGGCACGGGCTCAAGGCCATCATTAAAGGAAAGATTGTGCTCGCCGGTACAGAAAAACTCTTATCTGATCACCGCATAGACATTGGCAATGCTCGATCTACTCTTGATCGTCTGGCGGGTGAGAGCAAGACTTTGAGTCTGCTAGCCGTTGACGGCAAACTCGCTGGTGTTGTTGCTGCCGCTGATACGGTCAAACCGAGCGCGAAGAAAGCAATAACCGCTCTCAAAGAACTTGGTATTGAGGTGGCTATGATCACTGGGGATCATACCAAGGTGGCTGAATCAGTCGGCAATAGCCTCGGTATTGATAGAGTTTTTGCAGAAGTATTGCCGGGAGACAAGGCAAAATATGTCAAAAAACTTCAAGACGAGGGAAAGTTCGTGGCGATGGTAGGAGATGGCATTAATGATGCTCCTGCTTTAGCGCAAGCGGATATAGGCATAGCAATCGGCGCTGGTACTGATGTGGCAATTGAGACCGCCAATATAGTGCTTATGAAGTCAGACCCATACGACATCGTGGCGGCTATACGTCTTTCAAAGGCCACGGTGACCAAAATGAAGCAGAATTTGTTCTGGGCAGCTATCTACAACGTCCTTGCTATCCCTGTCGCGGCTGGCGTGTTTTATACCACGCTCGGTTGGGCGCTCCGCCCAGAGATCTCCGCCCTGCTTATGTCCGCATCTTCAATCATCGTCGCCACCAATGCAGTGTTGCTTAAAAGGGTCGAACCTAAATTATCTTTATAAATATGAATGAAAACAACCAAGCAATTCGTGAATGGACGCTCGTCATTGTTGGTATTGTCGGGGCTATCGCGCTGTTTGTCTGGTTCTCGTCTCAATCTGAAAAAAATCGGCCCGGCGAAGTGTACACGGAACAAGGTCGGGAACATATCGCCGTAGGGAGTGCTCATCCCGCGTACAATTCAAATCCTCCTACGTCAGGACCGCATTATGCAGAAGAAGCAACATGGGGCATCTATCAGAAAGAACTCCCTGATGAACAGTTACTGCACAATTTGGAGCATGGCGGCATTTGGATTTCGTATACCGGCATCGACCAAGATACCCAGAACCAATTGGAAGCTCTTGCTAAGAAATATCCTGACAAAATGGTCGTGACGCCGCGTGCGAAAGACGATGTAAAGATAGTAATCGCATCGTGGACCCGGTTATTGAAGCTTGACCAATTCGACGAAGCGGAAATCGTGGCGTTTATCAATGCGAATAAAAATAAGTCGCCAGAGCCGAATGCTCAATAAACAGTTATGACAACAACATCGGATTATGGACTGTGGTGGCTCGTGATACTAAACACGGCGATATTTCTTATATTCGCTTTCAGCTTCACCCACCCCAAGACAAAGAGGGATTGGAGATCATTCGGGGCATTCTCGGCGTTCATTGTGGCTCTCTTTACAGAGATGTACGGCTTCCCGCTCACCATCTATCTTTTCTCCGGCTGGCTTTCGCAACGGCTTCCGGGAGTTGATTTGTTCACCCACAACTCCGGGCACCTCCTGGAAGACCTCATCGGCTGGGGAGGAGACCCACATTTCAGCCCGTTCCACATGGGGAGCAATATCCTAATACTTATAGGGTTCATTCTTCTCGCTAATGCGTGGCGAGTGCTCTACAGAGCTCAGCAGGAACACACTCTTGCCACAACCGGTCTCTACGCGCACATCCGTCACCCGCAGTACATCGCATTCATCATCATTATGTTCGGATTTCTCCTGCAGTGGCCGACCATCCTTACCTTGATCATGTTCCCAATCCTCGTCTATATGTACACACGGCTTGCCAAAGCCGAAGAAAGAGAGGCCGAGAAAGAATTCGGAGCGGTGTGGGACGACTATGCCAAGAGAACACCGGCGTTTGCCCCTCGACTTACAAAGCGGAAAATGCTACCATTAAACGAAGACATATGAAACGCATTGTCTCATTATCACTTATACTGGGATTTGTTGGAGTAGCTTTTTTTGGCTTCGCGCTTTTTGATATGGGTCCCAACCATACGGGTGGTTGCGTAGCTTCTGCCATTGATGGAACAGCGTGTCCAACAAATGTGGCTGATGCTGCGACGCATCACCTCTCTGCCTGGCAAAGCTTCACAACGACATTAGTAGCACCGGTTTCTGGATGGCTTTTATTAATTGCATCCCTGCTTCTTATATCTGGTTCAATTTTCCTATTTTACAGATACTTACGGTATTCGAGACCAGCACCCTTCATACTTCAGCGTCTACGAGATCTAGCGCTCGACTCTTTATATAGTCAACGACGAATTATTTCGTGGCTCTCTTTATTTGAGCTTAGTCCAGCACGGTAGTACCAGCACGCATTAAGCGTAAGCTTTTTCGTGCTGTTGAAATACCCTTTAACGAGGATATTTTTACTAATCTACTGACCTAACTATGCAGAAAAATATATGGAAGCGCTCGTAGGAACATCACTCATCGCCGCATTCGTCGCCGGAGTCGCTGCGCTCTTCGCTCCGTGCTGCATTACCGTCTTGCTTCCGTCATATCTCGGAAACATCTTCAGGGAGAAATACAAAATCTTCTTCATGACCTTTGTATTCTTCTTGGGTGTCGCAACGGTCTTCCTGCCAATCGGGTTGGGAGCGTCCTTCTTGGCTCAAGCATTCAGCAAGTATCACAACATCATCTTCACCGTCGGTGGCATCTTCTTGATTCTGCTCGGGGTATTGATGCTGTTCGGAAAGAAGTTCGCTACACCGACTTCTGTGCGCGACGGAATGAAGCGACACGTGTCGTCCATTTATCTGCTCGGTATCTTCTCGGCAATAGCGACGACCTGTTGTGCGCCGGTATTGGCTGGGGTGCTCACGCTCTCGGTAGCAAGCGGCACGATTCTCTGGGGCATGCTGTACACCCTCGCCTACGTTCTCGGTATGACGTTGCCGCTGTTTATCATTGCGGCGTTCCTCGACAAGGTGAACCTAACCGAACGGTTCACGAATGCAAAAAAGACAATCGGCATGAGGATCGGCAACTTCAGCTGGCGCATTACCGTCTCGGAGTTGATTTCCGGACTTATATTCCTCTTGATGGGAGGCTACATAACATATTTGGCCTTCAGCAATACGTTATTCATGCAATCGGAATATCAGCTGGATATGAACATCTGGAACGCCAAATTCCTGCAAGCCATTAGCGGGTTCACAGCCATCATCCCCGAATACATCTGGGCGCTTCTCTTCATCGGAGTAGTCGCCTATGTATCAAAGGTATTCATTACACAATATAAGAAACAAAAACATGAACAAGAATAACTTCACACCCACAACGATTGTGACAATCATTGTAACCGCAGTGGTGACGCTGGGCATAGGGTATGTACTCTTTCGGACCGCGCCACAAAATGTGAATCAGGCAGGGACGGGTGCCGTTGATACCATGCACGGCGGATCCGCAGTAGCCGTCAATACTGCACAATTGGATTCACTCGTCGGTAAGCCTGTGCCGGCAATCCAGCTCACCGACAAAGACGGGAAGACCTATACCCCCGCGGACTCCAAAGGGAAATACACCGTTCTGTTCTTTAACGAGGGGCTGATGTGTTATCCAGCGTGTTGGAATCAAATATCCGCGTTCGGCGGCGACCCGAGGTTCAACAGTGATAACATTCAGGCCATATCCGTCGTTGTTGACTCTGCAGCCGAGTGGCAGAAAGCCATAGCTAAAATGCCAGAACTTGCCAAAGCCACCACGATGTTCGACACAGGTGCCAACGTTTCTCGGCAGTTGGGCATGTTGACGACAGCCTCCTCAATGCATAAAGGATCATTGCCTGGGCATAGCTATGTGGTTATCGACAAAGAAGGAATCGTCAGATATGTACTTGACGACCCGAATATGGCGATAGCGAACGACATGCTCTTCGGTAAAATCGAAGCATTGAATTAAGAGATATATGGACAAACAACCAACAATGGAGGAGCTTATCGAAAAAGTGCAGAAGCTCAAGTCCACGGGCGAACTCGACCTCTCGATGGAGGAAGACTTGAGCATTGCGGTTATGAATCTCATCAGTCTAGAAGAGCACTTCTACTTTACCGGTGCGAAAACTGGCAAGGACAATTATTTCGGATTGCTCGAGCAAACACGAGAAGTCAGAAAACAGCTCTTGGCGAAGATGATCGATGTGCATGAAGGTGAGACGTGGTGCATCGCTAAGCACTTGCTTGCCGCGACGATGCGAATGATAGAAGTCGGCACCAAGCTTCAGTCATCGGGCAAAAAGGAAGAGTCGCAAGATATGTTCAAGAAAGCGTATGAGATATATTCGCTTTTCTGGGCTTTGCGACTAGAATTGATTGACGTAGTAGGCATGAGAAAGATAGGAGATAATCAATTAAACATCCACGATACATCCGGTTCTACCAAACCAATGACGAAAGAAGACATTATAAGCAAACTAGTTGATTGTTGTAAGGAATAATATATGGAAACAGAAACTAAGAAAAGAACGATGGAAGACATGGTGAAAGAATACGCGACGCCGATCAGCATTCTCGCTGCCGGAGCAATCATAGCGGTTTCTCTCTCTGGCGGCGCGGCGAATCGTGGTTTGAGTGCTACAACAGAAAAGACAACCCAGACACAGCTTCAAGAAACAGTTCTGCCATCAAAAGGTGTCACTCTCCCTATCACGTGGGGCGACCTCGGTGCGAAGCTGGTAGAGGTTGGCGCGATCGACCCCGACAAGCTCGCGGCGCTGTATAAAGACCGCGGGGGATTCCCGGCCCAGTACCAAAAGATGATTGAGAAAAATGCGAATGAAAAAATTGTCATCACGAGTGCAAATTCTGGATACCTCCTTAATCTACTCTGGGCGCTCGGGCTCGCGAACAAAAATCCTATCCTTACCGACGAGATGATGAATCCGGTTTATGGCGGAGCGGGCAATTTCGCGTCAACCGGCGGTTGGACGCTTGCGAAGGGTAATGCGATGGACCACTACAATATGCACTCGCTCGTGACACTCACTGCTGACCAGCAAGCGATTGTGGATCGTGTATCGCGGAACATCTACCGCCCCTGCTGTGGCAATTCAACGCACTTCCCGGACTGCAATCATGGCATGGCGATGCTTGGACTTCTTGAGATCATGGCATCACAAGGTGTCAGTGAACAAGATATGTACAAAACAGCGCTTGCCGTAAACTCTTATTGGTTCCCCGAGACCTACCTCACAATCGCGACTTACATGCAGCAGAAAGGCATCGCGTGGAAGGACGTATCGCCGAAAGAAATGTTGAGCGCCCCATACTCGAGCTCGTCGGGCTACCAGGATGTCTCGTCGAAAGTGACGCTACCGCCGCAAAGCGGGAACGGTGGAGGTGGCGGCTGTTCGGCATAAAGTATTAACGACTTATCAATCTAATTAAAAATGCATATGGATAACAAAATCTTGTTTGCGATAGGGGGAGTTATTGGCGGATTAATTCTAGGGGCCACCTTTGCGGGAGGAGTGTTTCCCGAAGTTCGTAATGGGAATATCGGAGTGATGGGCAATATAGATAGGCACTTTATTGAACAGATGATTCCGCATCATGACGGAGCAATCGCAATGGCAACACTAGCTCTTAAGGAAGCCGTTCGCCCTGAGATTAAAACTCTTGCGGAAACCGTTATTAGGGACCAAAACAGAGAAATAGGAGATATGAGAGGATGGTATAAAGACTGGTTCCAAATAGAAGTCCCAAATGGAAGCTCATCCATGATGGGAGGAGGAATGATGTCGGGAAGCGGGATGCATATGGGAGGACAGGAAGATATGCAGACACTGGGAAATGCAAATGACTTCGACAAAGCATTCATAGAAGCGATGATTCCTCACCACCAATTAGCCGTTATGATGGCGCAGATGCTAAGGTCTGGCACGAGCAGGCCGGAGATGTTGTCTCTCGCTAATAACATTATCGAATCGCAGTCCAGGGAAATACAAGAAATGCAATCGTGGTATAAGAGTTGGTATAAGTAAATCATTTAATCAATTATCAAAATATCTTCTGATGTACGGACAATATAAAAAATACATCGTCCTAGCAAAAAACTTCCCGAGCGGGGAGTTTTTGTGTCGGCTGTAGTACAATCAGACCAAAATATGAACTACTTTATCTTAATAATCGTCGCTCTCGTCGGCATCGTCCTCGGAATATACATCGCTCGTCGTAGAGCAAATGATGGACTTATCGCCAAACAAATGGAGCAGAAGGCCGAGAATAAGCAGAAGATTCTTGCGTTCGCGCAGGAGCACAGGACCTTTCGACCGGGCTCAAGGCAAGAAATCACGAACAATGACGTGGAGAAACTGGTCGGAGTATCTAACGCGACCGCCCAGCGATACTTGGACGAGCTAGAAAAGGAAGGATATCTAACCCAGCACGGCGCAATAGGCCAAAGCGTCTTTTATACTTCGAAATAGCCTCCCCAGCGAATGGCTCATCCTGTTGAGCCATTCGCCATAAGCAAGGCCCGGACATGCGTTAGAATCTAGATATGCCCCCAGAAGAAACCCCAGCGCCAGAAGCGGTGCAACCCGTAGTGGATTCGTCGAGCCCGCCGGTTGAATCTCCTATATCTCCTGCACCCGTGACAGAGCCGACCACGCCTCCGCAGGAGGCGCCGCCTGCAACAACGGCTCCCGAAGCCTCTCCCGCTCCCGCAGAGGCAGTTCCAGCCCCAGATTCGACGAGCTCACCGCAAGCCGAAACGGCTCCCGACTCCGCCGAGGCTACGACGGGCACGCAACCCGCAACCCCAACAACGGCTCAAATACCGCCCAATGAGCCGTTGCCTCCGGAACCTGAGCCCTTCGACCCCGCTCCCGACTCCGCTGAAGCTACGACGGGCAGGCAGGACAAGCCGATCGATCCCGAGCCGCCGTCTGCGGCGGCGAGTACACCAACGTCAGCACACCCAATCCGCGACTTCCTCACCACAGCCCGCATTGCCACTCAAGATCGCAAGCGAAAAAAGCGAGATAAAATCATGCAAGCACTGAACACCAAAAACAAAATCACCAACGACGAAGTCGAGAAGCTCTTGCGCGTGTCAGACGCAACTGCAACACGGTATCTCTCGGCACTCGAGAAAGAAGGAAAGATTCGGCAAGTCGGCAAAACCGGACACGGCGTCGTGTATTCAAAAATCTGAAGGGAGTCCTCGCGTGCGCGCACGGGTGGGAGAAGTCCGCTCGTCTTCGAGCGGACTTGGGGCAAGCATTTGCATCTAGCCTCTGGGCTGTTTCCGCTAGGAGCGTCCATGCGCTTGGACGAACTCCTCCCCGGTTGAAGGCACAGAATCTAAAACCCTCCACCACATACACTAATGAAAACGAGGAAGGGGGTTGTGCGAAGGGCGGACTCCGAAGGAACG
>ORJL011509840.1_pt1 | contig 13226 bp, 12 predicted proteins | sample 1779941 | NCBI WGS metagenome assembly ORJL01 (sample SAMEA104232317, study PRJEB22302) | groundwater metagenome | biome: forest; feature: aquifer; material: groundwater | place: USA | collected 2011-08-07 | depth 5.8 m
ATCACTCCGTCAATTGAAAATGTGCTGTCGATTACCTCAAGGTAGAGTATTTTGCTCCAGTCGCTCATGTGCATCGAGCCGCCCTGCAACAGCTGCTGCTCCTGCGCCTCGGCATTTTGCTTGAAGCCGTGCGTTATGAAAAATGCGGTCGAACCAACCACCGCCCCGAATGCCATGAGCGGGTTTTGCCCCATGGCAAACCACACAATAACCGTCAGGAGTATGGATATGACTGCATAGAACCACACGCCCTGCTTTAGGAAGAAACGCTCCGGGTGCAGCCCGAACGATTTCGGCTCCAAAAACAGCCAGTGGAAGAAAAGGAAAACAAGGAACACGCCTCCGCCAGCAAGCAATATTGGGGAGCTTGCCTCCACAGCTTCAGCCACCGCAGGGTCGGAGCTGAAAGTCGCAAAAAATGCGCCATCCGGGCCAAGTGCCGGGTTTGCCGCCCAGACAATGAGAAGCGGGAGCACGCCCCTTACTGCGAAAACCGCGATTAACAGCCCAAAAGTGAGGAACCACTTGCGCGCCTTCTCCGACATCTTGTTGAGCACTTCGGCGTTGATTACCGCATTGTCGATGCTTGTTATTGATTCGAAAAGCACAAGCCCGAGCACGGTGAGAAGCATTGAGAATATTTCCATGAAGCATTATTGGCAGGGGATGTTTTTAGAACATATGGCGCGATTTCAGTTCGGGTGCAAGCAGCAAGTCATTTCTTCCAATATTCCATATACTGGCCAACAAACACTTCCACCAGATACCGCACAAACGGCCTCTCCTTCCTTTCTGAATCGTATTTTTGCAGCATAAGGTAATAGAGCATTTTCTCGTCATTGAAAATGTTCAGCAAGGGGTATCCGTTTTTCAATAAAATAAAATTGGCAAGCAGCCTTGCCATCCTCCCATTGCCGTCGCGGAAAGGGTGCACCCTGACAAACTTCAGGTGCGCAAGGCACGACAATTCAAACGGATGCAGTTTTCCTTTTGCCGCCAGATACCATGAAACGAATTCTTCCATCAATTTTGGCACATCCTGCCATGCCGGGCAGATGTATTTTCCGACGCGCACATCAACATTCCGGTATTTTCCCGCATCCTGCATTATGCCTTCCTGCTCGATTAAATGCAATTTCAGCACCATGCCCTGCGAAATCTCCCCTTTGAAGTCAAACAGGAAGTCCACGCACTTTTTCATATTCAGCACTTCGCGTGCGTCCTTTTCCTTTCTTTTCGGTATTTCCTTGTCTCCGGCAAGCACTTTTTCCGTTTCCTCAACCGTTAGCGTATTCCCCTCTATCGCATTTGTGTTGTAAACAAAGCTTACGAGCCTTTCCTTCTCCTCTTTCCAAAGAGACTTGTCAAGAGGATGCCTGGCAGCATAATTTTTCCTGATTGTTTCAATTGCCAGTATTTCGTTTTTTGCCATTTTAGCTGCTATTTTTTTCGCCTGTGCAAAAGTTTTGGCATGCGGCCGCGTGCCAATGTATTTGCGGGTTTTCTTGAATTTTCCCCCAACCCTCTTTGTCGTTGTTAGGTAATAGTAGGTTTTCCCGCTTATTTTTTTTCTCTCGATGTATGCCACATTGGTTTAGGGGGCACGGAAATATATAAGCATTTAGGGGGCACACGTCCCAACCTTTGGACTGCGAATGCGGCTGCCGGGGGGTATCAATCTGCCGGAGGCAGCAAATCGCCTTTCTTTTTGAACCCCAGGGCCTTTTTCTTTCGGGAAAGAAAAAGGGGCTGTGCGGCTGCCGGGATTTGAACCCGGGTTATTAGCTTGGAAGGCTAGCGTCCTACCAGGTTGGACGACGGCCGCGAAAAGGCATGTCACTTTAGTTCGCCACAAATAAAAAGCAAACAGATGGATATGTTTACATGGCATTAGGAATTCGGATAATCTGCGTCGGCAAACTAAAGGAGGCCTACTTGCTTGAAGGGCTTGCCGAATACCAGAAGCGCCTGCGCCCTTTCTGCAAACTGGAGTTAATCGAGCTGAAAGACGAAGGAATGGAAACGGAAGCAAAACAAATGCAGCGTTTTATCGATGCCAACACGTTTGTCTTGGATGTTGAAGGGAATGAAATGGATTCGAAAGAATTTGCGGATTTCATCAAAAAACAAGGCAGGCAAATCACTTTCATAATCGGCAGCGCCGAAGGCGTGCATGACTCGGTTAAGCAAAAATGCAGGCTTGTTTCCCTCTCCAAAATGACATTCACGCACGACATGTGCAGATTATTCCTGATGGAGCAAATCTACCGCTCATTCATGATTATGAAAAACCGCCCTTACCACAAATAACCTATATAAACACCAATATTCACATTTGCATAATGGGTTCTAGGGCTTCCTTACGGGTAAACTCCCACACGGATAAGGGCGAAGTGAAAGTGCGCCCACGGTTGAAAAATTTGATGCAAAAGGCAGACGATGCATTTCAAAAAGGAAACTTTGACCGTGCTGGGCTATTTGCAAACCAGGTGCTCCGCGAAGACTCTAAAAACAATTACGCAATCTCTTTTCTAATACGCTTGTACTTCAAGGTAGGCAATGAAGACAAAGCTGTCCAGCTATTTGAAACATGCCGTGAAGATGCCAATATCTTCATTTATTCCGCTTTGATAAGGGGGTGTGCAGACTCCAGCAACCAGAGGTGGCGTTTGGCCGACGGGGCTTTTTTACAGAGTTGGCGTTTGGCCGATGGGGCTTTTTCAGAAGCTGAGAAAAAGGGGGTTGCGGGTTCCTCAATGCGGAATAATATGTTGGATCTGCTCTCAAACCATGCCTGGAAAATCGGGTATTCGCTCGCGCTTGAAAAAGGGGAAGCAATCTTCACCGGCATCCGTTCATCATGCCGTGAATCCGGGCAGGAGCCAGATTCACTATCATTCAAACGCATGCTTTGGCTATACCGCACCTGCTGCCGGGAAGGGCTGGCCGAAGAGGTGGTTGGCAAGGCAGCAAATATATTTTCGGAAATGATGCTCTTGGACGGGAAAATGGGGCATCAGGGCAGGGATTACGCGGACTCTAAGGTTTTCACGATCTATCTTAAAATCCTTCAAAATGCTTTCACGTGGTGCGACAAGAATTTTATCCTTGGATTGGCCGAGAATGCCTATGAAACCGCTCTGAAACTGGGCAATGTCAATTCCAAAGTGAATGCCTTAATCGAGTATTTCCAAAGGCTAAATGTGCCAAGCCGCTTTGTGCGGGGTCAATCGGTGCAAGTGGCAGGGAACCAATGTCGGGACAAAATCCCTAAAAGCCCCTAGCGCCAACTCCATATCGTGAAAACCGAAAAGGCCGTATTTGCCGCAGGCTGCTTCTGGGGATTGGAAGAAACCTTCAGAGTATTGCCCGGCGTAATCTCAACGAGGGTGGGCTACACCGGCGGCGGCATGAAAAACCCATCCTACGAGCTGGTGTGCACCAATTTGACGGGGCATGCCGAGGCATTGGAAATAGAATACGGCCCAAAGAAAATCACTTATGCCAAGCTTCTTGAAGTTTTCTGGAACAGCCACAATCCCACCACATGGAACCGGCAAGGCCCGGACATCGGCACGCAATACCGCTCCGCAATATTCTATCACGGCGAAAAACAGAAAACAGGGGCGGAAAAATCAATCGCCGCATTGGAAAAATCCGGCAAATGGAAAAGCAAAATCGTAACACAGGTTGTGCCGGCAAAGGAATTTTACCAAGCGGAGGAATACCACCAGAAATACTTCATGAAAAAGGGCGGGGGAAGCTGCCGCATCTGATGGCGGTATTTGGGGTGAACAAGGTCGAGCATGCCTTTTTTAATTGGGTGAGCTTGATTTCTCCCATGCAACATGCGCATGTGGTTTTTTCATTAGCCGCGTTTGCAATGCTCATTCTGGCAGGGTGCGCCACGGTGAAGAACGACTCCGAAAATTCCGGGGGCAATCTGCAAAAAAAGCCAATGCCGAGCCTGCCTGCCATGAAAAAAAATGAAACAGGCAAGCCGACGCCCCCGGCGGCAGTTGCCAAGAATGAAACCCCTGCCGAAATAGCCTCCGAGCCGGCCAAGGAATTGCCCCCCGTGGCGGCCTTGCTTTCAAAAAGGGCGGCGGCATACTTTGTGAATTATACTGTCGAGGAAACATCTATCGACACCGGCAGATTCGGGATTTATTCGTTCTGGCAGTATTCCCAAGAGCGTGACCTTGGAATTTATGGTATGCTGGATTACCCTCAATTGCAGGTGCTGTCCTCGCCTCCGGGCGAGCCGTCTAAAAAAGTGGGGGTAATCAAATACCCGTATCCTCTCAAAACAACAAGCGCTTGGAAGGCAGTTTACCGCCTGGGCGATTGGCTTCGCGAGGATTATGAAAATTCACCCTATCTTTGGGCGCCATCGGACGGAACGCCTAAAAGGAACCTCTTCACCCTTAATGCCTATTCATACTGCTCTTTCGCAGGGGATGGCGTCGGCTGGGACTGCCGCTCCTATGAAAGCGGAGGCTCCGATTCGAACGAATTGTCGGCGCAGGCGTACAATGACGAAGTGTTTGCAATGCTGGAAGCCAACGCAAGCCGCTTCAACCCAAGAATGCTGATTGATTCCGAGGCTCCAGTGCGTGGCGCGGAATGCTTCATCGCCTCGGGCAAATTCGACACTGCGACAACGCACATCGACAGCGTGCTTTCCGAAAACCGCACATATTGCTTTTCAGGGGATGGCGTGATGGTTTATTACGAACGGGACTATATTGAGCATAACAATGCATACACTGTGTCAAGGCCGACCGGGGAAAAAACCATCCTTAGGGCAACGGCCTCTTCAACCAATGTTTTATCCAAGGATTTCAGCAAAGACATATACGACTTTGAAGTTCCGGCCAAATACAAGTGCATCGGCGATGCAAATCCAGCTCCCGGAATGAATTGCGCCGACTATTGCAAGGGCATCGGCAAATCCTGCAGCAGCGTTTGTGATTACGGGGTTGCCTGGGTTGTTGTGCCCGGCACCGAAGAATTGAAACAGGTCACATCGGCCGGAGTGGCGTATGTTTCGAGCGATTGCAGCCTTGAAGGCGGCCTTACCGTCATGCCAACCTGCAATGAAGGCGACCTTTGGAAAAAGGGAAGCTTCAAATGCTGTTGCAGCTAAATACAGTGCAAACGGTGTTTTTATGAAAAACCTCAACATCTGCATAATCGACGCCACGAAAAAATACGCAAAGGAATTGGGCAAGAAGGGCAGTGAAACCGACTTCACGATGTACAATTACAAGGAGGGCGGCACAATACTCGTGCTTTACGAGCCTTCCTCCTACCCTGACAAAATACAGTCGTTATTGCACTGCATCCACCTCTCCGACTCGATTCTGTGGGTAATCGACAAAATAGACTCGGAGTTTGCAGAAACCGCGCTTGCCGTCATGCTTTCCGGCAAAACCGGAATTCTTGCATTCAGCGGGGTGGGCGAAGAGGATGTTGCGCCAATCCTGTCCAAAACGCCTGTTTGGGCATGGGAAAAATTAAGCGAGCCAACGCCCGCCGACTTGCGCGTGAAAGCAATGGCGCAGCCCGACGAAAAAAGAAGCGTGCAGAAGCGCGCCTTAATCGATTCCGCATTCACCGTGGGCGGAGTAGGCGCGGTTGTTTTGTGCAAAATAGAAGGCGGGAAATTCAGCGTGCATGACGAGTGCGAATTCACGCCTGCAAAAATAAATGGCGGCATACGCTCAATACAGGTGCAGGATGTCGATGTAAAAGAAGCTTTTGCGGGAAGCAGGGCGGGCTTTGCGATAAAAAATCTTCCCGCCGAAAAAATAAAGCGGGGAAGCTATTTTGCCGAAGCCGGCGAGGCAAAGGCATTCCTGCAAGGCAGTGCCGAAATAGAGATTTCCCCGCTCGTTAAAGACCCTGTCGCGCCAGGTTCCGACATTTTCTTTTCCTGGGGCTTAACCTATGTTGCGGCAAAGCTCAAGTTTGATGGCGCATTGGATGGGAAAGCGGGCAAAAAGCAGGTGTCTTTTTCCCTTGCATCGGAATGCCCCGCATTCCCCTTGCAGGAATTCCTCCTCGTACGCCCGGACAAAAGGCCGAGGGTAATCGGGAAAGGGAAGTTCCTCTCCATCTAGCGCCGTGCAATTATGGTGGCGGCAACGATTGCGCGCTCTATTGCCTCAAGCGCTTGCCTGTCGCTTTTCGCGCCTTTTATTTTTTCGACCGACCACACGTCAACAAGCACGCTTGATGGCAAGTCATCGCCCATGCCGCCGAATCCCACGCGCTCAAGCGCAATCCGCGCCTCTTCCCTCTCGCCAGGCGAAAGCTCGGAAAGCCGCACTCCGGCAAGCCCCACGAACTGGAAAGCGTCTATTTCCATAGGATGAATTTGCGCATTTGCCGAATATAAACAATCCTTATCGGATTTTTTTACAAACCATTCGGGCATTTTTTGCAAAGCCTTCCGCCATTTTTTCGTCCATTGGCGTAGTCTCTTTTTCGTTATGTTTATATTGTTTGTCGCAATTCAGCACAGTTCGACCAGTGGTACATGATGCGGATTAACAACGTCACACTCAAGGCTGGGGGCGAGGCAGGCACGGGCATAGCCACTATAGGGGCCATTTTTGCAAAAATCATGCAGCGCTCCGGGCTCTATGTCTTTGCCACAAACGATTACCCCTCGCTCATACGCGGAGGCCACAACACAATCACCATCCGCGCGTCAAAAGACCCGATTAGCGCGCTTGACGGGCCAGCCGACATTCTCATCGCGCTTGACTTGCTCACCATAAAGGAGCATGCGGCAGGGCTTGCCGAAAATGGCGCGATAATTTTCGATTCAAGCAAAATAAAGGAAGATAGCATCAAGACTGCGCGCCCGGATTTGCTCCTATTCCCAGTGCCATTGTCGCAAATAGCAAAAGATGCCGGCGGGGAACTTTTCTTCAACAACGTGGCAGTGGGCGCCACGCTTGCCCTTTTGGGCATGGGCGTCGCCCCATTAAAATCAATTATCGAGCAGGCTTTCTCGCGCAAAGGCCAGGAAGTGGTTGATAAAAATCTGAAAGCCTCGCAAGGGGGGTTTGACCATCTCAAGGCATCATTATCTTCGCCATTCTCCATCCAAATCCAGCCCCGAGCAATTCCGGAGCGCACGCTTCTCCTAAACGGCAACGACGCCCTCTGCATTGGCGCAATACGGGCAGGCGCGCGCTTTGTTGCCGAATACCCGATGTCCCCCTCCTCCTCAGTCTTGCACTGGATGGCTGCGCATGCAGTGAAATACAATTTGGTGGTGAAACATACCGAAGACGAAATTTCCGCCATAAACCATCTGTGCGGGGCAGGCTTTGCGGGCGTGCGGGCGCTTAATGCCACGTCGGGCGGGGGCTTTTCGCTCATGGCCGAAGCGCTTGGCAATGCAGGCATCGCCGAAATTCCGATAGTAATAGTAAACGTGCAGCGCTGCGGCCCATCCACCGGCCTGCCCACCTACACCGAGCAGGCGGATTTGCAATTCACGCTGCATGCCTCGCAAGGCGAATTCCCAAGAATTGTGTGCATGCCGGGCGACCCTGAAGAAGCTTTCTATGAGGCAGTAAATGTATTCAACATGGCCGAGCTTGTGCAAACCCCTGCCATAATGCTAATGGACAAATACGTGTCGGAATCCTCGGTTACGGTGCCTTACTTCGACATTTCCAAAACAGGCGTGCAGCGTGGCAAGCTGCAAAGCGATGCACAAATGGATGCGGCAGTTGGCTTCAAGCGCCACGAAATCACTCCGGATGGCATTTCCCCCCGCTGCCTGCCGGGCCAGAAAAACGGCATACATGTCTGCTCCTCATACGAGCATGACGAAACAGGCTATACTTCGGAAGAAGCAACGATGCGGATAGCGCAAATAGACAAGCGCGAACGGAAAATGGCCCAAATCCAACCGCAAATTTACCAGCCCGCATTTTACGGCGACCCGAAATCGCCCTTCCTCCTCGTGTCCTGGGGCTCGACAAAAGGCGCGGTGCTTGAGGCGCTGCACCTATTGGCGCGCGAAAACGTGCCCATCCGTTTCATGCACATAAAATACGCATTCCCGTTCGCATCCGAAACCATACGCGCCGCGCTCCAATCCTCATCCAAAGTGCTTATCTGCGAGGGGAATTCCGAAGCGCAGATGCGGAGCCTCATCCGCGAAAAAACCGGAATGCTCATCCAGAACACCTACCTGCGCTACGACGGCCGGCCGTTTGAGCCTGCCGACATTGCGGCAAAAGTGCGGGAGCTATTGAAGTGATAATCATGGCAACAATACAAGAGCTTGCAGAGCCTGCTCACACAGTTACATGGTGCCCCGGGTGCGTGCTTCCGGGCTCACTGATTCAAAAGAATCCATCCATAGGGAAGATAGAAGACATTAAGGCTGGTGACCTGGTTTTGGGCAGCGACGGCAAATACCACAAGGTCACCGAAGTTTTTGCCCACCGCCACACGGGCAAGATGTATCAGATAAAGTCAAAATGCCTCGGCCAAGTGTCACTAACGGATGAGCATCCAGTCCTTTCTGTTAAGAGGAAGAACGCACAGCTGCATAATGAAGAATTTGAATTGAATTGGGTGAGGGCTGACCAGCTGAAAAAAGGCGATTATGTGGCTTACCCAATACTGAAGGAAGAAGAGGATTTGGAGGCAGTAGAGCTTCCAAACCTAAAGAGGGCAATGGACCGCAAGAGCAAGCCCTTCCCAAGCAAAATCCGCATCAGCGAGGAGTTCCTTCTTCTTTGCGGCTATTACCTGGCAGAAGGCCATGTGCACAACCGTGAAATAACCTTCACATTCAATTCCAAGGAAAAGCAGTTTGTGGATGATGTCCGAAAATGCACTGAAAAAGTGTTCGGCCTGCCAACAACAGTAAAGACAAGGGCGTCAAAGAACACCACCGAGGTTTTCATTTCCTCATCCCAGCTTGCAAGGCACTTTGAAGAGTGGTTCGGCACAGGCGCTGCCAAAAAGAAAATCCCCCGCTTCCTGATGCTGCTGCCAAAGGAAAAGCAAAAATGGCTGATACGGGGCATGTGGCGCGGCGATGGTTGGGTGGGAAAAGGAAGGGCGAATTATAGGACGATCTCCCATGTGCTCTCAGAACAGCTGAAGAACCTGCTCATACGCCATCAGATTGTGCCAACAATTTCAGTCGGAAAGGCAAAAGGCATGCACAAAGAGTCATATTCGATTCAAATTGTCAGCCGACGCGATTTGGGCGTGCTTTCGCAATTGCTTGATATTCCAATTGAAATGCGCGCATCCGGCAAGCCGCCATCCAGCATATTGCTAACCGAATACGTGCTTACTCCCATCCGCGAAATAGAAGTCTTCGATTACGATGGCATTGTGCACAACATGGAAGTGGAAGGCGTGCACAGCTACGTGAGTGAAAATGCTATTTTGCACAACTGCGGGGATTTTGCCATACTCGTGGCATTAAAGGGCGCCCTTGCAAAATTGAACAGGCAGCCTCACGAAACCGTAGTGGTGTCCGGCATAGGCTGCGGAAGCAAGCTTCCGCACTTCATCAAAACATATGGCTATGAAGGCTTGCACGGCCGCGCGCTTCCTGCAGCATCAGCAATAAAATTAGCCAACCACTCGCTTGAAGTAGTGACAGTGGGCGGGGACGGGGACGGCTACGGCATTGGCATGGGCCACTTCATCCACACCTGCCGCAGGAACATTGACATGGCTTACCTTGTGCACAACAACCAAATCTACGGGCTTACCACCGGCCAAGCCTCGCCTACATCTGAAAAAGGCTTCAAGACAAAATCCACGCCGGAAGGGGTTATCGAAGTGCCTGCAAACCCCCTTGCCCTGGCAATAACAGCTGGCGCAACATTCGTGGCGCGCGCATTTTCAGGCAACATTGCGCACCTTACCTCTACTATCCAGCAGGCAATCGAGCACAAGGGCTTTGCATTGGTGGACATTTTGCAGCCCTGCGTTACTTTCAACAAACTGAACACATACAAATACTTCACTGACAGGGTTTACACTCTCGAGAGCCAGAACTGGGACCCCACCAACAAAACAGCTGCGCTTGCCAAAGCCGAAGAATGGGGCGACAAAATCCCGATAGGCGTGTTTTACAAGGAAAACCGCCCCACCTATGAAGACGAGCTTCCGCAGCTGAAAGAAATGCCGCTTGTGAGGCGGCCGATTGACAATGTGGATGTCAGCGGGCTCTTGAAAGAGTACGAATAACCCCCTCCCGCATCCAAATAGGCACATTTTTAAGCCCCATTTTCCACATTAATGCGCTACTTTTCAGGTATTAGACTGAAAAGCATAGCAAAAAAAAACAAATAGAAAAAATAGGTGTATATCAAATGAGTTATGACAGAGATGGTGGAGACGGCGGATATGGCGGCGGACGCGGCAGGGGCGGCGGACGCGGCGGCGGAAGAGGCGGCGGCTATGGCCGAGGCGGCGGAGGCGGCGGAGGCGGATACAGTTCCGGCCCACGGGAAATGCACGATGCGACCTGCTCAAGCTGTGCGCAGGCATGCCAGGTGCCGTTCCAGCCACAAGAAGGCAGGCCCGTATACTGCAGGGACTGCTACGCTAAGAACAGGCCCCCAAGGCGCGACGATTACTAAGTAGGGAATTAACGCTTGAAAAGTAATTCGCAAATTTTTTTATATTTTTCTTTTATTTCCATCAGAGCTTTGCCGCTCGATTTGCACTTGTGCCCGCGGCAAGGCAGTCCCAGCATGCAAAACAGGCAAGTTTATAATTCCCAATTCCCATAGTATTTTGCTTCTTTTCGGAAGATTTTTCGACTGGAGGTAGAAAAAAAATAGAAAAAATAGGTGTATATCAAATGAGTTATGACAGAGATGGTGGAGACGGCGGATATGGCGGCGGACGCGGCAGGGGCGGCGGACGCGGCGGAGGCGGCGGAGGCGGATACAGTTCCGGGCCGCGCGAAATGCACGATGCGACCTGCTCAAGCTGTGCGCAGGCATGCCAGGTGCCTTTCAAGCCGACAGAAGGCAGGCCCATATACTGCAGGGACTGCTACGCGAAGAACAGGCCCCCAAGGCGCGACGATTACTAAGTAGGGAATTAACGCTTGAAAAGTAATTCGTAAAGTTTTTTGAATTTTTTATTTTTTCCCATTTTTCCCATATTCATTTCATCACTTCTAGCTTTGCTCCGGTTTTTCAATTGGGGCATTTTCCCGCCTTCTTTTCAGCCATAAAGCATTTTGGACCGTTATTTCTCCCCAGCGTTCCGCCCAATCAATATATGCGCGGCATGGCGCGATTGTAGCGGTGATTGTAGTGAAAAAAGCAATTCTCCTGTTCGCGCTCCTGATAAGCGGCATCGCATTTGCGCAGGGATATGGTGAGCCAGAATTCAACTCCGAATGCCCCGGGTACGTTTATCTTTCATTTGGCGAGTCTGCGAGGTCGGGGGATTATTCTGCAAGGTTCGTGAATCTTGCGTCAAATCGAAATTGGACAGAAGGGCACACTCTCGCAGTTTTTGATATCTATTACAGGGAAAACAAAGTCGGACAGATAGAGGTTGGCCCTGGGGAAAATACCGTATTTACGAATTCCGCAAATAATGAAAACATAAGCGTAAGCGTATGCCGCACACCGGACGGCTATTTCACCTTAAACAGCTTTTGGGCAACGGTCAAAATTGAACGCATGGGCGGTCCAGTTCCAGGGGCTGCCCCGGCGCAACAGGTTATATCCAGCGAGTCTGCTGAAAATGCAAACGCATACGTTGTCGATGAAGTTACACTTCCTCCTGGGGGGCCGTACCCGCTGTCAAAATATGGCAGCAACTCTTCATTGTTCATTTACGCCATGCCGTTTGGCTTCGCAATAAGCCACATGTCTGCATTTGTGGCGATTGTTTCGGAATATTCCACGCTTAAAGACGGTGGCAATTACAATGGCTATCCGATTAAAATAACCTGGAAAGACGGCGGAGTCCAGGAAATATCCGCCATCGGCGCAACCGAAAGCCAGCAAGCCGAAGTGATAAAATATACTGACAGATTTGCAAATGGAAATTACGCAGAATACAACTATGGCTCGCGCATAGTGTTCGACCCTCCGCTCAAGCCTGCCTGCAAGGGCTGCAATCCCCGCAGCATAATGGGCATAATGGATAACTACCCGATAAAATTCCTCGGCAAAGACTATGTCATTGCCAACATATCGAGTCCGGAAGTTTCGATTGTATCAGAAAAAGCCTATTCAGTCATAAAATCGGGTGAGGAAATTTCCGATGGCAATATTTCGGTGCGGTTTGTATACATAAGCATGGCCACCGGAGAGAGCAACATCCACCCGGGCATTTTTGACATCCTTTCCAATGCGAAGCCAGCCACAATCCCAACCAAAATATCAAATATCACTGTTTTTGAAACTGAAAACTTCCTTTACATTTCAGTAGCCTATTCTTCAGCTAACGGCACAATCAAAGGGGCGGGCTGCCGCATATCCGGGCCGGAAGAAAGTTATGGCAGATTCCAAGATGACCCTGTGCTTACGTTCTCATTCGAAAAATATTTCATCCAAAATTCAAAGAAAATGCTCCGGATTCCTCCAAGTGCCAACTTCACAATAAAATGCTATGGCGGGCAATTACAATTTTTAGAAGAAGCATCCGCAAACGGCTCATACGACCTAGCCGATGCGCATTTGGGGCAAACCTCCCAAACCGGCCAATCTGCCCCAATTCTGCCTTCTGCCCCAGAAGCGGTACCAGTCCAACAGCCTCTCCCTCAAAACCACACTCCAAACTTCACTGAAGCGGCAACTGGGGCTGCCTCTCCAGTTCCGGCTAATGCCGGGCAGCAAATACCAGAGCCGCCCCCCGAAATATCTGCCGCCCAGCCAAGCTTTTTTGATTCCCTCATATCGTTCCTCAAAAGTTTGTTCGGGCTTTCGGGCTGACGGCAGGCAGGAATAAAAACTTAGGAAAAAACAGGTGATACTATGAAATTAGGCGGGAAAGCAGGAATAGTGGCACTCGCGTTAGTGCTTGTAGCCTCTGCTCTTGCAGCCATGGCATATACCGCTGCTTCTGGAAATATCGAAACCGAAGATTGCAGCGCAACCCCATTGCTTGAAATCCAAAGCCAGGCGTTTTCGTCTCCATCTGGCCGGATAGCCGATGTAGGAGTTACAGTAACCGCAACCCACCCATCATCC
>ORJL010901378.1_pt1 | contig 13223 bp, 10 predicted proteins | sample 1779941 | NCBI WGS metagenome assembly ORJL01 (sample SAMEA104232317, study PRJEB22302) | groundwater metagenome | biome: forest; feature: aquifer; material: groundwater | place: USA | collected 2011-08-07 | depth 5.8 m
ATCGCGCCTTCCTCGCGGTTAAGGCCGGGCTCGGAATATATGTAGTTTGGCGCCGGTTCTAGTTCCATTCCAGGGCTCCCTTCTTGCGGGCATAAATATAGCCGACGAGAACGATAGCGAGGAGGACGAAAACTGTCACCAGGCCCGGAACTCCTAGAGTCCGCAGGCTGATTGCCCAGGGATAAAGGAAAACAACGAGCACGTCGAAGACCAGGAAGGTCAATGCGTAGAGATAAAAGCGGAAGTTAAACTGCACCCAGGTTTTGCCGATGGTGTTCATGCCGCACTCGAATGGGGTGCCCTTCTCTTTGGAAGGATGGTGCGGGATAACTTTCAGAAATCTGAGCGCGATGGGCAGCAGAATTGTGATGAGGGCAAAACCAATGGCGAATATAAGGAAAAGGACTACATAACCGTAGCCGACAGCCATGCCGCAGTATATCAAACCGAAAAACGTTTGACAAGGGGTTTTCCGTCTTGTCATTCGGTTCCCTATCCATTGTCATTCTGAACATAATGAAGAATCTACATGGATACCATTTCCATTGGCAAGGGGGGATGGGGGGCATGGAAAAAGAAGGAGCAATCGAACAACCAAGTATGGGACGTAAAAATATATTCAATATTCGTTGGAGACGGAGGAGTTTGCTTAAACGCCTTTCGAGCTTATTAATTATGCTGAATTAAGATAATAAAACAATTCAAATAAAGAGCGAAAGAAAATCAAATTTACGCATTGACTCATGATGTATAATTGTTTTTATTCGATTATTCTATCGTAAACTTAAAATCAATTGAATGAATAAAAAAGTCTCCATCGCAGTTTTGAGTGATTTGCATTGCCATGCTCAAAATGAGTTGCCTAATGGAACAACAGAATCTTACTTAATCGCTGGGTCGCCCGGAGTGCCCACACAAAATCATCCTATCCAAGCCCTAATTAAATTGATCAAAGAAAAGGGATTAAAAGCTGATGTAATCGTCGTTTGCGGCGATTTAGCCAATAGGGCTTCAAGAGCAGGAATGTCGTATGTTTGGGACCAATTGAGGGCAGATCTCCAGCCGAACCTCCAAGCGAGTATCATATGTTGGACTATTGGGAATCATGACGTAGCTTCACGGGAATTGGAAGGGGATCCTTTTGAAAAAGCTAAACACATCCACCAGGATTTCCCATTCGGATGCGAAACGGACAATAACAGATATTGGACCGATGGCTTTTGTTTAAAACGCTTGGTTGGGCTCGCAGATTTCCTGATAATAAACACTGCCCACGACCATTATAATGAGGTAAAGGCGAGATCCGGTTCATTTAACCAAGACAAACTTAAAAAATTAGACGAATATCTAACAAATGAGTGCTCTAGCCCTTTCAAAGTAGCGGTTTTTCATCACCATCCGATTATATACTCTTCCCCAATACCAGAAGCAAACAGCGTCTTGCCGAGCGGTCAAGATTTAATAGACGTACTTGCTAAGCATGATTTCAAATTTATTATTCACGGACATAGACACCAGCCGCATATAAGCAGAATTGTTGCATTTGGCCGTAATATATTCATCTTGTGTGCAGGTTCATTTTCTGCAAGGTTGGATGCCATCGGAACGATTACGAGGAATTTATTCCACATGGTTAATCTCGAGATCGATGACAACCAGGAAATATCAGGAGCACTTCAATCTTGGGAATACCACTTTGGCGAGGGATGGGAAGCAACATCGAAAAAATCAGGAAGGATTCATCATATTGTGAATTTGGGACCACCTCCCGATTCAACTTCGGCTCAGTTAATTGCTGATCTTTTTGAAAAGGAGCCAACTTTGCGTTTATTGCAAGATCCTGAACTGATAAGAGTAAGTCCGACTATTAAATATATGCTTCCCGATGAAATCGATAAATTGACAAATGAATTGAGGACCAAATCAAACTTGGAATTAAAGCTTGATGAAAACGGAATTCCCTCAAGAATATGGAAATCATTTGAGGAAATACACGGATAGTTACGATGTTGCGGGAAGTTAGTTATTACGAAACCACCTTTAACGCTAGGTGGATGAAACCAGAATTAGTTGCTGAGGATTTTGTCCCGACGCAAGAGTTCCAGAATCTTATTCATTCGACCCATTCAGTTTTATTGGGCCCGCGCGGGTGTGGGAAAACTACTTTGTTAAAGATGTTGACTCGACGAGCGTTAGATACTTGGAATTTGAAACGAAAACCTTACTACGCAAAACACGTTCCTTTCGATATGCCTGCATTTGAATCAATATACATTCCGTCAGACGTTCGATGGATGTCCGAAATAAAGAGCATAAAAGAAGAATTACCAGACTCGTCTATGGCTGAGCGATTTCAGCGCATATTAGTTTCTGTTAGCGTTTTGATAGCTTTTATCGATTCAATGGAATATATACTGGGAAATTCAATCGAACAAGAAATTGATTTGTGTACGATGCTGATAAGACACTTTGAATTAGTCTGCAGGACCCCTAACTATGTCGATATTAAGTCCACCTTATACAAAATAAATTCTGATGTTCAAGAAGCGCTAAAAATAAAAGACCTTAAAACGCTTGAACTCACCTCGAAAGACCTGGCCCCTAAATTGTGTGGGCATGCATTGGATGTTCCTACTCAGTGTTGTGCTTTAACATCGGAATTATTTAAAGGTAAATTGGCATTCGATCGGTGGGCACTGTGCTACGATGAGCTTGAAATTGCTCCCGAGTGGTTACAAAAAGAGCTCATCCAATCTACGCGTAGTCTAGGCGAGCAAAATATTCTTTTGAAATTAACTTGGAGTCCCTTTCTGCCTGGCGGTGCGGGAAGTGAACCTCAAGTACGTCATGATTTCGTAACGATAAGACTATGGCATTCCCATGTTGGGGATGCCACAGTCTTTTGTAGAAATCTGGCGGACTCATTCTTAAAGCGTAAATTCGATGATGGAACAGTAACCGCAAACAGTTTTTTCTCACCTTCTTCCGTCATTCACGATGAAAAAGATAGAAGTATAAAGCCTTATGAACGTGGATCAGAGATATATTTATCGATAAAGGAGTTGGCGGGATTCGATGATTCGTTTGCCGACTTCTTACGCTCGCATCATCTCGATCCGGACGATCCGTATACCGAATCCAGTAACATTCGGAACACGGTATTAAGAAAAATAGCTCCCATTGTGATGTTAAGACTGGCTTTCACAAAACCGTCGGGATTCCGCTCTCGAAAAGTCAAAACTATTTATTTTGGTGAAAATGCAATATATTTCATTAGCGAGGCTAATCCTAGAATATTGCTCGGAATTCTAAACGACCTTTACGATACATGGAAGGTCCGCCCCACGTTCTCCGGACCCAACAAATACCCGCACATATCACCCAACGTTCAAGCCAGAGTTTTAAGCGAAGTGGCTAACAGATTCCATACATATCTATCGACCGTTCTAGTCGATCTTAAACAATTTGGAGTCAATGAAAACATGTCGTTGATTACTTTCATCGATTTAATTGGAAATCATCTAAATAAAGAAATGCTAACGAAATCCCCCTTTCCTATTAATCCTGTCGGCAGTTTTACTGTTGAAGATAATCCATCCGATTTTGTTGTTAATACTGTTGATAAAGCAGTTAATCTGGGTGCTTTAGTTTTTGTGGGAGCTTCCCAACAAGACGTCCCGGTTTCTGTAGCAGGCCAAAGATTCAGACTTAGTTTCTTGTTGGCGCCTGTATTTAAATTACCTTTGCGTAATTATAATCCAATCAAACTCGGCCAATTTAGAGATCGTAAATTGGCGCCTCGGGTGAAAAAAAATAGAGGGGATTCTCAACATCCGTTGTTATGAGAGAATTGAATGAATAAACCCAACAACAATTTATCGAAAATATCTCAACCTTCGTTAGAAAATATTCTCAAACATGGAATTGACGCTGTTGTTTGTTCAAGTGGTTATGAAAGCCGTTCTTCGTACTTAGCGAAGAAATTATTTTCTTATAGCCCATTGAGGTTTTGCATCGGGCATGCAGAAAAAAGGGAAATTGCCGCTCGAATAAAAAACGACGAAATATATGAGTCTTTGGGATTCGCATGCAAGGAGCTCTCAGGCGATTCGAGTTCCGGTGCCCAACAATTGTTACTTGATATTCTTTTAAAAATTAATAAACCCGAATGTCATTTGGTTTTAGATATATCGTCAATGACACGGGCATGGTATGGTGGGTTTGTTCACGCATTAGCGACACAAAAGCTTATTTCCAAAGTTTTAGTGGATTATTTATATGTTCCATCTAAATTCCAAAGAATATATGATAAAGTCTTGCCGAACGAGACTTCCGGCCCTCTTGAAGGATTCTTTGGGTTAGCACCCGCGGATCTGCCAACTGCCCTCGTAATGTGTTTGGGGTCGGAACCTAGAAGGTCCATTGGGATCGTTGAGGAATTGGACCCGACTAGAAAAATAGTGTTTTATGCAAACCCAAGCGTAGATGATAAATACGTTACTGAAGCGTTAGAGGTCAATAAGGACATCCTAAAGCGTACGGACGAATCAAACATTTTCACATTCCCAGTCCGTGATTCCGTCGGTTTATTGTCTAATCTAGAATCATTGTGTTCGGGTCTCATGAAACATTATCGAGTGGTGTTGACTTCAATGGGGCCTAAAATATTTAGTTTATGTTGCTTCATTGTCGCTTCCCAATATCCCGAAATCAGCGTGTGGCGAATTACAACTGGCACCCATGGAGATCCGATCGATCACCAACCAACCGATGAGATTATTTCTCTTGAAGTTGAGTGGTCTTCCTTAGAATCAAAGTAGCGTTCATCTTAAAAGGCAAATGTACCTAATTGCTGTTGCTATTTGATTATTTAGGAATAACTAATTTCTTCTCCAACCAGTAAAAAGTATCTTGCAAAAATAAATATTCTTCTTCAGTAATTATGTCTCTTTGAGGATGTGAATAGCGCTGCCGAACCGAATTAAGTCTAACTAGCCAGGCGAGCTTTTTATCCTTACTGACATTGTCCAGATTAGGGGGCGTAAAATAATTGGAAAGTAAAGACCAGTTTTTTTCGATAATGTCACGATAATGAATCGTGTTTAGAAAATGCCAATCCGGTTCAATACTTCCTGAATCGATTCTCGCGTCTGAACATGCTTTTTGAATAGTCTTCGGTACACCTTCTGACCACCACGCTTTATCACCGAATTCTTTTCTTAACATCCCAATAATGAAATCGTGCATAAGGGGTTCAATGGCTCGGTTCCCAAGTTCCCACGACTTTGAGTTAAACTCACCTGTATGTTCCTTGATCCATTGTTGGAGACCAACTGGATTAAAATCGTTGTTGACATTGTGAATTGCATTTGAGAACTCCATTGCCACCTTTTCTGGAGCACTCGCACCAAAATAAGATCGCAGTTTTTTCAAACCGCTTGGGTCTAATTCTCTGATAAAATCCACGATGGGAACAAGATAAGGATTCACTTTGACAGCTAATTCTTGCCCACTCAATTCTTCGGGATGAAGTCCTTTTGATTTAACAAGATAATCTAGAATTCGGTCGATCGTTTTTATGGTTGAAGTAACCCCGATATTCATAGCGATGAAACCTCCCTCATCGCAACCCAAATCCCACTGGCTTTTCAGTTCAGTACTTATGTATTCAAAACAGCTAATAAAAAAGGATAACGATTTTTTAAGCGTAGCGTCTGCATTTATATCGGTTAAATATCCTGTCTTTATTATGTTCTTTCCTTTCAACTTCCCAAAAAACCCAGTTCCGCTACTACTAATGCCCCAGCTTAGGATCGTTTCAAGAGTGAGACACCGTAAGGAGGTACCTTTTTCTTCTGCAAGAATGACCCTTTGATACAAGGGGCTGCTCTCATCAAAATTTAGCTGGCTTATAAGACGGGTTTTCAAAGCCGAAAGCGCTTGTGAAGCATCTGAGGAATTCCAGTTAAAATCTGCCATTATTGAGCGAAGGAGATTTTTCGGAACGGACTTTTGATGATGATTAATGTCAACAAATATTTTGGCTTGATCCTTTTGCGGTAAATTTACAAATGCGACCACCGGTATTGTGTGATGAGATAAAGACTTTGCCTTTGAATAACCATATAAACGATGTTGTCCGTCAATGATAAAAGCAGATCGATACACTTTGGGCAAATGCAAAACTCCAAAACTCGTTTCAGAGTCATGTTCAATAGCACTGCCAATTTCGAATTTTAACCCTTTGGAACTTTTTGTCTCGATGTTTATTATGACCGAATTGGGGAAGTATCCACCCTTATCTATGAAATCTCCGATTTCTTGCAATCGAGTTTTATTGACCAATCTCTGGTAAGCTTCTGACGATTCCCCATTTGTTTCAGTTCGATGAAGAATGAATCCCATTCGTAATAGGAATTTTGGGTCCGTGGCAAAAGAATAAAAGGTATGGCCTGCTGTCATTTTACCTTTTATTGCAGGTACTCGATTAGTCAAGTTTGGTATTTCTTGCCCCGAAAATAGTTTCCCGAAAAGTTGGTACTTGGCTGCCGGACCTAGTATGTTAACCAATTGTTCCCAATAGTCGATCTCGGCATGAGTAAAATGAAAAATTCCACCCTCTTGAAGCCTTGTTTTGTCGCTATCCGCCAAAAGGGCATTATTCGTTGCAAATATGAAGGCTATCTTTGGTTTCCCGGAAAAAAGTTTTTGTGCTGCTTGGCGTAGCCCATCTTTTAACGAAATCATCTCATTTATGTCTTTTTGATATGAGACTTTTTTTATTCCCTCTGAAGATTTGCATTCTATGATTAAAACAGCTTCGTCATCCGCTGCGAACACGTCGAGTTTTTTTGTTAGGGATGGAGCATATTCTAATTTAAATTGGTTATCTTTATTTAAATAGTTAAACTTCATCCTTGCGAAAAGTGCCCACATACGGTCTTCGAACGCCGCATGATGAAGTTTTAATTTTTTCATTTTGATATATTTCTTTAATTTCGTTGGGATGATTTCCCAGCCTTCTCCTTCTAACTCTTTTTGTCTAGAAGGTTTAGCGGTACAGAATAGGAACGGGGTCTTTTTGAGGTTAATTGCATGTGGAGAAATGGCGTTTATTTCGAGTAAACCTTCAATGCCCATTTTGCCTCCTCTATTAGTGAAAGCTAACTGCCTTTTGGTGGTTCACTTACACCAACTTGAACAATTACATGTAGTTTCGAATAACAAGTTCCTTAACGTTTTTCCGCCCATTTACTTTACAATTGATCGTTCGTCTTGCATTCACCAGCGTTATATTAAAATCAGCATACAATTCTCTAACCAGTGAGGTATCAGAGTTGGTCAACATTAAGAAACACCCCAGTTTGCTAAGGTTACAAAAAACCTCGGACAAACGCTGTTGCTCATTTTCACCAAACCCATTCTGCGCGTAGTTGGTAAAATGAGCCGTTTTACTAGTTGGTTGGTACGGCGGATCAAGGTAAATAAAATCGGATTTCTTAGCCCTAGTGAGTATTGTTTCAAAATCGCCTGAGATTATTTCTGCATTCTTTATCTGTTTGCTTACGTTTCGGAGATTATCAGCATTGAATATTAATGGTTTTTTATATCTCCCGAATGGCACATTGAAATCGCCTTTTGTGTTAACTCTATAGAGCCCGTTATAACACGTTCTGTTTAGAAATATGAATCTCGAAGCCCTATCTATGGGTAATGAGTTTCCAATCGTCAACCGGCGAATAGAGTAATAGTAGTCCTTATCATTTTTGTGTGTTTCTAGTAAATCAATGAGATTTTCGACATCATCTCTGATAACCGCGTAGGCATTTATGAGTTCTTCATTGATATCTGACAAGATTGCTTGTCGAGGTTTTATCCTAAAAAAGACGGCGCCGCCGCCAAGGAATGGCTCAAAATACCTTTTAAAGGTGGCTGGAAATAAAGGTTTATATTGAAGCAGAAGCTGTCCCTTTCCCCCTGCCCATTTTATAAAAGGGGAAACAGGAGCATCAGGATGATGATTTAGTTTGTTGGTGGATCGGTCGAGGGTGATTATGGCTTTTCCCACGTTATCTCGAAGATCCTTTATCGAAAAATTTATTGCATTATAATAGCACACCTATTAAGTTTTAATATTAGATTCGCTATCCAAGCTAAACCTTTAGGAAATGAGACAAGATTCCTTTCCGTGGAATACAATGGATAAATGCAGTACTTTCTTCTGCCCAACTATTTCGTTAGGCTTGGCGGATTCAAAACCAGAGAGTATATGTCGGCCTTGCTGCATCGTATCAAAAATTATCGCTGAATAACTTTTAGCGACAAAATTCCCTTGACGCCTTGCAGCTCATCTGTTTTACACTAGCCTCATGACTGAAAAGCGACACCGCGGTGTTTACCCAGAGCGTAGTCGAGGGGGGCAACCCGGGAACCAGAACTCCCGCACTCATGGCTTCTATTCCAAAGCGGTACCTCCGGAGCTCCGGCATAAACTTACCGATGCGGCTGAAATTCATGGACTGGACCAGGAAATCGCCCTGCTCCGTTCTAAAATCGCCATCGCCGGAGAGCAAGGCGAAAGTTACAAAGATCTCGTCCCCGGTCTTGCCCTGCTCTCCCGGCTTCTTACCACCAGAAAAAAGCTCGGGTACGAAGATAATGACGCGAAACTGAACAATGGTATGGCACAAGTTTGGCGAGCAATCTTACCCAAGGGTATTGATGATCCCATGCAGGCTCGCCGCATCCTTTCCGCATACGTGGCATCCGGGTCCAACCTTTTCCCCTCGGACGACGACCCCCAAACATTCGAAAAACCCCAAACGAATCGAATCGAATGGCCTCCGAAGAGTGGGCCGGCGGGCCTAACGAAAAACGAATTAGCCTCGGGTAAGAGCACAGTAGAATGAATCGTTTTCCAAAAAACATTTTTACCTGAAAAACGAAAAAATGGATATCATGCCCTGCCTTTATCAGGGGGCAAAAATGAGTTGATTGAAAATCTGGGTTTTGATATGTTGAAATTAAGTGGTACCAGTGATGTTGTCAGGAGGAAGTGAAGAAATGGCATACAAACACAACCGACGAATAGCACCCGAAGTCAGACAATCGCAACTAACTAGAAGATATTTCATCAAGGCGTCGCTCGCCGCCGCGACAACAATCGCTCTCGGTGATTCCCTGTTATCGTTGGTTGGCTGCGGTCCTGCCGCGCCACCCGCTACCTCAAACGTCGCCCCGCCGGCGACAACACCCCCGGTCACGACTCCTCCCGCCGCCACCACCCCTCCTGTGCAAAAACGCTTCCAGATACCCCCGCTTCTTAAAAACACCAGTTCCGACCCCACCAAAGTAATTTTCGAGTTAGACGCGCAAAAGGGCCAAACCGCGTTTTTGAGTGGCAAGAATGCCGCGACCTTTGGCTTTAACGGCAGCTATCTGGGCCCAACCGTCCGGGTTAAAAAAGGCCAGCAGGTGAATATGACGGTGAAGAACCAACTTGATGAAGTAATTACGACTCACTGGCATGGTGCCCTGGTTCCGGGGGACGCGGATGGGGGGCCGTACCAGACCATAGCTGCCGGCGGCGTGTGGAATCCGCAGTTCCCCATCGAGCAGCAGGCCGCTACGCTTTGGTATCACGCCCATGCCATGGGGACCACCGGCGAACAGGTATACAAAGGGTTGGCCGGGCTTTTCATCATTGATGACGATGTCTCCGCGGGTTTAAGCATACCTAAAGACTACGGAATCGACGATATCCCCTTGATAATCCAGGACAAAAGATTTGCCGCCGACGGTAGTTTACTCTACATGGACAAACCCGATGATAACAGGGGAATGCAGGGCGACACTATTTTAGTAAACGGTTTCGTCAACGCCGCCCTGGACGTCAGCACCATAAAGATGCGGTTTCGAATCCTCAACGCTTCCAACGCCAGAATTTACAGCTTCATCCTTAGCGACAATAGCAAATTTACCCAAATAGCCTCGGATAATGGCTTTTTAGAGGCGCCGGTAGTGATGGACGCTTTGAGGCTGTCTCCCGGGGAAAGAGCCGAGGTGATTATCGATTTTTCAAATCATGCAGTGGGAGACACCGTTACTCTCCAGAGCCGGACAAATGTAGCATTGAATATTATGGACTTCTCGGTCGTAACCAAGACTGCGGACACAAAAGCGATACCGGCCAAACTGACGACGATAAACAAGATTGCCGAATCCTCCGCGGTCAAGACGAGGACTTTCGTGATGGGCGGGATGGGAGCAGACTCCAACATCAACGGCCTGCAAATGAATCTCAAAACGGGGATGGACACCATCCATGAGACAGTAAATATCGGCGATACCGAGATCTGGTCGGTAACCAGCGCCGCCAGCGGCGGCATGCCGCACCCATTTCATGCCCACGGTGTGCACTTTCAGGTACTGGACATTAACGGTTCCCCTCCTCCGGCTAATTTGTTAGGCTGGAAAGACACTGTTCTGGTGGATACGGCGAATACGGTCAGGCTTATCGGGACCTTTAAGTACGCCGGCATTTACATGTTGCACTGCCATAATTTGGAGCATGAAGACGCCGGTATGATGCTGCAGTACCAGAGTAAGTAGCCTCTCCAACTCAAAATTGAATCAGGGAGTATTTTATGGCAGAAGAGCTGGGAAAAATTGAAAAACCACCGGTGGAGCAGTTTAGTAAAGGCCGTAGATTGTTCTTTGTCCCCCTCACCTACAGCGTAAAGGATTCACCTGCCGACTATTTGGAAAAGTTTGACAGGTACTGGAAGCAGGTCGAAGACCAGATCAGCGACCTGCAATCAAAATTAGGGAAAATAGCGGTAATTTATCACGAGTTGGTTGAGATTGGCGGGGAAGAAGGCCTTGATGAGCTTAAAAGTTTGAATGATAAAAGCTACCATATCGTGAAAAAGTTGGTCGAAGCAGGGGCGAAACTCGAGCAAACCGAAGACGCTGACCTGTTAACGGAATATATAGACTGGGGCCGTTGCCTGTCTATCGGTTTGCAAAATCAAAAAGTAGCTGCCAAAATCTACGAATCTTACGAACAGACGAGCAAGAGCCGGAACGACTTTATCGGTAAGCAAATCGATAAGACTCTCGGGCCGGATAACATAGGCGTATTTTTCTGTAGAGAAAAGCATTATGTACATTTTCCGGCGGACGTCGAAGTCTTTTATATCGCACCGCCGGTGCTGGATGAGATCAACCGCTGGTTTAGGGACCGGGAAACTGCGGGGAGTCAAAACGTGCCGTAGGCTCACAAGGGGACGCCTTGTGAGCCTAATTGCCTCAGCCAACGGGTTGGGATAGTGTCTTTCCCATAGAATACCATCCTGCTATAATGCCCAAGAAAATGACTCAAACCTCCGAAACCACCGAAGTCGTTCAGGTCGAAAACCTGGTTAAAACCTACGGTACGTTGCGTGCCGTGGACGACCTCAGCTTTGAAGTGCCCCGCGGCGAGGTGTTCGGCATGCTCGGCCCGAACGGCGCCGGCAAGACGACGACCGTCGAAATCATCGACGGGCTCCGCACCGCCGATTCCGGCAAGGTGACCGTCCTCGGCATGAATGTCGCTCATGTCCCGGAACAAATCAAAGAGAAAATCGGTATCCAACTGCAGGCCCCGTCGCTGCCGTCCCTGCTGCGGCTGGAAGAAACACTCGACCTTTTTGCGAGCTTTTATAAGCACTCTCTGCCCACGGACGCTTTGCTGGATATGCTGGCTTTGAAAGAGAGTCGTAAAGTCCTCGTCAAGGACCTTTCCGGCGGACAGCAGCAGCGTTTGTCTGTTGCCATGGCGCTGGTAAACGATCCTGAAATCGCTTTCCTCGACGAACCGACCACCGGACTTGATCCCCAGGCCCGGCGCGGCCTCTGGGAAGTTATCGAGCGCATGCGGGAAAAAGGGAAAACGGTCTTTTTGACCACCCACTATATGGATGAAGCGGAGCGGCTTTGCGACCGTATCGCCATCGTCGACCACGGAAAAATTATTGCTATGGGTTCGCCCGACGAACTGATCAGCCGTAATTTCAAGGAGCGTGCCGTCGAATTCCACATGAACCCGGCACCGTCCAAAGAGACGATGGAGAAGTTCCCCGGAGCCACTGGCGTCACCGTCAACGGTGAAGAAGTCCTCATCTATTCCAGTGAGATTCCGGCCACTATGTCCGCAATATTGAAATACGCTGAAGAAGCAAACACCATCAACCAGTTAAAGGACCTCCATGTCCGCCAGGCGACCCTCGAGGACGTGTTTCTGAAACTGACCGGCAGGAAGATCCGCGAATGAAATCGTTCCTTAAGCTGCTGCAGTCCGACCTGCGGCAATTTACCCGCGACCGCACGGCTTTGTTCTTTACGTTTGCTTTCCCCATGCTGTTCATGATAGTTTTCGGCCTGGTCTACAGCGGCAACACCGGACTGAAATACGATGTCGGCCTCGTTGACGCCGACAAATCAACCGTCAGCGCGCAGATAACCGGCGTCCTGAGCCAGGTCAGTATTTTCAAGTTGAATACGGTCGACAACCTCGCCCAAGAGATGGAGAAACTAAAAAATGGCGACATCAGGGCTATTATCGTCATACCGGCAGGGACCAACGCAGAGGTTACTTCAGGCAAAACCGCCAATATCACCGTGTATTACGATCCTTCCCAGTCGACCTCGGCTTCTATAATCCTGACGACACTGCGGCAGGTCGCGAACGTGATTAACCAGCAAATGACCAATCAACCAACCTTGATACGGGTCACTGAACAGTCGGTACAGACGCATGAGTTGCGCGATATTGACTATCTCATCCCCGGTATCCTGGCCATGTCCATTCTGTTCCTGGGGCTTTTCGGCTCGCTTACGATGGTGGAGCGGCGAGAGAAAAAGGTACTGAAACGCTTCGGGGCAACGCCCGTTAGCCGGGCCACGGTGATAGCCAGCCAGGTCGTATACCGGCTTATCCTGGCCGTCTTACAGGCTGTTATCATACTAGTCGTTGCCACCACAGTGTTTAAAGTCCAGGTAACCGGCAACCTGTTCGCGCTGTTCGGCATGGTCCTGCTGGGAGCGATGGCCTTCATCAGTATCGGCTATTTTGCCGTCGCCCGGGCCAAGACCGTGGAAGGTGCCATGCCTATCATCCAGCTCGTCCAGTTCCCTATGCTCTTTTTATCGGGAATATTCTTCCCCGTCGATATCATGCC
>ORJL010856100.1_pt1 | contig 13220 bp, 13 predicted proteins | sample 1779941 | NCBI WGS metagenome assembly ORJL01 (sample SAMEA104232317, study PRJEB22302) | groundwater metagenome | biome: forest; feature: aquifer; material: groundwater | place: USA | collected 2011-08-07 | depth 5.8 m
CGCCGCGTCACATCGGCTATCTCATCCTCGATAGACTTCAATTCCGCCCGATTACCCTCTGAACTGGCATTCATCGCCTGAGCGACCTCGACGGCCAACTCCGTCAGATTCTCGCGCGTCAGTATGCGCTCCTTGATCTTATCGACCACCAGATTCTCAAGTTTCCGAGTGTTGATATAGCGGGACGGACACGAGCCGGACCCTTTCTTCGTCAGCGTCCCCCATTATCATCGTCTCACCCCCTCAGTTCAGGATTCCCTGCTGTGTGCCCAATGGACATCCGATATGCGCCTTTGCAGAAAACCAAACCTGCGCTATTAGCAGTAGTGCAATGCAGAACTTGCGCCGAATGGTACGGCCATGGCGCGGACTATACAATAATCGTGATTCACGTACAACCGCGAACACTTGGGCAGGCGGCAGGTGAAAACACTGGGATAACAGAAGGCGCGTGTCACCCTGAGGGGCTGGCTGAGTTTCATGCCGGCGCGCAATTTCACACGGCAGTGGTTGACTTCCGAATGGGTAGGTTAGTACTGCTACCGACTGGGGTTTTGACTACCCTGGGATCCGAGACGCAAGCCCGACTTAGTCATTTCTGTGACGCTGCTCTGGAAGCGCTGACCTGTTGGGAAGTTCTTGACTTCGTCCCGCCAATACGCTGTGGCGGCCACGCCAATAGGTGCAGGAGCGCGATGTAGCTATGCAGAACTTTGCCCCATGGGTAACGGATGGGATCGGTTTGATCACACCTTTGGTACTCTTGTGCAATACCTCTACCCAGAACGTGCAACAGTACGTTTTTGAACGGAACTCGATAATCCCAACTGGAAGCCAGCACCTCGTTCACCGAATAGCACCCTCGAGCCGTCTCATATCGTCTGAGTCCAGACCAAGAATATCGTGCAGGACATAGTCGTTGTCCTGGCCCTGTAGCGGACAGGGCCGGGTGATCTCGCCAGGCGTTTCTTCAAGCTTCCAGTGGATGCCGTAGATGGTCTTTCTTCCAAAGGCTGTGTCGCTCGACACCCAGGCACCCCTCTGGGTGAAGTGCGGGTCGACAAAGACCTCCCCATCGCTGAGGCAAGGAAAGGCTGCCACACCACCCCCTTGGAGCAGATTGGTAACCTCCCAGGGCGTTCGTTCCCTGGTCCAAGTCTCGATGCACTGGTTGAGTTCATCCTGGTTCCTCAAACGCGAGTATGCATCGTCAAATCGCCGTTCAATGGCCCATGGTGGGCTGCCCATTGCTTCGCGCATGGCGTTCCACTGCTCCTCGGTCTCGACTGCAATGCTTACCCAGCTATCTTCTCCCTTGCATCGATAAATACCATGGGGGGCCATAACGGGGTCGCGGTTGCCCAATGGTCCCGGGCACCGATGGTTCATCAAGTAGTCCAGCATGGGTGGGCCAAGCGTAGCAGAGGTGGCTTCCCACTGGGCAAGGTCTACATACTGACCTACGCCGGTTTGGTTGCGGTAACGCAAGGCCGCCAGCAATGCGCCAAAGCCCGTCACCGCGTTAAAGGGGTCGCCTATGGCTTGGCCAACCGGTAAAGGTCTATCCCCATAATAACCCTGCAGGCTGTCGATACCCGCAAGGCTGTTGAGGTTATTTCCGAAGGCCCGCAGATGCCTGAGCGGTCCCGTCTGTCCTGCGGTCGACAGAGAGATCATGACGATATCGGGCCTCAGTGCCCTAAGGGATGTGTAGTCAAGGCCGTACTTCTCCATCACTCCGGGCCTGTAGTTTTCGATGACCACGTCGCTCTGTGCCACCAAATCGCGGGCCAGGCGAATGCCCTCAGGCTGATTGAGATTAAGGGTGACACTGAACTGGCTCCGAAATGTGTTGATCGAGAGGTATGTCATGCCCGGCTTCTCACCCAGGAAAGGAGGCGAAGACCTCGGCGGGGCCGGACGGGCCTTCGACTCGACCCTGATACCCTCCGCGCCCATGTCTCCCATGAAGTGGCCCATGACAGCGCCGACCCACACCCAGCCGAAGTTGGCAACCCTCAGCCCCTTGAGCGGCATGCTGCGAGAAGGGCCGGCGGTTGTCATATCACACCACTCTTGACAAGGCTGGCTAGCTCCCTCTTTGAGAACCCTAACCGACCGCATAGAACGCTTTCGTTGTGTTCGCCTAGGCAAGGGGCTTGCGTGTCAAGTTGCCAAGGTGTCTCGGTGAGCTTGTAAGGTGCACCCGGAACCCTCCATCTTCCAGCCAGAGGGTGATCGCACTCGGCGAAATAGCAACGCTCGTGGAGATGTTGGCTGTCAACCAACTCAGCGACATTGTATACAGGGGTTACCGGGACATGATTGTCCTGACATACCTTGAAGATCTCCTCCTTGGTATGGGCTAGTGACCACTCCGATAGAAGGTCGTAGAGCTCTGCAGCGTACTGCACTCTTTCCCAACCAGAGGTGTTGAAAATCTGGTCCTTGGCCCAGTCTGGTTCTCCCATAGCCTTGACCAGGCCCTGCCAGTGATGCTGCTGAGCAGCAATAATGTGGACATACCCGTCTTTGCATGGCAAAAGACCCGAGGGCGCCCTAGCCCGAGACTTATCGCCTGCGCGGACGGCCGTTTCACCGGTGTCAAAGAAGAGTGTCACCAATTCATGCCCAATGAACAGGGTGGCTATGGATTCCGCTTCTGAGATGTCTACTTGTTGCCCCACGCCGATGCGGCGCCTTGCGGATAGCGCGAGCATCGTTGCCGCCGCTGCGTTTACGGCGCCCCAGTAGCTGGCCTGGTACCAAGCGCCCCTAAGCGGCTCCCTTCCGGGGAAGCCAAGATACCTGTGGCCGGCGCTTGAAGCGTGCCAACTGGTCAGATCGCTGCCTCTGTAGTTGCAATAGGGGCCACTCCTGCCAAAAGTGCTGATCGATGTCACGATGATGGCCGGATTGAGTCTTCTCAGGTTGGAGTAGCCAATGCCCAGTCGCTCGATATACCCCGGGGGAGTGTTCTCAACGACCACGTCGGCTTCCCTGGCTAACTGTTTGAGAATGGCTCGCGCGGTGGGCTTCCCAAGGTCAGCCGTCATGCCCCGCTTGTTGGAGTTGAGGTAGAAGAAAAGCCCGCTCTTCTCGGGATGGGGGACATCTCCCTGGAACGGCCCGAAGCTCCGCGCCCGGTCCCCTCCCGTGCTTTCAAGCTTGATGACATCCGCCCCGAGGTCTGCAAGCAGTTTGGTACAGTAAGCAGCAGATATGAACTCGCCAATCTCAAGCACACGAATTCCATCGAGAGCTCCACGTTGCTGGTTATTCTTGCTCAACCGTTTTCACCCTGCAGCTGGTCAGCAGCCTCTGCGAGTTCGTGACCACGGGCCAGTTTGTAGACCCAAGCGAGGTTGAAGGGCAAGGGATGCAACGCTAGACCCTGGGCATCTTCAGGCCCCTCTGTGCAATGATGTTGCGTTGTATCTCGGCTGCTCCACCCGAAATCGTGTTTGGGATGCACTCCAGATATTCGTAGGCAAGCATCCCATCGACCGGGGCATACGGTGATCCGGGCATGAGGGTGCCGTAGAGTCCCATGATTCTGGTCCCCCATCTAGGTATGTTATGGCGAAGCTGTCCTACCCACAGACGGTTGATTGACGTCTCGACATCTGGCACGCGCCCCTTGTCATGCATCGCCATTATCCGCTTGGTCAAGCGGTAGCCACACTGGAGGTCTATGTATAGCTGGACCAACTCCTGCCGAACCCTGGGGTGTTTGCTTATAGGCTGGCCTTGACGCTCATGAGTGCGACAGTAGTCCATCAGCTCAACAAGTTGTCGTTCAGCCCCGCCATAGAACATTAGCCCAGCACGCTCCACGTTTAGGGCTGTGGAGACGGCCTGCCAGCCCCTTTCTTTGTCGCCCACGAGGCACTTTCGAGGTATTCGCACGTCATCAAAGAACACCTCGCAGTGCTTCCACCCGGGCAATGTCCAGAGGGTCCGCACCTGGATGCCAGGAGTTTTCATGTCTACAATGAACAGGCTTATGCCCTTGTGTTTTAGTGCGTCAGGGTCGGTCCTGGCGGCCAACCAGCAGTAGTCGACATGATGGGCTCCCCCAGTAAAGATCTTCTGTCCGTTTGTGACATACTCGTCACCTTGCTCTATGGCCCTAGTCTGGAGATTTGCCAGGTCGCTTCCAGCGCCAGGCTCCGAGTAGCCCAGACAGAACTCGATTTCGCCTCGGGCAATCCTGGGCAGGAACTCCTTCTTCTGCTCATCCGTTCCCACGTGCATTAATGCAGGCCCAACTATGTTGTTTGTTGTGCCCATAGCTGGCGCTCCGGCGTAGACCAACTCCGTGGTCATGACCGCCTGATAGGCCATCCCTTTGCCCCCTCCGCCGTACTCCCCGGGCCACGACACTCCTGCATAACCCTTCGCTGCCAGCTTCTTGCGAAAAATGCCCTCGAACTCGATGGACCAGCCGCTATGTTCGGTTGGGTCCAGGTAGCGCGCCACTTTCTCCGGGGCAAGTTCTTCTTTGAGCCAGGCCCTTACCTCTTGCCTGAACTGCTCTACACCTGGCGCCCACTCGAAGTCCATATCTCCTCCAGGCATGCGGACTGGGTTACACTTTGGTAAGCACAGAAGTGGCCTACGCCGGAATGAACTTGTACTGGGTGATATTCTCCTCGGGCATATCCTGGAAGGTCACCTTCACGGGCATTCCGATACGGACATCCTCCGGTTTGCAGTTGACGACCCAACTCACCACGAGACACTTGAGAGGCCGCTCCTTAAGCTCGATGACGGCCGCCACGAAGGGAACGTCATCCTGGAATGCAGGGCCAGCCCGTTGGACGATGCTGAAGGTCCAGACAGTGCCCTCGCCGCTTGCCTTCGTCCACTCGAACTCCGTCGAAAGGCACTTGGGACACGCAGGCTTGGGCACCCATCGGTAGGAGCCGCACTTCTTGCAGCGCTGCAGCCGGAACTCGTGTTGCTTGAGACCTTCCCAAAATTGCTCATTGTTCTTACTTGGCGTGGGTAACGGCTTGAGAGGCTTTACCTGAGTAGTCATGTCTCTCCCTTCTTTCTCAGTGCTAGTCCATCGCGAGCACGCACGAGCCGTGTCTGCCCAGCACCGCAAAACCCTGGTGGTGACAGAAACCGATCTTGGCGTTCTTAACCTGTCTCTGCGGCTCTACCTCTCGACGAAGCTGCCTCACCACCTCGATGACATGCATGCCCGCCGGAGTTCCACAGTGGCTGTGTGACATCAGGCCACCATCAAGGTTGGTCGGGAACTTGCCGTTCAGTCCCAGGGTCCCCCCTTGTACGAATGGGCCGCCCTCCCCGAGCTTGCAGAACCCCAAGTCCTCCATCTCCCGCACGACCGTGATGGTGAAGCAGTCGTAGATGCCCAGGACATCGAGGTCATCATGCTTCACCCCCGCCTGAGCAAGGGCTCGGGGGCCGGTAACTGTCGCCGGCGACGGGTAGTAGTTGTCGTTGAGCTCCTCATACGAGGCGCACCACAAGGCTGTCGCGCCTCCCAGGACATAGACCGGCTTCTTCTTAAGGTTTCTGGCCCGCTCGACAGTGGTCAGCACGATGGCGTAGCCGCCATCGTTGTCGATGCAGCAATCGAAGAGATGCAACGGGCTGGCCACCATTCGCGAGTTCAAAACGTCCTTGATGGTTATCTCTCCACGCTTGCCCATAACAGACTTGGGGTTCAGGGTAGCATGTTTCCTGAAAGTCACCGCAACCTCGGCCAGTTGCTCCGAGGTGGTACCGAACTCGTGCATGTGCCGCTGAGCCATCTGGGCATACCAGGTGGTCATTATCATGCCCCAGGGGTCGCCTCCCCACTCGGCTACCCTTGGCGCCTTGGCGGTAACTGCCTTCGATTGCCCGCTGGGTCCGATGCGCTGACCGGCCCGGGCGTGCATTATGACGACGGTATTGCACAGACCAGCCCCGATGTACGCGGCGGCCTCGGCAACTGCCACGGCTCCCGGCGAGCCGGCTCCAACGTTCACAAGTGTCTTGTCGAGCTGTTGCGCCCACCAGCCTGCCTTCTCCTGCCCTCCACTGCACGAGACACCGTCGACGTCTTTCGCCTCGAGGCCTGCGTCGGCCAGCGCCCCCTTGAATGCCTCGATCCACAGGCTTTCAGCGGAGCGATCGGGCAGGTTCCCCTGTTCGGTAAGATACACACCCACGATTGCCACCTGACGCGATGGGAATGGCATGATGGTCCTCCTCTTCAAGAGTTCGTGGTCATTTCAATCACACGACAATTTGAACTGAAACACTTCCAAGAGAGTGTGCAGCTTTCTGCATCAGTACCCTCTTCCTTTGTCCACCACGTTCAGGAGCTGCTGCCCATTGAGATAGCGTCTAAGGTTCTCACAGAACGCGTCGATGAGTCGTTCCTTGTTGCCTGCGTAGATCGCCGAACAATGCGGCGTAACAAGGGTGTTGGGCAGCTCCCATAGAGGGCTTTCCTTGGGCAAAGGTTCGGGAACAGACACATCCAGAGCAGCCCCTCCAATCCACCTCTCCCCAAGCGCCCTCACCATAGCATTTTGGTCCACGACAAGACCACGAGCCACGTTCACAAAGAACGCGGAAGGTTTCATCGCCTTGAATTCAGCCTCGCCAATAAGTTCGCGGGTCTCGGGGGTAAGAGCGACAGAGACCACGACAAAATCGCACAGTCCAAGCATGGTCTTCAGTTCTGCCGGGCGAAAAACCCTGTCGACGTTGGACGGCGCCTCCGAACCCACATTGTTCTTTGTGGCCAGCACGGTCATTCCAAAGGCCTTGCAGAGGGACGCGACCTCTGAGCCTATGTGGCCCAAGCCCACTATCCCGACGGTTTTGCCCCGCAGTTCACTGCCCTCGAGGCGGTTCCAATCCCTGTGCTGCATCTGGCACACATACTTCATCAACTGTTTCGAGTGCATCGTCATGACACCCAGGACATATTCCGCTATGGGTCGGGAAGAGAGGCCAGCCATATTTGTTAGCAACACGGGGCTCTCCAAGACACCAGTGCCGGGCAGAAAGTCGGCACCAGCGCCAATAAGTTGCACCCATTTGAGCTTCGGGGCCTTGGAAACAACTTCTGTAGGCAAGTCCATACAAAGAATGACTTCTGTTTCTTGAAGGAAGTCCAAGAACTGTTGGGGCAACACCTTCGTTGAAGGTCCCAACAGCTCAAACTTCCGCATGCGCCGGGCCATGCGCTCTTCCAAACTTTCGGTATATGGAAACACTGAAACGAGCACCGTCTTGTCCATGGCTCGCACACGATCCAACAAGGTGACCTCCTTCATAGGATAGGTCACCAGAACATTCACTGTGGAAACGACCACCATCACCTCGTTTTGGCTGGGTTCCAAGGCGCGGGTTCCCAACCACTTTGGCGGACCTGGGGAGTGCTCAGGCAGCGGTCAAGGCCCAACTCCCGTAGCTTGCGTTCGGTTGGGACGCCGTCATCAGTCCAGTCCCGAAACGCATAGAACTCATGGAGCATCGCCCCCAAGGGTGGCAGATTACCAAGGCTCGGGTTGGAGCCAGCGTCTTTTGGCAGCCCCGATGTGCTACTGAGCACCCTTGGCGGCAAAGTGTCGTCTTTCCTGCTAATCCCCCGTCGTACATTGATCATGCGCTTCAAGTTGTAGATGCGTTCACCAGTTTGCAGGAAACTCTTGAGGTCCACGTCCCAACCTGTGACGCCGGCGAGCAGCTCGGCGATGACGGACGGCGGGATTTTATGGGTGTTGATGAAGCAGCAGAGCACCAGGGAGTCCATCATTGAGCCGAGGTGCTGTGTCTTTGCGACCATCTCCGCCTTGCCCTTCCACTCGTAAGGATCGAGCAAGTTGGGATATCCAAGCTCTGGTACGCCTGTTTTCCATGTTTCCCTTGCTGCGAACATTCCCTCTATGGCCCTGCTGTGAAGGGCCTCGTAGTGGCAGCCGCCAAAGCTGCCAGTGGCATAGGCGACAGCATTGCCAAAATAGACTCTGGGGTCGTAGTAAGGCAACTCAAGGCCCTTGACATGGATGGCGTACTCAGGGGCCAGTCCACCTATGGTCTCCGCGGCTTTCCTCACGCCTTCTGCAAGCACAGCGCCGATGCCTTCCCGCTCACCGATCTTTCGTACGAGCTCCGCCGCGGCCCGGGTGTTGCCGAAACGAAGGTCCAGTCCGTCTGTGTCTTCTATGGTAAGCAGTCCACGCTCATAGCACTCCATCGCGAAGGCGACTATGTTCCCAAAAGAGATGGTGTCCATCCCATACTTGCCGATTTGCCGGTACATCTCCTGAAGGGCTTCCTGGTCATTTATGAGACAAGCCGTCCCAAGAGGGACTGTGTGTTGGTACACCATGGCCCTATCGCCTTCCGGCATGGTCAACGACTCGACGCATGAGTATGGGCAACGCCGGCAGAAGTGGAGGGTCGCTTCGGGGTGCGGGCCAACATGTGGACCTGTCCCTCCCAGCCAGTTTCTAACGGGTGCGCCTATCATGACGCCACCGTCCTTGACCTCAGACCTGTGTCCTCGCTCGAGGCTGTGGCGGTCTCTTTCCACTGGGCTTATCTTATAGATTGTGGCGGCGACATTGCTCACTTTCCTTGGATCGAGGACCTGGAGTGCCTGGCTCCCTCGCACAACAACGGCCTTGAGGTTCTTAGACCCCATCACAGCCCCCACACCACACCGGGCAGCAGCCCTTGCCTTCATGCCGTCGCTCATCACCGCCGCTATCTTGACCATGTTTTCGCCGGCGCGACCTATGCAGGCAACCCTGGAGTTGCCGTCTGTCTCCATTCGCAGAACCGACTCCACCTCGTAGGTATCCACTCCCCAGATGTGGGAAGCATCGCGAATTTCGGCGTTGCCGTTGTGAATCCAGAGATAGACGGGATTGTCGGCCCGACCCTCAACAACGATCCCAGTGAAACCCGTGTGTTTGAGCTCGTCTGCCCAGTCACCGGAGCCGTGGGCCTGGCCCCATATCCCTGTTAGGGGTGACACTGTGCCTACGGCATACTTGCTGCTGAGGGGCGCGGTGCCTGACACGGGACCGGCCATCATACAAAAAGGGTTATCTGGTGATAGCGGCTCGGTGTCCCGCTTCGTCTTCTCCCAAACGATCGCCGCAGCCAACCCAGCGCCCCCGACAAACTTCTGGGCATCCTCGTCGTCAACCTTCTGTACTTCACACTTGCGGCGAGTCAGGTCAACGTGCAGGAGTTTCATTTCGTAAGCTGACCGTGTCATCAGTGAGGCCACGCCCCTTTGCTAGCAACGTTGGGTCGCTATATCATTGTGTAATCAATGGCAGTCGCCTTGACAGCCGAAAACCCGTAGCTGACTTCTGTAGATGAACCCCTGCCTTTTGCCGGAGATCAACTTCCCCTTTGCAGCTTGGCACCGAGAGTCACCGGTTTGGCCTGGACAGGTAACACCCATACTTTTTGGCCAAGCAGTACACATGGCTGGTGGTTCTGGAGAAGGAAACGTGTTCCGTATGTCGTGGGACACATTAACATCGGCTGCTAACATTGTCAAGTAGATAGTTCCGGGCATGGCGAAACTGCAACCATTCGATTGAGCGGCAGCGGGCATCGCAGTCTGCATGGCGGTTATCCACTGATCTAGCGAAATCCGGCAATCAAGAATGCATACAGCCTTTACCGTAGGCGGTCGCAGCAGGGCTGCAAAGCATCCGCGAACTCTTGGTATGCCCACGGCCGAACATGCGGTTCTCGCACAGGGTGCTGGCTATCTGTGCAGGGGATATTCGGCTTCAGACTCCTCACAGCCCCAAAAGCCGCCTAGCGTTGCCACTGAAAATATTGGCCCTATCCTGTTCACTTATCCTGGCAGCAACAATGTCATCTTTGAGTGAGGTGTGCTCGTAGCCATAGGGCTTGGAATAGAGGCCACTACCAAAAAACAGGCGCTCAGACCCGACTGCATGGACAAACGCTTCGACGTCGTGGTGTCCACCCTGCATAAGAGATGTATCGAAAAGGATGTTTGGCACCTTCTTTGCAATGAAGATGTTGAATTGAACCCTGCCCGCGGCCATTGAGTCCAGAGCCAAGAATGTGACCTGCGGAAACTCTTCCGCCAACTTCACAAGCCTCCAGATAGCCTCCATGTCGGAGCCACCATAGCAGTGGATGAAGGGAAGCAGCTTTAGCTCCACCATGCGTTTGAGATAGGTACTCATGATATTGTGGTCTATAGGCGCTCCCTGGAAACGGTGGTGCCACATAATGCCAGCGAGATGGAGTTGGTCCTTGATTCGGTCAATCTCCTCTAAGCTTCGGACGCCGTGTAGCGGCTCTACAATTCCCAGTGCTACTGGAAGGTGAGCCGGATCCATCTTCTGGTACGCAGCAATGCGGTCATTAATCCTTCTTGTGTCCCGTATGCCAGATGCCTGGGGATACCCCGTGCCCGGGAAGAGCACAGCGCGATTTAAGCCGATTCGTGCTCACAAGCTCACTTTGCTTCTAGAGTAGGACATGCACTGCCGCCTTGTCAGGCCCGTTCTTGTACCTTAAACTCTGACTGTGAGTTGTGGACGCCGCTTACCTTCGCTTTCCGATTGAACAACTACCGGCCGAGACACGAGGAGAGTTCAAAGTTTCTGCGTATTGAACATCACCGCCCACCGACTCCTGTAGATTCGGGCGTTTCCGCCGGACTCACGAGACATCCTCCGATTATTCTGCACCCTGTCGGGTGAAAATCGTTGGAAAGTGTGAACAGCTACCTTGCGAAAGTTGTTAACACCGATGGGGCGTTGTTATAATGCCGTCCAACCAGTGTTAGGGAGATACCAATGACCCTCAACGATTTCAGTTTGCAGGGGAAAGTCGCGCTCGTCACCGGCGCTGGCCGTGGCATAGGCAAGGCCATCGCCTTGACATTAGCAGAAGCTGGCGCTGATGTGGTTGCCGTCTCTCGCACATATACTGAAATAGAGCAAACCTCCAGGGAGGTGCGTGATCTCGGAAGAAGGTCCGTCGCTATCCCCGCTGACGTGACCAAGTCCGTTGACGTTGGTCACATGGCAGAGCAAGCTTTGAAGGCCCTCGACAGGGTCGATATCCTTGTGAATTGTGCGGGCAACCTTCTGTTTAAGCCTGTGGTGCCATTGCCGGGTTATAACCCGCCCGGGCTTGATCAGTTACCCGGGTTCAGCACGCCAACTACCGACACTGAATGGTTTGAATCGCTCAACACCCACCTTACAGGAGCCTTTTTCGTCGTACGGGCACTGGCGCCCCAGATGCTCGATCGAAAGTACGGACGTGTCATCAACATCACTTCCGTCTCACCTATGCGCGTTACAAGGTTCAACAGTGCCTACGACACAGCCAAGGGCGGCCTTATCACTCTGACTCGAACTCTGGCCAATGAGTGGGCCCGTTACAACGTCACCGTCAACTCTATTGCCCCCGGGCAGTTCTACACGGCGATGTCTGCTGCAATGCACGACAACTTAAAGGGACGCGAGTGGATGCTGAACCGGATACCTATGCGGCGAGTTGGAAACCTAGTGAGCTTGGAGTCCTAGCTGTATATCTGGCATGCGAATCTTCAAGCTTCGTTACTGGCCAGGTCATCTGCGTCGATGGCGGCGAGACACTGTGAGGCCGAGGTGACAACGAAGATGAGACATGATAGCGCGTCCTTGGCGTCCCAATTGGCGCCTTCGCCAGCTAGTTAAGGACCTTGGTTGCTTCTAGGTCTTTGAGTTCGCCCTTGGGAATTCCCAAGACTTCGGCGTAGATGTAGGAGTTGTCCTGACCAAGAATCGGGCAGGGCCTCCTAACGCCCCCTGGCGTCCGGCTAAGCTTCCACGGCATCCCGTAAATGATTTCCTTACCATATGGGTGGTTTACCTCGACCCAGTCACCGCGCTCCCAGAAGTGCGGGTCGGTGAACAGTTGCTTTGAACTCATTGCAGGGAAAGCCGCGATCCCCTGTTTCTGTAAAAGCGCGGTGATCTCGTAGTTGTCGCGCTGGGCTGCCCAATTGGCGAGGACAGCGTCTATTTCGTCATGGTGCAGGAGGCGACCATAGAGGTCACCGTATTTTTCACTGGTGGCGAGGTCATGCCGGCCTATGGCCTCGCAGAGACGTCGCCATTCCTCGTCGGTCTTGACCGCGATGGTCACCCACAGGTCTTCGCCCTTGCACCGGTACACTCCATGAGGGGCCATGGACTCGTCGTAGTTGCCGATGGGGGCTTGTAACCTCCCATTCAGGAGGTAGTCCATGAACGGCCCCCCGGTGGTGGTCGCGGTGGCTTCCCACTGAGAGAGGTCGATGTGCTGGCCTTTGCCTGTCCTGCTTCGATGCCGGAGGCATGCCATCACTGCAAAAGCCCCGAGCATGCCGTTTATGGGGTCGGCGATGGACGTTCCAAACGGCAAGGCGCGTTCGTCCTGATGCCCCTGGAGCCCGTCTAACCCCGCGAGGCAGCTAATAACGCTCCCATACGTGGTCATTTGGGCCATTGGGCCTACCTGTCCCGCGGCAGACATCGAGACCATGATCACGTCCGGCCTGACCTTCCTGAGCGACCGGTAGTCCAGCCCGAACTTCTGCATCACCCTAGGTGAGAAGTTCTCGACTACCACATCGGCGGTCCGAACAAGGTCCACGGCAATCTGCCTACCTTCGGGGAACGCCATATCGAGGGAGATGCTCAGGTGGTTCCTTATGGTGTTGTGCCCGTACATGCTTTCGTTGAGCTTGTCAGCGACGTAGGGAGGGATGCACCTGACAAGGTCCGGTCGTTTATTGGACTCGACCTTTATCACTTCGGCGCCGAGGTCTGCAAGGGTATGCCCAAGTATAGGCGCTGCCCACACCCACCCGAAGTTGATTACCCGTAGCCCGCTTAGCGGAAAGTTGGTCATTTTGATCTCTCCTGATTGGCGCGCATCCTGGACACGGAACACAGTCAGATGACCCCGGTCCGTCTCAAGTCGACAAGGTCCACCTTGCTGAAGCCGAGCGTCCCGCAGTAGACCTCTTCGTTGTGCTGGCCGAGCAGGGGCGCGGGCGTTCGCAAGCTCCAGGGCGTCTCGCTAAGCTTGTACGGCGCCCCGAGCATTTTCAGGTGGCCCAGCATAGGATGGTCTGTCTCCGCGAAGAAGCCTCGCTCGTTCAGGTGTTGGTTTTCCAACAGGTCTTTCGGGTTGTACAC
>ORJL011359622.1_pt1 | contig 13218 bp, 11 predicted proteins | sample 1779941 | NCBI WGS metagenome assembly ORJL01 (sample SAMEA104232317, study PRJEB22302) | groundwater metagenome | biome: forest; feature: aquifer; material: groundwater | place: USA | collected 2011-08-07 | depth 5.8 m
CATATCCTCAAGCTCTTGCTGAAGAATTAATTGGAACTGCAAATAATGAATCAACAAGTATTGCTGTTTCAAAAAAGAATGAGTTAGAAAAGCAAGCTGATTCTGCTAGATAATTCTATTTGTAAAATTAAATATAAATATTAATCATAGACATATTATTTAATAATATGGGAAGTGTAAGTAAATATAATTTATCTTCTTAAGTCGTGAGCAAAAGAAAAAACTTCATTACCTTGTTTACTAGGATTTTGTTTAACTAAATGATATATAACAATTTCTCCGGGAGACATATCTACTTTTAGTCTTTTTGATTTTATTTCATGACCTTCAGTTAATTTAGATACTTCTTCATCACTAAGCATATCTTTATTTTCTTTTTGAGCATTTGTAATATCTTGTGCAGTACTCCATAAATCATAACAGTTTGTTGGAACACTTGCATTATATTCTCCTTGGTCAATAAATGCTCTATTTGTAGAAGATTTTTTATCTGTGTGTAATTCAGCAGGTAAACTAACACTAATTTTAGCACCTTTCTGACTTAAAGAAGAATTTGCTTCAAATTTCCCAGTGTCAAATTGAACTTTAAAACCATCTATATCTACTCCACTTTCAATTTCTTCTTCACTCATCATACATCCATCTAATCCGGGAATATTGTTCATTACTTGGTAACTCATAGCAGTGTCTATTGACTTTTCTAAATCTCTAGTGCTAGGAACATGCACTCCTTTGCTATCTAAATAAATTGGGATATATCTTTCATCATTTGGAACATCAGCAAAAAAGTTTTCTTTTGGAGTGTAAAAGAAATTAGGCTGAGGAACAAAATAATAACCTCCACTTAGTTCAATATCTCTAACAGAACCTTCTAAAGATAATTCAAGTGCTTTATTCATATCTCTTTTAAAATTATTACATTGATAAGATGTTTCTGTAGCGCTATCTCTTGCTCTTTGTACTCCAGGCATGTTGTTTATTGCACATTTTTCTAAACAAAATAAAGATGCAATTCCAATAGCTGGTACAGCTAAAGCCATAAGAAATCCCCTTCTGCCTAAACCAATAACCTGAGATTTGTTTACCATTTTATTACTATTAATAAGTTACAACAAGCTTATAAATCTTGCTGTTTGTTATGAAAAGCAAGCTAATTCTGCACGTTAATTTTGTAACTCTTATAAAATAACAACAAATAACAAGATTTATATATATCTTATTCTTTATTAAAATGAATTAAAATGATGTCAAAAATAATGAGAAATTTGGCTATTATTGTATTATCGGGAGCAAGTACTTTAGGTAGCGGATGTGCTACAACTAATACGGATGATATTAAATCTAATGAGATTAATTTGAGAGATTCACAAGTTAATTCTCATCTAAGAGAAGTTGCTTATACTCATGACCCAAAGTATTATGAATACTTTAAATCAAGTTCTGATCCAAAACCAAATGGTATGGATGGTGGAGATAATTGCTTAAAGGAACCAGCTTATGTAAAAACACATTTTTGGACAGTACCATCACCACATAAAGATGAAGAGGGTTTAACTCCTTGGACAGTACACATTGAGCGAGACATTTTTGATAAAAAATATGGTGGAAAAAATAATTCGAATGTTTATGGTATTGAAAATGGAATTGTTAAGAGAAGAGTTGAATTTGATAATCAAAATACTACCTTTGATCCACGTGAATCACAAATAGGGTTAGAAGAATATATTAGAATAGATAATAATCCTGTTAGAATAGATAATGGAAATTCATTAGGAGTTTTAGTTTTAGATGAAAGTGTTTTTTATAGATTTTATGATAAAGAAGGGTTTACTACTTATGAAAAATCAGGACTTGATTCTGATCCAAAAGTTCTTAATGATGAACAAAAAAAGTTGTATGATTTAGTAGTTTTAAATGATAGAGATTTAAATTGGATAGTAAGTTTAAGAAAATCTAAAGGGAAATTAAATAATTAAACAAATCTCCATTTTACTTTACCATTACCAGGTATTCCTAATCTAACTGCAAGATCACGGGTAAGGTCAATTCCTGCTCCGTTACTTTTTGATGTAGCTGGACAAGATGGATTACCAGCAATATTTGAAAGTACCTGTCCTTTGTGAATCTCAGCAAATGGTCTTGAATCTCCATTAACATATACATTGTCCTTTTCGCACCATGGTCCTACATCTCCTACTTTAGTTGTTAAACAATTTGAATTTACACATATTTCTATTCTTTTTCCTAATGAATAGCGAGTTGGTAATGAAGCGCATGAACCACCACCACAATCTCCTGCTGTACCACTGCTCCCATCAAAAATAGTTGCATATATATTTTCATGCCATTTATTTCCTCCTCCACTACCTTTACAATCATTAGGACAATTATTTTGAGTCTCTCCAGAATCACAAACATTATTATTATTACAGCTTGCACCTGATGAAAATGTACAACATTGAATATTTGTTCCTCCAGGACATAATCCAGCTTGTGTTTGTCCACCTAAATTATTACAAGTACTAATATCTATACATTTCCCATTTATATCATCACATGAAGAACTTCCTCCTTGATATTCTCTTTCCCTACAACAAACTTTAGTTCCAGAACATTGATATGATGGTTGAGATGTTTGTCCTTGTTTACAAGATGACTGACAAGAGTAAACAAAATCATCTCCTTGAACAGGACCTTCTGGACATGGTGGTTTTGTACTAGTAGGAGGTTGTGTTGAATTACTTGGAGGATTAGATCCATCTGTGCAAGTTCCACCAACAATGTGGCATGCAAATTCATTTCCGTTGCATTTACCAATTCTACATACACTTTCTCCATTAGAATTTGAACATGATTGTCCGCACTCTCCAGATTTTTCACACTGATCACAAGGTAATTTTTGATCTGTTGGAAGATTATTACATGAAGGACAAGGGCCTCCACAATCTATTCCTGTTTCACCTTGATTTTGGATATTATCTGTACAACTTGGACCAGCATTTCCATATTCACATTGTTTTTTTGAGTTACATGTTCCACCTGATCCGCAATTCTGATCTACAATACATTCAACACATAAATTAAGTGTATCATTTATTTTATAACAATAATCTCTGCTAGGTTCGTAATCAGATCCTGCTCCTATTCTACATTCTCTATTAGAATTAAAGAAAGATCTTTTACACTTAACACTACAAAAACCTTTTGCGCTTATTTCATTACTTATTGCATTATTTGGGTTACAATCCTGACCTGAGACAGCATAACCTGTAATATCTGACTTAAAAAAATAAAAAAATAAAAATGCTAAAACTACAAGTATTATTATTCCTATTGTGATTAATATTTTTTTATTTTTTTCCATTTTATTTCATAATACATTCTCCATATATGCAGGTATATGAAGGGCATGGAGCCCTAACACACTGAATTTGAGGACAAGGTTTAGTCAATGAGCAATATATGCCTGTTTGAGTAGTGTTTGTTGCTGGTTCAACAATTTTGTTAATACATAATCCATTATCACATGTTTTATCTGTACCACAATTTAAGTCAATTGAACAAACATTTTGTGTACATCTTCTTTCATTACAAGAAAATTCAGTTGGGCATTCTGAATTATTAGTACATAATTTAGTCTGACAAATATTATTCAAACAAATTCTTGCAGGACTACCAGGACAGTCTGTATTTGAATTACATAGTTTAACTGTACATTTACCTCCAGAACAGATTTGCCCAGGGCATGAGTTATCATTAAAACATCCTATGTTCTTACATAATCCATTATCACATAACTGACCTTCAGCGCATCCTTCAGTAAAAGGAGGAGTACATTGTCTTGGAACACACAAACTTTGAGAAACATCACAAACTTTTCCTGATGCGCAGTCATCATTCTTAGTACAAATTGTTGGTTCAACATATTGACAAGCCCCATCAATACACTGCCTATTTCCTCCAGGACATTGAGAGTCCTTAGAACATAATTTTACAGTACATTGTCCTTGGTCACATGTCATTCCTCTAGATGAACAATCAGTATCGCTGAAACAATTAATTTTTTCACATATTCCATTTATACAAGTGTTTCCATTACCACAATTTGAAGATGATAAACATTGTTTAACCAAACAAATTCCAGAATAACAAACATTACCTATTCCACATTGTGTATTTGAGCCACACTGTTTTGGAAAGCATAAATTTAATGAACATGTTACCTGGTTAGATAAACCACAAAAGCCATAAATGTTTGAAGCAGATGTTGAAAAATCATTTCCACATTGAGGTTTTATACAAATTCCCTGATTACAAATACTTCCTTTCAAACAATCTATCTCAGAATCACACAATTTAATCCCACATTGATTTGTACTTCTACATAAATCAAAAGGAGAATTATCACAATTATCTAAACAATAAGCTTGAGGTTTTTTATCGACACACTTTCCATTGTCACAAGCATATAAGGATCTTTGTCCACAGTCTGTATCAAATTTGCATGAAGGTGCAACTGTACATACATCTCCAATACAAGTTAAATTATAAGGGCAAGGTTGCAACTCCCCATTAATATAACTGCATTTTTGTGGAGGACTTGATCTACAATAACCATTAATGCACATTTTACCATTTGAACAAGTTCCAGAAGGACAAGTTAATAATGAACTAGTACTGGTGCATTTATCATTTTCACAAATATAGTTAGATGCAAAATGGCTTTTACAGTAATTATCTCCTCCTTGGGAAATAGAACAATCATAATTCTGATTTTGTGGAGGAGGAAAAATTATATTTCTTAAAGAAAATGCGCTAACTAATGATAATAATAGAATAAATAAAATTCCAAAATAAACTAATCTTTTGCTCACCATCTTTTTAGTGTAAATTAATTACAATTAATAAGTACTAAATATGATATATAAATATTGCTGTTATATTCATTAATTTAACTGTTTCATTAAAGCCAAATGATTTAAATCTGCTGCATCTTCTACTATTTTAACAATATGTCTTACAAATCTTTGAGTATCTGGATCTGAAACTTTTATTTTCATTGAATTTTCTCTTACTCTGTCTCTTAAGGTATATAACTCTTCTATTTTTCTGTTGCCAATTGAAAAATACAAATCAAAAGCCATCTCAAGGCCTTCTTTAGACGATAAAGCTAACTTTTTTATTTCAGAATTTTTCTTTACTTTATACTTAATATTATTTCTCCATAATCTTTCTATTTCATCACTTATTTTTTCTAAATTAAAAGAATAAGTAAAAATTGTTCTGCCTAAAACATCATTTTCATAAGAACTTTTGTTAATTGCTCTTTGTAAATACAAACAAAATTTATTCACTTCTCTATCTCTAGATGATAGATTATCAAGGGTTTCTTCTTCATCTCCAAAAATGTCTTTTATAGCAGACTCATAAAAAAGAATTATCATTTGAAAAACACGTTTAAATATTTCATCCAGATCAGAGTAATTACTTGGAGAAATATCTTTTATTATGTATTTATTATCTTTTTGTGAAATTAGGGCATACCCTATAAGAAAATTAAGGGCTTTAGTTAATTGATTTGAAATATCTTCTTTAGAATTTATTTCTATTGTGTCTATTCCTTTTGCATAAATGGCATTAATATGAACATGTATAGATCTTGATGATTTATCACTTAAATCTATTTTTACAGAACCTCCATCTTGAGGATTACCAGAGTTGATGACAAGGCTTTTTGAAGAAACCTCAATATCTACTTCTGAATTTTTATCTATTTTATTTCTTCTAACCCAATCTATAGGAAGAGTAATTGTATATGCCTGTGATGCTTGCTGGATTACTTTACGCTTCATTGCTTAAGACACCAAGGTTTCTTAAAGCATTAACTTCCTTAAGATCCTTAATTTATATTATTTATATAAATGATATAAGAAATATATAAATGTTTCTATAAGCTAATTATATTATGGAAGTAGAAAATAAAGAAGGCAAAAGAAAAGGGCAATATGTAGACTTGCATATGCATACTTTTTATTCAGATGGAACTGATGATCCTACAAGTTTAGTAAGAGCAAGTAAAATGAAAGGGATAGATGTAATGGCAATTACTGATCATGATATTTTGTTGTGCACTGCTTATGATGATGCTAAAAGAGAGGCTGATAAATGGAATATTAAAATAATTCCAGGAGTTGAAGTAAGTACTGAAAGATATCATATATTAGGATTAAATGTAGATCCATTTAAGTTAGAATTTCAAAGATTGTTATGGGACATAAGAACTAATCAGAGAGAACTTTGTCATCAGAGAATTGAAGTTCTAAAAAAACATGGAGTTCCAATTAGCTATGAAAAACTTGAAAGAAATTTTCCTGAATCTAGACTTGGCAAATGGAATATTTTCATGACAATGGTTAGAGATGAAGAGTGTAGTGAATACTTAGCAAGAAATCATAAAAATTTAGATCATGAAACACTATTTAGACACTATATAGTAAATATTGCAAAGAAATTGCCAGGTGTTCCTGAAGTAACTTCAAGAGATGCTATCGAAGCTATCCATAATGCTGGTGGAATTGCTGTAATAGCTCATCCGTTTAAAGAAGTGGAGAATATAGAAGAAGAACTTGGCAAACTAAGGGGAGAAGGAATTGATGGGCTAGAAATTCAGCCAAATTATGGAGATAAAAATATTCCATTTAGAGAGTATGCTGAACAAAATGGAATGATTATGACTTATGGATCTGATTGGCATGGTCCTGCTTTTCCAAGACCTTTACTTGGAAGAGGAGAAAATTATGTTGAAAACCTAGATGAAATCCTGAGAAAACATCAAATAAGAGACATAATGGAGGTTATAAGAGATTGGGGAAAAGTTCCATTAAGTGAAGCTGAAAAATCAATCATGTAAGAATTAAAATGAATGAGGGTATAAAGAAATGAACACATATGTAAGATCTAAAGTTGAAGAAATAGAAAAAGGAAACTTTGTTGTAATGGGATATGATACATTTTCTAATGAATGGTATTATGTCTCATCTCCAAAAACAGGAGAAGAAGCTGACAGAACTGCAGAAAATAAAAGAAAAGAAGCTTTGAAATTAGCAAGTAATTCATCAATAGCTGATAAATATCACATATTTGAAAAAGAAGATTTTTTAAGGAATCATCTTCATCTGCTTGAAGATTAAAATGAATTGCATAGATGTGTACTTAATAAGACATCCTGAGTGTAAAGTTAATCAAACTCCAGGTTTTATAAATGGTAGGTCAAATCATTCTCCTGTTACAGATCTTGGTAAAAAACAGACGCTAGCCTTACTAAATAGACTAAAAAAAGAAGATATTTTCTTTGATGAAATTCATTCATCTCCTGCAGAAAGAACAATGCATATAGCTAAGTTATTTGTTGATAAATTTGAAAATATAATTATTGATGAAAATTTACAAGAGCTTGATCAAGGAGAATGGACTGGTAAAGAAAGAATTAAAATGTATACTCCTGAAATAGTTGAAGATATGAATAAAGATCATTGGAATTTTAAAGCACCTGGAGGAGAATCACAAAATGAAGTTAGTCAGAGAGGAATGAAATGGGCTAAAAAGTATGTTGTTGACAGATTACCCAAATTAGATAAAGATATACGCATCGCTGTTTTTACCCATGGAGTATTCACAAAATGTTTTTTGGCGAATACAATTGGGTTAGACAAACAAATAGCTTGGAAAACTCAAATAGATAATACATCTATAACTCATTTAAAATATGACGGAAGCTGGTCTTTAGTAAAAGTAAATGACTCTTCTCATATTAATGAATTAAAGGTTTGATATTTAAAATTAATGTAGGAAAAACACAACGCAAACTTTAAAAACTATTTTTATCAATCAGATATAATTCTTATGAGTAGTTTTCAAAGGAAGGTTATTAAATAAGATTTTAATGTAAAAAATGGCACAGGAAGAAAAAAGTATACACAAAATTCAAAGGCTTATTGATAATAGAGATAATGTCAGAAACATAGCTACAAGTGCACATATTCACCATGGTAAAACTGCACTTACTGACAATCTTTTAGCTGCTGCAGGAATGATGGCTTCAAAAGCTGCAGGTAATTTAGATGAGGGAATGGCAACATGGCAACATGCTGATGAACAAGAAAGACTAATGACAGTTGATGCAGCTAATGTATCTATGGGCCATAGTTTTCATGGAGAAGAATTTCTTATTAATTTAATTGATACTCCTGGACATGTTGATTTTTCAGGAAATGTAACAAGAGCAATGAGAGCTATTGATGGAACTATTGTATTAGTATGCGCATCAGAGGGAATAATGCCTCAGACAGAAACTGTTTTGAAACAAGCATTAAAAGAAAGGGTAAAACCTGTTTTATTCATAAATAAAGTTGACAGATTAATTAAAGAGTTAAAAATGACTCCTGAACAAATGCAGGAAAGATTTCTTAAAATTTTCAAACATTTCAATGAATTAATTGAAAAAATTGCAGAACCTGAGTATAAACAAAAATGGAAAGTTGATATTAATGATGGAAGTGTTGCATTTGGAAGCGCAAGAGAAAACTGGGCACTTTCATTACCTTTTATGAAAAAGAAGGGAGTTTCATTCAAAGATATTTTTACTCTTTATGAAATGAGTGAAGAAGATAAAAAAGAATGGACATGGAAAAATGCTCCTCTTTATGAAGTCTTACTTGATATGGTAGTAAAACATTTACCTTCACCTATAGAAGCTCAAAAATATAGAATCCCAAAAATATGGAAAGGTGATCCAGAAAGTGAATTTGGTAAAAATCTTGTTAATTGTAATCCTAATGGAGATCCTGCTTTTGTAATTACAAGAATTGTTATAGATCCAAGAAGTGGAAAAGAAATTTCTGCTGGAAGATTATTTTCTGGAAAGTTAGAACCTGGAATGGAAGTCTATTTAAATAATGAGAAGAAAAAGCAGAGAATACAACAGGTTTTAGTTTATAATGGAATAAAACCAGAACAGGTTGAAAGAGTTAGTGCTGGAAATGTTCTAGCTATTGCTGGAATTGTTGCAGATGTTGGAGAAACAATTACACTAAAACCAGAAACTCCATTTGAAGAAATAAAACATATATTTGAACCAGTTATTACAAAAGCAATTGAACCAAAGAGAATGATTGATCTGCCAAAACTTGTAGAAGTTTTAAGAAAAGTAAAAAAAGAAGACCCAAGTTTAAAAATTGAAATTAATGAAGAAACTGGAGAAAATTTAATTTCAGGTATGGGAGAGTTACATTTAGAAATTGTTGAAAATAGAATAGTGACTGAAAAAGGTCTTGAAATTAAAACATCTTCACCAATTGTTGTTTATAGAGAAACAGCTATGAAAGAATCCAAGGCAATGGAAGGACGTTCACCAAATAAACACAATTCATTTTTCATGAGAGTAGAACCATTAGAAGATTCTGTTTATCAGGCATTTCAAAGAGGAGATTTACCAGGAGGAAGAATAAAAAAGAAAAATGAAGAAATAACTAAAGTCCTCCTTGAATGTGGAATTAGTAATGATGAAATAAGAAGTTATAGAGGTATTTACAAAGGTAATGTTATAACTGATGAAACTCGAGGAGAGGTTCATATGATAGAAGTAATTGAATTAATATTAGATGCATTTGAGCAAGTTATGGATGCTGGACCTTTGGCAAGAGAACCTTGTACAAAAATGAAAATATCAATAGCTGATATAAAACTTCATGAAGATGCAATTCATAGAGGACCTGCACAGGTTTATCCTGCTATAAGAGATGCAATAAGCGAGGCAATGAAAAGTGTTGGAATTACTTTACTTGAACCATTACAAACTCATGAAATAGAAGCTCCAAATGATTTTATGGGAGCTGTTACAAAATTAGTTTCTCAGAAAAGAGGGCAATTAATAGATGTTGAACAAGATGAATTTGGAGTTAAAGTAAAGGCAAAAATACCTGTTGCAGAAATGCTTGGATGGTCAAGTGATTTAAGATCAGCAACTGAAGGTAGAGGAATATCGAATTTAATGGACCAATCTTTTGAAGCAATGCCAAGAGAATTGCAAGCAGAAGTTGTTAGAAAAATTAGGACAAGAAAAGGATTAGCTGAGAACCAGTAAAAATAGAAAGTTTTATAAACCAAGAAAAATATTCAAAACTACTCAAAAAAAAATTTAAGATGGCGAGAGAAAAATCAAACTTTAATGTTGTCTTCGTAGGACATGTTGACGCTGGAAAGTCAACTACAGTTGGAAGACTAATGTATGATACTGGTAAAATTCCTGAACAGGAATTAACTAAACTAAAAGCGGAAGCTCAAAAACACGGAAAAGCTGGTTTTGAATTTGCTTATGTAATGGACAGGATTAAAGAAGAAAGAGAAAGAGGAGTTACAATTGATCTTGCTTATCAAAAAATAATTACTCAAAAATATGAAGTTACAATAATTGATGCACCTGGACACAAAGACTTTGTAAAAAACATGATTACTGGTGCTTCACAAGCAGACGCTGGATTCTTAGTAGTTGCTGCAAAATCTGGAATTCAACCACAAACTAAGGAACACTTATGGTTAATGAAAACTATGGGAGTTTCACAATTAGCTGTTATAATTAATAAAATGGATGAAGTTGAATATAAAGAAGACAGATTTAATAAAGTTAAAGAAGATGTTGCTAATGAATTGAAAATGGTTGGTTATGGTACTAATATTACTTTCTTAGCTGTTGCAGGATTAAAAGGAGATAATGTTGCTAAGAAATCACCAAATATGCCATGGTATAAAGGCCCAACTGTTTTAGAACAATTTGATTTATTCAGTCCACCAGAACAACCTACAAACCTTCCATTAAGAATGGCTATACAAGATGTTTATGAAATTACTGGTATTGGCACGGTGCCTGTTGGAAAAATAGAAACTGGAGTTATGAAAATTGGTCAGAAAGTTATTATTTTGCCTGGAAGATCAGGCAAGGGAATTAATGGAGAAGTGAGAAGTATTGAGATGCATCATGAACAATTGCAGCAAGCTGAAGCTGGAGATAATGTTGGAATAAATATTAGAGGTGTTGGAAAGAAAGACATTGCAAGAGGAGATGTTGTATGCGATGCTGCAAAACCAGCAACTATTGCTGAGGAATTTGTTGCTCAAGTGGCAGTTATTTCTCATCCTACAGTTATTGCTAATGGCTATACTCCTGTATTTCATGTTCATACTGCGCAAGTTCCATGCCAGTTTATAGAATTAATTGAGAAGACAAGTCCTGATGGAGTGACTGCAAAGAATCCTGATTTTCTAAAGAATGGTGATGTAGCTAAAGTAAGAATTAAGCCGATTGGAAATCTTATATTAGAAACACAAGCATCGAATCCTCATATGGCTCGTTTCGCTATTAGAGATGCTGGAGCAACAGTTGCTGCAGGTGTCTGCATAGAAGTTAAAGCGAAGAAGATTTAATTATTTTAGGTTTGATTCCTTTTGACTTAGATTATTAATAATTTTTTATTTTTGTTATCTTGAATTTTTATTAGACGATATGGAGATATTAATTATTTCTTTAGAAATAAATTCTTTAAATTTACTAAAAAAAAGTAGTAAGATGGGTTTAAATAAATATATTTCTCAAAGAGTAAATGGGAAAAGAGAAGGTGTTTTTAAAAAGTGTGAGATTTAATTTGGTTGTTTTATTCTTTCTAGTAATGTTGATTACTCCTGTTTTTGCTGCAGATGTTGCATATATTTATAGAAAATCATTTCGCATAGACAATAATATTATAGAAGTCTTTGAAAATCTTGGATTGAGTGTTGAAAAAATTCAAGAAGAACATTTGCTATCGGATTTCTCTAAAAATAAATTAATTTTTTTAGGCGATGAAAACTTTAAAAATATAAAAAAAATTAGTGAAATTATATCACAAAATCCATCAGTAATTGTTAATTCATATCATGGAAAAGACCTTGGCCTTACTGATAATGATGGTATAAGCCAACTTGGATCTACAGGTCCTCTTTCTGTTGTAAAAAATGGAAGTTCTGTGCAGGTTTACACTTCTGCCCGCAGTCATAAAGGCACAAGTGTGAATTATTTCTATTTGGATACTCTAAATAAAGCTCACTCTCTGCTGTCAATCGCTTTTACTGAAACAACAAGCTCAGGGTATAAATTTGGCGATGTTATTGCTCATGCTTCAGCAGGTTCTTTGCTGACTAATGGAAAAGCAGCTAAGAAAAATATCTGCTTCTTTGGTATTTCAGAATCAGATTTCTGGACATCTTCTGCCCGCAAGTTATTTGAAGATTGTGTGCGTTTTGCGGCAGTTACGTGTTCTTCAGATTCGCAATGCCCTGCTCAAACAAAGTCCCAGCCTTTTTGCTCTCAAAATACAATATCATTAAATAAGACCTCTTATTTCTGCGAGAATCCAGGGGAAGCAACTTCTAAGTGTACATCGTCTATAGAAAAAATTGCGCAGGAGCAATGTCCATTCGGATGCCTAAACGCTAAATGTCTAAAGGGCAAGCATGATATCTCTCTTATTGACTTTTCTAATTCAGTTGACAAGATAAGAATAGAAAAAACAGATGGAAATTTAGTAATGGATAATAAGTTAAAATGTGATGAAAAGTACAAGATATCTGTTACAGTAAAAAACAAAGGCGACCATTTTGAGAATGTTACTTTTTTAAGCACATTCGATTCATTATCTTTTAATCATCTTCCAATTGAGAATCTGGCTAGAGATGATACAAGCTTAAAAACTAAAACTCTCAATATAACACTAAGCGAGGGATTCTACAATATAACTGTTAAATCTATTATTAATATGGATGAATATCTTAGTGATAATACTGCACAAAGAGAAATATTTGTTTCTTGCCCTGTTCATTTTATTGCATGCTCGTCGAATTCTCAATGCGGAGACAATAATCCTCTAACATTTGATGAATGTATAAATTCTGGCACTGAAGGCAGTCAATGCCGGAATACAATAATTAATTGTGCAAGTGATTCGGATTGCGGTTCAACAGGATTTATTGGCAATGAATATTGCTCTGAAAAGAATGTGGTTAAAAATTATCAGACGTCAAATTGTTTCAACGCAGGAACAAAAGAATCATACTGTTCTAATTCAGTTTCGCCAAAAACTCTTCTTTCTTGTTCTTTAGCATGTTCATCTGGAACGTGTATCTCTTGCA
>ORJL010101544.1_pt1 | contig 13217 bp, 10 predicted proteins | sample 1779941 | NCBI WGS metagenome assembly ORJL01 (sample SAMEA104232317, study PRJEB22302) | groundwater metagenome | biome: forest; feature: aquifer; material: groundwater | place: USA | collected 2011-08-07 | depth 5.8 m
AGACGGGCAAGATCTCCCTGTCGTAGCGCAGACCTCCGAGTCTGCTGTTTCGCAGGTTTCTAAACCTGCCGGGCGTGCGAAAGCTCCGGGGCCCAGGTTCCATTCCAGGCCCTGCCGACTTGGAAGTCCGCGACACAGCAGGCTTGGAAGCCGCAATCCCCGTTCACGGTTTTACGGTACCGAAATACTCATATAAGACGGTGGCAAGTCTTTCACCGTAATTCTCCCAGCGCCGACCCGTGGGGTAATCCTTCAGGCCTGCGATCCAATTGCAGTTGAACTCGTGAACGACGGCGTCGATGCCGTAACGTTCCAGCCAACCTTCCCCGAGCGTGGCGGCGTTGCCAGACGAATCCTTCGTGCTTCCCTCGGTGAACCAGGTGTGTTTGCGGAGGAGTTCCTCGAAAGCTGCCATGCGTTCGAGGTACCGCGCTAATCCAGGAATCGGGGGCCGGCTGATATGTAGGAGACCGCTGCCATCGTTGTGCAATTCCATCGCCAGATGCGGACGCCGGCCTGCTGTGATCATGCTTTCCAGCCACTTTTCGAGCGCGTCGTTTTCGGGCGCAAGCTGAGGATCAGAAGGCCGGTCCCAATCGCGGTTCAGATCCTTGCCGGCAGCATTGAAGCGAGTCAGTCCGCGCGCCACGCCGTCTTTGTTCGCCATCGGCATGACCCAGAGGCAGTAGCAGCCGAGAAATCGTTTCGCGTCGGCATCGTCCTTCAGCAGGCGGTGGATGAGTCCCTGCACGACCCAGTTGCCTCCCGCTTCCCAGGGGTGCGCCCGCGCTCGGATAAAGGCTCGATACGGGGCTTTCGGGTCGCCGATGCGAACGATTTCGAGTTCACGCCCCTCGATGGTCTTGCCCACGGGCGTAATCTCGACCAGCGGGTTCCCCCGAATCGCCGTGAGCAGATGGTCGAGGTCCGACAGGCGATACGGTTCAACGCGCGCCACGAACAATTTGGAGGTTGGCATCGGAACAGTGAGCCGCACTCGGTTCTCTGGCAGGCCTTCCAGCGGCAGGGGCGACCAGTCGCGCCCGTTCTCGGAGACAACCGCCGTCTTGAGTTCGTTCGCGACGGAGGCAAGCCGGCCGTTATAGACGTTGTCCAGATTCTTGAACTCGATGGTGAGCTTGGAGCCGGTCCTGGCTTGAATCTGAAAGTGAAAATGCCCGGCAGCCCGGTTCGGCGAGGTGCGTTCGTGGTCGTAAACGAGATGAACCTGAATCGAGCCGTCGTCGGCGATCTCGTACCAGAGTGGCGAAGCGTTCTCGAAGCTTGTGTCGATGAACTCAAAGCCGGTGTGCTGGTCGCCGGGCTTTGGAGGGGCGGCGGCGGCGTTCTTTGCGGCAGGAACAAGGGGGGAGGTGGATGGCGCGGGCGTGGGGACATCGAGCGCGGCGAGGTCGCTACTGCCTGGGCGGGGGGACAGACGACTCTCCAGTGCGGCAGGGCGCGTCTGTCCCAGCGCGCCGGCTACGCAAACAACGAGCCTGAGAGACCAGGTCGCGAACAGGTTCATGATGGACCACTGTTGGTTGTTGGCATGTTGTTCCGCTGATTGTGAGGCCGGATTGGCCGCGGCGCAAGAGTGACGGTGAACACCGTTTCACCGTTCGCCCTCCGTCAGCGCGGCCCGCCACATTTATGAGACAGGCGGCAGGCCGGACGTGAAGGGTGCCCGGCGGTTCTCTAAGAACACACTTGAGCCTTGCAAACACAGGGATAATCAGGTTCTCTGGGGCGCATGAATCCGTCTCTTCAACGGAGATCGGCACGCGGGCTCGACGGTTGGGTTTGGGGGATGGCGGTTTTCCGGGTCGGAGTCGTTTTTGCCAACTTGGCCTGGGGTTGGAGCGAACTGAGGAAGCGCGCGGAGGAGAAAGTCAAACAACCGCTCGATGAACTCCAGCGCTGGCGCGACGTCACTTTGAACCGGGAAGAGCGCGTTCAAGAACTCAAGCGGGAGGTCAGCCCGTTGTTGAGGCGGCTGGGTGAGCCGCCCCAATATCCGAGTCAAGCCAGATGAACCTGCAGCAACTTGTCACCCAGTACAACGAGGCGATTTTCGACACGGACTGCAAACAGGCCCTCAAGATCGTTCGCGACGCCGAGCGGAGTGGCGTCAGCCCCGAAGACATCGTTTTGAGGATCGTACTTCCGGCGATGGACTTGATGGTCAAGAGCATCAGCGAGGGAGGCGACGCCAACCTGGCCCAGCACTTCATGACCGCCCAGATTGCTGACACCGTGACCGCCGAAATGATCCCGAAGTTCAAGCGGGCGCCGAAGGTCAAGGGCCGGGTGGTGATCGGCAACGCCGTCGGGGATCTCCACGCGCTGGGGAAACGGATCGTCATCGGCTGTCTCAGAGCCCGCATGCTTGAGGTCAAAGATTTGGGGCTCAACGTCAGCCCCGAGGTGTTTGTGGACGAAGCGGTGGCCTGCGGCGCGCAAGTCATCGGCATCTCCGCCATGATGGTGCATACGGCTCGGGGCGAAAACGGATGCCTTCGCGTGCGCGAGATTCTTCATGAACGCGGGCTCGAAGGCAAAATCAGGATCATCGTCGGCGGCGCCGCGTTCCGGTTCAACCACGATTTGTTCAAGACGGTTCACGCCGACACCTGGGCGGCGGACGCCATCACTGCCGGCAAGGTCATTGAAGATTTGATACAGGAGGTACAATCATGATCACAGGAATGGACAGGCTGGTCGCGGCGATCAAAGGCGAGGTTTCCGACCGAATTCCAGTTTTCTGCAACTTGCTCGACCAGGGCGCGTCGGAACTGGGCCTTTCTCTTGAGGAATACTATTCCAAGGGCGAATACGTGGCTGAGGCGCAGCTCCGAATGCGTGAGAAATACGGTCACGACAACGTCTGGAGCCTCTTCTACGTGGGCAAGGAGGCGGAGTTGCTGGGTTGTCGGCGGATTCTCTTTGCCAACGACGGCCCGCCCAACGTGGAGGATTTTGTCATCAAAACACTGGACGACGTCGGCAGGCTTGAAGTCCCGGCGGACGTGTCGGCGCATCCGGCCTTTGCGGAGGCGGACAAATGTCTGAGGATTCTGAAACGAGAAGTCGGGGGGAAGACTCCTATATGCGCCTACATCACGGCGACGATGACACTCCCGGCCATCCTGATGGGAATGGACAAGTGGCTCGAGTTGCTGCTCATGGGGCCGGCTGATGTCCGCGACGAGTTGCTGGCCAGGTGCCACGACTTCTTTGTGAAGGAGGTGGCCGCCTACCGGAGGGCGGGGGCCGACGTCATTATTTATTCCAACCCGTTCGGATCGCCTGACATCGTTCCCATGAAGTACTTCATGGAGCATTCCTTTCCGTGGATCGAAAAGGACGTCAAGGCCGTCGGGATCGAGGGGATGGTCTATTACTGTGGCATGGCGCGCTTCAACCGGGTGATCGAAACGGTGCTCGAGCGGACAAAACTGGGAGTCTATTACATCAGTCCGCTGGACGATGTCGCCGAAGGCAAACGGCTCATTGCAGGCCGGGGGCTGACCTGCGGAGTTATCAACGATATCAAGCTGATTGACTGGTCGGCCGAGGAAATTCGACATGAGGTGAAACGGATCATCGACGCGGGCATGCCGGGCGGGAGGTTTCTCTTTGGCACCGGTGTCATGCCCTACAGAATTCCGGAGGCGAACATTCGGACGATGCTCGAGGCCGCGTACGCATTCGGCCGTTGCGAGGAGGAGAGGATCCGATGAACGACCTGACGACCATCTCCAAGGCCAAGCTTGCGAACTTGGAGGAGCGCCTCAAAAAGCTCGCCGCCGACAAGTCCTACTTTCAGTTGATCATCCAACTGATGAACCGGATGAGCGCCGTCCCGGGTCTCGAGAACACCATCGAGAACCTGTTGCGGGCGGTGGGCGACGTCATCGGCGGCGTCAATCTCATCCTCTACTACCGCGTTGACGAGGACCTCCACTACGCGGATGTCTGCGGCATCCAGAAGCGACTCGATTCCCTCGATGACACTCTCGTCGAGCGGGCGTTTGCCACTCGTGAGCCGGTCGAGCACGAGCACCCCTTCAGCGACACGCGGATGCTGACGCCGGAGTTCTCGAAGGCCTACACCTGGGCGGTTCCGCTCCTGGTTGGCCCCGAGGTCATCGGCGTGCTCAAGATGGAAAGCCTGCACCTCGCCATGCGCGAGTTGTCCCAGCAACTACCCACCTTCTTCAACTACGCCGCCCTGGTGCTGAAGAACGAGATCGAAAGCTACGTGAAACAGAGAGAGGCCGCCAAGTTCGTTGCCATCGTCCAGTCCTCGGATGACGCCATCATCGGCAAGACCCTCGAGGGCGTCATCACGAGCTGGAACAAAGGCGCCGAGAGGATTTACGGCTACCCGGAGTCGGAGGGCATAGGCCGGTCCATCGCGCTCTTGGCGCCGCCGGGACACGAGGACGAGGCCCCCCGGATTCTGGCGCGGCTCAAGGAGGGACAACACGTCGAGCATTACGAGACGGTGCGACGGCGAAAGGACGGACAGGATATCCACGTCTCCCTCACCATTTCGCCGATCACAAGCGCCAACGGAAGCATCGTGGGCGCTTCGACCATCGCACGCGACATCACCGAGCGCATAAGGACGGAGGACGAACTGCGCCGGGTGAACCGCGCGCTGCGCATGCTCAGCGCCTCCAACCAGACATTGATCCGCGCGACTGAGGAAGGCGGCTTGTTGAACGAGATCTGCCGAATGGTCGTCGATGTGGGAGGGTATCGCATGGCTTGGGTCGGGCTCGCGGAACACGACGTGGCAAAGACCCTTCGCCCGGTGGCTCACGCGGGTTTCGAGTCAGGATACCTCGAATCGGTCAACCTGGCTTGGGCGGATGTCGAACGTGATCGCGGGCCGGACGGCATCGCGATCCGGACAGGTCAGCCGTGCGTGGCGCGCGACATTTCCAGTGATCCGGCCTTCGCTCCCTGGCGGGAGGACGCCCTTCAGCGCGGCTGTCATTCTATCATCGCCCTGCCGCTCACCAACGAAGGCCAAACGTTCGGAGCACTCAGCATCTATGCCGCCCAGGTGGATGCGTTCGATGCCAAGGAGGTGGACATTCTCGAAGAACTGGCCGGTGATCTGGCGTATGGCATCGTTGCGTTGCGCACGCGAAGCGCGCGCGCCCGGGCCGAGGACGATATTCAAAGACTCAACCACGAACTCGATCAGCGAGTCAGAGAGCGCACGGCGCAACTCGAGGTGGCCAACAAGGAACTCGAGTCCTTCAGCTATTCTGTCTCCCACGATCTTCGAGCGCCCTTGCGCGCCATTGCCGGCTTCAGCCAGGCGCTGCTGGACGACTACTCCGCCAACTTGGACGAGGAGGGAAAGCGCTGTCTCCATCGGGTCCGGGCGGCCGCCCATCGTATGGGGCAGTTGATTGACGATATGTTGAGCCTTTCCCATGTCACGCGAGGCGAGATGCGGATGGAGACGGTCGATCTCTCCAGCCTCGCTCAGGAGATCGCGGGCGAACTTGCCCGGCGCGAACCCGAACGCAAGGTCGTCTTTAGTATCGCTCCGGAGGTGATCGTTACCGGCGATGCCCGTTTTCTTCGGGTCGCGCTGGAGAATCTGCTCGGCAACGCCTGGAAGTTCACGTCCAAGCGCCAGGAGGCAACGATCGAGTTTGGTGTGACCGAACAGGAGGGCCAGCCTGTGTATTTCGTGCGCGACAACGGCGCCGGGTTCGACATGGAATATGCCGACCGGCTGTTTGGAGCGTTCCAGCGCCTCCACACGCCGGATGAGTTTCCCGGAACCGGCATCGGCCTGGCGACCGTGCAGCGCATCATCCATCGTCACGGGGGGCGTGTGTGGGCGGAGGGGCGAGTGGACCAGGGGGCGACGGTCTATTTTACCCTTCCGAAAGCGGCGCCTGGATAAGAGATCAATGAGATGACAACTACAGGAAACTCCCTATGAACGATTCCTTTCGTGATTCCAGCGGGCGCGCGGCTGTCATGATCGCTTTGGCGCTCAGTATGTTGCCCGTGCGCCTCCTCGTTGCACTGGCGGATCACCCCGCCGACCGCCACCCAGCTCAGCACACGCTCAGCGAGCCGGAGGAATTTGGCGGTTTGGACATTGACAAATTGAACCGCGTGCGGATTGTTTCCGCCACCCTGACCCTCACGCAGGTTCAGTGGCATCCAAGCATAATCCCATGAACCGGTCCAAGCTCGGAAACGAAACACCGGGGTTCCAAGAGGCGGGGCAACTGCGGTGGAACCGGATCGGACGTGGCACGATGTCAACCTTCAAGGATCTCAAAACCGGAACGAAACTGACCGGAGCCTTTCTGGCGGTTGCGCTCCTCATTGTCGCCATGGCCGGCGTGGGTTACGTGAGCGTCAAGTCAGTTAACGCCGGCATGACGACGCTGTACGAGGATCGGTTGCTGCCCGCCCAGCAGTTGGGAAACGTCAATGAGGCGCAGTTGGAGATGCAGAGAGATCTCTACCGGTACATCCTCGTGCCTGAAGACCGGGCCAAGCTGGGGCAAGACATCGTCGCGCACATAAAGGTCGCCGACGAAAACATCCTCCAGTATGAAAGAACCTACCTGGTTCCCGATGAAGAGCGTGGACTCGCTGAATTCCGTCCGGCTTGGGCTGGCTACCTCCTGGTGGTTGCGGAGAGCATGCGGCAGGTCAAGACCGGCAACACGGCGGCGGCGCTGCAAAGCGTGGGCGAAGGAGGGGCTGTGTTCGCCGCGCAGCAAACCGTGAATCAGATACTCGGCCGCCTCATCAAGGTGCAGGTGCAGGTAGGCATTGCCGTGAAGCAGAACGGCGATAGGACGTTCGAACGGGCCACCACGCTGATGGCCGCTGCGGGCGTCATCGGAGTGCTGCTTGCCATCGCGCTGGGGATGTTCCTGAGCCGCAGCATCACCGTTCCATTGGCCACGATCACCGGCGTCGCGACCGAGATGGCCGAGGGCAGGCTGGAGACGTCGTTGCTGGATGGAATCGAGTCGCGGGATGAAATCGGCGTCTTGGCTCGGACCTTTGCCCAGATGGCCGGCCAGCTCAAGCTGACTTTGGAAGGATTGCGCAAATCGCATGACGAACTGGAAATGCGCGTGCAGGAACGCACCGGCGAATTGAAACAGAGCAACGAGCAACTCGAATTGGAAGTCGCCGAGCGCAAGCGCGCCGAGATCGAGCTGAATCTCCGATCGCAGGAGTTGGCGCGGTCCAACGCCGAACTGGGGCAGTTTGCCTACGTGGCCTCTCACGATCTCCAGGAGCCCCTGCGGATGGTCGTTAGTTACCTGCAGCTTGTGGACACGCGATACAGGGAGAGGCTCGCTGCCGACGCCCGCGAGTTCATTGCATTTGCCGTGGACGGGGCCAAGCGGATGCAGGTATTGATCAACGATCTGCTGGCCTACTCGCGCATCGGCACCCAGGGACAGCCGTTCCAGCCGACTGATTGCGAGGCGGTGCTTCAAGCGGCGCTGCGCAACCTCCAGATCGCCATTCGGGAATCCGGCGCTCAAATCACGCACGATCCACTGCCGACCGTAAGGGGGGATGCCACGCAACTGGTGCAACTGTTCCAGAACCTTGTCGGGAATGCCCTCAAATTCCGGCGCGATGGACCACCCCGAATCCACATCCGCGCGGAGCCAGGAGACGGCCTCTGGTGTCTGTCCGTTCAGGACAACGGGATTGGGATCGAATCGCAGTACTTCGATCGAATCTTTGTGCTCTTTCAACGGCTGCATGGCCGGAGCACCTACTCCGGCACCGGCATCGGTCTGGCAATCTGCAAAAAAATCGCGGAGCGCCACGGCGGCACTATTTGGGTGGAATCGGAATTGGGAAAGGGATCCACCTTCCGGTTCACGATCCCTGAAAACGCAGAGATAACGCCATGAATACCGGGGTTCTTTCGATCCCATGCGGCCCGGGCAAAGAAGATCGGCTTGTGAAACCTGAAATCAGCTTTGACATAAAGATGAGATCCCAAAGGAAACTCTATGAATGCAAATACTGAAATGAATGCAAAGCCCATCGACGTGTTGCTGGTGGAAGACAATCCCGGCGACGTGCGGCTGACGCGCGAGGCGCTCAAGGAGGGCAAGGTGTGGAGCACCCTGCATGTTGTGGAAGACGGGGAGGCGGCCCTGGCTTTCGTGCGACAACAGGGCTCCTACACCAACGCGCCCCGTCCGGACCTGATCCTCCTGGATCTGAACCTGCCTAGGAAGGACGGGCGCGAAGTGCTGGCCCTCCTCAAGGCGGACGAGAATCTGAAACGAATCCCCGTCGTGATCCTCACCACCTCACAGGCCGAGGAAGACATCGTGCGAGCCTACAATCTGAACGCGAACTGCTACATCACCAAGCCCGTGGATTTCGATCAGTTCATCAAGGTGGTGAGGGCGGTCGAGGAATTCTGGCTGACCATTGTCAAACTGCCCGTCAGATGACACCATGAACCGAGAACACGCATCCATTCTGCTGATCGAGGACAACCCGGGTGACGCGCGGTTGATTCGGGAGCTGCTTCCCGAAGGCAAGGGTGTGGTCCGCTCTCTGGAGTGGGTGGAGAGCCTGCAAGCGGGTCTGCGGCGGATCGCCCAGGGAGGCATAGACATGGTGCTGCTGGACTTGGGGCTTCCGGAGAGCACGGGGTTGGAAACCTTGCGGCGCCTGCGCGCCAACGCCGGCCACTTGCCGGTCGTGGTCATGAGCGGCCTTGGGGATGAGGAAATCGCGGTGCAGGCTGTGCAGGAGGGGGCGCAGGACTACCTGGTCAAGGGCCAGGTGGATGCCGGCTTGTTGAGCCGTTCGATAAGGTATGCCCTCGATCGGAACGCCGCGGCGATCGCGTTGCGGCGGGCGCATGACGAACTGGAGAACAAGGTTGTGGAGCGCACAGCCACCCTGGCCAGGACGATCGAATCTCTGCAAAGGGGGATCGACGAACGCAAGCGGGCAGAAGAGAAACTGACAGCGAGCGAAGAACGATTCCGGGCCACTTTTGAACAGGCGGCAGTAGGCATCGCGCTTGTTGCCCCGAACGGCCGATGGTTGCGGGTAAATCAGAGGCTGTGCGAGATTGTCGGGTATTTCAGAGAGGAACTGCTCCAAAAGACCTTCCAGGACGTCACTCATTCGGAAAACCCGGATGCCGGCATCGAATACTCGCGCCAATTGATGGCTGGAGAAATTCAAACATACAGCGTCGAGAAGAGATTAATCCGCCGAGATGGCTCACTGGCCTGGATTAACCTGACCGTATCAATTGTCCGAAACTCCTCCGACGATCGCGCGTATTTCATCTTTGTCATCGAAGACATTGTCGGGCGCAAACGGGCGGAGGAAGAAATCCGCAAGCTCAATCAGGAACTCGAACAACGTGTCAGAGAGCGCACGGCGCAGCTTGAAGCCGCAAACAAGGAGTTGGAGGCGTTCGCCTACTCCGTCTCGCACGATCTGCGCGCGCCGTTGCGCGCCATTGACGGCTTTAGCCAGGCGCTGCTGGACGACTATGCTCCGAAATTGGACGCGGAGGGAACGCGCTGTCTCCATCGTGTCCGGGCGGCGTCCCAGCGGATGGGGCAGTTGATTGACGATATGTTGAACCTTTCCCGCGTCACACGGGGCGAGATGCGGATGGAAAAGGTCAATCTCTCCAACCTCGCTCGGGAGATCGCCGCTGAACTTGTGCGGTGCGAGCCCGAGCGCAAGGTCAGCTTGACCATCGCCCCGGACGCGGTGGTCATTGGCGACCCCCGCTTTCTGCGGGTCGCGCTGGAGAATCTGCTCGGCAACGCCTGGAAGTTCACGTCCAAGCGCCCGGAGGCGAGGATTGAATTCGGTGTGACGGAACAGGAGGGCCGGCCTGTGTATTTCGTGCGCGACAACGGCGCCGGATTTAACATGGACTATGCCGGACGGCTGTTTGGAGCGTTCCAGCGCCTCCACACCCCGGATGAGTTCCCCGGAACCGGCGTGGGTCTGGCGACCGTGCAACGCATCCTCCATCGGCATGGCGGGCGCGTGTGGGCAGAGGGTCGGGTGGATCAAGGGGCGACGTTTTATTTTGCACTCTAGTGATCGCGATCGGAGATTTGCGATGGCATGTGCCACAAACATGAGACAGTTCTGAAAGGCAACCGATATGACAGAGAGAATGATCGAGGAAGTCCCCAAAGGACTCACCTGGCGCGCAACGGCCAATGGAGCTTGTTTGAACGTCATCCGCTTGATTGTCGTCATCTGCGGCTTTTGTGTCGCGAACTTTGTTGGTGCGCAGATTCTCCCCCTGAAGGAATCGTCCTCCATCTCGAAGGGGGCTGCGGTCGTCGAGGCGGCAACGACCAACCAGCCTGAAAGCATCAGCGTGTGGACGCACTCACCCGAGCACACCGACGAGTTTAACGCGCTCAAGGCGGCTGCGGCGGCATTCAACCGAAAGCAGCGCGCGTATAGGGTCGAGATCTTTCCTTCCATTTACAGATCCTACGAGGATCGGGTGCAAAACGCGGCGGCCAGCGGCACTCTGCCGTGGCTCGTGGAGTTGGATGGTCCTTTCCTATACCCCTTTGCATGGGCCGGATATCTGCAACCGATCGACAAGCTTGTTCCCGAAGAACTCCTGACCGACTTGTTGCCGTCGGTGAAACTCCAAGGAACCTACAATGGACGTCTATACAGCCTCGGTCAGTTTGAATCTGGTTTAGGGCTTTGGGGCAATCGTCGCTATCTGCGGGAGGCCGGGGTGCGCGTTCCGAGCGTCGAGTCCCCTTGGGGCCTGGCGGAATTTGAGGAGGCTCTGGCCAGATTGAGCAGGCTTGACGGAGTGGAGTATGCTTTGAATCTCGGCGTCTATGATGCACGAGGCGAATTCTATTCCTATGCCTACGCTCCAATCCTACAGGGATTCGGCGGGGATCTGATCGACCGCGGGACTTACCGCTCCGCCAAAGGGGTGCTTGATGGGCCGCGGTCGGTCGCCGCAATGACTCGTTTCCAGCAGTGGTTTCGTCAAGGCTGGACCCGGGCGGTATTCGATCGGACCGACGACTTCGAAGAAGGGAAGGCAGCCCTTTCCTGGATGGGACACTGGAAGTACCCACGCTATCTCAAGGCTTTGGGTGATAATCTGGTGTTGATGCCTTTACCGGACTTTGGCCGGGGTATCAAGACGGGCACGGGGTCATGGAACTGGGGCATCTCAAGTGCCTGTCCCAATCCTGCGGGCGCATGGGAATTTCTTGCCCATTTGATGTCTCGCGAGGAGATCTTGCGCATGACCAGCGCCAACGGCGCCGTACCCGCCCGTTATTCGGCCTTGGCGCAATCTCCGCTGTATGGCGCGGGCGGTCCACTCAGGCTTTTCGCGCAGCAGCTCGGAGCCGGTCTGGGGGTGCCGCGGCCTGCCACTCCGGGCTACGGCACAATCCGAAAGGCGTTTTCCGACGCGGTCACATCCATCATCGCGGGCGGCGAGGTGCAACACGAACTCAGTCGCGCGGCGGACACCATCGATGAGGACATTGCGAAAAACGGCGGCTACTCGCTTCGGTGAAGCTGGAGGACTGTCTCGGAGGGGTGCACACATCGTGGCACACACCTATGAAATGTAAGTTCGGTATCAAGGGAAAAATCCTGTTCGTCCTGGTCGCGGTTCTAGCGCTCACCAGCGCGCTGCACGCACTGCTCGTCTCCTATTTCACCAATCGCCAAAATCAAGAGTCCGCCTTCGCGATGCTCAACCGCGATCTCACGGCTTGGCAGACTGACTTGCAGGACCTCACCCTGCAACTTAGGCAGGCCGCCACGGCCACCGTGAGCGACCGGGTCCTGTTAAACCAGATGGCCGAACTCGTGGCCCTCGAATTCGATCTCGACGACCCCGCCAGTGTGAAGGAGTTCACGGAGTCGGCAAGAACCTTGGCGTATCTTAAATCCGTTTCCATTAGTCGCCTCGAACTTCCCGTGCGTACGAGTGGCTTTTCGAGCATCGCCGTCTATACCAGCGGGAAGTTGAGCCATTACCTTTCCGCGTCAGAGGCGGGAATGACGGTCCGTCGGGGAAAGGCCGATGAAGTGTGGGCCAGCGCATCGGCGGATGCCAATGGCAATCTGCCCCTTCAACGTTGGCCGGCGTGGCCGGCGGGCAAGCCAGATCCAGACATCCCTCTCTCGATCTCCGAGCCGAAAGAGACGACGGTTTCCTTCGACTTCCCAGCGCCGGATAGCACGATTCTGCGGATTGCCGTTCCCGTCCAGGGCGTGTTCGAGGCCGTTGTGACCGACTCAGAAGCGCTACCGAAGGGGCGACTGGTCTCCGAAGTGTCAATTGCCGCCCCAACAGTGCCTCGTTGGGACAATCCCTCGAGTCGTCAGCCAGCCGTCTTTGCCGTCGTGGTTTTTAGCAGGGTGATGGATCACGCTGTCCTGGAACAGGTTGCGAGCAAGACCGGTAAGTGGCCAGCCTTGTTCTCGCCGGATGGCCGCCATCAGCAGCAACTCACGAATGTGAACCTAGTCTCCCAAGAGCTGCTGCAGGAGGTAGGTGCCCTCCGAGCCGGAAGGTCGGTGCAAGGCCTGCAGCGCATCGTCACGACCCCACAAGGCTCGTTCTATATGGCATTGAAGGCTCTTCAGTTCGAGAACCAGCCAAGGCTCATCTTGGTCCTGGCGTCGTCCCGGAACAGCACCCTGCAGAACATTCGGCAGACGGTCACAGGCATTCTCAGCATAGCGGCGTTGGTACTCCTGCTTAGTCTCGGGATGGGTGTGTTCCTAGTCAGCCGTCTGATCAACCCCATCCTTGCGCTCACCTCGGCAGTCAAGGACATCTCCCTCAAGAGCCGATTGGGCTCCGAGGCCAGGCCCGCGAGTCAGATGGCCATCCGGGAACTGCGCCCCGTTACCATCAAGGCACCCGACGAAGTGGGGGACCTGGCCCAGGCCTTCAATGAAATGATCGGTGAGCTTCGACGGTCGTTCGGAACCTTGGAGCAACGCGTTCACGAGCGTACAGCGGCGTTGGAGGCCCGCACGACGCAACTCGAGGTGGCCAACAAGGAACTTGAGTCATTCAGCTATTCCGTGTCTCACGACCTGCGCGCGCCACTGCGGAGCATCGACGGCTTCAGTCAGGTCCTTCTGGAAGATTACTCTGAGAAGCTGGACGA
>ORJL011236643.1_pt1 | contig 13216 bp, 9 predicted proteins | sample 1779941 | NCBI WGS metagenome assembly ORJL01 (sample SAMEA104232317, study PRJEB22302) | groundwater metagenome | biome: forest; feature: aquifer; material: groundwater | place: USA | collected 2011-08-07 | depth 5.8 m
GCGGCCGTCCCGAGCGGTCGGCGACGCCGGGCGGGCGGTCGCGGTACTGGTCGAGGTGGAAGAAGATCGTGCGCCAGGACACCTTCTGCACCACGCGCACCTGCTTGCGCACGCGGGCGAGGTCCGGCGTCGGGACCTGCTCGATCATGTCGAGGTCGCCGGCGAGCAGCGCGGCGAGCCGCGCCGGGTCGGTGGGAATGATGCGGAACGTGACCTTGTCCCAGCGCGGGTTCCCGCCCCAGTAGTGTGCGTTGCCCGCCAGCTCGACGCGGTCGCTGCGCGCGAAGCGCACGAAGCGGAACGGCCCGGTGCCGATCATCGCGCGGCCGCTGTTGAAGTCCTCGGTGCCCGCGCCCTTGGCCGCCTTGTGCGAGACGATGAAGATCGAGTCGAGGTCCTGGGGGACCATCGCATAGGGGGCCGCGGTCTTGAAGCGCACCGTGTGGGGATCGACGATGCGCGTCGCTACGATGCGCGACACGAATCCGCCGAACTGGCCGTTCGGCAGCCTGGCCGCGCGCTCGATCGAGAACACCACGTCCTCGGCGGTGAAGTCGGAGCCGTCGTGGAACTTCACCCCTCGCCTCAGGCGGAATTCCCAGGTCAGCTCGTCGAGCGCGCGCCAGGCGGTCGCCAGCCCCGGCACGAGACGCGCGTCCTCGTCGACGTGCGTGAGGGCATCGAACACGTGCCAGGCGATGGCATTGTTGGGTGCGATGTTGGAGAAGTGCGGATCGAGCGAGGTGACGTCGGCCGCGAGCGCGATGCGCAGGTCCGCGGCTTGGAGGGCCGGCGCGAATGCGAAGAGGAGGGCGCACAGCCAGAATCGCAGACACGGGATCATCCGCGAAGTGTAATTGAAGCACGCAGATCGCTCACTCCCCTCCTGCAAAGGAGGGGTGGCGGCGCAGCCGCCGGGGTGGTTCGGCGTCCGACGTCAAGACTTCGATGGCATAGAAAGGCGCACTTTAGTAATCTCATCACAAGTGCCAGCAAGGGCGGAGAGCAGATCTGCGTACTGATACTGATACACACGCGACGCCGGGTGCCGGTTTGTTCCGCGATCCACCTGGTTGGCTTCTACTCTGTGGCCTAATCTCATTGCATTCGAGGGATAGCATGCATAGCGCTTGGACGCCCGCCTAGCGGCATGATCCAGCGAGGCACCGGACGGCCTTGGCATTTCCAGCAACCGCTTGCCCCGGCGGACGAGTGTCTTGGCTGGCCGCACCGCGAGCCTGAGCGTAGAATTCCACTGGGAGGTACTCATGGCCCGCCAATTCGATCTCGCCGTAGAGCGAGATTCCGAGGGTTATTTCGTCGCTTCGGTCCCGGCGTTTCTTGGCAGTCGCACGCAGGCCAAATTACTGGACGACCTAATGTCTCGTGTCCGAAGAGCGATCGAGCATTGTCACGAGGTTCGAGGGAAACCGGTTGAGAGTCTCGATATCTTTGGGGCCCAGCACGTTACGGCCGAGGCATGACGACGCTGCCCCGCAACCGACTCGGACTCGATGAAGTCCCCGACGTTCTTGTTCTGCGCGCGCACCACGCCGGCGTATCCAGCCCCGACCCCAGCGTCCTTTCTACACGAACCACCGAATGAGCACAGACACGGGAACTCTCAGTCGGCTTGAGTCGCACTTGTGGGAAGCGGCGAACATTCTCCGCGGCCCCGTGGATGCGGCTGACTTCAAGACCTATGTCTTTCCGTTGCTGTTTTTCAAGCGCATTTCCGATGTGCACGATGAGGAGTACCGGGCAGCGCTCGCTGAATCCGGCGGCGACGACGAGTACGCGCTATTCCCGCAGAACTACCGTTTCCAGATTCCGGACGGGTGCCATTGGCACGACGTACGCGCCGTCACCACCAACGTCGGTCAGGCGCTGCAAAAGTCGATGCGCGGCATCGAGAAGGCCAACCCCGAGACACTCTACGGCATCTTCGGGGATGCGCAATGGACTAACAAGGATCGCCTGTCGGATGCGCTGCTCCGCGATCTGATCGAGCACTTCTCGCGTATCGACCTCGGCAATCAGGCGGCGCAGGCCGACATCCTCGGCCAATCGTACGAATACCTGATCAAGAAGTTCGCGGACCTCACGAACAAGAAGGCGGGCGAGTTCTATACGCCGCGCTCGGTCGTGCGGCTGATGGTCAACATCCTCGATCCGCGCGAAGGCGAGTCGATCTACGACCCGGCCTGCGGCACGGGCGGCATGCTGCTCGAATCCATTCACCACGTGAAGGAGAGCCACGGCGACGACCGCACGCTTTGGGGCAAGCTATTCGGCCAGGAGAAGAACCTCACGACCTCCGCCATTGCCCGGATGAACCTCTTCCTGCACGGCGCGGCGGACTTCCAGATCGTGCGCGGCGACACGTTGCGCAACCCGGCTTTCTTCTCCGGCGACAACCTCGCCACCTTCGACTGCGTGATCGCCAATCCGCCGTTCTCCCTGGAGAAGTGGGGCGAGGAGGTGTGGGCCAGCGATCCCTACGGCCGGAACTTTGCCGGCATGCCGCCCGGCAAGAGCGGTGACTACGCCTGGGTGCAGCACATGATTAAGTCGATGGCGCCGAAGACTGGGCGCATGGCAGTGGTGCTGCCGCATGGCGCCTTGTTCCGCATGGGCGCGGAGGGCGCGATCCGGAAGAAGATCCTCGGCATGGATCTGCTTGAAGCCGTGATCGGCCTGGGGCCCAATCTTTTCTACGGCGCCGGACTCGCCGCGTGCATCCTGGTGTTTCGCCAGCGCAAGGCGAAGGACCGCAAGAACAAAGTGCTCATCCTCGACGCCTCGAAAGAGTTCAAGACCGGCCGGGCGCAGAACGAACTGCTGTCAGAGCACGTCGAGCGCATTTACGGATGGGTTCGCGACTTCAAGGATGTGGAAGGCGTGGCCCGCGTGGTGGCGCTCGATGAAATCGCCTCCAACGACCACAACCTCAACATCCCGCGTTACGTCGAGCCCAAGCTCGATCGGGAGGTGTTGACGGTCGAGGAGGCGACGCAACACCTGCGGGCGAGCGCCCAGGCTGCCTTTGCCGCCGAAGACAAGCTCATCGTATTGCTCAAGCGGGAAGGACTTCTGAAGTGAAAGGTGCCGAACTCATACAGGCGTTGCGCCGCAGGCTGGGCGTTGGGACCGACAGGGCGCTCCAGCAGGCACTTGGGTTGTCCGCAATGACCCTCGGCAACTGGCGTAACAGAAGTGCGCTCACCCCGCGAATTATTGCGGAGCAGATGGGGCGACTCGCGGATGGAATGTTGAGCGGAGGGGCGGTGATTGCGCAGCTTCAGAAGCAGCTTGGAGCCAAATCACTGAGCGCACTAGCTGACCGGCTTGGCATTACGACGCAGGCAGTGCGGAACTGGAAAACGCAGCGCATCGTCACGTCGAGGCAGATAGCGCGCATCGTCAAAACGGCCCGCGAGGCTGCGGAAGAAAGCCTTCGGCACAAAGTAGTGCGGCCGTTGGTCGAGTTTTTCCGCATTTCGAAGGACGAATCGAGGCAAGGCGCAAAATACGTTCTGTTTCGTGCAGAAGACGACGAAGGACATGCCCATCCATATCTTGCGGGACTAAGAGAAGAGCTTGAGCGGCTGCACGGCGTTTATGTCTTTTTCGATAGTCGCGGCCAGGCGATATACGCGGGCAAGGCCAGACGGCAGAGTCTCTGGAAGGAAATGAACGGGGCCTACAACCGCGACCGCGGATCGGTTCAAAAGATTAAGCGTGTCAGACACCCGTCCCGCAAACAACCGTATCGGACAACCGACGAAAAGGCGCGGCAGATTCGGGATCAGGAGGTACCTTTGCATGAGTTGGCGGCCTATTTCAGCGTCTACGAAGTGACCGACGGCCTAATCGAGGAAATTGAATCGCTGCTCGTTCGGAGTTTCGCCAACGATCTTCTCAATAAGCGAATGGAGAGATTCAGTCGTCAGAGAAGAATTAAGAGTAAGACACGCCGGGCACGGATGAACAGAAGCAAATGACGCGTATCTTCCAACAGCAACTCGAATCCTACCTCTGGGGTGCGGCCGTCCTCCTGCGCGGCACCATCGACGCCGGCGACTACAAGCAGTTCATTTTCCCGCTGCTGTTCTACAAACGCCTTTGCGACGTTTTCGACGAGGAGACGCAGATTGCGCTCGCGGAGTCCGGAGGTGACCAGGAGTTTGCCGGCTATCCGGAGAACCACCGCTTTCAGATTCCGCCCGAGGCGCACTGGCACGAACTGCGCAAGTCGGCCAAGAACGTCGGCCGCGCGCTGCAGAACGCCATGCGCGCCATCGAGACCGCCAATCCCGACAAGCTCTATGGCATTTTCGGCGATGCGCAGTGGACCAATAAGGATCGTCTATCGGATGCGATGCTGCGCGATCTCGTCGAGCACTTCAGCACGCTTGTCCTCACGATCGCGGCCCTGCCCGAGGACGAACTCGGCAACGGATACGAATACCTCATCAAGAAATTTGCGGATGACTCCGGCCACACCGCCGCGGAGTTCTACACCAACCGCACCGTCGTCCATCTGATGACCGAGATGCTGGAGCCGCGGCCCGGCGAGAGCATCTACGACCCGACCTGCGGCTCAGGCGGCATGCTGCTTTCGTGCATCGCGCACCTGCGCCGGCAAGGCCAGGAATGGCGCAACGTGCGCCTCTACGGGCAGGAGCGGAACCTCATGACCTCCTCCATCGCCCGGATGAACTGTTTTCTGCACGGCATCGAGGATTTCCGCATTGAGCGCGGCGACACGCTCGCCGAGCCGAAACTGGTGGAAGGCGACCGCCTGATGGGCTTCGATATGGTGCTCGCCAATCCGCCGTATTCCATCAAGCAATGGGACCGGGAAGCCTTCTCCGCCGATCCCTGGGGCCGCAATTTGTACGGCACGCCGCCGCAGGGCCGCGCCGACTATGCGTTCTGGCAGCACATTCTCGTGAGCTTGGCGCCAAAGACCGGGCGCTGCGCCATTCTGTTTCCCCACGGCGTGCTGTTTCGGCAGGAAGAAGCGGACATGCGCCGCAAGCTGATCGAGGCCGACCTGATCGAGTGCGTGCTCGGGCTTGGGGCGAACCTGTTCTACAACTCGCCGATGGAGGCCTGCGTCGTCATCTGCCGCTCAGCCAAGCCGAAGGAACGGCGCAAGAAGATTCTCTTCATCAACGCCGTCAACGAGGTCACCCGCGAGCGAGCGCAGAGTTTTCTCACCGACGACCAAATTGAGCGCATCGTCGCGGCCTACCGCAAGTTCGCCGATGAACCCGGCTTCGCCCGCGTCGCGTCGTTGGAGGAAATCCGCGCGAAGGAAGGCAATCTCAGCATTCCGCTTTACGTGGCGCCGGTCCCCAGAGTCGAGCAAGAGCGGGCGTCGTATAAAGTCGGTCAGGCGGGCGCTCTGGATGCGGCGCTGGCCAACTTGCTGGATAGTTCGCGGCAAGTTCGGATGGCACTGAACGACCTCCTGGCAAGCGATACACGGCATGGAAAGCAAGCCCGATAACAAGCTTGTTTTTGAAACAAAAAGAGGGTATCTTTTGTTTCAAATCCGCCATGGGAAAACACGCTACCTCTGTTGATAATCAACTACTTGGGAGAATTCTTTCCAAGGGGCGCGGCTGGGTGTTCACGCCGGCCGATTTCCTAGACCTCGGCAGCCGCACCGCGGTGGGCCTCGCGCTCATGCGCCACGCTCGCGCCGGCACCATTCGCCAGCTCGCACGCGGGCTCTACGACTATCCGGTTCAACACCTCCGCTTTGGAACCATCCCTCCCTCAGCGGACAGCATCGCCAATGCACTGAAAGGCCGCGACGACTTCCGCCTTCAGGTGTCCGGCGCGCATGCCGCAAATGTGCTCGGCATTTCGACGCAGGTGCCGGTGCGCACCGTGTTCCTGACCGACAGCCGCTCGCGCAAGGTCAAGCTCGGCAAACGCGAGATCGTCCTCAAGAATACGTCCACCCGCCAGATGGCCACCGCTGGTCGCATCAGCGGCACTGTCATTCAGGCCCTGCGCTGGATCGGACAACGCCATGTGGACGACCGGATGATCGCGAGCCTGCGTCGCCGGCTCTCCGACGGCGACAAGCAGCAACTGCTCAAGGATCTGCGCTATGCCCCCGCGTGGATTGCGGAGATCATGCGCAAGATCGCCCAACCGAAATAATTCCGAGACGTGGACGCCTTCTTGACCATGCCGGCGAGCCGTCGCCGCCAAATGTGCGAACTGGCTGGCACTGCCATGGGTCTTAACCCGGCGAGCATCGAGAAGGACTTCTGGATCTGTTGGACGCTTCGAGAACTGTTCGCGCTTCCGGATATTGGCGAGCACCTCACTTTCAAGGGTGGCACATCCCTTTCCAAAGGCTGGCAGCTTATCGAGCGCTTCTCCGAAGACCTGGATATTACATTGGACCGTACCCACTTGGGCTTCGGCGGCGATCAGTCACCGGAACTCGCACCGAGCACCAACCAGCGCAATCGGCGGCTCGAAGCACTGCAAGATGCCTGCCGCGCGTACACGCGAGACATCCTGGCGCCCGCGCTCGCGCGGCGCATCGCCGAGCGCGTTCGAGGCGGAGGACTGGCGCCGGATCCCGACGATCCGCTCAACCTCCTGTTCGAATACCCCTCGGTATTTCCGGCCGGGACGTACCTCCGTCCCTATGTGAAGGTCGAACTCGGTGCGCGTTCCGACATAGACCCGTCAGAATCACCCGAAATCCGCCCCTATCTCGCTGAGGCGCTGCCTGAGGAACTCGGCCACAGCGCTTTCCACGTCCGTGCGCTGGCTCCCACGAGAACTTTCTGGGAAAAGGCGATGCTCTTGCACGAAGAAACTTACAGGTCGGGCGGTCCGAAGGCGCGTCTCGCGCGGCACTACTACGACCTCTGGTGCCTTATCCGGGCCGGCGTCGGCGCCGCCGCCGCCGATGATCATGATCTTTTCGCCCGCGTCGCCGCCCACCGCACCGTCTTCTTCCGCAAGGGTGGCGGAGCGCAGGACACCCTTCGCCGCGGCTTGCTGCGGCTCACGCCGATGCGCAATCACTATTCCGCTTGGCAGCGCGACTACGACGCCATGCGCGAGGTCATGTTCTTCGGCGAAACACCGGAGTTCATCGAAATCCTTATGGTAGTGGGTGAATTCGAAAGACAATTCAACGAAGCGGCTCTCGGCTCTGGAGCACCATGACACCAGGGGATCTCGGCCGGCTCGTTGCTCAGTTCTTCGACGCGGTCGGGCGGCGTGAGATCGACATCTATAACGAGTTCAGCCTGCAACACGAGGTCGGCATCTGGCTTCGCGAGCGGTCACAACCTTCGGATCTCAAATTCCAGTTCGAGCGTCCCGCGAGCTTCTTCGGTGTCGATGGGAAATTGACCAAAAAGGAAATTGATCTGGCATGCTTTGCGCTTCCGCTTGTCCCGGTCATGGCCATGGAATTCAAGTTTCCCCGTGCCGGCCAGGTCCCGATCCAGATGTTCAAATTCTGCCAGGACCTCGCCTTTATCGAAGAACTGGTTCTGAAGAAGAAGCGGTTTCCGTTTGGCTGCGCGCTCATCGCGGCCGACGACGCTGATTTCTACCGTGGTAGTCGTCATCAGGCTGGCACCATCTATTCGTGCTTCCGGGATGGCGTGGCGATCAGTGGCACGATCAAAAAGTCAACGGGTAAGGAAGAACCGCCTGTCGTCCTGCTGGCCGAATATCGAATCGATTGGCAGGCGGTTCAGGGTTTGACCGATCTGAGATTTGCGACAGTTATGGTGGCGCAATGAATGACCGGCTCCTGACGCCAAATCCGGATTGGGCGACGCTGCCGCTGTTTGATCGCAAGGGCTGGAAGACGCTGCCGTTCGGTACCTTTGCGGAGAACGTCAATCAACGCGTTGAGCCAAGCGAAGCAGGCGACGAGATCTATGTTGGTCTGGATGATCTCGATCCCCAGGATCTCCACATCCGCCGCTGGGGCAAGGGCAGCGATGTTATCGGCACCAAACTGCGCTTTCGCAAGGGTGACATCATCTTCGGCCGCCGCCGCGCCTACCAGCGCAAGCTGGCCGTGGCCGAATTCGACGGCATTTGCTCGGCGCATGCAATGGTTGTGCGCGCCAAGCCGAATGTGGTGCTACCGGAGTTTCTGCCGTTCCTAATGATGAGCGACCGCTTCATGAAGCGTGCGATCGAGATTTCCGTCGGCTCGCTTTCACCCACAATCAACTGGACCGCGCTCAAGCTTGAAGAGTTTCCCCTCCCGCCTTTGACCCAGCAGCGGCGAATCGCGGAAATATTGTGGGCGGTGGATGAGGCGGCAATGCGATTTCAAGAGACCGTAGCCGCGTTGGCTACAAGTAGTGAAAGCGTCCGGCGTCACCACTTTGAAACGACGCTGCAGAGATGCGCTTCATCTGGCGTTGCGGAAATCGGTCACTGGTCGAGCGGAAAGACGCCATCACGTGATAGAAAAGACTTCTGGAACGGCGATTTCCCGTGGGTTAGTCCAAAAGACATGAAGACTGAACTGATTGTCGATTCTGAGGAGCACATATCAAGGGAAGGCCGCGATGCTTCGGTGGAAGTGGGGGCTGGTGCTCTTCTTATCGTGGTTCGCGGGATGATACTGGCACACTCGTTCCCTGTTGGTATCACGGCGCGGCCCGTAGCCTTCAATCAGGACATGAAAGCTATTACCCCGTGCGACGCGTTCTTGCCAGAATACATATTCAATTGGTTTAGGTGGGCAACACCTACAATTCTTGGAAGAATCTCGGATAGCTCGCACGGAACAAAGCGATTGTCGATGGACGAACTTTTTGGCATGAAGATTCCGAGATTGTCGATAGCGGAGCAGAGAAAGTTAGTCGAGCGAATCGAGGAAATAAAAGACGCTAACGCTATGGCGAATCGGGACATAGAGGCGCTCGTGAAGATGCAGAATTTGTTCCTTAATCAAGTAACGGCGGGATGACCGTGCCCTTCACCGAATCCAACACAGTAGAGCAGATGATCCTCGATGCAGCGTCCGGCCTGGCCGGGACGCCACGTCGTGCTGCGCAGCAGGATCTACCGCTCTACAAGAAGAATTCGGAGCAATCTTTGCTGCGCTGGACCTTTGTGCCCGCCGTCGAGGTCCCGCGCCTGCCGGACGGCGTCATGGTCGAGTCTTGGGTCCGCGAGGCGCTGATCAAGCTCAATCCCGAAATCGCCGCCCAGCCCGACCGCGCCGACGAGGTGATCTACAACCTGCGCGCCATCCTGCTCTCTGTACAGACCGACGGCCTAGTGCGGGCAAATGAGAACTTCATGGCCTGGCTGCGCGGCGAGAAGACCATGCCCTTCGGCCGGAACGGCGAGCATGTGCCGGTGCGCCTGCTCGATCCTGTCGAGCCCGCGAATAACAGGCTCACCGTCACCAACCAGTGGACTTTCCAGGCCGGCGTGGTGGAAAAGCGCTTCGATGTCGTCTTCGTGGTCAACGGTTTGCCGCTGGTGATCGGCGAGGCCAAGACGCCCACGCGCAGCGCGGTGACCTGGTTCGACGGCGCCTTCCAGGTTAGCCAGATCTACGAGCGCGACGTGCCGGCGATGTTCGTGCCCAACGTCTTTTCCTTTGCCACCGAGGGCAAGGCGTTCCGCTACGGATCGATCCGTATGCCGATCGAGATGTGGGGGCCGTGGCGTGATGACGACAACCCGGACGAAGGCGAACTGCGCCACGTGCATGCCGCGGTGAAGAGCATGCTGCGGCCCGAGGTGGTGCTCGACATCCTCGCCAACTTCACTGTCTTCGCCACCGACAGCAAGCACCGGCGCATCAAGATCATTTGCCGCTACCAGCAGTTCGAGACGGCCAACAGGATGGTCGAGCGGGTGGTGGCGGGCTACCCGAAGAAGGGCCTCATTTGGCATTTCCAGGGCAGCGGCAAGTCGCTGCTTATGGTGTTCGCCGCGCAGAAGCTGCGCCTGCATCCGAAACTTGGCAACCCCACGGTGATGATCGTGGTGGACCGCATCGATCTCGACACCCAGATCACCGCCACCTTCAACGCCGCCGACGTGGCCAACATGGTGGGCGTGGCCACGCGCAAGGAGTTGCAGGACCTGCTCGCGCAGGACGTGCGCAAGGTGCTCATCACCACCATCCACAAGTTCGCCGAGGCGGGCGGGAAGCTCAACGAGCGCTCCAACGTCATCGTCATGGTGGACGAGGCGCACCGCACCCAGGAGGGCGACCTCGGGCGAAAAATGCGCGAGGCGCTGCCGAACGCCTTTCTCTTCGGCCTGACCGGCACGCCGATCAACCGCGCCGACCGCAATACTTTCTGGGCCTTTGGCGCGGACGAGGACGAGAAGGGCTACATGAGCCGCTACTCGTTCCAGGACTCGATCCGCGACAAGGCGACGCTGCCGCTGCACTTCGAGGCGCCGGAGGTGAGGCTCAAGATCGACCGTGCCGCCATCGACGAGGCGTTCGCACAGATCACCGGTGCGTTGTCGGAACAGGACCGCGACGACCTCGCGAAGCGCGCCGCGAAAATGGCGAGGCTGGTGAAGAACCCCGAGCGCATCCGCGCCGTGGTGCAGCACATGGTCAGCCACTTCCAGGCCAAGGTGGAGCCCAACGGATTCAAGGCGCAGGTGGTGGTGTTCGACCGCGAGTGCTGCGTGCTCTACAAGCAGGTGATGGACGAGCTGATCGGCGCCGAGGCGAGCGCCATCGTCATGCACACCGCCTCCGGTGACCCGCCGGAATGGAAGCAGCACGCCCGCAACAAGGACCATGAGAAACAGCTCCTGGACCGCTTCCGCGACCCGGTCGATCCGCTGCAGTTCGTCATCGTCACCTCCAAGCTCCTGACCGGGTTCGATGCGCCCATCCTGCAGGTGATGTACCTCGACAAGCCGATGAAGGATCACAATCTGCTGCAGGCCATATGCCGGACCAACCGGACCTACAGCAACCTGGGCCAGGAGAAGACGCACGGCCTGATCGTGGACTACATCGGCATTTTCGACGATGTCGCGCGCGCGCTCGACTTCGACGAAAAGGCGGTGCAGCAGGTGGTGTCGAACATCGAGGAGTTGCGTAAGGCGCTGCCGGTGCAGATGCAGAAATGCCTCGCCGTTTTCCCCAACGTGGACCGGTCGGTCGGCGGCTACGAGGGTCTCATGGCCGCGCAGCAATGCCTGCCGAACAATGAAGCCCGGGACAAGTATGCCGCGAACTACATTGTGCTCGGTACGATCTGGGAAGCGCTCTCGCCCGATCCCTGCCTTAGTCCCTGGGAGAGGGATTACCGCTGGCTCACCCAGGTCTACGAGTCGGTGAAACCGCCCAGCGGCAGCGGCAAGCTGCTCTGGCACGCCCTCGGGGCGAAGACCGTCGAACTGATCAACGAGAACGTGCATCTGGAATCGGTGCGCGACGACGTTGAAACGCTCGTGCTCGACTCGGAGGTGCTGCAGGGGATCCTCGCCGAAAAGGAACCGGAGAAGCGCGGCAGGGAAATCGAAATCAAGCTTGTCGCGCGCTTGCGCAGGCACCTGGGCAACCCCAAGTTCACTGCGCTTGGCGAGCGGCTGGAGAAGATCAAGGAGCGCCATGAGCAAGGCTTCCTCACCAGCCTCGAATTCCTGAAGCAGATCCTGGAACTCGCCAAGGAAATCGTCGCGGCGGAGAAGGAAACCGACCCGGAAGAAGAGCGCGACAAGGCCAGGGAGGCGCTTACCGAACTCTTCACGGAGGCGAGGAACAGCAATACGCATATCATCGTCGAGCGCGTTGTCGCCGACATCGACGACATCGTGAAAAAGGTCCGCTTCCCCGACTGGCAGCACACGTCCCAGGGCGAGCGGCTCGTGCAGAAGGAGCTCCGCCGGACGTTGCTGAAATACAAGTTGCACACCGACCAGGAGCTGTTCGATCGGGCCTACGCTTACATCAAGCAGTATTATTGAGCAGTCAGACGCATCGCTCCGCTGGTTTGAGGAGATTGAGAATGATCTGGGTGACCGAGGCCAAGACGCTTCCGGAGTACCGGCTGTGGGTCCGGTTTTCGGACAACATCGAAGTCGAAATCGACCTGAAGGATTTCATCGCGTCCGACCCGCGGCCGATCGTTGCGGCTCTTCGCGACGCCGCGATGTTCTCGGCGATCCGCGTGGAAATGGACACGGTGGTTTGGTCGAATGGCTTCGATCTTGCGCCGGAGTTCCTGTACGCGCGGGCGAAGGCGCATGCGTCAGGGTAGGCGCTAACAAGTAGTCGAATTTCGGCGCGGGTTGGTTATTTTTTGTCACCCTGGGCAAAGCGGGCAGAAGCGACTTCGCCTGCTTCTCAGTGAAGGATCTGAGTTCATCGTGAAATTAACCACATAGAGATGCAGATTCTTCGTCGCTACGCTCCTCAGAACTACATTGATACGCGTCTGGCTTGCATCAGGCAATCCCGGGTGCTTCACTCCTGCGTTCGCGACAGCCAATATGTCCACATGCCGCGATACGCCTGCTCGAGGCTGCGCGTAAAGCCCTCGTAATCGCACAGCGGCGAAGCCTGGAACCGGGGCCGCAGCGACGCGCGCAGGTCGGCGAGGCGCGTCGTATCGCGCGCAAGTGCGATGGCAATCTCGACGTACTCTTCGGGAGTGTTCGCGACGAGCTCAGTCAGGCCGAGGTTGGCGAGCATGCTCGCGCTCTGGCGACCGGCGATCAGTTGCCCGGCGAGCGTGACGACCGGCACGCCCATCCACAGCGCATCGAAGCTCGTCATGCCGCCGCCGAAAGGGAAGGGGTCGAGCGCGATGTCGATGTCGTGATAGGCGCCCGCCGCGCGCTCCGCCGGCGCGAACGGGCGCAGCTCGACGCGCTCGGGCGCGAGGCCGGCCGCGCCGAAGTCGCGCAGCACGCGTGCGCGGTTGGGCAGATCGCTCAAGCCTACCGCCTGGATGACGAGGCGCGCGCCGGGCAAGGCGGCGAGAATCCGCGCCCAGAGCGCGAGCACGTCCGGCCCGATCTTGGCGAGGTTGTTGAAGCAGCCGAACGTGACGCTGCCCTGCGCGGCCGCCGGCAGCGCGTTCGCCTCGGGCGCGGGTTCCTGCGGTTCGTAGCAGAACCGCGTCGCCGGGAGGCGAACCAGCCGCTCGGTGAAGAAGCGCTCCTGCCCCGGGGGCGACGAGTGCGGGTCGGTGACGAAATA
>ORJL010875084.1_pt1 | contig 13206 bp, 15 predicted proteins | sample 1779941 | NCBI WGS metagenome assembly ORJL01 (sample SAMEA104232317, study PRJEB22302) | groundwater metagenome | biome: forest; feature: aquifer; material: groundwater | place: USA | collected 2011-08-07 | depth 5.8 m
CCTGGTTTCCACGCATGCATCGTGACGTGAGCCCTGAAAGGGCGGCCCATGAAATGTGTCGCCCTTTCAGGGCTCCAAACGCGACGGTCGGGAAAGCCCCAGGGGCTGCGCCCCTGGCTGTCTTGACGTCGCCCCTTCGGGACTGAAGTAGCGTTGTAGGATTAAGGACGGCCTCGCCGAGAGGGTTCGCTCCCGTCTTTCCGAGTACTCTGGTCCCTTCTGGGCTGGAGCGAGGCTGGCGCTCGATGTCGGGCAGGCCCCTCGTTGGACCTCGATGGACTGCGGGGAGATCGGCGGACTGCAGGCCCAACGTGTAGGCCAACCTTGGGGTGGCCTCGTCCTCCTTGTGGCCTTCGTCTCCACCATGGCCCTTCTTGGCGGAGGTGGATGCTGCGTTTATTGTGGCGGCGTGTACTCCCCGCCCTTTGGGGATGACGGGCCCGATCCCAGGGCGCAGGTGCGGCAGATGAGCCTGCTCGGAGTCCTCCTGTTGGATTCCATACTGAGCAACCTGGCCCACAGCGCCATCCAGCGTCGACGCGCGCGCCTCGCGTGCTCGTTCGCCACCCTCCTCGATCGCATCCTGGAGGCAGCAAGATCCTCGCGAGACGGGCTTACGCCACCGCCCCTGCCCTCGAGCTGACCGCTCGGGCACAGATGGCGCGCTTGTGCCTACTCTCTACATTGAGTAATATTACTCAATATCATGAGTAGACAAGCCGCCCCATTCGTCCGCCCCCAGGCGGCCGTGCTCGCGAGGCGCCTCGCCGAGCCGAGGCGCTTCCTCGTCGCCGTCGCCGGGCCTCGTCAGGTGGGCAAGACCACCCTCGTGCGCCATGTCACCGAGGCGTCGGGGCTGCCCACCCGCTACGCCAGCGCCGACGAGCCCACGCTCCGCGGGGCCGATTGGCTGTCGCAGCAGTGGGAGGCCGCCCGCCTCGAAGCGCGCGACGCGGGCGCGCGCGGAGCTGTGCTCGTCGTCGACGAGATCCAGAAGCTCGCCGGCTGGTCCGAGTGCGTGAAGCGCCTCTGGGACGAGGATACACGGGCGAAGCGCCGTCTCAAGGTCGTCCTCCTGGGTTCATCGCCGCTTCTCGTAGGCAAGGGACTCACCGAGAGCCTTGCGGGCCGATTCGAGCTCCTTCACCTGCCGCACTGGTCCTTCTCCGAGATGAAGTCCGCCTTCGGGTGGTCGCTCGATCAGTTCCTCTTCTACGGAGGCTACCCGGGCGCAGCGTCGCTCGTCTCCGAGCCCGCCCGCTGGTCCCGCTACGTGCTCGACTCCCTCATCGAAACCACGATCTCCCGCGACGTCCTCCTCATGACGAGGGTCGACAAGCCCGCTCTCCTGCGGCAGCTCTTCGATCTCGGGTGCAGCCACTCGTCCCGGGTCCTTTCCTTCACGACGATGCTGGGCCAGTTGCAGGACGCAGGGAACACGACGACGCTCGCGCACTACCTGGACCTGCTTGCGGGGGCGGGCATGCTGACAGGGCTGCAGAAGTACTCCGGAAGCGCGGTGCGCCGGCGCGCATCCAGTCCCAAGCTGCAGGTCCTGAATACCGCCCTCGCGAGCGCCCAGTCGGGGCTCACGCTCGAGCAGGCCCGCGCGGATCGGGGCGCCTGGGGGCGCATCGTCGAGTCCGCGGCAGGCGCGCATCTGGCGAACGCCGCCGCGACCGGCGTCTGCAAGCTGTACTACTGGAGGGAAGGCAACCTGGAGGTGGACTTCGTCGTGCAGGCGGGTCGCATGCTGACCGCGATCGAGGTCAAGAGCGGCCGGGTTCGCGACTCGCTTCCTGGGCTCACGGCCTTCTCGGAGAGCTACCACCCAGGGCGAAGGCTCCTCGTCGGTGGCGACGGCATCGCAGTCGAGGAGTTCCTGTCACGACCGGTGGAGCACTGGGTCTGTGACCGAGCGCCGCTCGTGCTTGCATGGCAGGCCTCCGCGGACGATGATGTCCGTCCGCTCGGGCGCTGATGGGGGAGACCCGCCGTGGACTATGACTTCGCGCCGTACCTGAAGGTAATCGACGAGGCCGACTGGTTCCGCGGCGACCAGCCGCTCCTCCGAGCCCTGCGCGCGAGGCTGGGAGATCGCTTCGCCGCAGCGGAGCGCGATCTCGCCGCGGAGGGCACCGCCGCGAAGGGGCTCGGCCCCCTCGTCGAGGAGGCCTCCCTCCCCGAGAACGCCCCCCGCCTCGTCTCCTTCGATGGCCACGGCCGCCGCGTCGACGACGTCGTCCTCCCGCCCGCGACGCGGCGCCTGCACGCCGAGACGCTCGGCCGAGGCCTCGGCACGGTCCACGGCGACCCGCTCGTCCACTACGCCCGCGTCTACCTCTACGCCCAGAACGGCGAAGGCGGCTTCCACTGCGCCGCCGCCTGCACCGACGGCATGGAGCGCGTGCTGCGCGGGGCCGCCGAGGCGACCCGCCTCCACGCCGTGTGGCGAGAGATCGTCGAGGCGACCCCCGAGCACCCGACGAGCGGCGCGCAGTTCGTCACCGAGGCGCAGGGCGGCTCCGACGTCGCCTCGAACCGCGTCGTCGCCCGCAAGGACCTCGACGCCTGGCGCCTCCGCGGCCAGAAGTGGTTCTGCTCGAACATCGTCGCCGACTGGTTCCTCGTCACCGCGCGCCCCGAGGGGGCGCCCGACGGCCCCAAGGGCGTCGGCCTCTTCGCCGTCCCCGCTCGGCGGTCGGATGGCGCGCGCAACGGCTACCGCATCGAGCGCCTGAAGGACAAGCTCGGCACGCGCGAGCTTCCCACGGCCGAGGTCGACTTCGACGACGCGCTCGGCTGGCCGGTCTGTCCGACCGACCGCGGGCTCGCAACCGTCGTCGGCACGGTCCTCACCACCTCGCGCATCCACTGCATCCTCGCGGCCTCCGCGGCCCTGGCCCGCGCGCGCCGCGAGGCGGCCGCCTACGCCCGCTTCCGCACCGCGTTCGGCAGCCCGATCGCCGCCTTTCCGCTCGTCGCGGACACCCTCTCGGGCATCGCAGCCGCGCACGATCGCGCCGTCGCCATGTTCTATGCGCTCCTCGACCTCTGGCAGCGCACGGACGAGGTTTCCAAGACCGACTTCCGCGTCCTCCTCTCCCTCGCGAAGCCCGTCATCACCCGCTCGGCGACGGCAGGCGTCCGCGACGCGATGGGCATCCTCGCGGGGAACGGCATCGAGGAGCGTTTTTCCGCCCTCCCGCGCCTCTTCCGCGACTGCGTCATCACCGAGACCTGGGAGGGCGCCCACTTCACGCTCCTTGCCCAGGCGCACGACGACATGCGCCGCTTCTCCGTAGGCGCCCCGTTCGTCGAGCGGTGGGCGGGCGCCGGGCCGCTCGCTTCGGAGGTCGCCTCGCACGTGGCTGCCTCGCACCCGACGCCCGCGTTCGCGGCCTGGGGGGAGCGGTTCGTCGTGGCCGCCTCCTCCCGCCTCGCCGCCCTTGCAAGCGCCTCCCCGCGGGGATAGCATGCCTCCGACGCATTGGACACGCGGTCCCGTGCGTCCTATCCCTAGAGGCCCCTCGAGAGGTGATGCCACCGATGCCGCGTCGACTCGCCGTCTTCGTCCTCCTCCCGCTCCTCGCCGGCTGCTATGCCGGGACCCGGGTCTCCGGCAACCGCTCCTACCTCAACGACGGCTACAAGTACGAGGGGCCGCTCGGGAAGTTCGTCCACTCCGAGGACGAGAACCGCAACGAGATGTGGATCGGCTACGGCTTCGACGAGAAGAAGCTGATCGACGAGGGGTGCGACGGGACGCTCGACGAGATCCGCTACCGGGGGAGTAATTATCGCTGGGGGTTCGTGCGGATCGACTCGGTGTCCGCCGGCTCGCAGGCGGAGAAGGCCGGCTTGCTAGCCGGTGACATTCTCGTGGCGATCGACGGCAAGGAGATCAAGACGATCGAGGATGCGAGGTGGGCGATCCAGGTCCATCGTGACACGCTGGAGGATAAACTCCGCGACGCTCAGACCATTGGTGAGGCGAATGCTGCGAAGGAGGACGAATCGAAGGACAAGCCCTGCCTGGTGGTTGTGCGGCGGGGGACAGGCCCGGAGTGGGTGAGCGTGAATTGTGTCCCTCCGCTTGGCGTGCATCTCTCGCCCGGCTCCGACGACCCGACGATCGCCGAGCTGTTCGCCCAGGCCTCGGCCGAGTACAACCGCTACTACGACTCGATGTTCGTCCACGAGATCCACGAGAACTGGACGGGCTGGAGAGCCTACGGGGTGGCGAGGGAGAACGGCTACTTCAAGAAGTAGCTGCGGGAATGAGCTTGGTCGGCACGCCCCTGTCTTCGATGCCGGACGAGGTCCGCGACCTCGCCGTCCCCTGGCGGACCCTCGTCGGCTCCATCCCCGACCTCACCGACGAGCTGGAGCAGGAGTTCCGCTTCGGCCAGCAGGTGATCGACTTCGGCGGCATCTTCCGCCTCGGCGGGAACATCAAGGGCGGGTCCTCGAGCATGTGGATCCCCTGCTCCCGCCACGAGTGGGACGCCTACCGCGAGTGGTTGCGCCACGACGGCATCCCCGACGCGGAGGACCGCGAGACGTACGACGCGCTCCAGGCGCTCCTCGCGGGCGCCGGCATCGAGGTCGTGAACGGGAACTATTCCTCGCGCGAGCAGGGCGAGCACCGCTACTCGAAGGGGAAGGGGCTCGTCTACGAGATGATCCTCCGCGTCATCGAGCGCCTTCCGCGCTCCCACCTCGTGCGCGACGAGTTCAGGGTCCTCCAGGTCGGCGGCTGGGGGCCGGACTGTGCGAAAGGGTCGTGCTACGAGGACGGCACGGTCAGCCTCTACAACTTCGCCGTCGGCGGCGCGCGGCGGAGCTTCCTGGGGCTCCTTCTCCACGAGCTGGGGCACGTGAACGAGGCGGCGATGCGCCGCGACCGCGCCGACGCGCTCCAGGAGCGCTTCGCGCCGATCGCGCGGGCGAAGGCGGTCCTCGGCGTCGAGTACCTCCTCGACGGGGAGACGAGGCGGACCTACCAGATCCGCTTCTTCCGCGAGTTCCTCGCGGAGACGTACATGATCTACACGTCGCAGGGGACGCGGCTGCGGGAGTTCATCACCGCGCAGGGCGGTCAGGTGAGGGAGTCGTGGGATGCGGTCTACGACGCATTCCGCGAGAGCTTCGAGGGCGCCGAGTACGCCTAGGCAGCGGCCTAGGCGAACTCCAACTCCAACTGCCAACTCCAAGAAACCCCAACTCCAATTCCAACTCAAAGGGCCGTTGAGTTGGAATTGGAGTTGCGCTAGCACTCGTCGTACGTGAGCAGCGAGAACACATCGTGCCCGTCGAGGCGCTGGCGGCCGTTCAGGGGCGTCAGCTCGATGACGAAGGCGCACGAGACGACCTTCGCGCCCAGCTCCTCCAGGAGCCTCACGCACGCCGCCATCGTCCCGCCCGTCGCGAGGAGGTCGTCGACGCAGAGGACCTTCTGCCCGGGCCGGACCGCGTCCTCGTGCGCCTCGATCGTGTCCTGGCCGTACTCGAGGTCGTAGGTGAGGCTTCGCGCCTTCCACGGCAGCTTGCCGCGCTTCCGCACGGGGATGACGCCCACGCCGAGCTTCTGCGCGATCGGCGCCGCGAAGAGGAACCCCCGCGACTCGATCCCCGCCACCGCCTCGACCCCCTGCTCGTGGTAGCGGAAGGCGATCGTGTCGACCGTCAGCGCGAAGGCGCGCGCGTCGGCGAGGAGCGGCGTGATGTCCTTGAATTGGATCCCCTTCTTCGGGAAGTCGGGGATGTTGCGGATGTACTTCTTGAGGCTGTCCACTAGTCCTCTGCGAACTTGTTCTTCTTCTTGAGCCTGTCGTGGAGCTTCCGGAGCGCCGCCTTCTCGACCTGGCGCACGCGCTCGCGCGTGATCCCGAGCCGCTCGCCGATCTCGCGGAGGGTGAGCGGCTTGCCGTCCTCGAGGCCGTAGCGCATGCGGAGGATCTCCGCCTCGCGCTCGTCGATCGCCCCCAGGAGCTCGTTCACCATCTGCATCTCTTCCTGGGTGTAGACCTCGTCCTCCACCACGAACGCCTTGTCGGCGAGGCCCGCGTCGTGGGTCGCCCACATCATCTCGAGCGAGATCGGACGGGTGTTGGCGATGGAGCTCGCCATCGTCTTTTTTAGGATCTTGTAGCTCTCCGCCGGGAACGCGAGGGCCTTCCGGATCTCCGCCTCCTTTGGCGCGCGGCCGTGCCGGTTCGCGAACTCCGCGGAGAAGCTCTTCCACTTCGCGATCATCTCGACCATGTAGGACGGGATGCGCACCGTCTTCGACTGGTTCACGAGGGCGCGGCGGATTGCCTGCTTGATCCACCACGTCCCGTAGGTGCTGAACCGGAACCCGCGCGTCGGGTCGAACCGCTCGACCGCCTTGAGCAGCCCGAGGTTCCCCTCCTCGACGAGGTCGAGGAGCGCCATGCCGCGGTTCATGTAGCTCTTGGCGATGCTCACGACCAGGCGCAGGTTCGCTCTCACCATTTTTTCGCGCGCGTGAAGATCCCCCTTCAGGAGCTTGGTCGAGAGGTCGATCTCCTCCGCGGCGGTGAGGAGCGGGACGCGGTTGACGTCCCTCAGGTAGGTCTCGATGGTGGTTTCGGGGCGTGCCAAGGCGTGACCTCAGTGATGCGGAGCCCGAGTATAGGTGCCGCTCGAAGGGGCAATCAAGCGGATTCCGCCCGGCGCGAGAATCGGAGGAGCAGGATCTGCAGGAAGAAGGCGAAAACGGCGGCGAGCCCGAACTTGCTGCGGCCCTTCGAGCGCTCGAGGTGGACGTAGGGGACCTCGACGACGCCCTGGTACCGCCCCCGGGAGAGGACCTCGAGGCCGATCTTGAAGCCCAGGGTGCCGAGGGGGACGCCCTCGACGACGGAGCGGCGGAAGGCGAGGAAGCCGGAGAGGGGGTCGCGGAGGTCGGCGCCTCCGCGTCTCGCCGCGCCCCGGGCGAGCCACGCGCCCGCGCGGGAGAGGGCGCGGCGGAGGGCGGAGCGCCCCTCGATGCCGCCTCCGGGGGCGAAACGGCTGGCGACGGCGACGTCGGCGCGGCCCTGGCAGGGCCAGCTTGCTGGGTCGAGGAGGGGGCGGACGAGCGAGGGGACCAGCGCGGGCGGGTGCTCGCCGTCGGCGTCCATGAGGACGACGATGTCCCCCTTCGCGGCGCGGATCCCCTCCAGCGCGGCGCGGGAGAGGCCCGGGCGGCCGCGGCGGCGGAGGACGCGTCCGCGTGCGCCGAGGAGGGCCTCCGCGGCGTCGGCGGTGCCGTCGGGGGAGGCGTCGTCGACGACGAGGACCTCGGCCTCCATCGAGGCGCCGTCGAGCGCAGAGAGGAGGGCGGGGAGGAGGGTGCGGAGGGCGTCCGCTTCGGCGAAGGTGGGCAGGACGACGGTGATCACGCGGCGAGTCTACTCGACGCCTGGGGTCGCATGGAATGGAGAGGCGCCGGCGAGGGCGCCATCAGAACACTCGGCGGAAGGCGATCAGGAGGACGACGATGATGAAGAGGACCACGAGGCATCCGGCGGCCCACTTCTCGCGGGTGACGCGCCCCTCCGCGGCCTCTCCGATTTCGGGCGGGCTCTCGGGGTGGCCGAGGATCCCGTTGAGCTGCGCGATGATCGCCTGCGCGCGCGCGGGCGGGAAGCAGTCCCAGTTCGCGAGGACCTGCTTGCGCTCCCCGTTTGGCAGCACGGCGGCGATCGTGTAGCGATGCGGGTCGCCGTGCCGGAGAGGGCGGATCACGGTCATGATGTCGAACCGTTCGATCTCGATTGGCTCTGGCGTATGCGCACTCACGCCGACGCCCCATCGGATGCCGCCTCCCTGCAAGGGGACCTCGAGCCACGAGACGGAGGACTTCACGATCGCCACGACGACGAGGACGACCGCGGGGAAACCGCAGAGCGGGAGGACGTAGCCGAGGGGGGACAGGAACACAGGGGAAATGCACACGCCGGCGAGGACGAGGTAGAGGAGGCCGACCTCCCATTCGTTCGCCTTGAGCGTGTACTTGTCGTGCGATTCGGTCCAGTAGATCATCGGTCGCGCTTGTATGTCGCGACCAGCTCCGTCTCCGCGACGATGTGCCCCTTCATGGCCTCCTGGAGCTGGCCCCCGTTCAGCCCCTCGCCCGCGGTGAGCGCCGCGTCGAGGGCATAGAGGTGGAAGTGGTAGTGGTGCGTCTCGCCCGACGGCGGGTCGCAGCCGAGGTAGCCGATCCCGTCGACCTCGTTCTTTCCCTGGATCGCGCCGGCGGGCTTCGCGGGCCTCGGCGTCTCCCCGAGTCCCTCCTCGAGCCCCGTCGCGGTCGCGGGGATCTTGTACACGACCCAGTGCTTGAAGTCGTGCGCGTCCGGGTCGACGACGATGAGGGCCAGCTCCTTCGCGGCGGCGGGGACGCCGCTCCACGCGAGCGGCGGAGAAACGCAGCCGCTGTCGTAGTCGTACTTCTTCGGGATGGCGGCGCCCGCGGCGAACGCCGGACTCGTCAGCGCGAAGCCTGGGGTCGGCGTCGAGGTCGTCGCCGTCGTCGGCGGAGCGGTCTTCCCGCACCCCGCTACGAACAACCCGGCCGCAGCGATCACGCCCAGGACCGACCATTCCCGCATCGCGTTCCCTCCACGACTGCGCCGCGATGATTCTATCAGCCGTTCTGCCGCGGAAACCACGCCATGGCGACATCGTCTACGAAGCTGCCGTCGGGGAGGCGCACACGGCGTCGGAATCGCCCCTCCTCGACGAAGCCGAGCGATTGGTAGAGCGCGATCGCCGGCGCGTTCGTCGCGCGAACGAGGAGCTCGACCTTCCCGACCGCGGGCGTCTCCCTCGCCCAGCGCATCAGGTCCTCCATGAGCGCCCGCCCGACGCCTCGGCCGCGGTGGCCGGCGTGGACGACGATCGTCAGGCGGTGGACATGCGCGCTCGCCTCGAGGCCCATCGGCTCGAGGAGCGCGTGGCCGACGACGATGTCCCCCTCCTCAGCGACGACGTAGCGGCCTCGCGAGGCCAGCTCGCGGATGGTCTTCTCGAACGCCGCCGGCATCAGCTCATGCGGCCGAGAAACGAGCAGCCCGGGCGTCTTCGCCGTCTCCGCCTCCGCAGCGGCGAGCGCGGGCGCGTCGGCGGGCACGGCGGTGCGGATGGAGGGCGTCATACGGGGCCTCGTTACCTCCGACGCAAGGTCTCGAAGGCCTCTGGGGAGATCCCGGCGTCGCGCAGGATGCCTCGCTGTGTCCCTCGCGGGAGCGTGCTGGAGCCGTGGCAGGGCACGGTCAGGATGCGCTCGCCGCGACTCATGATGAAATGGCTCCCGCGCGTTCGGACGATGACGAAGCCTGCCCGCTGGAGGACGCGAACCAACTCGGGTCCGCTGACCGGGGCCATGCGGCTCACACGCGGATCTCCACGACCCGCCCCCTGCGGGCCTCACGAGCGAGGCGGGAATCGATCTCTTCGAGATACCCCTCAATCGCCTCGCGGATGTGGGCGAGCGCCTCCTTGCGCGTCTCGCCCCAACTGTGGCAGCCCGGCAGCGCGGGACAGGAGACGGACCACCGGCCATCTCTCTCCCGTAGGAGCAGCACCTGATACTTCATGCGGCCCATCGTACGGTCTCGGTAGGGAGGCGTCCACACGGAGTTGTAGCGCAATGGCGCTCGGGGGGCCTGTCAGGGGAGTGCCCGATGCGGGCGTGGAGACACCTTGTCCGCGCTACTTCCGCGAGGCGGCCTCGGAGAGGAGCGTGTCGAGCGACTCGGGGCGGCGGGGGAGGTCGAGGTAGGTGGCGTAGGTGCGGGCGAAGGCATCGCGCTCGCCGAGGGGTCGGCGATGAAGGCGAGGTAGCCGAGGTTTCGCGCGGCGGAGCCCTCGCCCCGTTCGATGCGCAGGGAGATGAGCTTGCGCGCGACGCCGAGGAGGTCGGCGAGGGCGGCGTCCTTCGCGTAGGGGCGGGAGCCGTCGGCGAGCGGTAGGGCGAGGAGGAGGGGACGCTCGAGGGCGCATGCGGGCGTGTCGGCCGCGCGGTCGAGGATGGCGCGGAGGTCGGCGGGGTCGGTCTTCGCGAGCAGCTCGCGGCACTCAACGAGGGTGTCGAAGACGACGTCGGGCTCGAAGCCGAGGGTGTCGAGGAGGACACCGTCGGCCTCTGTGCGCCGTTCCGGACTCGCGCCCGCGAGCGCGCGCGACGCGACCCACTCGTACACCGCGCCGTCGGGCGCGCGCAGGTTCAGCTTCCGCGCCTCGGCGAAGGCGTCGAGCGCCTCCTTCGGCTGCCCCAGCCGCGCGCGCGCGATGCCGAGGTAGACGTATGTCGTCGCGCGAGCCCACGGGTCCTTCTCCTCGGCGAGCCGCTCCGTCGCGAGGTCGTGGAGCGTGGGCCAGCAGCGCCCGCGGTGATAGAATCCGAGGCGCTGCCTTGCCACGGCGCGGAGGACCTTGGGGTCGCGGCCGAGAATGACGCTGACCCGGCCATCGTCGGACCCCACGACGCAGTCGAGGCAGCCGTCCCCGTTGAGGTCTCCCAGCGCGGGGGAGGAGTAGACCTCGCCGCCGATATCGCATGCCCAGAGGAGCTGGCGGGGCAAAGCCAAATCCGTCCGGACGGCCTCGCCGCTCTTCACAACTACGCGCGTGGAGCGAGGGAAATTGTCCTTGAGTCGTCCGCGTAACTCGTACTTCCCCGTATCGAGCGCAAGCGTGGCAGGCGGTGAAAGTCGCGTCACCTCCTTGTTTGCGGCAACGTCCCAGACAGTGACCTGCATCTCTCGCGGCGTCCCGGTCAGCTCCAGCGTCCCGCGTTCGCGCACGAGCTTGATCTGGCCCACCTTGGACGGCTTCCCCGACTCCACCGTGATCAGCCGCTCGTGCGGCTCATGCCGCTCTGCGCGTACGAGCAGCCGGTGGCTCCCGACCGCGACCTTGAACTCCGCCGCACCCCTAGCCGCCCCCAGGGGCTTGTCGTCGATCAGCACCTCCGCGCCGGCGGGCTCCGTCGAGAGGACGAGCGTGCCGAACGCGGAGTCAAGCGTCACCGACTCCAGGCGGATCGTCGCACCGGGCGTCGCCGTCACCTGGACCTCTCGCGGCAGGTATTCGTCCCGCGTCACCCGCAGCTTGAACGGCCTCGCCGGCCAGACCCACTCGCCTGCCCAGAGCGTCGCCCCCACCGTCTCCACACGTGCATCCGGGGGATCCGTCGTCACGCGCATGTGCGCCGGCGCCAGGAGGCCCACGCTCCACCCGAGCGCGAGGAGCAGCGCCACAGTGCCGGCGACGAGCGACGAGACCAGCGGATGCCTGCGCACGCGCCGCACCATGCGACCGACGGCGCCGATCGGCCGTGCGACCACCGGCTCTCCGCGCAGGAAACGCGCGAGGTCGTCCGCGAACGCCTCCGCCGTCGCGTAGCGGCGCCCCTGCTCCGAGTCCAGGCACTTCAGACAGATCGTCTCCAGGTCGCGCGGAACATCGGAGCGCAAGCGACGAGGAGCGAGGACGTCGCCGCGGAGCACCGATGCGAGGATCTCTGCGACCTGCCTCCCAGGATGCGGAGGAATCTTCGTCAGCGCCTCGTACATAATCCCCCCCAGCCCGTACACGTCCGTCCGCGCGTCGCTCTTCTCCACCTCCCCGCGCGCCTGCTCCGGCGCCATGTAGTTCGGCGAGCCGAACACGTCCCCCGTCACGCTCAGCCGCGCGCTCGTCGAGACGTCGAGCGCGAGTCCGAAGTCCATCACCTGCGGCTCGCCGTCCGCACCGATCACCACGTTGTCCGGCTTCAGGTCCCGGTGAATCACCCCCTTCGTGTGCGCGAAGTGCACCGCTCGTGCGACCTTCTCCACCCAGCGCGCCGCCTCCTCGGGGGCCACGTCGCGCTCGGCGAGCACCGCGCGCATCGACTTCCCCTCGACCAGCTCCATCGCGTACCAGACGAGGCTCCCCTCCTGGCCGAGGTCGTGCACCGTGACGATATTCGGGTGCTTCCCCATCTTCGCGACCGAGGCCGCCTCGCGCTGGAACCGCGCGATCGCCTCCGCCGAGGCGTGCTCCCCCGCGATCAGGACCTTCACCGCGCAGAGGTGCCCCAGCCGCTCGTGCCGCGCGCGGAAGACGACGCCCATCCCGCCGTGCCCGAGAGTCTCCATCAGCACGTAGGGGCCGAGCCTGCGCGGGACGTTCGGGAGCGGCGGGCGCGCGGGGGGCGATGCGACCGTCGGTGCGTAGGGAGAGGGGGCGCCCTGGGGCAGGCGCAGGGTGGGCTCCGCGCCGCTCGGCGGGGCCTTGGTGGAGAGGAGCGCCTCGGCGAGCGCGGCGACCCCGCCGGTCCGCGTGCCGAGGTCCACCACGCCCAGCAGGCGTTCGAGGACGTCCGTCCCGACCCCCGCCCACACGGCAACATCCGCGGCGGCGGGCGCGTCGCCCCCCTGCGCCGCGATCCGTTCCCTCGCCCGCGCGGCAGCATCGGACGTGATGGCGCCGAGCCTCACGCCCAGCGCCAGAGCCGCCTCCCAGTCCTGCGCCATGTCGCGTGGGCTATCCACGCATCGTCCGTGCGTCAAGCGAGGGTCCCTTGACGCATGGAGGGACCCGAGGTAGGGTGAACCGCGAAGGGTCCGGTCACGGAGGAGCGAGAAGCATGAGGAAGCACGTCTTCCAAGTCATCGTCGAGCAGGACGAGGCGGGCTGCTACGTTGCGGAATGCCCAGCGCTCAAGGCGTGCTACACGCAAGGCAAGTCGTACGAAGAGGTGATGGAGAACATCAAGGACGTCATCGCCATGTGTCTCCAGGACTTCAAGAAGCGGGGCAAACGCCTTCCGCGACCGCCGGAGATCATCGGCGTCTGTCGCGTCGAGGTCCGGGCGTGAGCGGTTCGCACCTCCCCGCGCTCAAGCCACGGGAGCTCATTCGCGCCATCGAACGCATGGGGTTCCACCTGCTGCGCAGGTCGAAGGGAAGCCACGTCCAGTACGAGCATAGAGACGGCCGCAGGACAACCATCCCAGTGCACAAGGGACGCGACCTCGGGCCGGGGCTCCTGCGAAAGATCCTCCGTGATATCGATGTGGACGTGGACGAGCTGCGAGAGTGGCTCTAGCCCGCACTATTCACGAACGCGCCGCGGCGCGCTCGTGAATAGTGCGCCCGCGGCTCTGGGCTGCCGCAGCAGCCTGGCCGCGGGCCGACCGTCGCGCGA
>ORJL010647960.1_pt1 | contig 13204 bp, 13 predicted proteins | sample 1779941 | NCBI WGS metagenome assembly ORJL01 (sample SAMEA104232317, study PRJEB22302) | groundwater metagenome | biome: forest; feature: aquifer; material: groundwater | place: USA | collected 2011-08-07 | depth 5.8 m
CCGGCGGTGCGCAGCGCGCCCGGACCCGACGCGGCGGTGTAGACCGGCACACGGCGCGTGACGCTCGGCAGCTGCACGGCGGCGCCGTCGAGCGTGGCGCGTTCGCCCGCGAGCAGCGCCCGCACGAACGCCACGCCCTCCCGGAATGCGCCGGGCGCCGTCGCCTTCGAACCGACGTTCATCACGCCGCTGTGGCCGGTGCCGACGCCGAGGATCACACGGCCGCCCGAGAGCTCGTCCGTCGACGCGGCCGCGCCGGCCGTGATGGCGGGATGTCGCGACTCGAGATTCGTCACGCAGGCGGTGAGCGGCACGCGCCGGGTGTTCATCGCCGCGAGCGTGAGCGCGACCCACACGTCCATCGCGTTGCCCGGCGTGTCCGCGATGCCGACCAGATCCCAGCCGAGCTGGTCGCCGAGCGACGCCATCCGCGTCGTGTAGTCGGCCGCGTACGGCCAGAAGAAGAACCCGAAGCGCGGATCAGCCAACGCGGCCGGCGATTTCGTACGCGCGGTCGATGAGCCGCACGGCGCGCAGACAGTCCTCGACGCCGATCGGCGCCGGCGCTCCGCGCTGCCAGTGATCGAGCGCGTCGCGCACCGCGTACCACGCGACCGGCTTGTCGGGCTCGGAGGGCGCGACCTCTTCGTCGGTTGCCGTGACGAAGCGCAGCGTCCCGTCGCCGGCGACGAGGATCGCGTCGCGGCCGGACACCTTCCACTGGCTGTCGTACCCGGGACGCGGGAAGGTGTTGCCGACTTCGATGGTCCCGAGCACTCCGCTCGCCGAGCGGAGCAGCACGGTCGCGTAATCCTCCACCGGCTGGCCGAGCGCGGCGTGGCCGATCTGGGCGCCCGTGACGTCGGCGGATTCGCCGGTCAGATGCAGGAAGAGATCGAGCCCGTGCGGCCCGAGGTTGCGCAGACAGCCGCCGCCGGCGCGCGCGGGATCGAGCATCCAGCCGGCGCCCCACGCGGGATACCGCGCCGACGTCGGACGGTTCAGGCGCACGTAGACGTGCGACACCGGACCGAAGCGCCCGTCCGCGAGCAGCTGCCGCGCGCGCACGGCGAACGGGAGATAGCGCTGGCCGAGCGGCACGGCGACGAAGGCGCCTTTCGCCGCCGCTTTGTCCGCGATCGACGCGACGTCGCGCGCGCTCACGCCCATCGGCTTTTCCATCAGGAACGGCACGCCCTCGTCGAGCAGGTAATGCGCCGTCTCGGGCATCCGGTCGTGGCGGCCGAGCGCGACGACGAAGTCCGGCCGGGTCTTCGCGATCATCTCGCGGTAGTCGGTGAACGCCGGCGGCTGGCCGAGCTCGCCGGCGCGATGTGCGGCGATCGACGGATCGGGATCGTGCACACCGACGAGCTGGACGTCGGGCATCCCGGCGAGGTGCCGCAGGTATGCCGCGTCCCAGAGCGAGTGCCAGTGGCTGACTTCGATGGCGGCGACGCGAATCGTCATCGGCCGTACACCTCGCGAGCGACGCGCCCGGAGACGGCGCCTTCGGCCACGTCGCGCTCGACGAGCGCGCGGTCGCGCTCGCGCGGATCACCGTAGCCGCCGGCGCCGATCGTCTCGAGGTAGACGATCGGGCGCGACGGGTCGTCCGGCGTGCTCGGCAGCTCGAAGACGCGCACGTCGCCGGTGGCTTCGTCGACGAGGCAGATGTCGGTGAACGTGCCGCCCGAATCGACGCCGACGCGCCACACGCCGGGATTGTCCCCTATTTCCAGCGAGGCGCGGCGCTGTCGATGCGCCAGACCGGGCCGCCGGGATAGAGCGGCCCTTCGAAGCGGACGAACGTGGGCACGGTCTCTCCCGCCATCCAGATGTGCAGGTCCGGCGGCGTCTTGCCCGTGAGCGACGCCAGGATGCCTGTGAGGCGGCCGAGCTCCGGATGTGCGACGAATCGCCGCGCCGTCCGCTCCGCGGGGCCGAGCATGAACTTCTCGTCCCCCGATGGCTTCACGTCGACGCGGATGACGCGCGGCTTCGGCGTGAACACCACGATGTGCACGCTGAAGGTGACCGTCGGCTCGAAGTTCCTCACGAGCAGCGGAAGCACGCTGCCGCCGTAGACGTCGTCCGGAAGGTCGAGCCGGCCGGAGTCGACGGTGTCCTGGGCGTCACCGCGCTTGCGATGCGTGATCGTGTACTGGCCGCTCGGCCGCTCGATCGTGGCGTCGACGTTGTGCGGGAAGCGCGGCCCGCGCTGCACGAGCCGGTACGACGCCAGCGTGAAGACGCGCCGCTGGTTGAGGACGAACGTCTCGTGGGACAGCGAGCCATCGGTGAACCGGAAGCGCAGATGCACCTCGAGCCGTTCGCCGGCCGCCAGCTGCCACCACTCGCCATGAGCGATCGCTTTCGCGTTCCCGTCGCTCAGCACGAGGAAGGTGTGCGCGGCGCCCTCGACGAAGCCGACGCGCACGGGCGCGCCCGGGCTGTCGCCCGGCGTCGAGACGATCAACGAGAACGCGGTGAGGATCGCGGACAGGAGCCTCATACAACGCGGATCAGAAGGTGAGGATCGGCTTGATCGTGTCGCCGTTCAGCGAGTCCTGCGCGGCCCGGTTGATGTCGGCGAGCGGGTAGTAGCGCACGAGCCGGTCGAAGGGGAACCGGCCCTGGCGATGGAGCTCCATGATGAGCGGAATGAACGCCGACGGGATGGCGTCGCCTTCGAGGATGCCGCGCACGGTGCGGCCGTAGAGCACGTCGCGCCACGGCAGCGTCATCGGCGCTTCGGATCCGGCGATGACGCCACACACGCCGAGCGTCGCGAGCGACACGACCGCCTGGCGCAGGACATCGGGAACGCCGGTCGTCTCGATCGAGAAGTCGGCGCCGCCGAACGTGATCGCGCGGATGCGCTTGACGGCGTCGTCCTGCGCGGCGTTCACGATGTGCGTGGCGCCGAGCTCCATCGCGAGCGCCAGCCGCGCGGGCTTGACGTCGACGGCGATGATCGTCGTCGCGCCGGCGACGCGCGCGGCCATGACGCCGCTGATGCCCACCGCGCCCGCGCCGAAGACGGCGAGGCTCGCGCCGGCCCGCCCGGCGAGCGAGTTCAGCACGGCGCCGGCGCCGGTGATGACGCCGCAGCCGAGCGGGCCGAGCAGCTCGAGCGGCAGGTCGTCGCCCACCTCGATGGCGTTGCGCTCCGTCGCGATCGCATGCCCGGCGAACGACGACTGGCCGAAGAAGTGAGCGGCGAGCGGTCCGCTGTCGCGCTTCAGCGCGCTCGATCGATCACGGCGCGCCCCGCCGAAGTTCCGCGCCCGGAACTCGTCGCAGTAGGATGGCTTGCCGCGTGCGCAGCGACGGCAGCGTCCGCACGAATCGAACGTGAGGACGACGTGATCGCCTGGCGCGAGCGCCGTGACACCGGCACCGGCGCGCTCGACGATGCCGGCGCCTTCATGACCGAGCACGATCGGACGGTCCCACGGGAACATGTCGCGAAACCCGAGATCGGTGTGGCACATGCCGCTCGCGACGACACGGACCAGCACCTCATCGGCGCGCGGCTCCTCGATCTCGATCGATTCGACGACGAACGGCTGACCTTTGGCGGGCGCGATGGCGGCGATCGTGCGCATGGGGGCAAACCGTACCGCCCGGCCCGGAACGGGTCAACGGGCGCCGCGGCCCAGCTCGTCCGTGAGGCTCGGCTTGTGTATCTTGCCCGTCGGCGTCCGCGGGAACTCGTCGGCCTTCCGGAACACGATGCGCGCGGGGACCTTGTAGCTCGCGAGGCTTTCGCGGCAGAACGCGACGAGCGCGTCGGCCGTCGCCGTGGCGCCATCGTGAAGCTCGACGGCGGCCACGACCGCTTCGCCCCTGGCGACATCGGGCACGCCCACGACGTATGCCTGCTTGACGGCCGCGTGCGACAGCAGCACGGCCTCGACCTCGAGCGGCGCGACGTTCACGCCGCCCGTCTTGACGATCTCCTTCAACCGTCCGCGGAACCGCACGCGGCCGTCGTCGCCGATGAGCCCGAGATCGCCGGTCCTGAAATAGGCGTCGGCGTCGATGGCGGCGGCCGTCGCGTCGGGATCGCGGTAGTAGCCCGGCGTGATGTAGCCGCGCACGCGGAGCTCGCCGACCTCGCCATGCGGCAGCACGCGGCCGGTGTCGGGTTCGACGACGCGGATGTCCATGCCGGGCAGCGGCAGGCCCTGCGTCGTCAGCCGCAGGTCGCGCGGATCGTGCGCGTCGGTGACCGCGCAGTTGCCGTACGTCTCCGTCGAGCCGTACACGTTGCACAGCTCGCGCGCGTTCACCGCGTCCATCGTCATCGCGATGTCTTCCGGCAGGCCGATCGTGAGGCCGGTGCGCATGGTCGCGAGCGAGCGACGCGCGCGATCCGGATGCTCGAGCATCGCGCGCGCCATGTTCGCCATGCCGTAGTAGACCGTGCAGCGCTCGTCGTCCATGAGTGCCAGCGCTTCGCCGGCGTCGAACGTCTCCTGCAGCACGATCGCGCCGCCGTGCGTGAGGATGGCGGGCAACGCGTTCGCCGAGCCGAACGACCAGAACAGCGGCACCGCGAGCCAGAGACGGTCGGCGGGACCGAGATGCTGGCGCTCGCCGATCGCGAACCCGTTGTCGATCACGCCGCCGTGCGTGAGCATCACGCCTTTCGGCGTGGCCGTCGAGCCGGACGTATAGAGGATGTAGCAGACGTCGTCCGGGGCCACGGCAGCCTGCGCCTCGCGCAGCGCGGCCGCGCGCGTCGTCGTCGCGGGCATCGTGAGCTCGTCGAAGCGATAGATCCCGTCGTGCTGCGCCGTTCCGACGGTCACGACGGCACGCAGCGCGGGAAAGCGCTCGCTGCGAAGCGCGCCGGGTGCCGCGCCGTCGAGCTCGGGCACGAGCTCCTCGATGGCGGCGAGATGGTCGCGGCCGCGTACGACCTCGGCGGTGACGAGCACGCTCGGCCGCGCGTGGTCGAGCGTCCACGCGAGCTCGCGCGCGGTGGAAAACGTGCTGATGCCGACGGTGATGGCGCCGAGCTTTGCGGCCGCGAAGAGCGTGACGAGCCATTCCGGCCGGTTGCCGAGCAGGATCGCGACCCGGTCGCCCTTGCCGACGCCGAGCGCGAGCAGCGCGCGGGCGACGTCGTTCACCCGGGTCGTGAGCTGTGCGCAGGTGAGGCGAGTGGCGCGGAACACGACGGCGTCGGCGTTCGGCTGCGCCGCGGCGAGGTCGTCGAGCAGGTGGCCGAGCGTGCGGCTTCGTGGTGGCATCGTCAGCGGGCCGCGTTCAATTGCGAGCGCCCGGACGACTGTGATAGCGTCCCCGCGCGTTGTCAACGATGCGGCCGAAGATCAGCATCACGCACGTCTCGCACGCATTCGACATCGACGGTCGCAGCGTTCCCGTGCTCGACGACGTGACGCTCGACGTCGCCGAGGGTGAGTTCCTCGCCATCGTCGGTCCGAGCGGATGCGGCAAGTCGACGCTCCTCAACATGGTGTCCGGGCTGTTCGCGCCGGCGACCGGCCGCATCGCCGTCGACGGCGCGCCCGTGGCCGGCATCAATCCCCGCATCGGGTACATGTTCGCGCGCGACGCGCTGCTGCCGTGGCGCACGACGCTGGCGAACGTGGCGTTCGGCCTCGAGCTCCAGCAGCAGCCGCTCGACCGCCGCGAAGCCCGGGCGCGGGACCTGTTGCGCGTCACCGGACTCGGCGGCTTCGAGGGCAGCTATCCGAGCCAGCTGTCGCAGGGCATGCGGCAGCGCGTGTCGCTCGCGCGCACGCTCGCCACGGACCCGGACGTGCTCCTGATGGACGAGCCGTTCGGCGCGCTCGACGCGCAGACGAAGCTCGTGCTCGAAGACGAGTTCCTGCGCATCTGGGAGCGCGACCGGAAGACGGTGATCTTCGTGACGCACGACCTGTTCGAGGCGATCGCGATGGCCGATCGCGTGGCCGTCTTCTCCGCGCGGCCCGGACGCATCAAGTCCGTCGTCCCCATCGACATCCCACGGCCGCGCTCGCTGACGGGCGGCCGCTTCGGCCCGCATTTCCAGGAGCTGTACGACCGGCTCTGGGACGAGCTCCGCTACGAAGTCGTGGCGGCCGGCTGATGAGCGTCATCCCACGCGAGGCGGCGACCATCGAGACCGGCGCGCGGGACCGGCGCCGGCGCGCGCGCCGGCGGGAACAGCTGCGGACGAACGGCTGGCGCCTGGCGCTGCTCGTCGTGTTCGCCGGCACGTGGGAAGGCGCCACGGGCGGCGGCTTCGTGAACCCGTTCTGGGTGTCGAGTCCGAGCCGGATCGTCCTCGACCTCTGGAAACAGTTCTCGCGCACCGACACCTACCTGCACATCGGCGTGACGCTGTACGAGGCGTTCCTCGGCTTCGTCATCGGCGCCGTCGTCGGCATCCTCGGCGGGTTTGCGCTCGCGCGCTGGGACCGGCTGGCCCGCGTGCTCGATCCCTACGTCACCGCGCTGAACAGCCTGCCGCGCGTCGCGCTCGCGCCGCTGTTCATCCTGTGGTTCGGCATCGGGCTCACGTCGAAGGTGGTGCTCGCGTTCTCGCTGGTCGTGTTCATCCTGCTCGTCAACACGCACGCCGGCGCGAAGAACGTCGACCAGGACCTCGTGATCATCGCGCGGCTCCTCGGCGCGACGCGCCGGCAGCTCACGCTGAAAGTCATCCTGCCGTCCAGCATCCCGTGGATCTTCGCCGGCCTGCGCCTCGGCCTCGCGTACGCGCTCATCGGCGCCGTCGTCGGCGAAGTCATCGTGGCGCAGGCCGGGCTCGGGTTCCTGATCGCGCACTACGCGGGCGTCTTCAACACCACGGGCGTCTTCAGCGCGCTGATCATCCTCATGGTCATCGCCATGCTGCTCAACGAGCTCATGAAGGCCGCCGAGAAGAAGCTGCTGCGGTGGCGGCCGCAGATTCCCGGCCTGTGACGGGCGCGGCGCGCCCCGCCGGAAGAAGGAGCGAGTCCATGAAGATCCTCGTGCTCGCGCTCGCACTCGTGCTCACCGCCGTCGCGGTGTCCGGACCCGAAGCGCAGGGGCGCACGCCGGTGAAAATCTCCGTGCTCCGCTCCGCGTTCGTGTACTTCGCGCCGTACGTCGCGGAGGCGCGCGGCATCTTCGCGAAGCACGGCCTCGACGCCTCGCTCATCTATTTCCGCAGCGGCGCCGAGACGACCACGGCCGTCGTGTCCGGATCGTGCGAGTTCGGCGCGCTGGCGACCGAGCACGTCACGCAGGTGCGCGACCAGGGCCTGCGCGTGAAGGCGATCGTCGCGAACCTGACCGATTCGCCGTTCACGCTGATCGTCCGCAAGGAAGTGCCGCTGCCGAGCGCGGGGCAGGGCTACCCGGCCGTCATGCGCGATCTGAAGGGCCTGAAGCTCGGCATCACCGGCCGCGGCGCCAGCACGGATTTCACGCTGCGGTTCCTGCTGCGGGAAGGCGGGCTCGATCCGGACAAGGACGTGACGATCATCGCGACGGGCGGCGTGTCGACGAGCGTCGCCGCGCTCGCGAAGGGCGACATCCAGGGCTTCCTCGGCTTCGAGCCGATCCAGACGCAATCGGTGCACGGGCTCGGCATCGCGAAGCCGGTGATCGACATGCGGAAGGGCGAGGGGCCGAAGCTCCTGCACGAGTACGCGTACAACAGCATGGTCGCGAAAGAGGAGTACCTCGACGCCAATCCCGACACGGCGCGGCGCATGGTCGCGGCCATCGTCGAGACGCACCGGTTCCTCGCGGACCCCAAGAACTTCGACGACGCGATGAAGGTCGCCGAGAAGTACTTCGAGGGCATCGATCCGAAGCTGCTGCGCCAGACACTGCAGGACAGCATCAGGGGCTACCGGCCCGTGATCACGAAGCAGGCCGTCGCCAACATCGGCGAGATGCTCAAGTTCGCCGGGCTGGTCAAGCGCGCGCCGGCGTTCGAGGAAGTGGTCGACACGCGCTACGTGCCCACGAAGTTCCCGTGAGCGCGACGGCGCACCTCTCGCATTTCGTCGCGGAGACGGACGGCGCCGCGATCCCGCCGGCCGCGATCGCGCTCGCACGCACGGCGTTCGTCGACGTCACGGCGACGACGCTCGCCGGCGCGGCGCAGCCGGTCGGCAGGATCGTCACCGACTGGGTCCGGGAGGCCGGCGGGACGGCGCAGGCGACCGTCGTGGCCGGCGGATTCAGGACCAGCCCGGCGCAGGCGGCGCTCGCCAACGGCACGCTGGCGCACGCGCTGCTGTACGAAGACACCACGTTCGTGTCGATGGCGCACACGACGGTGGCGCTCGCGCCGGCGCTGCTCGCGCTCGGCGAGCTCACCGGCGCGTCGGGCCGGCGGGTGCTCGACGCGTACGTGATCGGCTACGACGTGTCGAACAAGCTCGGACGCGCGCTGAACCCGTCGCACTACGAAAAGGGCTGGCACGCGACCGTGAGCTTCGGGACCGTCGCGGCGACGGCGGCGTCCGCGCGTCTGCTCGGACTCGATGCGGATCGCGTCGAGATGGCGCTCGGCATCGCGGCGTCGATGGCCGGCGGCTCACGCCAGCAGTTCGGCACCATGACGATGCCGCTCCACGCGGGGCAGGCCGCCCGCGCGGGCGTCGTCGCCGCCGAGCTGGCCGCGCGGGGACTCGGCGCGGACCGCGGCATCATGGAGTCGCGCATGGGGTACTGCGCGCTGTTCGCGGGCGCCGACGGCGCCGACGTCGACCAGCTCACGAAGGGGCTCGGCGATCCGTGGGAGATCCAGCGCGCGGGCTACGTGCTCAAGCCGTATCCGTGCGGGGCGCCGCTCCAGCGCGCGATCGATGCGATCCTGGACCTCCGCGCGCGGCATCGCATCGAGCCCGGCCGCGTGCGCGAGATCCGCGTGGGGGTGAGCTACATGTTCGCCGGTGTGCTGATCCGCACCGAGCCGCGCACGGGGCTCGAGGGCAAGCCGAGCCTCGAGTTCTGCGCCGCCGTCGCGATGCTCGACGGCCGGCTCGGTCTCGACGCCTTCACGGACGACCGGGTCCGCGACGGCGCGACGCGCGCGATGATGGCGCGCGTACGGACGTACGTGGACCCGGCGCTCGAGCGCGGTGAGCCGGCGGTGGCGACCGATCCGATGGGCGACCGCACCACCGTGACGATCGTGCGGGATGACGGACAGGAATTCACGGACACGGTGCGCTTCGCGCGCGGAAGCCCGGAGAACCCCATGAGCCGCGACGAGCTGCATGCGAAGTACCGCGACTGCGCGCGGCTGAGTCTGGACGGCGATCGCGCGGAGCGCGCGCTCACGATGCTGGAGGCGCTCGAGACGCTGCCGTCGGTGACGGCGCTGATGGAGGTGCTGCGTGGCTGAGCGCCTGCTCGTCGCCGAAGACGATCCGCCGCTCAGGCTGGTCAACCTCGCGCTCGGCGCTCCGCTCGACGCGCGGATGCGGACCGCGGTGTCCCGCTTCTTCCTGACGGACCCCGACGCGAGCGCCGCGCGCCTTCGCGCGATCGCCGCCGAGCTCGGTGTCGCGGACCAGGTCACGCCGGTGCTCGCGTCCGGCGACCCTCTCGAGACGCAGCTCGACGGCGTGCAGTACCTGCTCGTCGAAGGCGCCGAGATCAGCGATGCGGTGCTCTCGCGCGGATCGGATCTCCGGCTCGTCCAGAAGCACGGCGAGGACTGCCGCAACATCGACCTCGCGGCGGCCGCGCGCCGGGGCATTCCCGTGGCGCCGCTGACGCGGTGGGCGAACACGGCCGTGGCCGAGCAGACGATGATGCTGCTGCTCGCGGTCTCGCGCCGTCTGCTGACGTCGCACGCCGCGGCGGCGAAGCCGACAGGCGACGTGCCGCGCGGGGAGAGCGCGTACAACTGGCCGCGCCTCGACGGCGTGCAGTCGCTCCGCGGGATGACGCTCGGCCTGGTCGGCATGGGCGAGATCGGCCGCGACGTGGCGCGCAAGGCGCGGCCGTTCGGCATGCGGCTGCTCTACACCCAGCGCCGCCGGCTCGATCCCACGCTCGAGAGCTCGCTCGCCATCGAGTACCGGTCGCTCGCGTCGCTGATCGAGGCATCCGACGTGGTGAGTCTCCACGTGCCGCTCACGCCGGACACGCGGCACATGATCGGCGCGGCGGAGCTCGCGCGGATGCGTCGCGGCGCGATCGTCGTCAACACGTCGCGCGGCGGGCTCGTCGACGAGGCGGCGCTCATCGCGTCGCTGCGGAGCGGTCACCTGGGCGGTGCGGGCCTCGACGTCCGCGCGGAAGAGCCCCCGAAGAACGCGGAGGGACTCGCGGATCTGCCGACCGTGGTGCTCACGCCGCACGTCGCGGCGGGGTCCGGAACGGACCTGCTTCGCGACGTGCGCGCGGTACTGGACAACGTCGCGCGCGTCCGCCGCGGCGAGCCGCCCGCGGCGCTCGTCTAACCGGGCGCGACCACGACCGACAGCGCCAGCAGCGCTCCCATCGCGATGTTGAAGATTCGGCGTCTGCGATCGTCGTGCAGGGCGTGCTGCACGGTCGCGCCGAATGCCAGCCACACGAACCCGCTGGGCAGAGCGGCCAGGACGAACAGCGTGCCGAGCGAGACGGACTGTGACAGCGCGCTCCCGGCCTCGGGATGCAGAAACGTCGTGGCGGCGCTCGTGCTCACGAGCCACGCTTTGGGGTTGATCCACTGAAACACCGCCGCGCCGACGTACCCGACGGGGTCGTGTTCCGCGGATGATTCGCTGCGGCCGGCCGTCGCGATCTTCCACGCCAGCCAGAGCAGAAACGCGACGCCGCCCCAGTGGAGCACGCTCAGCACGAGCGGCGTCTTCAGCACGAGAGTGCCGAGTCCGAACGGCACGAGGAACATCATGACCCCCATGCCGGTGGAGACGCCGAAGAGGCAGGGGAGCCCCCTGAGAATGCCGGCGTTCGCGCCGGCCGCCGTCAGCATGATGTTGCTCGGACCGGGCGTGACGGCGGCCACGACCGCGAACAGAAGAAACGCCACGACCTGATCGCCCGTCGTACGCTGCCTCCAGGACAGTTGCGGATGCGATCCAGGGAAACGCGATCGGGCGGCGAGGGTCTTGAACGATCGTGCGCGCGCACGACCACGAGCTGGATCGAGAGCACGGCGCCGGCGGACGGCGTCGAGCTGTTCCGCGCGTGGTTCGCCGGCGAGGCCTACCAGACGCACCGCCACGGCACGTACGCGATCGGTGTCACGGACGGCGGAACCCAGGTGTTCGATTACCGGGGAGCGGTCAGGACCAGCACGCCCGGCGAGGTGGTCGTGCTCTACCCGGACGAGCCCCACGACGGGCGCGCCGGCACCGACGAGGGATTCGGGTACCGGATCGTCTACGTCGAGCCGTCTCGCCTCACCGAGGCGCTGCGGGTGCTGCGCGGCCGGCCGTACCCGCTACCGTTTGTTCGCGATCCGGTGTCGAGGAACGCGCGGCTGGCACGCGCGATCGACGAAGCCTTCCGGGCGCCGCTGGACTCCCTGGCGATCGACAGCGCCGTGGTCGGTCTGGCTGAAGGCTTGATGGCCGGCGAGGGCCGCGCCGCCGAGCGCCCGGTGCTTGCGCGCCATGTCGATGTCCGCGTCGTCGAGCGTGCGCGGCAGTTTCTCGACGCGGAGCGCACGCGCGCCGTGCGTTCGGCGGAGCTGGAGGCGATCACCAGCCTGACGCGATACGACCTCGCCCGCCAGTTCAGGATCATGTTCGGGACGAGCCCCTACCGGTACCTCCTCATGCGCCGTCTCGAGCTCGCCCGCGAGAGGATCCATCGGCAGCGCCCGCTCGTGGAGGTCGCGTGCGACGCCGGGTTTGCGGACCAGGCGCATTTCACCCGTGCGTTCAGGGCCGCCTTCGGAATCACGCCCGGCCGGTACCGCGCGCTGCGCGCGCCGGCGAGGCGCTACCGATCGAGCCCGTAGAGCTCCGCGACGTTGTCGTGGAGTATCAGATCGAGCTCCGCGTCGGTGAGATGCGCGGCGTGGGTCGCCAGCACCTCCTGCGAATGCGGCCACGTCGAGTCGCTGTGCGGGAAGTCGTTGGCCCACAGCAGCCGCCGCACGTTGCAGAGGTCCTTCACCTGGAACGCCGACCAGTCGTCCTGGAACGTCGTGTAGACGTGATCGCGGAAGTAGTCGCTCGGCAGCCGCGACAGCGCGCCGGCGGTGAGCCAGTAGCGGTGCCGCTTGTACGCGTGGTCCATGCGGTACATGAAGTGCGGGACCCAGCCGGCGTCGGCCTCCACGCAGACGAGCCTGAGCTCCGGATGCCGCTCGAACACGCCGCCGAGAATGAAGAGGCCGATGATGTCCTGGCATCCGCGGATGATCGACATGAATGAATTGAGCTTCGGCCCGCGCGTCTTGAAGTTGTCCTGCTGGCTCGTGAGGATGTGAAAGCTGAGCGGCAGCCCGAGGTCGACGGCCGCTTCCCACACGGGGTCGTACATCGGATCGTCGTAATCGGCGACGGCGGGGTTGCCGGTCATCATCACGCCGCGCAGCCCGAGCTCCCTGATGCGGCGCAGGTCGCGAAGACCGTCCTCGACCGAGCGCATGGCCGTCTGTCCGATGCCGATCAGCCGATCGGGATGCGCGGCCGCGTACTCGGCGATCCAGAGGTTGTACGCCTCGAAGCACGCGTGCTTGAAGTCGACGTCGGGATGGTTGCACAGCATCATGCCGACGGTCGGGTAGAGCACTTCCGCGGCGACGCCGTCGCGGTCCTGATCCGCCAGCCGTGCGTCGGGGTCCCAGCCGCCGCGGTGCATGTCGGCGAAGCGCGCGCCGAACATCCGCAGCTCTTCGGCCGGCTTGCCGGCCGCGGCGATGAGCCCCATCGGGATCGGCTTGTCCATGCCCTCGATGACGAAGAGGTCGCCGCGCTTCGGGTCGTGCACGACGTGCGGCGCGCGCTCGCGGAACTTCGGGTCGATGCGCGTGACGTACGTGTCCGGCGGCTCGGTGATGTGCGAGTCGGCGGAGATGATCGGCTTCGCCATCGTCAGTGGCCTCGCGAGCGCAGCACGGTACCGGGCCGTGCGCCCGTCGGCTCGTCGTCCCGGTAGACGATCTGACCGGCGACGATCGTCGCGTGCACGCCGCGCGCCCGCGCCACGAGACGCTTCGCGCCGTTCGGCAGGTCGCGCACGTATTCCGGCGGCGCGTCGTCGACGG
>ORJL011124467.1_pt1 | contig 13202 bp, 10 predicted proteins | sample 1779941 | NCBI WGS metagenome assembly ORJL01 (sample SAMEA104232317, study PRJEB22302) | groundwater metagenome | biome: forest; feature: aquifer; material: groundwater | place: USA | collected 2011-08-07 | depth 5.8 m
GCTGGGTCGACTGGCCCGACGTCGTCTATGACCGCGTCGGTAACATCCTGCTGAGCAGGATCCTTGGCGCCGATGTCCGCCTCGTGCAGGCCAGCTTCGGCATCGGCTGCAAGGAGAGCTGGGAGCGCGCCCTCGCCGACGTGGAGAAGGAAGGCGGCACTCCTTATGCGATCCCCGCAGGCGCCTCCGACCACCCGCTCGGCGGGCTTGGCTTTGCCAACTGGGCACTAGAGGTCGAGCGCCAGGAGCGCGATCTGGGCGTCTGCTTTGACACGATCGTCGTCTGCTCGGTGACAGGAAGCACGCAGGCGGGCATGATCGCCGGGTTCGCGGGCCAGAACCGTCCTCGCAGAATCATCGGCATCGACGCATCCGCCAAGCCGAAGGAGACCTGGCAACAGGTAGCCCGCATCGCGCGGCGGACGGCCGAACTCATCGATCTGGGGCGCGGCCTTAGGGATGACGAGATCATCCTCGACGATCGCTACCACGCCGGCGCGTACGGTATCCCTGACGAGCGCACGCTGGATGCGATTAAGCTCACCGCTCGGCTTGAGGGGATGATCATCGATCCGGTTTACGAAGGAAAGTCGATGGCAGGGCTCATCCATCTCGTCACGTCAGGGGAGATCGGCAGCGGTTCGACTGTGCTTTACGCGCACCTCGGCGGGCAACCCGCTCTCAACGCCTACAGTGCTCTCTTCGCTACGTCGAGTTGGAACGCGTCAAGACCTCCGGGCTCGATGGCGCGGGTCACGCAATAGCAGGCTGCCCTGCTTTATTTTTGGCTGAGTTGCGCTGGGCCGACCGCAACAATCGAGCTGAACGCTTCGGGCGAGAGCGTTGCGCGCGGCCGTCTCCCTTGACTTCGATCATTCGTGACGTGGGACATCTTCGGCGTGGTCCGATCATATGCGACAAGCCCCCGTATTTCTCACCGTGGCTGCTGCCCTGTTCTGTGCTGCGTCGCCGGCGTTTGCCGACTGGATCGTGTTCAGCGCGGGTGGCGCGATGCAGGTCTCGAAAATCGAGCGGATCGGTTCGAACCTTCGGCTGACGCGTGATGACGGCTTCGGCTGGGTGACCGTTCCGCCCGATCGCATCGACTGGGCGGCCAGCGCCTCCCGATCGGGGCATCCGGTTGGTCCCGACCAAGGCGCCAGCGGGGGCGGCGGCACGGGCAACGGAGAGAGCGCCACCACGGCGTCCTCGACGCCGAAGCGCCGAACGAGAAAGGGCACGCCGATGCCCGACACCGACACAGAGAGCTATCGGGCGTTTGCCGTCCGCGTCAAGACACCGCCCAAGATAGACGGCAGACTCGATGATGCGGTCTGGCAGGACGCGCTGCCGTTTGGCGGGTTCTACCAGCAGGACACGCACGAGGGCGAGCCCGAAAGCGAACGCACTGAAATCCGCGTCGTCTACGACGACAACGCGCTCTACTTCGCGGTCCGGGCGTATGACCGCGAGCCGAAGAAGATCATGTCGAAGAACATGCTTCGTTCGGCGACGCTGCGTACAGACGACTCCATCCGGATCCTGATCGACTCCCTCCACGACCACCAGACGGCGTATCTCTTCGGCACGAACGCCAACGGCATCCTCGTCGACTCCACCCAGCTCGGCAAAGACGATCAAGACACCAACTGGAACGGCGTGTGGTCGACGCGCGGCGCGCTCGACGACGAGGGCTGGACCGCCGAGGTCGCTGTTCCATTCAAGACGCTCAAGTTCCAGCGCGCCGATACCCACAGCTGGGGCCTGACGGTCAGCCGGCGGATCCCACGGCGCAATGAATTCTCCTACTGGCCGTTCATCCCAAACAGCTCGACCTTCTATTGGGCGGGACAATGCGGCCACCTGGAGGGCATCGACGATGTGAAGCCCGGATCGAGCTTCCAGGTCAAGCCGTACGTCGCCGGCGGCGTGGCGAAAGACTATACGACCGGCACGTCGAGCGGGCAGCGCGACGTCGGGTTGGACTTCAAGTACAGCTTGACGCCGAACCTCGCCGCCGATGTCACGTACCGGACCGACTTCGCCCAGACCGAGGTCGACGACGTACAGGTGAACCTGACGCGGTTTCCGTTGTACATCCTGGAGAAGCGACAGTACTTCCTCGACGCCGCGCGCACCTTCGATTTCGGGCTGACGAAAGAGGCCGAGATCTTCTACTCCCGACGGATCGGCCTCAGCGAGTCTGGCCGCCGCGTGCCCATCGTCGCGGGCGGGCGCCTCAATGGCAAGGCGGGCAAGTACTACGTCGGCGCGCTGAACATCCAGACGGCAGACTTGGCGGCGACAAGTGGGAGTGCCGCGGTGCCCTCGACGAACTGGACGGCGATGCGCGTCTCGCGGGACGTTGGCTCCAGGTCCCGTGTCGGAATGATGCTCACAAACCGCTCCCCCACCGGGTCATCGATGACGCGCAACACCGTGTTTGGCGTCGACGCCATGTTCTATCGCGGCACCTCGATGGATTTTCAGGGATTCTTCGCCGGCGTGTCCGACCCGAGCCTCCCCAACAAGCGCCTGGCGTCACGCGGAGCGTTCGAGTACACCGCCGACCAGTACGGCCTCAAGGCGTCGTACCTGGACGTGCAGCAGAACTTTCGCCCCGGCGTCGGGTTCGTGCAGCGCACAGGCGTGAGGCGAACCTCGGTGTCCGCACGCTACAGCCCCCGTCCGAGGGTGCTGGGCATCCGGAAGCTGTACTTCGAGCCGACCCTGAACTACTTCACGACGCAGGCAAACGTTCCGGAAACGCGCGAAGGTATCATGAACGTCGAGAGCGAGTTCGAGTCGGGCGACTCGGCCTCAATCGTCGTGATTAACCACGTCGAGACCCTCTTCAAACCGTTTCCCATCAAACGCAACACCACGATTCTCGCGGGCACTTACACGTTCACCGCTGCGACCGTCTCGGTCTCGACGGCCCCTGGCCGGCCGCTCAACGGCGGCGTCCGCTTGAATGTCGGACAGTTCTACGATGGCAACCGCCTGAGCGTCGGCGTGAACGGCATGTGGCGGTTGAACAAATGCTTCAACATCACCCCGAGCTATTCCCGGGATCGCATCAACCTGCCCGTCAGGGTCTTCACCACCCACATCTTGAAGACGAAGTTCAACTTCAACGTCTCCGCGCTGATGTCGATCGACGGCCTCGTCCAATGGTCCAACGACAGTCGGGCACTGACGACGAACATCCGGTTCGACTGGATCTACAAGCCAGGCACCGATTTCTATCTGGTCTACACGGAAACGGACGACACCCTGGGTCCCTTCCGCCCGAACAATCGGACTCTGGTCGCCAAGATCAACTACATCTTGGATTTCTAAGCGCAGTCCTCAATCCGCCGTCCTGATCGATTTACAGCCGCAGCAGGTACGTGAACTTCACCACAAACGTCCGGTCGCGCGGCCCTGGCCGCAGTGTCCCGGTCTGCCGGTTCTCGCTGTACACGATGAAGAAATCGCTCCCGAGCTTGTAGATGTAGTTGAGCCGGAAGTTGACGACCGCCAACTCGGCGCTGCTGTTCCACTGCAGGTAGACGGCCGTGAACAGCCGCGTCGTCGCGGCGTAGTCGAGCTGCGAGCCGATGAGGTGCGTCACGAATGCGCCCTGCGGCAGGGCGACGTCGTTGCGCTGGTAGTTGAAGGTCGTCATCACGTGGCTCGACGGCTTCGACACGCTGTTGAGTGTGAGGGTGTGCTTCGTGCCGCCGTAAAAGTCACCGCCGGTGTAGTCGATCGACCCCGAGTACTTCCGGCTCGGGCCGAGCGTGAACCGCACGTTGAACTCGTCGAACCCATAGGCTCCGGTCGGAATGATCACTTTCGGCTGGATCGCGAAGGGCGCCTCGAGGCGTTCGAAGTTGCGCGTGGCGGCGAGCCGCAGCCGGTCCGCGCGCGCCGACTCGATCTCGAAACTCGCAGCTTGGGTGCGCGTCTGGAGCACATTGCGGGTATCGGTCAGGTAATCAAACTCACCGCGAAAAAAGATCTGCCGCGCCAGGCGCTTATTGAGCCGCGGGCTGTAGCGCAGACTGCCTGAACTGCTGCGCATGTCGCGCCGCCGCACGAAGCCGACCTCCGGGTTGAAGTTGCGTCCCACGGTCAGGTAGTCGAACTCCGCGCCGTACCCGTCCAGGTTGTAGACGATCTGCGCGCGCCCCGCGTAGTCGTGGCCCGACTTGCCAGGCGTCCAGGTACGCGCGAGAAACGCCGCGGCGCTGCTGCTGCGATGGAAGAAAAAATTCGCATCGACCCCGACCGCCTGGTTGCTGTCGCGCCCTGACGGGCTCTTGTTGGTGACGATGACGCCGAGGTTCGACCGTTGCAGGAAGTCGCGCTTCACCCGGACCACCGAGAAATTCGTCAGGGGGCTGCTCGCCGACCGGCCGGTCTCGATGTTGAGCAGCCCGACGCTGTACGCGCCAGCCTTTCCGGTGAGCCGCGCGCCGCCGACGATCGGCACCTCACTCGCGCCCTCGATGCCGATGCGGCGGCTGAAGAAGAGCAGGGTCGTATTCGGATTGCCGCTCCCCTCGCGGCCGACCCCGAAGTTGTAGACATCGCGCCCCTCGAGAAAGAAATCCCGTTTCTCGGGGAAGAACAGGCTGAACCGCGTCAGGTTCACCTGCTGCGTGTCGGCCTCCACCTGCGCGAAATCGGTATTGTAAGTGGCATCGAGGTTGAGGCTCTGCGTCACGCCGTACTTCACATCGAGGCCGCCCTTGCCCCGCCCCTTTGATGCCCCGGTACCGTTGACGAAATCCTGTGCGGCACCGGTCGTCGCGAACGGCTTGAGCTCGACGTGGTGGCTTGCAGCGACGTCGCCGAGGCCGACCAGGTGGGCGGCCACCGAAAGCTTGGCGGCGCCCGGCACGCCCAGTTCGCGCGGAATCTGTGTCAGGAATGCGTGCTCCCCCTTGCGGATGATGGAGCGGCGCAGGTTGAAGCCCCACGGACCTGGAAAGCTCGGGTCGTACCGCAGGCTCTTGAAGGGAATGACCATCTCGACCTGCCAACCCTCATCGTCCATCCGCGTTCGCGCGTCCCAGACGGTGTCCCAGTCCCAGTTGAACTGCCGCTCGTCGGTCGCCAGGATGTCGTGCACCGATCCCCGGGGCGTAACGATGAGGAGGATGCTGTTGCGATAGTCGTGGAACGGATCGAGGATGACCGCGAAGGAATCGTCCTTCGTGCTGATCGAGCCCTGATCGCGCTTCAGCTCGTTCGCGATCAGCTTCTGCGGCTCGCGGTCGTAGCAGTGCGCGGAGATGTAGAGGTTATCGCGGTCGAAGACGATGCGCGCCTCGGTGCGCTCGGTGGCAGGCCGGCCCTCGTCGGGCAGCTGCTGGATGAACAGGTCGATGACCTCGGCTTTCTTCCAGGCCTCGTCATCGAGCAGTCCATCGATGATCGGCGGCTTGTCGACGCGGGTCGCGCGATAGACAGGCCGTGCTGAGGGCGCGCGCGCAGGCTGCTGGGCGACGAGCGGCACCGCCGTCGCGAGCGCGAGGACGAGAGCGACAACGAGCGACACGCATGCGCCCGGAGCGGCCGTCAGGCCCGATCCCAACGGCCGGCGCCAGGCGCCTGGCGCCTGGAGTTTTCGACTACCGTCCACTCGTCGACATCGCTGATGGAACGATCGGCAAGACGACGTGCGACGAGTGTGCCTGATCGTGCACAATCGTATTGGTGGCGATGATCCAGCGCCGGTTGTCGTTGAGCGGCTCCCCCGTGTTCGGGTTGACGTCGAAGCGCGGGAAGTTACTGCTCGACAGGTCGATGCGGATCCGATGCCCCTTCTTGAACACGTTCGACGTCGGGTACATCCTGATGGTGAACTCGTAGATCGTTCCCGGCTGCATCAGTTGTTCCTGCTTCAAACTGTTCCGGAACCTGGCGCGGACGATACCGTCTTCGAGGTTCAAATCGAAACCGTCGGGATAGTCCGGGCTCGGCGGGTAGACGTCGAGGAGCTTGGCCGTGAAGTCGGTGTCGACGGCCGAAGACGACGCCCAGAGCTTGACGACGATCTCGCCCGTGACCTCGATGTCACGGTCGAGCGGCTCGCTCTGGAAGACGACGATGTCGTTGCGCGCGGAGAGCGGCATCGGCGTGGTGTCGTTCCAGATGTGCGGGCCGGTGCGCTGATCCCACGCGCCCTGGAGCATGATGCCGTCGCCTGACGAGATGTTGCCGCCGATTGTCGGCACCGGGTTCTTCGGATCGAAGACGAAGCTGGTGGACGCCTGAGCGGCCGTCGGCATCGTCGTCGAGAGGCCGCCGCGCTGCTGGAAGTAGTACTTCGTCGGCTGCGTCCGCGCGAGCGGCCACTCCTTCTCCTCGCGCCAGGCGCCGCCGTGGTTCAGCATCCCGTCAGACGTCTTGCGTCCATCGCCCGTGCCCATGACGAAGATACGGACCGGCGTGGCGAACGGCGTAGCTTTGCCCACGCTGTTGTCGATCCCCTTCAGCCATTTGTCGTACCACTCGAGGCGCCATGCGTACGGGTCCGCGATCGCCGCATCCTTGCCGAAGCTCACCTGGCCGTGCTGCGAGCTGCCCTGCTGGCCGTGGATCCAGGGTCCCATGATGAGATAGACAGGTCCTTTGATCTTCCTGCTCAGCACCTGGTAGTTCATCGAGGTGTTGCCGCCCCACGAGTCGTACCAGCCGCCCACGAGGTAGACGGGGATGTCCTTGTACTTCTCCGGCGAGTCGATGATCGCGTTCTGGGTCCAGAACTCGTCGTTGCCACCGTGCTTCATCGCTTCGACGAGCCACTCCTCGTATTCGGGCGCCAACTTGAGCGGCGTCGTCCCTTTGCGGAGCGGCAGGTTCAGCAGGTAGAACTTGCGGTTGTCGCTCATCTGCTGCAACAGCGCACGCGTCTTCGGGTCGCGCGCCTGCCGGCTGCCGTCGGCCACGCGCGTCAAGATCCAGTTCCAGAAGCGCATCTCGAAGGCGCCTGCGTTGCGCATGCTTTGGTAACCCATGTTCGACACGGCGTCAACCGGGATGACGGTCGTGAGCTCCGGCGCCTTCTCCATCGCGATGGCGTGCTGCGTGCCGCCGACGTAGGAGGTGCCGATCATTCCGATCTTGCCGTTCGACCAGGACTGCGTCCCGATCCACGCGCACGCATCGACGCCGTCTTCTCCGTCGTCGGTGATCCACTCCCAGACGCCGTCCGACTTGAAGCGGCCGCGCACGTCCTGCGACACCACGGCGTAGCCGCGAGAGGCGTAGTAGTGCATCATGGCCGGCCCGCCTTCCTTGTTGTACGGCGTCCGCTGCAGGATGGTGGGCAGCTTGTCGGAGACAATGGTGCCGCCGCGGGTCGGCAGGTACACGTCGGTGGCGAGCTTCACGCCGTCGCGCATGGGCACCATCACGCCGCGCAGGGCGGCCACGCCATACTTCGGCTCACTCGCGGCGGCTTCCACGGTGCGGGCCGCGGCGCCCGCCTCCATGGCGACGATCCGGGTGGCGCGAGCCTCGGTGCCCGCGATCAACCCAATCAGGGCAACGACGATCAGGCACACGCCTGAAACGACCTTCGTCTGGGCTCTCAGAAGATTCATGGAGCACTCCTTAACCGGTCCAGAGCCGCGCTACACGGTGCGCACGAACACTGGCCCCCGATCACACGGCGCTGATTATATTCGTTCGGAAACCCGATCTCGGATTCATCAGACAGGTTTTGGCGGTGTCAGCGGGCTTTTTGGCCGCCACGGACCCGATCGAGAGGCGCGTCGACGCGTTGCCGGAAAGCCGGTGTCGTGATCTTCAGCGCTCGGCGGCGAACAGGGCTCTCTCACGTCGCAGGAGCGGCCCTGGCGGGGGTCGTGCATGTTCATGTCCAGGCCACCTTGCAGACGAAAGGAACGCTTCCATGACCCGCATTCGACGAATTCTTTGTGCGTCGGATTTCTCGACGACATCCGGGAAGGCGCTGACCGCCGCCATCAGCCTTGCGAAAGCGAACCGTGCCCGCCTGACGATTCTTCATGCCTATGTGCCGATCGTGCCGCTGATGCCGGAGCAGTCGATCGAATCCGGCACGTGGGACCGGCTCGACACAGAAACGCGACAATGGGCCGCGCGTCGCGTCGCGAAACTGGCCGACAAGGCGAAACAGGCTGGAGTGCGCGCGTCCGCGATGATGGTAACGGGGGATCCCGTGCGGCAAATCGTTCGGAGCGCCCGCTCCATGCGCGCCGATCTCATCGTGGTCGGCACGCACGGCCGGCGAGGCGTCTCGAAGTTCTTCCTCGGCAGCGTGGCCGGGCGCGTCGTCGCGACGGCGCCCTGTCCGGTGATGACGGTGCGCGGCAGGTAACTCTGCAGGCGCCCGTCACGCAAGCGACGCCGCAACCCGGCGCAGGCGCTGATCGGCCTCGTCGACGATCGGGGCGAGCGCGGGGTTGTCCACTACCGTGAACATCGCGCGCGGGTCGGCAATCGACACGACGACGCCACCGCCGGCCGGCGCCTCCTGAATAACGACGTTACACGGCAGCAGCAGCCCGATTTGTGCGTCGGCGCTCAACGCCCGGTGCGCCAGCGACGGGTTGCAGGCGCCGAGGATCAGATACCGGCGGAAGTCGATGTCGAGCTTTTTCTTGAGCGTGTCCTTCACGTCTATCTGCGTCAGAATCCCGAATCCCTCGCGCTTGAGCTCGGCGGTCACGCGCTCCAGCGCTTCGTCGACGGTCGCATGTTCGAGATGTTGCTCGAATCCGTACGCGCGGCCTGCGCTCGTGTTCTGGTTCATGGTGCGTCCCTCGATCGCTTTACCGATCCTACATGATCTCCCGGTAGCTGCCCTCTTCAGGCCATCTCCATTGCCTGGGACGTCTCCCGCTTCGGTTCGGGGACCTCGGTCAATGTCGCCTCCGTCAAGAGCAGCACGCCGGCAACCGACACGGCATTCTCGAGCGCGATTCGCACGACCTTGGTCGCATCGATGATGCCCGCGTCGATCAGATCGACGTAGTTCCCGCGCCCGGCGTCGAACCCGTACGCACCGGAGCTGCTGCGCATGCGGTCGACAACGACGCCGCCGTCCACGCCGGAGTTCTGCGCGATCTGGCGCGTCGGCTCCTCCAGCGCCCGTTTGAGGATAAGCGCGCCGGTGCGCTCATCGCCCGCGCACAGGGACGCCTCGCGATCGACGCTTTCGATCGCCCGCAGCAGGGCAAGACCGCCGCCGGGCACGACGCCTTCGGCAATCGCCGCCCTGGTCGCGTTGATGGCATCCTCGAACGCTTCGCGACGGCTCTTCATCTCGGCTTCCGACGGCGCGCCAACCCGGATGACCGCGACGCCGCCGGTCAGCTTCGCGAGCCGCTCTTCGAGCTTCTCGCGATCGTAGTCGGACGTCACCGTCTTGATTTGGGCGCGGATCTAGTTCGCACGGCCGGCCATCGCCTCTTACATCGAAACCCCGCCAACGATGGTCGTCGAATCGTTGTCGATGACGACCCGTTTGGCCTGACCGAGATCGGCGAGCGTGACGTTGGCGAGCTTGATGCCCAGCTCTTCCGCAATGAGACGGCCGCCGGTGAGGATCGCCATATCCTCCAGCATCGCGCGCCGCCGGTCCCCGTACCCGGGCGCCTTGACGGCGACACAGGGCAGAATCCCGCGCACCTTGTTGATGACCAGCGTGGCGAGGGCGTCGCCGTCCACGTCGTCCGCGACGACCAGCAGGGCTTTGCCGCTCTTCGCGATTTGCTCGAGCACGGGCAGCAGATCGGTCATCGTGCTGATTTTCTTCTCGTGGAGGAGGACGAGCGGCTCTTCGAGGACCGCCTTCATCTTCTCGGGGTCGGTGATGAAATAGGGGGAAAGATAACCGCGGTCGATGCGCATCCCCTCGACGACCTCCACCATCGTCTCGGTCCCCTTGGCTTCCTCGACCGATGTCGTGCCCTCTGCGCCGACTCGTTCGAGCGCGTCGGCGACTGTCTCGCCGATGCTGCTGTCGTTATGCGCGGAAATCGTGGCGACCTGCACCCGCTGCTTGTGATCGGCAACCGGTCGCGACAGCTCTTTCAGGCGAGCCACCACGGCATGGAGCGCGCGATCGAGTCCGCGCTTCAAATCGACGGCGCTGGCGCCTGCCGCGATGTTCCGGACGCCATCGGCGAAGATGGCCGCCGCCAGGAGCGTCGATGTCGTCGTCCCGTCGCCGACGACCTCGCCGGTGCGCTCGGCCGCCTGCCGAATGACCTGTGCGCCGAGGTTTTCCTCGTGGTCCTCGAGCTCGAACTCCTTGGCGATCGTGACCCCGTCGTTGCAGACGATGGGACGACCCCATTTCTTCTCGATGAGGACGCACTTCGATTTCGGACCGAGCGTCACGCGCACCGCATCGGCGAGCGCCAGCGCACCGTGCAGGATTTTCTCGCGCGCGGCCGATTGGACGAGCAGATGTTTGTGGGGCACAGTACACGCTCCGTGAAGTTCAGTGACAGCAGCCGCCGGGCGCCGGATGTTCGGCAGACGGCCTCGTTACCCAGTCATGGTGCAAGGAGCCTGCTCACGCATCGCGTCGGACTCCGGTCAGGCGTTGCGAGCTGCCGATCCAACCCAAGGTGAAGGCTGCCGAATTCTCGGCGAACGTTGTCTCTTCTCAGTTGCCTCGACATGGCACCCGGGTTGCTCGATGCAAGTATAGTGATCGACGTTGGTTCTTCTGTCGCCGCGAAGCACGGCGTGCGGCTCAGCCCGCCGATCGTCGCGCCCGACGCTCAGAAATCCGCTGCAGCTGCTCCTCGCGTTTGCGCGGCCGTTCTTCCAAAGCCGGCCGGGCGCTGCGCTCATCTCATCGACAGATCGGGGGCGACGTGAAGCAGATCACCGTCAGGGCAGGAGGACACCATGAAGAAACACTTACGAGGCTTCGCATCGATGGACCTGGTCAAACAGCGCGAGATTGCCAGCAAAGGCGGCAAAGCCGCGCACGCCCAAGGCACGGCGCATCGATGGTCGCGGGAAGAGGCGCGCGAAGCCGGCCGCAAGGGGGGGGTGGCGCGCGCGCGACGTCAACCTATGGTTTCCAGTACCCGCAGTCTGGATCAGACGCCCGCCGAACACGCGAAAAGCCGGCAGTGCTGACAGAAAGCCGTCGGGGATCTCACGGAAAGTAGCAGGGCCGCCGGGAGATTTCGAAAGACTGGTGCTCAAAGAGTCGAGAGGTGACAGCCATGAAAGTCGGTGACATCATGACCCGGGACGTCGTCTCATGCAGGCTGGACGCAGATATCGCGACCGCCGCACGGCTGATGTTGGAAGGACGATTCGGCACGCTCCCTGTGATCGACACGCACGGCATGGTGGCCGGTATCATCACCGACCGGGACATCGCCATCGCGGCGGCCACGCGGCAGCGGAACGCGTCGCACATCGGCGTGCACGAGGCGATGAGCCAGAAGGTATGGAGCTGCTTCGCGGCGGATGAGGTCGGCGCGGCGCTGAAGCAGATGGAAGCGGCGCGGGTGCGCCGCCTGCCCGTGCTGGACGCGAACTCGCACCTGGCCGGCATTCTATCGATCGACGACATCATCCAGCGCGCACTCGATCGGACCAGCGGCGTGTCGTCCGCGCAATTGGTGAAGGCGCTTCGGCGGATCTGCTCGACGCCGGCGATCGAGCCGGAGACGGACCTGGCAGACACGCTCGTCGGGGGCTAGCTTTGCCACGTTCGTGGCCCGTACACCCTGCCCGCCGACAATCCGGCGGACAGCGGTGAATTTCTTCGCGGACGGAAACGACCCGTCGAGACTCGAGCGTGGTGCATCGTTTGCAGTCTTCCGGCGCATGCTGGGATTGCTCGCGCCCGCCGAAATCGAGGATCTCCTCCGCACGGAGGTCGTCGCCCGGCTCGGTTGCCACGCGGAAGGCCGCACCTATGTCGTCCCGGTCACCTACGCCTTTGACGGGGATGCCATGTTCATCCAGTCTTCCGACGGCCTGAAGGTGCGAATGATGGAGACCAACCCGCTGGTCTGCGTCGAGGTGGACCACATCGACAACCTCGCGAACTGGCGGAGCGTGATTGCCTGGGGCCGGTTCGAAGCGTTGTTTGGATCCAGCGCGTTGGCTGCGCTCGCGCTGCTCCGCGCACGCCTCCAATCGTTGCTCGTCAGCGAGACGACCCCGGGCGCCGAGACGCTAAGCGAGGGCGAAACACGCGTGCGCCGCGGGAACGGCCGCGCGTCGATCTACCGCATCCATCTGTTGGAGAAGACCGGGCGATTCGAGCGCCGGTGATGCGGGTGGCCCTCCCCATGGCCATTGTGCGTCGGCCGTCGCAGGCCCGCCACTCGGATGAGAGGGGCTGACATGCAACTCACACCAACAATCACGTTCCGCGGCATTGAGGCGTCCGCGGCGCTCGAGGCGGACATCCGCACCCGGATCGCCAAGCTCGAGACCTGCTACCACCCGATCATGGGTTGCCGCGTGCTGGTGGAGCTCGCCCAACGTCATCATGCGACCGGCAACCGGTACCACGTCCGCATCGACCTCACCGTGCCGGGCGAGGAAATCGTCGTGGCGCACGAAGCCAGCCTTCACGGGTCGGCGCAGGACACCGGCGTGGAGAAGGCGACGAAACAAGCCGAACCCGATCCGGAGCGAAAGCACGCGCGGGTGGCGGTCCGCGAGGCGTTCGACATCGCACGGCGCCAGCTCCAGGACTACGCGCGGCGCCAACGCGGCACCGTGAAGATCGCCGCGCGGCAGCCACGAGGCCGCGTCGCCCGGTTGTCGCCGCTTGACGAGTATGGGTACATCGAAGCCGAGGATGGACATGAGGTGTACTTCCAGAAGAGCAGCGTGCTGAACAACACGTTCGACCGTCTGAAGGTCGGCAGCAGCGTGTCGTTTGTCGAAGAGCCGGGAGAGAAAGGCCCTCAGGCGAGCACGGTCAAGCTCACGCATCCGCGCCGCGTGCGGCGGCCGTCGTCGGCCGAATCAAGGAGTGACATCATGCAAATCAAACAGATCATGACGACCGACATTGCGACGTGTCAGCCGGACACGAATCTCGCAGTAGTCGCCAAACTGATGTGGGATCGCGACTGCGGCTTCGTGCCGGTGATCGACACGTCGGACAAGCTGGTAGGCGTGATTACCGACCGCGACATCTGCATCGCGTCGGCGACGCGCCGAAA
>ORJL010403494.1_pt1 | contig 13199 bp, 8 predicted proteins | sample 1779941 | NCBI WGS metagenome assembly ORJL01 (sample SAMEA104232317, study PRJEB22302) | groundwater metagenome | biome: forest; feature: aquifer; material: groundwater | place: USA | collected 2011-08-07 | depth 5.8 m
AGAGCTAATTGTAGGACACTTATACACCAGCATTGCTGGTGTGTCAAGCGAAGTTGGCAATATTATTGACAAAGAATTGACCCTTGTGATATGAATGTGGAACCTTTTCACATTCGACCCGTACGGTCGGTACAATGATGCAGGCTGATGGCGATGGTCAACCGGTCCATCCTCGGGCTCATGGCCACCGCCTTATGGCAGAAGGAGGCGTTAGCCCGGTACCAGACGTTTGCCACTGCAGTATTGCGACAGGAAGGAAAACAAGCGCACAAAGCGCACAGGAGGTTAGCACATGAGGTTATTCCCTAGGAGCCCTCTGGCCAGGGCCGTCATCCCGTTGCTAGGCCTGGTGATCCTGGCAGCCGCCTGCGCCCCGGCCGCAGCCCCCACGCCAACACCCACCAAGGCGGCGCCGGCAGCTACGCCAACTGCCGCTGCACCCAAAGTGGATGCTACTAAGCCGGCAGAGAAGCCAGCGGCTACCCCCACGACCGCCCCGGCCACCAAGCCGGCGGGAAAGCCAATCAAAATAGGGTTTATGACCCCACTGACCGGCCGCGTTGCGGGCTACGGCGCTCGCCAGAAAATAGCAGTCCAGTTGGCGGTGGAAGATGTGAATAAGGCAGGAGGAATCAACGGCAGTCCGCTGGAGATAATTCTGTCGGACGATGCCGCTGATCCCCGGCAAGTTGTGACCGTCGTGCGGAAGCTGGCGACTGAGGACAAGGTGCCGGTCATACTGGGCCCTCTTACCAGCGCCACCTTCGAGGTAGCGGCGCCCCTCGCCGTTGAGCTCAAGGTGCCATTAGCTACTGCCACTTCGACCAAACCCGGGATAACCGACCAGGCCCGGCCCTGGGTATTCCGTTTTGCGGTCCTGGATGCGGCGGCCACGCCCAAAGCCATTGAGGGCTACAAGAAGCTCTATCCCAATGCCAAGAGGATGGTCATTACCGGCGACACGAAGGAGTCGGTCAACGAGAACCTGGTGAAGAACATCTATCCCAAGGCCCTGAAGGACGCCGGGCTGGAGGTTATTGATACCGTCCCCTTTGAGACCGGCATGACCGACTTCAGCGCCATAGTTACCAAGATAAAGGGCCTCAACCCGCAGGGCATAGCCTACAGCTCCCTTACCCCGGAGGTCGTAGGGTTCTCCAAGGAGCTGCAAAAGCAGGGCGTGACAGCCCCTGTGGTGGCCGGTCTCCAGAACTGGGGAGGCCCGGAGGTGGTCCTCGCCAAAGATTCGCTGGAGGGGTGGGTCTCCGGTGGCACTTTCGACGAGGACGCCACCGACCCGCTGAGCAAGTCCGTGGTCGAGCGCTTTGCTAGGATCGGCGAGGCCGACCCTGCTGTTGGCAAGCCTGCCTACGTAGGCAACTGGGCTAATGCTTACGATACTATCCTGGCCCTGGCCGAGATCATGCGCAAGGCGCAATTAACGCCAGACACGGACCTTCAGAAGGCCCGGGACGCGATAAGGGACGGATTCCAGAACCTGAAGGGATTCAAAGGCCTTCTTGGGGATCTAAGCATGCAGCCCAATGGAGACGTCACGACTACCCCGATGGCCTTCGTCGCCAAGAACGGGAAGTGGACGCTGATCAAATAGCATCAGCCAGCAAGCGGAAAACCCGCTGAGCCAGGCACGTTACACCGGACGGGATGTCGTGAGGCGGGCATCGACCAGGGGCTGGTCCCGGTCGATGCCCGCCTAATTCAGGCGAACAAGTAAGGGCGGTCCGCTACGCACGTGGCGGGATGATGGCCAAGCCAGTAAGCCAACCTGGCAGGCTGGCCCCTTTCCTTATTCTTCCTTGTTCAGCCAGTTATGAGTGGCAACGCGCGTTAGGTGCTAGCCAAAACCCTTTCTACTTCTCCGCGTGCCCTTGCCTGTAGGGAAGCAACGTCTGCAAACCGCACCTCTTCCGCTGCGTGTACAAAGACCAGTACGACTTCTTTGACGGGCTTGCCGGTGACCTGTTCGATCGCCAGTGCGTACAGCCCCGCTTGCATTTCATACCCCTTTGCCACTGACACCAGCGCCCCATTGCCGTCCACCGCGTCCGTCTTGTAGTCTGCGACAACCAACCCGCCGTCGTCCTCGAAGAGCAGGTCAATGAAGCCTTCGACCAGGGCGCCTGCCAGGTGAGTACTGATAAACACCTCCCGGTGGTACCTGCCGGACGCCACCGCACGCTTTACCACCGAGGATTCCAGTCCCCGGCGGGCCAGCCTCGCCACTTCCTGCCAGCGGTCGGGTATCTCTTCGGCCGCCGCCTGTGCCCGGCTGATGTCCTCCAGTCCGGCTCCGGTGGCCAGGTCAACGCTCTGAAGCACGCTGTGGACCGCTCGTCCCAGGCTGGTTCCGGCGCGGCCTCTCCGGTGCGGCTCTTCGCCGCCTTCCGCCTCATCCTTCGCCATGCCGGTGAGGGTCGTGACCGCCCACGCTGCGGGACGCGAGGCGGTACGGATAACCCTGTCTCGCTGAGCCTGCCACTGTTCTCTATCAAAGCTGACTTCGTCGTGCCTCCCGTCTGGGGGAGTGCCGGGCAGCTCCACCAGCCGCCCTGTCTCGGCGATCTCTAGCTTGTGCCAGAGGCTGCCATCCTTCGAAGCCAGACCTTCAATCGTCTGCGCATCGGAACTGCCTCTGACGGGACGGAAGAGGCTCAGTACCAGGTGGTCCCTGGCTCGGGTTGCGGCAACGTACATCAACCTCACCCCTTCAGCTTCATCCGCCCGCTTGTCGCTTTCCTTCGCGTCTTCGTAGCCGGCCGTCTTGAATGAGCTGCCATCGCTCCGGCCGAAACGCACTTCCACTGTCGAATTGTGCCGGTCGAATATCACCGGCGCCGAGCCGGCGCGAGAGGCATGTCCCAGGCCGGCCATAATCACTATGGGGAATTCCAGGCCCTTGGCGGCGTGGATGGTCATGATGCGAACAGCGTCTTCGTCGGTCTCCGGCACAGGCACCTCGACCATCCTGGCCCCCTCCTCGGCCTGGCGCTCCATCCAGTCGAGAAAAGCCCGCAGGGAGCTACCGCCGACCTGCCCGAAAGCCCTGGCCCGGTCTATCACGAAACGCAGCCTTCGCCAGCGCTCGCGAGGACGGGCACGGATGAAGCAGGCCTCGACCATCGCCCGTCCTCTGACGAAGCTCTCGATCAATTCGTCCGGCTGACACCACAACCGCTGCCGGTGATAGCCCTCCAGCACTTCCAGGGCAGCCCGCACCGGTCCGTCAGCCGTTCCCGGACGCAGGTAATCAAGGCGTCCGCCCGCCTCGACGAACTCCAGCAGCTCCACGTCGCTGCAGGCAAAAGCGGAAGACCGGAGGGCTGCTACCAGGGCGACCTGATCGGCCGGAGCGTCAATGGCCCGCAGGCAGTTAAGCAACTCGCGCACATCGTTGGTTGCCAGGACCATGGACTGGCTCTCCACGCGGTAGGGCACATTGGCGCTGTCCAGCGCATTTTCCAGGTCACGTAGACCGGTGCGGGTGGGCAGGAGGATGCAGATATCCTGGAACCTGGCGTCTCGCAACGTCCCTTGATCATCGTGCCGCACTTTCCAGGGCATCTGTTTGATGTTCAGCAATAACGATGCAATATCCCTGGCCTCCCGCCGGCGTGCCTCCGCCGACCTCCCATCAATCGCGCCGCCAAGCCAGTGCACACCGAAAGCGGGAACCTCATCTTCCAGCTTCCATCTCGGCGCCAGGCCGATGTAAGTGGCCTGGCGGTTTGAGCCATCGTCTATCATCCACTGGCTGAAGACCGAGTTACACCAGGAGATGATCGGCTCCTGCGACCGGAAGTTCTGAATCAGCGGAATACTTCCGGCGCCGAGCACGCTTCGGACCTTCTCCAGCGAGGCTATGTCTGCCCGCCGAAAGCGGTAAATGGACTGCTTCGGGTCCCCCACCACGAAGAGCTTGCCGGGCACGAGACCCATGCTGCCCCAGTCCGGAGTAGAGTCACCCGGATCTGCTCCGGCAGGCTCGTCCCAGGCGAGCAAGAAGGCGATCTCCGCCTGGATCGGGTCGGTATCCTGGAACTCGTCTATCAGAATATGCGTGAACCGCTGCTGGAAGTAGCGCCTGGCCTCCCGGTTATCGCGCAGCATGTTGCGCGTCCAGACCAGCAGATCGTGGAACTCCGCCTTGCCGAGACGCCGCCTTTCCGCTACGTAGCCAAGCACGAAGTTCCTCAGGGCTTCCAGCAGGGGCAGCAGCAACGCCCTGCGGGTAGCCTCAATCTCCGCGGCCCTCAGGCTTTCCAGGTCATACAGGATTCCCTTGAGCAACGTGCAGGCATTCTTGCCGGACTCCGGGTCATTCAGCCAGTTCGTCTTGGACCCTTTGCTGAAGGACAACTTGCCCCACCGGCTCAGGAGTATGGTAGAGGCATCGGTGTCCGGGCCGAGGTCTTGCAGCCTCCCGGCGAGTGATGCCACGCGGCTGGAATGGGCCGCCAGGGGGTCCTCCGGCCCCGTGCTGGCAAAGCCATTTAGCCTGGTGATCTCGGCGGCCTCTCGGACCAACTGACGGGCAGCTTCTCGTCGAGGGGCTGCTTCTGAGGCAAACCCGGCTGTCAGCAGGTCATAGTCGGAGTGGAATCCTTTGGCCACGGTCCGCAGGTCGGAGAGGCGCAGGCCCAGGTGCAGACCCAACCGCAAGAAGGGGGCGAGCATCTCCGACTCCAGCGCCTCGTCAATCCACTTCTGCCAGCGTTCCTCGAACAGAAGATCAGCTTCTATCGCTTCAACCACATCGAAAGCCGGAGGAAGTCCGGCATCCAGCGGACGCTCTCTCAGCAGCCTCCCCGCAAAGCTGTGCAAGGTCTGGATGGCTGCACCATCGAGCGTTTGGGCGGCCCTCAGACAGCAGGCGCGCTCAGCATCACTGCACCCCGTGTCCCTGGCCCTGGTCTCCAGGGCCCCTCTGACCCTGTCTCGCAGCTCCGCGGCAGCGGCGTCTGTGAAGGTTATGGCCGCAATGCTGTCTACCGTGGTGCGCCCGGACTTGATAAGGGCGACAATGCGCTTGACCAGGGACGTGGTCTTGCCCGTACCCGCACCGGCTTCGGCGAAGAGGTTCTCGTCCAGCGACTCCTCGATCCGCTGCCGGTTGGCCTGATCAGTGGGAATGAACTCGCCGCTCATTCCTCACCTCCCTCGTCCACCTGCCCGGACAAGAGTCTCACGTATTGGGCGAACTCCGGGTCGCCCATCTTGCGGTCCCAGGTCAGGTCCCGGTTGGTAGGACATACCCGGTCGAAGTCGCAGTACTGGCAGTTTTCGGGCCCTTCCTGTCCTGGTGGACCGGGATTGGCCGGGAAGACCCCCGTTTCAATGCCCGCGACGATAGTCCCGACTATCGCGCGGAAGCGCTCTTCCTGTTCCGCCAGCCTCACTGCCTTGCGCTCGAATCTGCCCCGGTTGGTGATGAACCAGTATTGGGCAGTAACTTCCGGACCCTCGAGCTCAGAACGCACCGCGAGGGCATATATAGCGAGCTGGAGATGGCGGCCGGAGCCCAGCGGGTCGTCGCGCATATCCCGGTACTGGGTGGTGCCCCCGCTCTTGTAGTCCGTTACCAGTAACACGGACCCGGAGGCGTCCATGTCTATCCTGTCTATCACCCCGCGGAAGCGCAACGTCAGATCCTCCCGGACCTGCACCTGGACCGCGGGCAGGCTGCCGGCGCCTCCGAAGCCGAACCTCCGCTCTACCCAGACAGGGCGGAGATTACCAGCGGCCCTCATCTTGCCATCCTCGTCGAGAAAGGCCATCAGGTCCTGCCGGATCTCTTCCCGGGCGACCTCCCACAGGAGCGCCTTGCCGGTTATCCCCATCGCCTCGGCCTCCTGGAACTCCGCCTCCGTTATCTCCAGCAGCGTCTGAAAATGCCACGGCGCCCAGGGCTGGCCGAAGTCCGGCAGCTTGCCCACCTTCATGCAGGTCTTGAACAGCTTCTCCAGTACCGCATGAATGAGGCTTCCCCGGTCCAGGGCGGAGATGGACTCGACCTCTTCCGGCTTTTCCAGGGCGGAGAGGCCCAGCACGTATGACAGGAAGTACGAATAAGGACACCTGGCCCAGCCTTCCAACCTCGTTGGGGAGTATGCTCCCGTGGCGGGTAACGCCAGCTTCCGGCTCCTGGCGGCCATGGCCACCAGGCTGCCGTCCCATGCGGTGAATGCGGGCCCTTGCCTGGCGCGCTCCAGGCGGGCCGCCCGGCCCAGGGCCAGGTCCCGATCGGCCAGAGGATGTCGCTCCAGGGGATGCCCTCGGCGCCGCCAACTGGCGACGGCGGCCACGTCATGATCATGGGCATCGGCCTCAGTGAGGCTGGAGGCAAACTCCAGGGCGTGTTCGGATGACTGGATTACTGAGAGCCAGGGCTGCTTGCCCAATTTAGCAAGGTCAGCGGACCCCACTTGCTGGCCGGAGAGGCGCGATACCTCAGCCAGAAACCAGACGGACGGGTATTGCCCGCGTTGTGCGGATGAATCGGTTCTGGCGTAACAGAGGATGCGCCTCTTCCCGGCAGCCAGGGCTGCAAGATATAGCCACCGCTCTTCCATTGGCCGTGTCCGGTGCAAGGGCAAACCGGCGCCGGCGTCCAGGCTCACCCGCACCTGGTCGGGAAGCAAAGGATCAATGGGCGGGGCCGGTGGAAAGGCTCCCTCGGCCATGCCCACCAGGTAGACAACTTCGAACTCCATGCCCTGGGCGAGAGCTACCGGCGCTACAAACACACCGGAGCCGGTGGGTCCCGTCCGCCCCGCCGGGGCTTCCAGGGCTTCTTCCAGCATCAGTCGGAAACCGCCGAGATCGGTCCCAGGCACGACGCGGTCAAGGGCGCTCAGCTCTTCGAGACGCTTCTCGACTTTGTCAAAGGTGTCCTGATGGCCGGCCGGCCAGTGCTCGATGCCAAGAGCATGCTTCTTCAGCGCTTCCCTGCCCCACCGGGCGTAGTGGCTCCAGCTTGCCTCCTGCGGCGGAGGCAGCGAGGCCAGGTCTTCCAGGATCCCGACCAGACGGGTCGCGGAAGTAACCTGTGATTGAAGCTCTCTGAGGCGAGGCTCAGGAATCTCATCCGTAGCTTCAAGCGCGGTCAGCTCACGTTTGGTGCTATCCCGGAAGCGGCCAACCCGTTCCTGCCACTGTGCAACCCCCTTTACGACACCTGCCTTACGGGATATAACCTCCCAACGTGCCAGCTCGGCGGAAGCAAGGCCCTGTTCGTCGCTCACTTTCACCGGAGCCTCGGCCAGCCAGTGCATCAGCGATTCCCGGCTAAAGTCGTCCTGGAATATCTGGAAGAGGCCGAGGAGCAGTTTCCCGGCCGGCGTGTCTCTTAGCTTTCCGTAGTCGGGCCCGGCCACCGGAATCCCCGTCAGGCGCAATTGGACGGGGATAAGTGAGGCATATGGGTCGCTCTGGCGGTAGAGGACCGCCATCCGGTGGAAGGGCAGCCCGGCCTCTGCCTGCTGGACGATATGGCGCAAGACCCAGCGCACCTCCTCCTGAGCGTCCGAGGCGCTAACGAGGTGTTCCGCACCCAGCTCGCCCGCAGGGAGGGGGACCATCACTGCCGGCCCCAGCTCTTGCTCCAGTCTTCCGGCGAGCTCCTTTGCCGGAGCATCAAGCTCTGGCTCGGAGGTTACCCCCATTACTACGGCGCATTGTCCCGCCGCGCCCAGGGCCTTCAGCAGCGCTTCTTCGCCGGGGGAGATGCCACGTACCAGATAGAATATGACGCGCCCCAGGTCACGCAAGGCGCTATCCGCCCGGCCTTCCTTGACAGCCCTGGCGGCGGCCCAGGCGAGCTCCTCCCTGTTGTAGTAGCCTCTGAGCTTCTGGCGAGCGAGCCGGTGCCACAGCACGATCTGCTGGCGGAGCGGGTCCACTGTCGCCAGCTTCTCAAGCTCCCCTTCTCGCAGCCTATCCAGCTCCTTGAATGTGCTTCTCAGGGCCAGGTGGAGTCTCGGGTGGGACAGCTCGACGATCGGGCCCCTCCCGGCCGCCTCGCCTGACAGGGAGCGGATGGCAGCCAGCTCGACGAGCGAAGTCAGGGGGACCTGGCCCTTTTCGGCCAGCGTGGGGGAGCCAAGGATCTCGGCGAGCCTCGGCAAGACCATGAAACGGACATTGAGAAGCCCTCCGCCGGCTGCCAGGGTTCGCCGGAGAGACAGGCCGGCATATGGGCTGGGCACCGCGATAGTGACCGGCGCCAGCGGGTCACCGGACTTGGCCTCGCCTATCAGGCCGGACAGGCGCGAGCGGGCAGGTAGCCCGAGTGGTTCGAGGCACAGCCGTGAGACGCCCATTGCTACTCCTTAAGGGAGACGCTGCCGCCGAGCAACCACTAGCGTGCCCGGTTGATCGAAGGCAGGTCTCTTGTAGCTTCCCTGGGAACAGGGTTGCAGGTTGGCCCAATTATACTTCTCCGGGGCTGGGGATGCTATAATTATGAACAAATCTTCGTAAAGAATCGGCGTGGCTGTTGGTAATTCGAGGAGGTGATGCAGACTCATCGTCCTGTTGGATATTGGAACGTCTTGGGTTTCTTCGCATCTGCATCGCAAGGCACCATCAGGACGTTTGGCATGACTGACTACGATTCCGGCGCTCCAGATTCAGATGCTCAGACTGCCATTACGTTTGGCTTTAGGAATCCTAGCGAGTCGGTCCATCTCTGCCGGGGATTTGCCTTCTGCAATAATGGCAAGGTGCGTCTCCCAGACGGTGAGCAGGCCGACCTGTGGCAAGAGTGCCTCGACGGACGTCCTGTCAAACACTTGGTGGAGGGATTTCTGTCCGAATCTAGTCTCATAGGACCCATGTCAGTGGTGTATGCTGACAGTCGGGGGGTAGTGTCCGGCGGATGAGTTCAACGGAACCAAATGCAGCCACAAACGCAAGGCGCTGGACAACGAAACACTCAGGCGTCCATTGACGGGCTTTGCAAGACGATTCATGGTCTTGTTTTCGGCCTGCCAGAATTATCTAGCCCGGGCGCCGTGCCCTTTACGAATGGTCTTTATCTCTTCTTTCAGGCAGGAGAGGTCTGTGTTCATTCGACTGGCGGACGAATCGTCCGTGTGGGCAACCACCCGCGCTCTCAGGACAGGCTGAGGGCCCGTCTGCAACAGCACTATAGTGGCAAAAAGAACTGCAGTGTGTTTCGCAAGCACCTGGGAGGGGCGCTCCTTCGCAGGAGCGACCCGAACAATCCATGCCTGCTGCCTGGACCCGGAAAGGGTCATTGGGAGAGGCAGGACGCCAAGACTTGTCCTTCATGCGCTAGCATTGAGCGGGAGGTCTCAGCACTGTTGTTCAGCGATTTCCGTCTTCGGTGTATTGAGGTGATCGACAAGAGCCTACGCAACCGGATCGAGGAGGGTCTTGTGGCGACGCTTTCTTTGTGCAGGGCTTGCCATCCCTCCAGGTCCTGGCTCGGGCAGTACGCCTATAATGACGCGGTCAGAAGATCAGGCCTTTGGAATTCTGATTATGTTCACGATCAGTCGAGGCTGCTATCCGAGGATGAGATTGCTACACTATCGAGCCTGATCGAGGATACTATCCGGCAGTACTGGCCCGCCCGGCGTGTATCTCCGTGACATCTCCGTCGGACTTTGCGCCTTCGGGCCGGTGATACCGTCGGCGAACAGGTAACATGGTGAATCTGATATCGGCGATCGAGACGATGGACCTTTTTGCTCTGTCGGTTCTGGAAAGGAGAAGCACATGACCACTAACCAGCAGCTAAGCGAAGTCCTTCTGCTTATTCCTTGTTGCGGAAGTAAGAAGGGCACCAGCCCAGCTCCTCCAATGACTTCAGCTGCGCTATCGGAGGAGCTCTCCCCCGATTCACTTGCGCTTCTTGATGAGGGCAGGCAGCTAGCTTTTTCAAGTGAGCCTAATGCGATCGATCTCTCCTCTCCGCTCCTGCCAGCAGTCACCTGGTACACCGGCAGGCCATACAACGTAGACGGTTTTCGCCCGAGTCTTGATTCTGTCCTCACACTCGGCCTGCGGTGCCTGATCGTTTCCGCAGGGTACGGGCTTCTGAGGCCCGACGACCCGATCCACAAGTACGACCTCACAATGCAGCGAACACTCGGCATTTGGCGCCGGAGGCTGCCCAGAATACTTGCCGACTACGTCTCGCGGAACGGCGCCAGGCGGGTCTTTGGTGTGCTTTCCGCCAAGTACCACGAAGCGGTCGCTCCGCTGGAAAGGTTATTGCCTGACGTGGCTGTGAAGTGGCTGGTGCCAAGTTTCGGAGAGACGGAGTCCGGTGCGGCTCTCCAGGTAATTCCTGAAAAGGTGGCCCAAGGAGTGATCAGCCTCATAGAATCATCTTTTGACCCAGGCCGGACTTGGCGTGGTGAATTGGACCAGCCGTCGGGCTCGGCGCGTGCGCCTGGAAGTGAAGTTAGTCCTAGACGACAACTGGCTAGCGCGACTTCATATGCAGAGAAGCCTCCGACAACGGCAGCAACAAGAAAAGCCGGAGCCTCCCCCAATGCCGCTGATTTCAGGGCTCGACTCCATCTGCTCTTTGAGAAGGCCGGCATTGCCAGGCAAACCAATTTGATTCTGAGAGCGAGCGATCTTCACCGCCAGGTTGGGGGCTATCCAGGCCCGAGCCATCGTATGGCGAGCTGCTGCCAGGTCATGTTAGGAGAGATGCAAGTGGGCGATGAGATTCTTGGCGCACCTCCAAGCGGCAGGGGCCCTTCGCTCACGATTCGATACCGGCTCCCGCGAAAGCAGGCACAATAGATGTGGGCGAACGAATGAGTGTAGTTGGTGCTGACGGCTGCAAATGTGAATGGTTACCTCCCTTCCTGTCCTTGAGGACCTGAAGCGAGTGCTTTCGTACCCGCGCCTTCGCAAGCGTTACCAGTGGACCGATTAGGAGATTGAGGTCTTCGTAGGCTCCCGTGCCCTGGCCGCCAATGTGATGACCGGCGAGCTCGAGGTGGACGCGGTCTTGGAGGACCCGTCAGATAACAATACGAGAGTTGAGAGGCCAGCCGCTTGACAACCATGAGCGGAATCTATATATACTTATGGCATGTTCTTGCGTTGCCCGAACCCGCGGGAGGAACGTCTCCCCGCCACCATGTCCCCGGCGTAGGCGCACCAGTTGATGGCAGCCAGGCCAAAGGGTTTCCTGAACCGGCCACGTCCTTTTTGCCACAAGGCATTACCAGGGGGCGAAAACGGCCCCTCGGGCCTGGACGGCTGAACCGGTCAGCCAGAGGTTTTCTTAACAGTGTCGATTCGCAGCCGAGTCCAGGGCGTGTTAGTTGCTGGCGGACACAGGCTCCAACGCAGGGTCCGCCAACCGCTCATCTGGGCCGACTTGTTACATCGTTCGGCAGACTGGGATTCAGCCAGGCGTAGGGCCCAGGGCCCAAGGGTGCTGATCGCCACGAGCATGGGCGGGTACCCACACGGTTCGCTGCTGGAAAGCGCCCTGGCAGTGGCGCTCACCCTGAGAGGGGCGCAAGTGGATGTGCTGCTGTGCGACGGCGTTCTGCCCTGCTGTCAACTGACCGAGTTCTCGGCCCATCCCCCGGAAACCTTGCTCCGCCAGGCAACCCAGGCTCGCTGCAAATCATGCCGTTCTTATGGAGCGCGGGTTTTCACGCCGCTTCGCCTGCCCATCCACTGGTATGGAAACCTGATCGAGCCTGGGGAAAGAGAGAGGGCACATCGAATTGCCGAATCTGTTCCTTTCGAAGACATCGGCGCGTTTCGGCCGGACGGATTGGAGGCTGGTGAACATGCCCTGGCAGGCGCCCTTCGATACTTCGCGCGGGGCAACCTGGAGGGAGAACCATGGGGCGAGGCGGTTTTGCGGCGCTACCTGGAGGCGTCTCTTCTGGCAGCAGCGGTCGCACGGGGTTCGCTCCAGGCAGGTGACTACGACGTTGCCGTCTTCAACCACGGCATCTACGTGCCCCAGGGCCTGGTGGGCGAGGTATGTCGCCAACGGGGTGTCCGCGTCGTCAACTGGAACCCGGCCTACCGCAGGCACTGTTTCGTCTTCAGCGAAGGCGACACATATCATCACACCCTGATCTCAGAGGCCACCAGCGACTGGGAAAACATACCATGGCCGCCTGAGGTGGAGGCAATGACGTTAGAGTATCTAAAGAGCCGCTGGCAAGGCACGGAGGATTGGATCTGGTTCCACGAAAAACCGCAGGAGGACCTGGACGAGATCGCCCGGGAAATCGGAGTGGATTTCTCTCGGCCTTGTATCGGCATGCTGACTAGTGTTATGTGGGACGCCCAGCTTCACTATAAATCTAACGCTTTCCCGAGCATGCTGGATTGGGTCTTGCAGACCATACGGTACTTCAAGGATAGACCCGAGCTGCAGTTGATAATCCGAGTGCATCCCGCTGAGGTCCGAGGAGCGATCCCGTCGCGCCAGCCGATTGTAGCAGAAATTAGGCGGACGTTCCCATCGCTACCTCCCAATGTTTTCGTGATCCCGCCGGAGAGCCGGGTGAGCACCTATGCCGTTATGGAGAGGTGCAACGCTGTGATCATATACAACACGAAGATGGGCATAGAAGTCTCCAGCATGGGAATCCCGGTGATCGTGGCAGGCGAGGCCTGGATCAGGAACAAGGGTTTCTCCCTGGATGCGGGCTCTTCCGCCGAATACTTTGAGCTGTTGGCCCAACTCCCGTTCAGTACCGGCCTGAGTGAGCACGAGCTGAACAGAGCGCGCAAGTACGCCTTCCATTTCTTCTTCCGGCGTATGATTCCCCTGCCTTTCATAGTTTCGGACGGAAGCGGCACTTTACGTCTCGATCTCTCCGGTTTGGAAGAGCTTCAACAGGGCCGTTTTCCAGGTCTGGATACGATCTGCGACGCTATCCTGCAGCCGGGCGCACCTTTGGTCTATTCTGCAGAGAGCCTGCAATATGCCAAGTCCGCTCATTAGTTCATCAGGACCCCTGGCCCTGGGAGTGCACTGGTCCCACGACGCCTCGGCCGCAATATGCTCGCCGGAGGGAATCCTATGCGCTATCCAGGAGGAGCGCCTGACCCGAATCAAGCACCACTACGGATTCCCGTGTCAGGCCATTCAAAAAGTCCTCGAGTTTTGCGGACTTACCGCCGCCGATATCGACATTGTGGCGTTCTCGAGCAAG
>ORJL011107410.1_pt1 | contig 13199 bp, 10 predicted proteins | sample 1779941 | NCBI WGS metagenome assembly ORJL01 (sample SAMEA104232317, study PRJEB22302) | groundwater metagenome | biome: forest; feature: aquifer; material: groundwater | place: USA | collected 2011-08-07 | depth 5.8 m
GTTCACAAGGCAGAAGCACCTCTTTTTATCGCTCCTGCTCTTCTCCACGCTTGTTATCCTTCTTATTTATTTCGGCATGGAGGCCATGGGGCACGTACCCGAAGGCATCGTTCCGCCTGTGATATGGCTCGCGGTCGTCTTTGGCGGGACGCTGCAGCTCAACCGAACCTATGATTTTGAGCGCGACGAGGATGTCCTGGACGGCATGGGCCTGATAGACGGCATCGCGACGCCTTTTTATTTGAGTAAGCTTGCCGTAAATCTAATAATGATCTTTGTCATTACGATCTTCTCGGCCTTCATTGCATCGCTCCTCTTTGATTATCCGCTCTTTTCAAACCTTGGTGATATCGTTCTGCCGCTGGTCCTGGGTATCGTTGGGATATCGGCGGTGGGGACGACCTTTTCGACCATGGTCATGGGGCACCACAAGCGCGACATCCTCTTGCCCGCGATATTCTATCCGCTCATTGCACCGCTCTCGGTCGCCGTCATCAAGGCGATGCAGGCGGGAGGGACGGACCACATACTGTGGCTCAAAATATTAGTGGCGTTCGACGTCATTTATGTTACGGCAAGTCTGCTGGTGTTCGACAAGATGATGGAGAGATGATGAAACTATCTGACCTTAAAAAACCTAGTTACGTATGGGGCCTGGTTGTGATGCATCTGCTGGGCCTCAATGCCTTTTTCATCGCCTTCCGCGCCCCGATCGAGGCCTCTCAGGGGGCGGCACAGAAGATATTCTACTGGCATGTCCCCTCCGCGATGGTGATGATGCTCTTTTTCATAATAGGCGGCGTCGCGAGCGTTGCCTATCTGATAAAGAGAAGCCCCAAGTTCGATCTATTGGCATCTTCGTTCATAGAGGTCGGCTTTCTCTTCTGCACGATCGTTCTGGTCACCGGCCCGCTCTGGGCAAAGCCTATCTGGGGCGCGTGGTGGACGTGGGAGACGCGGCTCACCTCGACGCTCTTTGTATGGCTGATATTCTTTGGCTATTTTATATTAAGGAGCAGCCTTGAGGACAAAGACGACGCAAGGCTTTATTCAGCGGTTTTGGCACTCTTTGGGTGCCTTGATGTTCCCATTATTATGCTGGCGGTGAGGCTCTGGCGGGGTGTTCATCCGCAGGTCCTGCACGCGCGCGCGAACCTTCCCGATGAGATGTGGTTCGTCCTGATCTTTTCCGCGGTGACCGTTCTCATGCTGGCGTCGTTTTTTACATATCTTCGCTATAAAAAAGAGGTTTTAAAGCTCTATGGATAACGCCGTTTTTGCATATATTGCCTATGGTTTCATAGCTGTCTTGCTCGGCGGGTATTTTATCCATTTAAAACGCTAAAAAAAGTTGCTAAAAAAACACATTTTTTTAGCAACTTTTTTTGGGGGCCGCCGATAATGGTGATAGTTATGTAGTTGCCCGATTCATCGGGCTTGGGTTGGCCCAATAAATTGGGCAACTACACAGTAATGTTGGCCCAATAAATTGGGCAACTACACAGTAATAAGGAGCGCGCATGCATTTTGTCGTCCTAGGTTTTAATCACAAACATACCCCCCTTGAGATCAGGGAGGCGCTTGCCTTCGACCGGGAGGCGGCCGCCCGGGTCGGCAAAAAGCTGCTCGAGCAAGAGGTTATCAGCGAATGCCTTATCTTATGCACCTGCAATAGGACCGAGCTCTACGCCGTCGGCTCCTGCGTGGAAGGCGTTAAAGAGACCGTTTATAATATCGTCTCCGAAAATACGTCGTGCGAAAGAGGGGAACTTTCAAAGGCATCTTATTCCTACGACGGCACCGACGCGATAAAACATCTCTTCCGCGTGTCTTCTTCGCTCGATGCGATGGTGGTGGGCGAGTCGCAGATATTGGGGCAGATCAAGGAGTCCTATCAGTGGTCGTCCGAGGAGAATTTTGTCGGGCCGTATCTTCACAAGATATTCCATTCGGCCTTTCGTGTCGCAAAGAGGGTCAGGACAGAGACCGACATCGCCGCGAAACCGGTTTCGGTTGGGACGCTGGCGGTGGACCTGATAGAAGAGGTGGCCGGCGAACTTGGCAAACTGAACGTTCTGGTGATAGGCGCCGGAGAGATGAGTTCGCTCGTCGCCAGCCACTTGAGGGAGCGCGGGGCAGGGCATATCTGGGTGGCAAACAGGACACATTCTTCGGCCGAGAGTTTGGTCGCCAAGGTTGGCGGCGTCCTGGTGCCGTTCGATTCGTGGCGGGTGCATCTTGAAACCGCCGATGTCGTTGTCAGCTCCGTTGGCGGGGGGATATTGATAAGAGAAGAGGACATAAAGGGCACTGTTCAACACATAATAATAGACCTCGCGGTTCCGAGGAACGTTGACGAGTCGGTAAAAAGGCTCGCGCACGTGAAGCTTTTCAATATCGACGACCTGCAGGGGCTGGCAGATAAGAACATCTCGGCGCGGCAAGAGGCGGCCGCAAAGGCAGAGGAACTTGTGGCGGCAGAGGCGACGATGGTCAGCCAGGAGCTTCAATATGTCCGGCTCGCTCCGGTCCTAACTGAGTTGCAGAAGAAGTGCAACGCCGCAGTTCAAGAAGGGCTCAAGAAATTATATTCCGAAAATCCCGGCTGGACGGACAAAGAGAAGGAATCGGCAAAGTTGTGCGTTGAGTCCATAGCAAGAAAGATACTTCACGATCCCATCAAGCTCGCCAAGGAAGAGATGGTGCGGCCGGGCGCCGGCGGCGCCGAGGTCGCCAACCTCATTCAGAACCTGCTAAATATTTAGAGCTTGTCGGGGAATGCGGTTTGTCATCGCGAGGAGGCCTTTTGGCCGACGTGGCGATCTCCAAATCCCCCCTCGCCCCCCTTTTCAAAGGGGGGTTTTTGGGAGATTGCTTCGTCGCTAAAGCTCCTCGCAATGACAAAAAGTGCCGTTCCCCGACAGGCACTATTTAGCCAGCGAAAATGTATTTCAACCCGACATGATGCATTTTTTGCATTGCATTTTTTGCATGAAGGTAGGGAGAAGTTTTTTAGTTCGGCGGTAAAATTTCATCTTGGCCCGATACCGCGCGGCGAATTCATCCGTTTTATTCAAGCAAAATTTGCGGCGGTGGCACCCATATCCAGCATTTAGCGTCTGCCTTATGGGACTTTCTGCCGGATGGCGCAGAGGTTATCTCCGCAGACTTGGTCAAAGACATTGTAGAAACAGAGATCAATTCCAATGATGGCCTGTATTTGCAGATGTGGCAGGCCATAGGTGATGCCAAAGATCAGGTCCTTTTGCAAAGATTGGCTGGTGCGAAGGAACTTGCGGTTTCAAGTCCGGAGTTTTGTGAGCCTCTTTCAATGAACCCGGCGACGGTAACGCGTCGTTTCGGCAAGATCGTTTCCAGAACCAGAGGTTCTGTGATCCACTTGCGTTCGTCAGGCTACTCTTTTTCAGATCCTTTTTTTGAGGAATGGGTAAGGAGGAAGACTTAAACAAAACCACCAAAATCTATTGAACATCTGATATCCACTTTTTTATTCTTTCCTCTAAGCCATAGCTCGTATCAAACATTCCATGTTTGGTATTGCCATTCTCTCCGAACGATCCCAGTATGGCCGCTAAAAATTCCCTTTCAGGCGTCCATTCTGCTTTAGGTTTTTTTGCGATCGCATCGCACAGCCTGCCGGTTATGAGGAATATCAGCTGAGGCACATTGCCAAGCTGGTCGAATTGTTTTATAAAAAGCCCCCAAAGCGTTCTTCTGGATGAAATAGAAAGACGGCCTCCGATAAGATTACTAAAAATGAACAAAAATGCATTGGCTGCTTGAGCAGTTTTGCCCAGTTTGCGACCCACAAAAAGTTCGACCAGCGGCCTGACAACCGCATATGACCAGCTGTCTGACGAGCCCAAGTCTGCGGAACCTTGCGACGCTTCACTAACAGCCCTGTCATGAAGCTCTATCAGTTTTGCCAAAAATTTATCTCTTTCATCTTGTCCGAGCTGGGTATTCCCATAGAGCCTTGCCAGCCCTTCGACCGCGTCTTCAAATATCTTAAGCGGCGGGCTGTCTGAAAGATCGCTTGCCATGTCAATGTCGTCCATGCGAAAAACGGACTTATCAACCCCCATTGTTTCAGCCGTTGCTTTAGATCTCCGGGCTTCCTCCGCCGCCTTTGCCTGCAAAGAGTCAATTGCCGCCTTTCTCCCCGCTACCCTTCCCGGCAATTCGTTTTTTCCTATCCTAATTTCTTCTTGGCGAGTTACTCCAAGCAACCCCAACAGTCGAGTGCGGTCGGCCGCCGTCATTTCACCTTTAATGGTGAGCTTGCCGGTCTTCGGCTCAAAAGCATATCTGCCTCTCCGGTCTTTCAAAAAACCGGCCAGGGCCCCACGCAGTTCATCACCTATAATTGTATCTTCACCGTGATCCAGATTCAGCCTCACCGAAACAACCTCTTCGCCCAGCTCCTGCGTCGTGAATTTCAAGCTATCGGCGGCCGACTCCGACGCAAAAACTCCTTCTGCTATTTCCGCCAGTCTCTTTCCGACCGTACCGACCAAAAAGCCCTTGGATATGCCGTGATTTCCGGCCATCGCGATGAGGATGGCGCGATCCCTTTCCGGAAGCCTTGAGCTTCTGGGTAGAGCCGATATCCTTTCAAACGCAGACCTTACCGTTTGAAACGGCGCCGCCGAAGCGGAGAAGAAAAGAGAGATCATCTCAAGGCGAGTTTTGTCGGCATATTCCTCAAAAATTCTTAGAGCTTCCGTAAAAGCCCAGACTATTTTTTCCGCTTGTTCTGGTATGGCCCCCTTCAGAGCAGCGGTTTTAACCGCCATCCTCTTGATCCAGAACTCTCTTTCCTGCGGGCCTATGCCGGTCACATCCGCCTTTGCCTTAAAGAAGGCCAGGAGCTCCTGCCCGCGAACATCATCGAGGCCGCTCACGCCGGCTATCACATTCTCATTCGTTCGATATTGAGGCAAGTAAAGTTCTCCGGCAGCCCTTTCAAATATTGTTTTTATCCCGGCCGGCAGAGCTTGTATCTGCACCGGTGTCAATGAGGCAATGATATCAAAGACCATCCGCACCATGTCTTCACGGCGCTCCGGGCTTAGTTGACGGGAGGCCTCGGCTTTATTATATTCATCAACAATGAATGGAATAGCAACCTCTCCGCTCTGGACAATGGCCTCGCGAAGGGTCTGCCGGATGGACCTGTCCATCCTTGTTATATTGACATGATCGGAGACCATGCGCCTGGCAAGCACACGCCTCTTTTCCGGCGTGTCGTAATGCTGAACAAGCAAGCGATAGATAAGGACATCCGTTGTCTGGAACAGGTTGTCTTTTAGCTGTGACTCCATTGCGACGATGGCGATATCTTTATTCGCTCTTAATAGAGCTGTAAGGCCGGAATGGACCACCGATCGTTCCTCAGAAACATCTTTGGCGCCCGTCCTTATTATCAAGTTGCTGACGAACTCATCGGTCTGCCCCTCTGCGATTATATCGGCGGCGATCACATGCACCGAGTCCATTGCCGCAGAGAGCACATCTGCCGATGACCCGCTCTTTATCTCTGCAAGGACGAGCCGGGCAACAAGATATTTAGCGAACGTAATGCCCTTATCTCCATCCCACTTTCCGTCGTGAAGAGAGGCGGCAAGGCTTTGTATCGCGATCGCCTTATTGGATGTTGTTCCATTGGTAAAGGTCTCCAGTTCCTTAACGAACGAACTTCTTATATCTATTTTCCGCAATGCGGAAATAACCTCACGCCTGATGCGGCGCGCATTTTCTACTGTCTCCGCTTGTTGAGTTTCGTCGTATTTTAGAAAAAGGTTCGCTAGCGTTTTGAGCAGATACGATTTTACGCTTGATTCGGAATGCGGGTAAAGATTTGTTATCCTGACAATGGCGTCTGCGATTCTTTGCGGATCGGTGGTATCCATCAGGTCATGCAGTCCTTGAGCGGAAGACATTGCCATGTGTGGAGAAATCGCCGCCAGTGCTTGCACGGCATCCAAGATCCCAACCGGCAAACCAAAAGCCTCTGCCGCTCTTCTGCTGCTCACCATTTCCAATGCCGCCGCCGCACCGGGCGATATTGCCAGCTCTGTTCCCACCCTTTCACCTGTGCCCCTTCTGCCTGCAAGGATCATTTGTCCGGCACCAACTATTTCAGGTTCCAGGACCTCTACTTCGAATTGTATTCCGCCCACGGTCTCTTTTGCCGGGGCCGGTTCCGGTGACAATGGTTCTTCTTTTGTTGCAAGTAAGGTTTTTCCATCTTTTGTAGCTATCTCGAAATGGTCTTCAACCTCTATGCCAGCCATGCTTAATTCTGCATTGAATTGTGGTGAAAAAAGGCCATTGACGATAATTCCGCTTCCACGCACCTTGCCTATCACATCTCTGATCAAGTCGCCGGACAGAGCTTCTTTTCTTGCAAGGCGCGTGACCAATCCTAAAATGAGCATTTCGGCGAATTGCGGATGCATATCGCCGCTTGATAACAGCCTGAGAAATCCAAGCGATAATTCAACACCCTGTTCAGCCAGCTTTCTGACGCGATCCCGCAATTTGTCGGTCATGCCTTGCGCGCCGATGCCGCCGCTTCCGCCGCTACGAAATAACCCGTGATTGTTATCACTGAAGGGGCCGGACGCAGATGATATGATAGATTCATCAGTCCCTGCGAAGGCAGAGGTCCCATCATCCCACCCACCTCCCACAGAAGCAGAGGGGACGGCGAATGTTTTGCCCGGTTGCATTACGAAACTGTTAAGAGAGATGCGCATAGACACTTTTTCGAGGTTGTCATTGCGACCCACCACTGATTCGATGGCGGGGTGGCAATCTCCTGAAATCAATTGGTTACGGGAGATTGCTTCGCCCTTTGGGCTCGCAATGACATCCTCTTTTTCCCTACCTGTATATATTATCGCACATAGCGCAAAAAAGTTGCCTAGAAAATGCGTTTGTGATGAAGTTTTTTTTAGGTCATGTAACTAGCTGATATAGAAGGGTTTATATGCCCAGTTTAGAACGTATGCACAAAGAGCCCGCTTGCGAGCTTTGGGGCGAACCATGTTGATTTTGGCGGCATGAGCCCGCCGCTGTCGGCAAGCTTCATGACGTCCGACATGGAATATCTTGAAAGCGGCCGCTTTTTGGGATCGCCGCTCCAGTTATATTCGAATATCTTGACCTCGTTATCGGGGAATATGACGACCGGAAAATGGTTCCATCCTCCGCAGCCTTGTCGCAATTTTTTGACCCTCGCCGCTGCGGCGCTTCTGTGATGGCCGTCTGCGATATAAAGGGCGTCCAGTTCGCCGAAGGCGGCGGCTATCTCATCGCCCTTTCCCATGCGCCACAATATGTTCGTCACGCCGTAATGATCCGTCACGTCGAAAAGCGGCGATCCTTCGGCCTCGGCCTTGATGAGCCCCTCTATCTTTGCAGTCGCACGGTGAACAAGGAAGACAGGTTCCGCATAAGCGGATATCTCGTTGGCGTGTCTTGTTCTGTCAATTAGCTTTTCCTCTCTGGTCAGTTCGTGCCGCCTTATCTTTCCGCTCACATAATCTTCGACCGGCACAAGGCAGACAAGGCCGGTCTGGACGTGATCGCCCATTATCTGCCGGTAGATGTAAAAAGACTCTTCGTCCCTTGATAGCGTTTCGTTACGTTGAAATTTCTCAAACGTCTCCCTTGCCTTTGCATAGACCGCATCGTCATACGGCGATACCTCCTTGGGGAGATCAACCTCCGCGCGGGTTATGTGCAGGAAGGAATACGGGTCTTTGGCAAGCTCGCGTGCCTCGTCGTCGCTTAAAACGTCATAAGGCGGGCTGATGATCTTATCCACCAGCTTAGCGTCCGGCAAAAGCGCCTTGAATGGGATTATCTTTGACATGACGACTATTTTATATATTATTCACACACTATGTCAGCAAAACGCGTTTTAAATTTTAACGCAGGCCCTTCGACCCTGCCGCTGGAGGCGCTTGAAGAGGTGCGCGACGGATTCATGGATTTTGGCGGCATGAGCGTGCTTGAGCTCAGCCACCGATCGAAGGAGTTCGAAAAGATATTGGGAGAGACCAAGGCGCTCTTTATTGATCTGATGGGTATCCCGAAAGAATATAGCGTTCTCTTCCTGCAGGGCGGAGCGTCGCTCCAGTTCGCCATGGTGCCGATGAATCTAATGGACGCGTCCGCCGACTATGCCCTGACCGGATACTGGTCTAAAAAGGCGTTCAAAGAGGCGCAACTGTTCGGCAAGGCCAATGTTGTGTTCACCTCCGAAAATAACGGCTTTGACCGCACGCCGCGCAACAACGAAATAGCCTTAAGCCCCGGCGCAAGCTACCTGCACATCACTTCGAACAACACGATCTATGGGACGCAGTATCATTCATTTCCGGAGTGCGGTGACGTCCCCCTCATCGCCGACATGTCGAGCGACATCCTCTCAAGAACGATCGATGTATCGAAGTTTGGGCTCATCTATGCCGGCGCACAGAAAAACCTTGGGCCCGCAGGGGTGACAGTGGTGATAATAAGAAATGACCTGTTGAAGAGGGAGTACCGCAAGGTCGCGGCCATGCTTAGATATTCGGCCCACGCCGAGAGCGATTCGCTCTATAACACGCCGCCGGTCTTTGCTATCTATGTGATGTCCCATGTATTGAAATGGGCGAAAAAGAACGGCGGGGTGAAGGCGCTTGAGAAATTGAACAGGGAAAAAGCGGACGTGATCTATAGGGCGATCGACGCATCGGGGTTCTATTGTGGCACGGCAGAAAAAGGGAGCCGCTCGCTCATGAACGTCACGTTCAGGTTGAAGGACCCCGCCCTTGAAGAGCGTTTTCTTGAAGAGGCAAAGAAGCTCGGGATGACCGGCCTTAAGGGCCACCGCGCGATCGGCGGGATCAGGGCGTCCATCTACAACGCCTTTCCGGTCGAGGGTGCCCGGGCGCTGGCAGAGTTCATGAAAGACTTTAGTCTTCGAGCGTAGTCGAGAAGCTAAATTCTTTGCTTCTCGACTCGTCCGTCCGCCTGAGGCGGACGGGCTCGCTCGAAGAATAACGGGAGGGATATGAAATACAAAGTTCTATGCACAGATGGTTTCGCCGGAAACGGGGTTGAGCTGCTCAAAAAATGCGGACTCATCGAGCCCACGGTTGAGAAATCGCTTACACACGAAGAGCTGCTGAAAAATATCGGCGAATATGACGGGCTTATAGTTCGGAGCGCGTCGAAGGTCACGAAAGACGTGATCGAGGCGGGAAAGAAATTGAAGATAATCGCAAGGGCCGGCGTTGGCGTGGATAATATAGATGTGGGCGAGGCGACCGCGCATGGGATACTGGTCATCAATGCGCCTGCCGGCAACACGACCTCCGCCGCAGAACTGACGTTCGGCATGCTTCTCTCTCTTGCAAGGCACATTCCGGAGGCGGCCAAGGCAATGAGCGAGGGGCGTTGGGAGAAGAAGAAATTTCAGGGAAGCGAGCTTGCCGGCAAGACGCTTGGCATAATAGGCCTCGGGCGGATAGGCCGCGAGGTCGCGCGCCGTGCGGCCGCATTCAAAATGAACATCCTGGGCTTTGACCCGCTACTTGCCGGGGAACAGTTCGTCTCTCTTGGCGTTACAGCGGCTACCAAGGAGAATATCTATAAAGGCGCCGATTATATCACGGTGCATACACCATTGACCGATGACACCCAGAACATGATCACGATGAATGAGTTGAAGATGATGAAGAAGACAGCGTACGTCATCAACTGCGCGCGAGGGGGGATCATTAACGAGCACGACCTGGCCCAGGCCCTGAAGGACGGCCTCATTGCCGGTGCGGCGCTCGATGTTTTTACAAAGGAGCCGTTCGAAGAGACGATCTTTCGCGGGCTCGAAAATTGCATCACAACGCCTCACCTTGGCGCATCAACAGCCGAGGCGCAGGACGCGGTCGCCATTGAGGCGGCAACGAACGTGATTCAGTTCTTCAAAGAGGGCTGCAGCTCGAATGCCGTGAACCATCCGGGAATGAATTAGCGGTTCCATCCATTCAAGATATGAAACGGTCACGCGTCGTGGCTCTTTGATGACCGCGATCTGATTCTTGGTTAGATTAAGCACCCCGGCCGCGGCGTCGAATTGCTTCAACGCGTTCTCAAAGGCGCTGACCGGGGCATCGTGAAAGCTGACGTCCTCTCTGATATGTTCCGGCACTTGGTTCCCTGTCGGCATATTTTTTTCTCCTTGGCCCCATAAATGGGGCAACGACGGTTACAAATCAAGCATTAAATATGGTTATTTTTGTTGACAATTTTTAATTATGGATTATACGCTTTCCAGATTCAAAAACGCACGTTCGTGTGCCCCGAAAAGAGGTGATTTTTAATGCCGGGAGTAAAAATTCGAGAAGGTGAGACCTTCGAGCAGGCGATGCGCAGGTTCAAGAAGCAATGCGAAAAGGCAGGTATCATTGCCGAGCTTCGCAAACGCGAATATTACGAAAAGCCGTCCGAGAAGAAAAAGAAAAAGATGGCTCAGGCCAAGAAGCGCATATACAGCAGCAAATTCTTTCCAAAATAATGACGCTAAAAGAGCGAATAGAGCAGGACTTTAAACAGGCGATGAAGGCGAAGGAGTCGCTGCGCCTTTCGTGCCTCCGAATGGTGAAGTCTGCCGTCACAATGAAGGAGATTGAGGCAAAGGTTGCGAGCCTTGACGATGCGGGCGTGATAGCAGTGTTCAATTCGCTCGCAAAAAGAGCGCTGGAGTCGATCGAACAGTTTGAAAAGGGAGGCCGGCCCGAGCTCGCGCAAAAAGAGAAAGACGAGCTTTTGATCATCAAGTCGTACCTTCCTGTGACTTTGGGCGAAGAGGAACTGTCGGGTCTTGTGGATGAGGCCATCAAAGAATCGGGCGCCGTTGGCGCAAAGGATATGGGCAAGGTGATGAAGGCGCTGATGCTCAAGGTGGCCGGCAGGGCGGACGGAAAGATTTTGAGTAGCTTGGTGCAAAAGAAACTAATTGTAGTTGCCTGATTTATCAGGCCATTGTTTTGCCCGATGAATCGGGCAACTACAGTTTTATCAAATGTATCCTCAATCCATCCTAGACGAGATCAGGGATAGAGTTTCAATCGTTTCGCTCATAGGCGAACGTGTCCCTTTGAAAAAGGCCGGCAGGAACCACAAGGGCTGCTGTCCGTTCCACGCAGAGAAGACCCCATCATTTATGGTGAGCGATGAGAAACAAATTTACCACTGCTTTGGCTGCGGTGAGGGCGGGGACGTATTTGGTTTTTTCATGAAGTTCGACGGCCTCAATTTTCGCGAGGCGATCGAAATGCTCGCGGCCCGCGCCGGCGTTGCACTGCCCAAGCCAAAACCCGTTGACAAAGGCAAAGAAGACGCGCTCGAAAAGAAAAAACAGTGGGCCTACAGGGTCAACCAAATAGTCGCGGAACACTTTGCAAAGAACCTGTCCGATCCCCAAAAAGGGGAGGCGGCTCGTAACTATTTGAAATCACGCGACATTTTTTTAGAAAAAAACACGCAACATTTTCTGGGTTCTGCCGATGATAGTTGGGACAGTCTGGTAAGTCACCTTGAATCGAGTCGGGTGCCGTTGGATCTTGCCGCGGAACTAGGGGTTGTTAAAAGAAGAGAAGGCGGGGGCTATTATGATTTCTTTCGCCAGCGGATCATGTTCCCGGTCGTGGTTCCATCGGTCGGAGGAATTAAGGTCGTTGCCTTCAGCGGCAGGACGTTCGGTGAACCGAAGACCGCGGAGGGGAGAGAGGAACCGGCAAAATATTTGAATTCGCCGGACTCACTAATATATCACAAGAGCCACACGGCCTTTGGATCGCAAGTCGCAGCGGTTGCGATAAGAAAAGATGATCTGGCGATAATTGTCGAAGGAAATCTTGATGTGGTGAGGCTGCATCAGGAGGGGATAACAAATGTGGTCGCCCCGCTTGGGACCGCGCTGACAAGCGGGCACGTAAGATTGCTTTCAAGGTATTCGAAGAATTTTGTCGTCCTCTTTGACGGCGACGAGGCGGGGCAAAAGGCGGCGGCGCGCAGCCTGCCGATATTTTTAGAGGCTGGGCTCGTGCCAAAGGTCGTGCCGTTGCCGGCGGGCGAGGACCCGGACAGTTTTGTCAGAAAGAACGGCGCGGAGGCTTTGTTGAAGTTGATAGCCAAGGCGCCGCTGCTCTTTGAATGGTTGATAGATGCCACCGTTGCAAGGTGCGGCAGAGGGACGGACGGCAAGGTGAAGGCGGTCGATGAGTTGAAGCCTTTGTTTCAGCAGGTGCAGAACGCTGTGGAGTTCGCCTTATATAGAAAGAGGCTCGCGTCCCGGCTTTCACTTGACGAGTCGGTGATATCGGCGGCACTCTCCGGCGGCAAGGGCAGGCTTGCGACACCGACCGCCGGCGCCAAGCGGGCGGATACGGCCGAACGGACGCTGCTTGAACTGATGCTGACGTATCCGGAGTTCATCGGCACGATCAGTTCGAACCTGAAGCCGGAGCAGTTCAGTGACGGGTCGGCGCAGACGATAGCAAAGATGGTCTTTGATGAGCACGAAAAGGGGTCGGCATTGAATGTTGCCCAGTTCGCCGATGGCATCGTGGACGAAGAACTGAAGAGCGAGATATTGGCGCTGGCGCTGGCCGAGAACAAATATGACGATCCGAAGGCGGCGGTGAAAGATTGCCTCGAAAAAATCAGAAAGACCGCCGCGAGGCAGAAGCTCGAAGAGCTGACATCTGCCATGCAGAGGGAGAAGGGCGATGAAACGAAGTTGTCGGAATATATGGCAGAGATACAGCGAATGACCAAAGAGATGCATACAAAGGTAAGTCAAAATTAAAAAGGTAAAAGGCAAAAGTAAGGAAAAGGCAAATTTTAAATTTTGAATTGTAATTTTCCCTTTTCCCTTTTCCCTTTTAAATTTTCATCTATGAACATTGCAGAAGCAAAAACAGAATCAAAAGAGGTCAAGCAGCTGATAGACCTTGGCAAGGAACGCGGCTTTTTGACCTTTGACGAGATCAACGATCTTCTCCCGCAGGACCTGGTCACTGCGGACCAGCTCGATTCCGTCCTGACGATGTTCGACGATATGGACATTGAGCTGGTGAGTACAGAGGAAGAGGGAAAGAAGATCAAGCAGAAGGCGGAGA
>ORJL011025083.1_pt1 | contig 13197 bp, 5 predicted proteins | sample 1779941 | NCBI WGS metagenome assembly ORJL01 (sample SAMEA104232317, study PRJEB22302) | groundwater metagenome | biome: forest; feature: aquifer; material: groundwater | place: USA | collected 2011-08-07 | depth 5.8 m
GCGGCTGGCAACCTCGGCGTGGCTTCGGCTGGGCGAACGCGAACGTGCCCTTCAGTCGATCCGCTCATGGCGCAACGGCGGGCGGATTGCGCCCTCCACCGTGGGCTGGCTGCGGTTCGACCCCGAGTTGGACGCGCTGCGAGGCAGTCCCGAATTCCGTGAATTGCTGGCCGAGTTCGAGCGGCGAACCGGCTTTGTCACCGCAGCGGTGGATTCACTGGCGGATGCGAAATCCGTCGCCGTGCTCGCGTTCGACAATCTGAGCGACGACAAGGCCAACGAGTATTTCTCCGATGGGATAAGCGAGGAATTGATCAACATGCTGGGTCGAGTCCCAGGGCTCGTGGTAAGGGGCCGCACGTCGGCGTTTTACTTCAAGGGCAACACCAAGGTCTCGAGCGCAGAGATTGCGCAGAAACTCGGCGTCGCCTACCTCGTGCGCGGCAGCGTACGGAAATCGGGCAACAAGGTCCGGATTACCGCGCAACTCACCCGCGCGGCGAACGACGAGGTGATTTGGTCGTCGCCGCCGCTTACGCGGGAAGTCGCCGATGTCTTCACCGCCCAGGAGGAGATTGCCGGGCTCGTGGCGCAGAGTCTCCAGCTCAAGCTCGGCATTCAGGCCACGCCGACCAGGCCCACGAGCGCGGAAGCGCTGCGACTTTATCTGGAAGGGCGCCAGATTTGGAATCTGCGCACGCGCCAGGCTCTCGATCGCGCCGAGGCGCTTTTCAACCAGGCCCTTGCGTTCGATCCGAAATTCGCCCGCGCGCGCGTGGGCCGCGCCGATGTCTGGATGCAGCGTTACGCTGAATTCAGCGCACCCGGAGAAAATCTCGCGCGATTTGCCAATCGGCGATCGCCCCTCGTCGCCAAAATCACCGCGGAAGCCGAATCCGCACTCACGGAGGATCCGACCCTGGCCGAAGCGCACACCACGATCGGGAATGCCCTGTCGTTAACCTGGCAGGATGCGGCGGCGGACGAACATTTTCGCCGCGCGTTGAGCCTCAACCCGAACTACGCCACGACCCATCAATGGCTCGGGCGTCTGCTCCTGCGCGAAGGACGGATGGACGAAGCGCGGACCGAACTGGCAAAGGCCGCCGACCTCGATCCGCTCTCCCCCATCATTCTCGATAACTACGGCATGGTCTTGCTGTGCGCGGGCGACGCGGCGGCCGCGCTCCCGGTGATCGAACGCGCGCTCCTGTTTCGTCCTGATTCAGTGCAGACGCTTTCCTGGCAGGCCTGGGCCCTCGCGGACCTCGGCCGCATCGATGACGCAGTTGCGGTCGCCCGGCGATTGGCGCAGAATCCCAACGCGGCCTTTGCGACACCGCGAACGTTTCTGCGCGCCGGCATGAAGGAGGAGGCCGAAGCATTTGTCCGGCGGCCGGACCTTGCGACAGATGAACTGCGGTGGTTCGCGCAGCTCGGGATCGGCCGACCGGCGGAGGCACTGACCTACCTGCGACCAGAGGACGTCAACAGCGTGGAGATCCACTATCTCCTGTTTCTGCCCGAGTTCGATCCCGTGCGGAACGATCCGCGGTTTCAACACGTGTTGAAAACCCTGGGCGTAGTCGAGGCGCACGCGCGAGCCCAGGCTTGGCGCGCGGCACATCCACCGGCGAAGCCGGCGCTGAAGCCATGAGCACCGCGGAAAACAAAGCCGTCTTCCTCAGCTACGCGTCGCAAGACGCCGAGGACGCGCGGCGCATCTGTGAAGCGCTGCGCGCCGCCGGCGTCGAAGTGTGGTTCGACCAGAGCGAACTGCGCGGTGGCGATGCGTGGGATGCGAAGATTCGGAAGCAGATCAAGGAGTGCGCGCTGTTCGTGCCGGTAGTTTCGGCGAGCACGCAGGCGCGGCGGGAAGGATATTTTCGGATCGAGTGGAAGCTCGCGGCGCAGCGCACGCATGCGATCGCGGAGGGGACACCATTCCTGTTGCCGGTGTTGCTGGGCGACGTGGCGGAAACGGACGCGCTCGTGCCGGATGAATTCCGGTCGGTGCAGTGGACTCTCCTTCGCCCCGCGAAGTCCGGAGGGCAGGCGCTCAGTGATGCGAATGTTGCAGCGTTCGGCGAGCGAGTGCGAGACCTGCTGGATCCCGGAGCGCGGGCGTCCTCGACTGCATCGTTCATTTCTGCGGGCGGGACGCGCCAGCTCACAAGAAAACCTGCCGCGCGAAGAGCAATCGTGTTCGCGGCCGCAGTGGTGGTCGTTGCCGGCATTGGCGCGGTTTGGTGGCTGAAATCGCCGGCGACAAAACCTCCGCCAGTGCCACGGCCCACGGCCGAGGCCACTGCGTCCACGCACGCACCGAAAGCTCGCGCCGGCGGTCCACGGCTCGGCCCGAAATCCGTAGTGGTCCTCCCGTTCGACAATCTCAGCGAGAACAAGGAGGCGAATGCATTTTTTGCCGATGGCATGCACGAAGACCTCATCACCCATCTGCTTTCGATTCGTGAGCTGCGCTGCGTGCCCCGCACAACGGCAATCGGCTACCGCGGCAGCAAGAAATCCAATCGCGAAATCGCGGACGAACTTGGCGTCGCTTACTTGCTCACCGGCACAGTGCGCCGGGCTGGGACGACGGTTCGTATGACCGGCACCCTGATCAGGGCGGACAACGATGAGCCGGTGTGGACCAAGCCCTACGACAAGGACATCGCGGATGCCGGTGCGATGTTCGCCATCCAGGCGGAACTCGCGCACGCCATCGCCGGCGAATTAAAGGCGGTGTTGTCGCCCCAGGAAAGGAAACTAGTCGACCACCGGCCGACTGAGAATGCGGCGGCTTACGATTTGTATCTTCAAGAGCGCCAGTCTCGAAACTTGGGCCACAATGGGATCGCCGGCCGGGACGAACAGGAGCGTCTGCTCAAAGCCGCGCTGGCTTTGGATCCGAATTTTGCCCGCGCTTGGGGCGATCTCGCATGGGTAAACGGGTTGAGATTTTATTTCGCGTATGAGCACGCGCAAGAATACCGCGCGCAGGCAAAGACCGCAATCGACCGGGCGCTTCAACTCGCGCCGGACGACCCTGAAGTGACGCTGAACCTCGGTTATTATTATTTTTACTGTCAGCGCGATTTCGGGCGGGCGATCGAAGAATTTCAAAAAGTGGCGCGCTTGCAGCCGCAAGCGGCATTTCCGCGTTATGCTGTCGCGGATGCGGCCGTCCGGCTGGGTCGCTGGAAGGAGGCGCTGGCGGAGAATATTGCATTGGTCGAAATCGATCCGGCAAACGTGGATACCTCACGCCAGGTTTTGATGGAGGCGTCGGCCGGCCGTCGATGGGAAGTGGTGAGGACGGAACTGCACCACCTACAGGTCATCGCACCCGATCGCGCGCGCCCGTCGGAGTTCGCCCACCTGAGCTACCACGCGCGCGGATCCACCAGCGAAATGGAGGCAATCGTCGAGCGATTGTCGGGCGACGAAAAGGATTCCATGCTTGGCACTCCACTCCGCGCCGGGTTGGCAGAGATGCGCGGCGACAACGCCGAGATTGTGCGCCTGGCGCGAACGGGATTGAGCGCCGGCGCCGCGGCCGCCGCGTTGGGTAATCAGAACGCGGCACATGCGGCGCTGGACGGCTTGATGGAGCAGCTCCGAAAACAACTGCTGACTGCGCCAGAGAGCGCCCGGAGACTCGCACAGCTCGGGGTCGCCGAAGCAATCCTTGGCGAGAAGGAACCGGCCTTCGCCCATGTCCGCCTGGCCATGAAACTCGTTCCCGAGTCAATCGACGCGACCGAAGGACCCGGACACCGGCTGAGCCTCGGCTTGGTTTACGCCTGGACCGGCGATCGCGAACACGCGCTTGAGGAATGCGCGCATGCGTTGAGCGTGCCGGTCCAAGCGGCGATCGTGCGGCCGAACGTCCATGTCATGCGTCGACACCCATTATTCTTCCCATTGCAAGGCGACCCGCGCTTCGAAGCGCTGCTCGACGATCCGAAGAACAACGCGCCGCTGTTTTGATGAGCGAGCTTGCCAACAAAGCCGTATTCCTCAGCTACGCGTCCCAAGACGCCGAGGCCGCGCGCCGCATCTGCGACGCGCTCCGCGCCGCCGGCGTCGAGGTGTGGTTCGACCAGAGCGAGCTCCGCGGGGGCGATGCGTGGGACCAAAAAATTCGAAAACAGATCAAGGAGTGCGCGCTGTTCGTGCCGGTAATTTCGGCGAACACGCAGTCGCGGCACGAGGGCTATTTTCGACTCGAATGGAAGCTCGCGGCAGAGCGCACGCATATGATGTCGGGCGCGAAAGCGTTCCTGCTGCCGGTCGTAATCGACGACACGCGCGATGCGGACGCCCACGTACCGTCGGAATTTCGCGCCGTGCAGTGGACGCGGCTGCCTCAGGGCGAAACAGCGGAGGGATTTTGCGCGCGTCTGAATTCACTGCTGAACCTGGGCGCAGGCGCCGCGGACCAGGGGCGCCACCTCGCGATTCGTGGGATTGTGTTGCCGCAGCCGGTTCGCGCGAAATCGCGACGTTTCGCCATTGCTGCGACGCTGGGGATGGTAGTTTTCGCGGTTTGGGTGATGTGGCGTTGGGCTGAGCCCGCGGTTCAGAGCGTGGCTTCAGCGAAATCCATTTCCACGACGACGTCAGAAAAATCAATCGCCGTCCTTCCGTTCAAGAACATGAGCAGCGAGCCGGACAGCGTGTTCTTCACCGACGGAGTGCAGGAGGACATCCTCACTCATCTCTTCAAGATTCGTGATCTGCGCGTGGTCTCGCGCACGTCGGTCGAGCAATATCGAGGCACCGTCAAGCCGATGAAACAAATCGGGCAGGAGCTGGGTGTCGCGTATTTGCTCGAGGGCTCCGTGCAGCGTGCGGGCGGCAGGGTTCGTGTCACCGGCCAACTCATCGACGCGCGGTCGGACAAGCACGTCTGGGCGGACAGCTACGACCGCGATCTCAGCGAACGGTTCGCCATTCAGGCGGAGCTGGCGAAGGCGATCGCGGGAGAGCTGCGCGCGGCGCTGTCGCACCATGAAAAAAGTGAGATTGAGCGAAAGCCCACGGCGAACCTGGAAGCCTACGATCTGTTCGTTCGAGCGCGTGCCGTCCGCATAGATCCCGTCCCGACGGCCGCATCGATCAACCAGGCGAAGGCCCGGCTCATCCAAGCGCTCCAACTCGACCCCGCGTTCGTGCAAGCGCAGGCCGAGCTCGCGTTCGACGAGGCGTTCAGCGCGCTGGTGATCGACGGGAGCAAAGCGCAGATCGCGCGGGCCGAGGCCGCGGCTCAAGCCGCCTTGCGCATGGCCCCTGACGATCCCGACGTGCTGGCGTGTCTTGGCTATTATTACTACTTTTGTCTTCGCGACTACGATCGCGCCTTCGCGCAGTTCGCCAGAGTCGCGCAGCTTCGTCCCAGTGATCCGGCACTACCCTCCGTGATTGCGGCCATGCGGCGCCGGCAGGGGCGCTGGCTGGAGGCCGTCGCCCAATACCAGCACGCGATTGAAATCGATCCCGGTAATTTCCGGAACGTGCGCGATATCGGAATTCTGCTCGCTGGCCTGCATCGTTTTGACGACGCGATCGCATGGCAAAAACGGATCGTGGAGCGCCGGCCGGAGGATGTGCAGTCGCGTTTCGAGCTCGCCGTTCTGCCGTTGATGGCCCGCGGATCGCTGCGGGAGGGCGCCGATTTCGTCGCGCAACTCACGCCGGCGGAGGCGACCTCGAAGACCGGAATCGCCTTGCGCAAGCGGTGGGCGCTGCTTTCCGGCGAACTGGCCGGCTTCCTCCAACTCGAGGAGGCGCACCCGGGCAGTGCGCCCTTGACGATCGCCATTGTGCTGGCCGCACAGGGAAACCTGTCGGTGGCGCGCGCACGGCTCGAGGGGCCGGCGGCAACGCTACGTGCGACCATCGAAAAGGAAGATAGCGAGAATTTTGCCACTCTCGCGCAAATGGATGCGGTGCTCGGTCGAAGCGATGAAGCCCTGCGTTGGGCGCAGCGCACTATGGAGCAAAATCCAATGGCCCGCGACGCTTTATCGGCCGCAAGGGCGAGGGCCTTGCACGCGTTCGTGCTGGCGTGGACGGGCGACAAGGCAGGCGCGGTCGCCGAATATGCCCGGTTGGTACAAATGCCTTTTGGCGTCCTCAACGGCGGGGGCGGAAGCTATCCCGAGTCGACGATTCACGTTATGAAGCATGACCCCCACTATGCGCCGCTGTGGGGTGACGCGGGATTCGAGGCGTTGATCGCCGATCCGACAAACAACGCGCCGCTGTTCTGATGAGCGAACTCGCGAACAAAGCCGTCTTCCTTTCCTACGCGTCGCAGGACGCCGAGGAGGCGCGGCGCATTTGCGACGCGCTGCGCGCCGCGGGCGTGGAGGTGTGGTTCGATCAAAGCGAACTCCGCGGCGGCGATGCGTGGGACGCGAAGATTCGGAAGCAGATCAGGGAGTGTGCGCTGTTCGTGCCGGTGATTTCGGCGAACACGCAGGCGCGGCTCGAAGGGTATTTTCGGGTTGAGTGGAAGCTCGCGGCCCAGCGCACGTACGCGATGGCGGAGGAGAAGGCATTCCTCGTGCCCGTGGTGATTGACCAAACCCACGAAGCGGACGCCAGGGTGCCGGCGGAATTCCGTGAGGTCCAGTGGACACGGTTGGCTGATGAAAGGGCGATCGCGGCATTTTGTGCGCGCGTGAAAGTCTTGCTGATCGGCACGCCGGCCTCATCGCTCTCGACCACTTCCAGGGCGAGCGAGAAGCCCGCACTTGCAGGAACGCCGCGTCGGCGACGACGGCGTCAGTGGCCCGCGTTGGCGACAGCAGGGTTGGTTACGGGCATCGCGCTTGGAGTTTGGCGGCCCTGGCAAAAGACAGCCGAAGCGGCTCCCGGCGGCACGTCGACGCTAGCCGAGGCCGGCACTTTTCCCCGGGATCCGGAGCTGCGGCGGGCGTGGCGGCTAATCATGGATCTCAACTTCACGACGGAGGACCTCGCGTTGGCCGAGGACATCGTGAAACCGGCCCTCGCCGCGCGGCCGGCCGACCCCGAGCCGGCAATCGTTTATAGCTGGCTCGGGCTGCTGGCGATGACGCGGGGCACGGACCAGACGGATGAACGTTATGCTGCGACGGCCCGCTACGCGGAGCGCGCCGCGCAGCTTGGGCCGGAGAATCCATGGGCGCTTGCCGGCCTCGCGCGATATCTCGTTTTGCGTCGGGCCGATTTCCCGCGCGCGGAGCAACTCGCCCGTCGGGCAGTCGAGCTCAACCCACGCGAGCCGCGACTCTACGGCGTCCTCGTCGGAGTCTTGAGCCAAACCCAAACGAATCCGGAAGCCGGCTTGCAGACGGCTGAAAACGCGGTGCGGCTCTTTCCAAATGACGCGCTCACCGCATTCAATCTACAGGGAATCTATCGCGCGATGGGGCGGGAAGAAGAAGCCGAGCGCCTGCTGAATCGCACGCTGGAACTTGCCCCGATGGCGACCGCGCTGTCGGTGAAAATCGCCGGCGCGTTCAGGCGAGGCGATCTCGCAACCATGAAGGAAATGCTGGGCCGGATGCCGGAAGCATTTCGTGCGAGTGATCGAGTGATCTTCTGGCGTTACGTTTATGCCTATGTCAGCGGTCAACCCGCGGAGGGTCTGGCGGCGTTGCAGGCGTTTCCGGGTGGATGGATTCGCGATTCGAATTATACCGGCCCCAAGGCGTTTCTCGCGGGTGATCTCCTGCTGCTCGAGCAAAAGCCCGATTTGGCCCACGTTCAATTCGAGGCCGCGCTGGCGGCGCTGCGCCAGGAACTGGCGCGCAATCCGGCGGACGCGAAGCTGCGCACGGACGAAGTGTGGACGCTCTGGCGGCTCGGGCGGCTGGAAGAGGCGCAGGCGCGCGCGAGTGTGCTGGACGCAGAGGGAGCGAAATCCTTCAACATCTGGTTCGGGGCGATGCGCGCGTATCTACTGCTCGGGCAGCGGGAGCGCGCGTTGCCCTTGCTGAAGGTCCAGGCGAATTCGCCGCGGCGGCGGTCCGAATGGCGCCGTATCTTTGAAATCGATCCCCGCCTCGCTCCGTGGCGCGAAGACGCAGAGATTAAGGCACTCCTCGCTGGGCCCGAAAGACCAGAGAATCCAATCACCGGCGTCCCCGACTCATCCGCTACAGTCCCGGTGAAGGTGGATCCGAAATCCATCGCCGTCCTCGCCTTCACGAACAGGAGCGATGACCGCGCGGCCGACTTTTTCTCCGATGGAATCAGCGAGGAATTGCTGAACGTCCTCGGCCAGGTGCCGGGGCTCCGCGTCGCCGGCTGGCAGTCGTCGCTGAAGCTCAAGGGCAAATCCCTCGATGCGCGCGAACTCGGCGAAATGCTGGGCGTCGCCCACGTCGTCGACGGCACCGTGCAGAAGATCGGCGGTCGCGTTCGCATCACGGCCCGGCTCACGCGGGCGCAGTCGAACGAACAGATTTGGGGTGAGAGTTATGAGGAGGACCTCACCGACATTTTCGCGCTGCAGGAGAAGATTGCCCGGGGTATCGCCCAAAAACTGCAGCTCAAGCTCGGCACGTCGGCCCGGGCGGCGAAAAGCGTCAATCCCGAGGCGCACGGGCTCCTGCTCGAAGGCCGGCATTTGTGGAATCAGCGCACGACCTCCGACCTGAAATTGGCGGAGCAAAAAATGGCGCGCGCGGTGTCGATTGATCCACAGTTCGCCGCCGCCCACGCCGGCGTCGCGGACGCCGCGGTGATCGATGCGCTCTACGCGCTGGCCGACGGCGCGCCGGACGTCGGCCCCACTCTGGCGCGCGGGCGCGCCGCGGCGACGCAGGCGCGGTCGCTCGATCCATCACTGCCCGAACCGCTGGCCGCGCTCGCCTACGCCAGCGCCATCGAGGGGAAATTTGCCGACGCCGACCGGAACATCCTGGAAGCGATCGCGCTTAACCCGAGCTACGCCACCGCTCATCAGTGGCGCGGAGTTTATCTGGCGTGTCAGGGCAAGCTTGAGGCGGCCTTGGCCGAGTTCGAGCTGAGCGTTCGCCTGGATCCCCTCTCCTGGGTGCACCAGTGGGTTTACGGCGAGCATTTGATTTTTGCCGGCCGATCGCGCGAAGGCGTCGAGGTCCTCACGCGGTCGGATGCTCTGCGCGGCGCTGCCTTCTGGCCGCTCGTCGCCCAGCGCGGCGTTACCCAATTGACCCACGGGGAGGCGCAAACGGCCATCGCCGCGGCGATCCAAATCCGCCAGAGCGGCCCGGCGGCCCCGGCCACGACGCGGTGGTGGGCGGATGGATACGCGGTCTACATCCTGCGACGCACGGGTCGCACCGCCGAAGCCGAGGCGTATGCCCGCGAAGCCCGCGCCAGATTCCCGACGCAAAGCTACCAACACGGCGTGGTGCTCGCCGCGCTCGGTCGCCTAGACGAGGCGGTGCCTTATTTGATCAGGACACCGCAAGTGGCACGGCGCGTTCTTTACTGGTCCGACGTGTTCGATCCGTATCGCGACCAGCCGGCGTTTATCGAGCTTATGGCAAAAATGGGCTCCGCCGCCGAATATGCGACGGCGCGCGAAACCCGCGCACGGTTAATCAAGGCGCAGGAGCCGGCGAAAAAATGAGCGCGCCGGAAAACAAAGCCGTCTTTCTGAGCTACGCGTCGCAGGACTCGGAGGCCGCCCGTCGCATCTGCGAAGCGTTGCGCGCCGCGGGGGTCGAGGTCTGGTTCGACCAAAGCGAGCTGCGCGGCGGCGATGCGTGGGATGCCAAGATTCGGAAGCAGATCAAGGAGTGCGCGCTGTTTGTGCCGATCATTTCGGCGAACACGCAGGCGCGGCTAGAGGGATATTTCCGCCTGGAGTGGAAGCTCGCGGCGCATCGCACGCATACGATGGCGGACGCGAAACCATTCATCGTGCCGGTGTGCATCGATGACACGCGCGACGCCGACGCGCACGTGCCGGAGGAATTTCGCATGGTGCAATGGACCCGGCTGGCCGGAGCGCGGCCGACCCCGCAGTTCGTCGAACATTTGAAGCGACTGCTCGCCGCGCCGCAGGAAGTGGCGCCGGCGTCCCGCCTGCAACCGGCCGAGAGGCAGGCGAGGACGCCTGCGCCACGCCACTCCTCGAACCGGCGGCTCGTTGCCGCGCTCGCCATGCTCGCAATGATTGGTAGTGGCACCGTAGCCTGGCAGTGGCTGCGCCATCCCGCCGCAGAGTCACCCGTCAACGCGCCACATTCTGTTGAACGGCCGAACGCCGCCCCGAAATCCGTCGCACACGCCGCAGAAAAGTCAGCGGTGCCGGACAAATCCATCGCCGTGCTGCCGTTCGAGAATCGCAGCGCCGAGAAGGACAACGCGTATTTTACCGACGGTATCCACGACGACATTCTCACCGGCCTCGCGAATCTCCACGAGTTGCGCGTCGTTTCGCGTACCTCCGTCATGGAGTATCGCGCCACGACGAAGAAAATCCCGCAGATCGCGCGCGAGCTGGGGGTCGCCTACGTGCTCGAAGGCGGCGTGCAGCGCGTCGGCAATTCGGTGCACATCACCGGCCAGCTCATCCGCGCCGCGACCGACGAGCACGTGTGGGCGCAGAGCTACGACCGCGAGCTCACTGCCACCAACCTCTTCGCGATCCAGACGGAGCTCGCCCACGCCATTGCCGGCGAGCTCAAGGCCGCGCTTTCGCCACAGGAAAAATCACAACTCGCGCACGCGCCCACGTCGAATCTGGCGGCTTACGAAGCCTACTCCAAGGCGCGCGAGATTTTCTACGCCCGCGGCAACGACATTGCGGCGATGTTCAAGGAAGCGACCCCACTCTACGAGCGTGCGACCGCACTCGATCCGAATTTCGCGGAGGCGTGGGCCGGCGTCAGCCTCGCTTACAGTCTCGCCTACAATCGCGGCATCGCTCGCACGCCCGAGGTGAAAACCAAAGCGCACGACGCCGTTCAGACGGCTCTCCGCCTCGCTCCCGAAAATCCCGGCGCGATTCTCACCCTCGCTCGCTATTTCGCGATGGTCGAGGGTGACACCGAACGCGCTCTGGTGGAAAGTGAACGAGCGGCGAAGATTTTGCCGAACAACGTCGAGCTCTACGATACCCTCGTCAGCATTTATGGTCGTCAGGGTCGCGCGCCGGAAGCCCTGGCCGCGGCGCGCAAAGCGCGTGAGCTCGACCCGCGGAGCCCTTCGCTCGCGCGCAGCCTGGGCCGGCATCTTATCAACGCGCACCGCTTCGGCGAAGCGGAGGAAGTTTTGCGGCAGGCGCTCACGTTGCAGCCTGACTCGGTGGAAAGTGCGGCCTTGCTGGCCGCGATACCGCTGTATACGCGAGGGTCGACGCGCGAGTGGGATGCTTGGCTCGCCAGTGTAGCGCCGCCAAGCCGCACCAATTTGACATTTCAACAGGTCCATTTGCAAGTCACCGCGGCGAAGGGCGACGCTGCCGCATACGCGAAGTTGGTGGCCGCCTATCATCGCGAATCCCGCGAGGGCTACGGCTACGCGTTCGCGCTGATGCTGGCGGGTGAAGCCGAGCACGCGCGCACCGTGGCGGCCCAGATTCGCGACGAACAACTCGCCATTTTGGCGCGCGCACCAACCGCTTCGCTAGCGTGGAGCCGGCTCGCATTGGCCTATGCGGCGTTGGGCGAGAAATCGGCCGCGATCGAGGCCGCCGACCGGAGCCTCACGCGTGCGAGCACGGCGAGTGAGGTATCGCCGACTGCGGGCATGGTCTTGCGCCACGCGCAAGTGCTCGCGTGGGTCGGTCGGAAGGACGAGGCCCTGAAAGAGCTCGCGCAGGTTTGGTGGCAGCCGACGCAGGGGCGCGATCCGCTCACTTCGTTTATGTGGGCACCACTGAAAGGCGATCCGCGTTTTGAGGCTATTCGCAACGATCCGAGAAACAACGAACCGCTATTCTGACATGACGAGCACGGCTCTGCAGCTCTTGGTAGGGACCGCGTCGCGTGGCTTCGGAGTGCTGATGAGCGCGAACATCACCCGGCGGGATTTTCTGGCGGTGAGCGGCGGATTGATTGCGCTGGCGGGAATCGCCGCGTCGGCGGAACCGAAACCGAAATCGCGTCTGATCCTGCTTGGCACCGCCGGCGGACCGACGCCGAAGCCCAATCGCGCGGCGGCGGCGCAAGTCATCGTGGTGAACGGCGCCTCGTATGTCATCGATTGCGGCAACGGCGTGGCGCGGCAGATGGTGCTTGCAAAACTCAAGCTCGGGTCGATGCGCGGAGTTTTTCTCACGCACCACCATTCGGACCACAACGCCGACTACGGCAATCTCCTGCTGCTGGGCTGGGCGGCGGATCTCGCGGCGCGCGTGGATACCTATGGGCCACCGCCGCTGACGGAAATGACGCGGCAGTTTCTGGCGATGAACGATCGCGACATTCGCGTGCGCATTGCGGACGAGGGCCGGCCGCCGTTGGAAAAACTCATCGCGCCACACGAGATCAATGCGGGCGGCGTGGTGATGCAGGACGAAAACGTAAAGGTGACCGCCGCCGTGGTGGAGCATCCGCCGATGACTCCCGCCTTCGCCTATCGCTTCGATTGCCCAGATCGCTCGATCGTGATTTCCGGCGATACGCGGCCGTGCGAAGCGCTCGTCAAACTCGCGCGCGGCGCCGACGTGCTCGTGCACGAAGTCATGCATCTGCCATCGCTCGATCGACTGATTGCGACCGAACCGAATGCGAAGACACTCCGCGAGCATCTCATCGCCAGCCATACGACAACCGCGCAAGTCGGCCGCATCGCGACGGAGGCCGGTGTGAAGACGCTCGTTTTGTCGCACTTCGTCCCGGGCGGCTTTCCGTTTCTCGAAGACAAGGTCTGGTTCGACGCGGTTCGTCCGCAGTTCGCGGGCGAACTTATCGTCGGCCGCGATCTGCTGGAAATCTAGCGCAATCGCCTCCCGGAACGATGAACGACGGTCCCGCCCCTGACGCCACGCCGGCCGGCGAAATCACGCTTCTGCTCCGACGCGCGGAACAAGGCGACGGGCAGGCGGCGGACCGGATTCTTCCGCTGGTTTACGAAGAGCTGCGGAAATTGGCGGCCTCGAAGATGGCGCGGGAAGCACCCGGGCAAACGCTGCAGGCCACCGCGCTCGTGCACGAAGCCTGGCTCCGGCTGGGCGGCGAGGCGCAGCCGGACTGGAAGAAC
>ORJL010207403.1_pt1 | contig 13194 bp, 15 predicted proteins | sample 1779941 | NCBI WGS metagenome assembly ORJL01 (sample SAMEA104232317, study PRJEB22302) | groundwater metagenome | biome: forest; feature: aquifer; material: groundwater | place: USA | collected 2011-08-07 | depth 5.8 m
GAAGCCAAACATTCCGGCAATAAATGATGAGGGGAATGTTCGAATACGTGTGTTGTATTCCTGTACGATTTCGTTAAACCGTTTTCGTTCGACTGCAATACGGTTTTCTGTCCCTTCAAGTTGCGCTTGTAATTGAAGGAAACTTGCGTCAGCCTTCAAGTTAGGATAATTTTCAGAGACGGCAAGCAATCTTGATAAGGCAGAACTTAATCCTGACTGTGCTTGCTGGAATTTTTGGAATAACTGAGGATCGTTCACGACTTCTTTTGTCGCTTGAACGCTTCCTACACGAGCGCGGGCATCTGCTACCTGCTCAAGGACTTCCTTTTCGTGTTCAGCATATCCTTTTACCGTGTTGACAAGGTTTGGTATAAGATCGAAACGACGTTGATATTGGTTTTCCACCTGACTCCAAGCGCCGTTAATGCCTTCGTCGGCTTTCACCATTGAGTTGTAAGCGCCCATTCCCCACAAGAAAATGCCGAGAGCGAGTAAGAAAAAAACACCTACGATTGAAAGAATTATAAGTAATGTACGATTCATTGTTAGTTTTTATTGTCCTTTTTGTTGTTTAATTAGGTATACGTAAAGATGGAGTGCAGGGTTGCAAGTGTGCAAAAATATCACAAATAGGTATATTTTAACCATTTTACTGAGGAAAAAAATCTGTTTCCTTTTTATATCTCTTTAGATTGTACTTCTTTTTTCTTTCTATCTTGAAGGATAGAGAGAATTTTATTTAATTTTTCTTTTGAAACAGGACGATAGAATGATGCTTCATTTTCTATTAGTTTTTCTGATTTATCAAGCTTTATTTTCTTCATACCCATCACCAATCTTCTTTTTCAAACCGTATTGACTTCTGTTCTGCAATATACTTAATATCATCCATTAACAAGGGATTACCGCATGTTAAGATAACAGTTGATTTATGATCAAACCGGTTTCGTAACACATCTTTTTTCAGATGTGCCGGGAGTTCCGGCTTTACCATACGTTTAAGAAATGCTTCTGCCAAAGATGATTCACCCTGTTGTTTTGCACGTTCAAGGTCTTGTACTTCCTTCATGGGAAGGTCAAAAATGGAGCGAAGTACATTATTTGCTCTACCCACTCCAACCTTCTCATCTTTAATACTTTCAGCCGGACGACTGATTGTAGGGATATACAGGAAATTTAATTTCTTTGCTGCTTCAATAGCCTGAAATTCGGTATGGAATCCTAATTCAGGGAACGTACGATTTGTATGTAATAACGTAATGGCAACATCATGGTGTATGCCCTTACTTGTTTCATAATGCAGTTGCTTTATCATTGAAGCAAATGGCGCAAGGCCTGTTCCTGTTCCAACCATCAGCACATGCTTGTAAGTACCAACACGCTCTTTGAATGTAAAGTTTCCGGCTATTTTGTTGAAATAATGAATTTGCTCTTTGGAGCCCGGTTCAATGGTAAAAAGGGATTCTGTTAATCTTCCCTGCAATCCATTTGTTATTGATTCAAGAGCGATGTAAAACTCAAGGTAACCGTTTTGCACTGTTTCATACGGAGGTGATGCGATTGAATAGGAATGTGTTACCGATCCGAGTTTAGGGTTGCCTGATTCATCGAGATCATAGACATATGATTTTTGCCCGAATTCATCTAACACTTTTTTTGTCAGTTTGCAATTATCGCGACTTAAGGCAATATATTGCCCTGATTGGTACAAGGGAAATGGGCTTCCCTCCTCCGGTTGAATACGAACAATCTGTAACAATGGAGAAAGATACTTCGTGTAAATGACACTTGCAGATTTTCTATCAGCCATGTGCTGTTATGAAGGTATTGAAAGTTTTGTATGAGATGAAAATCGGTTTACCAATTGGGATTGGTAGGTCGTACATCAATTTCGCTGACCATAACATGGCGGGGCATGTTAATGGCATCAACAACAATCTGAGCAATATCCTCCGCCTTTGGAACACGGCTTGTATCTTTGTTCTTATGCATAGTTGGTGAGAATTCCGTATCGACAGAACCGGGGCAAATCGTAATAACACGGATGTTAAAATCGCGTACTTCAAGCAATACTGAACGGGCGAACCCAATCATAGCCCATTTCGTTGCCGAGTATCCCGACCCCCCCTTAAAAGCATTTCTGCCTGCAAGTGATGCGATATTAATAATATCACCTGACATTTGTTGCTTCATATATGGCAACGCGAATTTTGTGGCGAGGAATGTTCCGCGCATGTTCGTGTTCCACATGGTATCAAAATCAGCAACGCTCATTTCATCAGCCGGAGCAAATATTCCCATTCCCGCATTATTAACAAGGAGATCAATTGTAGAAAATGTTGATGCCGCAACGGAGATAAGATTGCTGACATCTTTTTCTTTTGTTACATCACACATAACGGGAAGCGCTTTTCTTCCCAACGATTCAATTTCTTTCGCTACCTTTTCAAGGTCTTTTTGTGTACGTGCTCCGAGCACGACATCCATCCCTTGTTTTGCAAGAGCAATCGCGATTGCTCTTCCGATGCCCTTACCTGCTCCCGTAACTACCGCTACTTTATTGTTCTGTTCCTGATTCATTGTTCCCTATTTTCAAGTTTTTAGTTTTGATTGTTAATATCTTCATCATGATTAACATTTTTGCCTATCTGATGATCGGCTACTACAGTTCTTTATTCATTAAGCGTCCAAATCGCCTAAGATCGGGCGCAACATCATATCTTCAACCACAACGGTTTGAGGCATTCTGTATGCCGATAGTACTGCTTCGGCTACATCGCCCGGCGTCATCATTCTATGTCGATATTTATCGCGCAATTTGGGATGCCACATTTCTGTTACTGTCGCACCGGGTAAGATATTCATCACTTTAATATTATGCTCGCGCATTTCTTCTCGAAGCACTTTTGAAAAACCATACAGTCCTTCTTTGGCGGCTGTGTATGCTCCTGCTCCTTTGAATGTTTTCACGGCAACGGTTGAAAGAATGTTAATGATCCATCCGCTTTTTTGCGCCATCATTCCGGGGAGAACAGTCGTAATACAGGCAATCGGACCTTTCAGGTTTGTTTCGATAATTGCCTCGATTGCCTTAAGTGATTCATCCGCAGTATTTTTAAATGAAGTTATTCCTGCATTATTGATAAGGATATCAATCCTGCCGAATTTCTTTAAAATATTTTTTGCCGCAGATTGGATTTCTTTTATTTTAGTTATATCACAAGGAATGATTGATGCTTTTCCGCCAAGCGTTTCAATTTCTTTGGCAACAAGTTTCAATCCTTTTACTGATCTTGAAGAAAGGCAAACTTCGCACCCGATGGAAGCAAATTGTTTTCCAATTTCTTTCCCGATACCGCGCGAAGCCCCCACAACCCAAACAACAGGCCGTACAATTGTTACCGGTTCTAACGACGATATCTTGCTCAAAGTAACTTCGTTCCTACAAGATTCAAAAATTCAGAGCGTGTACTTTGATCGTCGCGGAATGAGCCTAACATAGCGCTTGTTGTTGCTGTGGAGTTTTGTTTCTCAACTCCGCGCATCATCATGCATAAATGCTTCGCTTCAATCACTACACCGACACCATCAGGTTCAAGCGCTTGAAACAGTGTTTCAGCAATCTGTTGGGTCATACGTTCCTGAACCTGTAATCGGCGGCTGAAGATTTCCACAATACGGGGTATTTTACTTAACCCAACAATTTTACCATTAGGAATATAGGCTACATGCGCTCTACCATAAAACGGGAGTAAATGATGCTCGCACATGCTGAAGAAATCAATATCTTTAACAATCACCATTTCATCATATTTTTCCTTAAAAATGGCTTTATTTAAGACTTCATCAATATCCTGCTCATATCCTTTTGTAAGAAATTGCCATGCTCTTGCAACACGGTCAGGAGTTTTAAGTAACCCTTCACGTTTCGGATCCTCACCGACAAGTTCTAAAAGACGTTGAATGGTTTTTTGAAGTTCCGCTTGTGTATCGACTTGCTTCTTTCTCATCTTACCCTCTATACTCGGCAAAGTTATTCGGGGTTTCTGAGACACGGATTGAATATAACTTACCGGGAGTGATTTTAGGGGCTAACATGTTCCAGAAAACAATAGCGAGATTTTCGGCAGTAGGTATAATCCCCTGCAAAAAATCAATATCAATATTCAGGTGTCTGTGGTCAACCTTATCGGTGATTTCTTTTTTAATAATATCGGAGAGAATTTTGAGATCAAGAATCATTCCGGTATCGGGATCGGGATCACCAATGACAGTCACTTCGAGTTCGTAATTGTGCCCATGCCCGTTGGCATAGGCACATTTACCGTAAATCTTTAAATTTTCTTCCTGAGAAAATTTAGGATTGAACAACCGATGCGACGCACAAAAATATTCTTTTCGTGAGAGATACACCATTCTTAGTTCAATGCCTCGAATACTTTACCGACTATATCAGCACCGGGAGTTAAGGTTTTATCACCCATTTCCCATTTTGCAGGACACGCTTCATCAGGATGTGCGGCAAGATAGACATGCGCTTTCACTTTACGCACAAGTTCTTCAGCGTTACGTCCGACATTATCATAGCTCACCTCTGAACCGACGACTTTTCCTTCAGGATTGATGATGAAGGTTCCGCGTTTCGATAAGCCGGAGAGTTCATCATATACGCCAAACATACGTGATACCGCACCGGTTGGATCTGCACCCATGAGATATTTTACATTCTTTATCATACCTTCGGATTGTCTCCAGCCCATGTGTGTATATTTTGTATCGGTACTGACGGAGATGACTTCCACACCAAGTTTTTTCAATTCAGCATGCTTTTCAGCAAGATCCGCTAATTCAGTCGGGCAAACAAATGTAAAATCTGCCGGATAGAAGAATAAGATCGTCCATTTTTTCTTTTTGAGATTGTTTTTTAATTTTACTTCTACGAATGAGAAATCAGTTGGATCATACGCATCCATAGAAAAATCAGGGATCAAATCCCCGACATGTACATGTGTTGCTGTCATTTCAGTATTTCCTTTTTCTTGTTGTTATAATACATTTAGAACTTCGTCAGTATGTCCACTGACTTTTACTTTATCAAAGATATGTGAAATTTTTCCACTCTCATCTATGACGAAAGTAGATCGGACAATTCCCATAAACTTCTTACCCATAAAAGATTTTTGCTGCCAAACACCGTAAGCGGCAACCATTTCTTTCTTCTCATCACTGATCAGCGGAAACGGTAATTCATATTTTTGAGTAAACTTTGCATGTGATTTTACGGAGTCTGCACTCACTCCGACGATCTCTGCCCCCTTTGCTTTCACCCGGCTTAAATTATCACGAAAGGAACATGCTTCCTTTGTACATCCGGGTGTGTCATCTTTTGGATAAAAGTAAAGAACGAGTTTCTTTCCTTTAAAATCCTTCAATGAAATGATGTTGCCCGACGAATCGGGCAACGAGAAATCAGGGGCGATATCACCAATGGTTAACATGGGTTTCAATCGTTTGTTAGAAAGAAGCTAATGCGCTGTTGATTTCAGCATACACGGGCTCATTGCCCGGAGCATCTGAAATCCATGCATATTTTACTACGCCTTCTGCATCTAAAACAAAGATAGCGCGTTTTGCGGCTGTGTAGCCTTTCATTCCTGCAAAGTCTTCATAGACTCCGCAATAAGCATTTGAAGCGCTTCGTGTATAGTCGCTCAACACAGGAAATGTAAGTTTGTTTGCATCGGAAAATGCTTTGTTGGAAAATGGAGCATCAACGCTGATTGCAACAACCTGAGCGTTTACACTTGCAAGGTCTGCTAATGAATCACGGAACGTACACATCTCTTTTGTGCAAACACCCGTAAATGCGCCCGGGAAAAATGCAACAACTGTTTTTTTGCCTAAAAATTCGGCAAGTGAACGTTCTTTACGATCTGTGTCAAGTAAGGTGAATCCCGGTGCTTTTGCACCTACTGTAAGAGCCATGATGTATCCTTTTTATGATAAATGAATTGTTTTTCGATTTGAATTGTAGATTAAGATTTGAGTGTGTTTTTCTCGGAACCATGTTCTATGAACAAAACCTGTATTGTACGCGTTCCATAGGAACCCTTAATAAAGGTTTTTCCTTATTTTGAGTTAAAATCAAAGGATTTGTTATTGTCCTATCCCTTAAACACGCTCTAAATTATGAAAAGCCCGCTTGAATTCCAAAATGATGAAATTAGAAGTCCATTCTCAAGGCAAGTCCATAATCTCGATTTGCAGTTTTGAAGGCACCGGCTATATCTTCACGTTGTGTGAATTGATACTTAAAATCAAGGAAGAATTGATGCAGAAATTCATAAGTAACGTATGCTTGAACAATAAGAATGTCAACACGATTCCCATCAAGAAGAGTTGCCTGCTGAGGATCAATGCTACGATGAGGAACGAGGTAATCACCACCGACATTTTTAATTAAAATGCCATTCGCATCATACACATTTTCACCGGAGTGTTGTATTTCCCATCGAAGCGATGTTGATAGCCGGTGCAATGGCTGATAATCAAACCGCATAAACCATCCTTCCGAATTGGGTCCCATGTGATGACTAAGAATAGTATTTAAACTTCCGTAATCATTATCACGTGAACGTTCATGTGAAAATGTATATGGATTGATTCGTGTATATTCTATGGCGAATAAACTATTCTCAATCCTCATGGGATCGACCATCATCATACCAAGTTGAAATGCAAACTTATTCTGATACGAACTTGTTCCTATCTTGGGGAAATTTAAATCATCCATGACTAACGATGCCTGAAATTCAATATTGTCGATAACATGGGCTTTGGCATCAAATGCCCAAAGGATGTTATCTCTTTCTTCTCTGGAACGTTGGGCTGATTCAATTAACGTTAAAGGATTAAGATATGCCATATCGACAGAACGGTTACTGTAGATTGCCATTTCCTGAAATCCAAGCGTTACCGATGGTAACGATATTTCCAGCCTGTGCGCACCGATATATTTATCGGCAACAACGGGCTCATCGACAAAGAAGGAAGAATCGGAAGGCAACCCATCATTTCCATAAAATATTCTATTTGATTTTTTTCCAAGAAGCCATCCATGAAGAAATGTATATTTTAAAGCTTTGTATTCAGCATCTACTCTGATAAAATCAAATACACGGATATTATCTGAAATGACAAGTTTATCGTTATACCCGGTTCCCCATAACATACGTTCCCGCCCAACTTCTGCAGAAAAAATACCGCCATCATATCGTACATAGCCTTCAGCAAAATCAAAATTTTGTGCATCAAGAATACCAAGCGTGTACGCCTGACCGATATATTTATCCCGTTGTAGCACATTTCTACTTCCCCAGAATTGGGCATTTGTAACCTGTAAATAATATCCTAATTTATCGTACACAGTGCCGCGAATCCGTCCTCCGAATTGCACAAACTCAGCATGTTCCCCTCCAAGTGCATCCCCATCGCTACGACGTGCATCTAAGGTAAGCAATCCATCAACGAACATGGAAACATTAGAATCACTGTAAGAGTATAAATATTTTTGTGACTCACCCAGTACACTACTTCCGGAATAATTCAAGCCTGAACTATCAAACAATGAATATGTACTATCCATACTGTGCGACATGTCATATTGAAATTCAGTATAATAATCTTTAAGTTGTTGATATTCAATAAGTGAATGTTCGTAATGAGATTGTTCGATTTCTTTAGAATTACGTTCTTTGATTTGCAGAAGATATTCAGCGACTTGTTTACGTGAGAGGGGTAACACTGCATCATGGTAACGAGTGATATATCCTTTCAGCTCCATACGTTTAAGAAAACCATATACCGGATTGGACACGGGAACGTTTTCGACCTGTGCATTTGCAGTGTAAGCAACGCTCAGCAATATGATGAGAGTAAGTATTGTATAGAATCGTTTTATCATAAATTAGAAATATAATCCGTACCAGATGGCATTTGGTGAAAATTGAATTGCCGGCATCGGCAAGTGAAAAAAGTTAAGTGATTCCGATAGTGTTCTCAAGAATTTCGTATTCTGGGGAATAATCTTTGTCATATCCAGATCAAGTGCAAGAAACCATACTCTGTACGGTGGTGTGGTTGTTCCCACAATATCCCTCGAACCATACCCTAATGCGACACATAAAAATTCAGGGGTAATACTTTTTACCGGCTCCGGTAAAATTGATTTAAGATGGGTGGAAAGCCAAAAGGTTTGTCCCTCGTAATCATCCACAACCAAGTGTTTTTGTCCCTGAAAACCTATTCCTCCCGGTCTATCAAGCAATTCAGAAGGATGATAACTGAATTTAAGTTCAACTTCATTCAGCAAAGGATATTTATGTTGAGCGATGGGCCAAAATGCGCCTGCAATATCTGCGGCGTAATCAACTCTGTCAAAACCCCATGTAGAAATACCATCTTCAAATTCAATAAACGTTTGGAACAGTAGCGCTCCTCCCGCTCCGTACCACAAGGCATCATCTTCAGAGAGGTTCGCCCATTCCAATGATTTTGCAAACACATAGGTGTAAGCAGAAGTAGCATGAAAATGCCCGATCTTATCGACACCAAGACTGTAACTTAAATCTTCCTGAAAATGGAATGGCGCTCTGTTATCTTTCCACCATCCTGCCTGCTGGTAGAGATGTATCGCAGTCATTCCTCCAAGCAACGCTCCGCTTACAATTCCCAGTTTTGTATAATTGATTTCATCTTTTGGGAATTCGCTCAATGCAATTGCGCTATCTTTTTGATTCTTTTCGACCGGAATACTGTCACTTGACGTAACTGTAAATTGAGTTTGCCCTATACTTAACGTGTAAGAGAGCATGAGGAGAAAAAAAACAAAAAATGAGCGTAGGCGTGTCATAAAGTATTTGACTCGTTTACTGAGCTAATACTTTCTTTTTGAAATATTCCAGTGTAATTTTTAATCCCTCAAGCCGGGAAACTTTCGCTTCCCAACCAAGTTCGGTTTTTGCTTTGGTGACATCGGGCTGTCTTATTTTCGGATCGTCTGCCGGTAACTCTTTATAGATTATTTTACTTGGACTCTTTGCGAGTTCTATAATCTCTCGGGCAAGTTGTTCAATCGGGATTTCGTCAGCGTTACCTAAATTTACAGGATCAAGTATATCCGACATTAATAATTTAAATATTCCATCTACTAAATCATCAACATAGCAAACACTTCGGGTCTGACTGCCATCTCCGAATACCGTCACATCTTCACCTCGTAACGCTTGAGCCATAAATGCCGGTATTGCTCTGCCATCCTCCACTCTCATCCGCGTTCCATAGGTGTTAAAAATTCGGACAATTCTTGTATCAACACCATGATAACGCTGATACGCCATGGTCATCGCTTCTGCAAAACGCTTTGCTTCATCATACACACCACGCACGCCAATGGGATTGACATTTCCCCAATATGATTCGGGTTGAGGATGGATGAGCGGGTCACCATATACTTCCGATGTTGAAGCTAACAGAAATGTTGCATTCTTTGCCTTCGCTAAACCCAATGCCTTATGGGTACCCAGAGAACCGACTTTCAATGTTTGGATGGGTAATTTAAGGTAATCTATTGGACTTGCAGGCGAAGCAAAATGTAATACGTTATGAACGGGACCTTCGATAAAAATATAATTTGTTACGTCATGCTTCACAAACCGAAATCGTTCATGACCCAACAAATGTGCTATGTTTGCACTGTCACCTGTAACAAGGTTATCAATGCACACAACATGATGACCTTCAGCCAATAGTTTATCACATAAATGGGAGCCAAGGAATCCGGCTCCCCCTGTTACAACACTTACTGTATGTTCTGTTTTCATTACTTGGTTGCTCTGCCAACGCTGAAGTATTTGAATCCTAAATCCTGTAATATAGCCGGATCGTATATATTTCTGCCGTCAAAAATAACATGTTCTTTCATTAACGATTTCATTCGATTGAAATCGGGGCGGCGGAATTCATTCCATTCGGTTACAACGACCAATGCATCAACACCTTTCACAGCCTGATAATTGTTCTTAAAGTATGTTACCGATTTGCCAAGTGTTTTCTTTGCAACCTCAATGGCAATCGGGTCGTGAACGTGAATAGTTGCGCCATGCTTTAACAGTTCTTGAATAATGGAAATCGATGGGGCTTCCCGCATATCGTCGGTATTCGGTTTGAAGGATAATCCCCACACAGCAATTTTCTTTTTCTTTAAATTGCCGCCAAAGTATTTAAGAATTTTCTCGGCAAATAATTTTCGTTGCCGTTTATTCACTTCCTGTACTTCTTTTAATACTCTGAACTGATACTTATAATCTGATGCAGTTTTGACTAACGCAGAGACATCTTTCGGGAAACATGAACCACCATACCCTACTCCTGCAAATAAAAATTGAGAGCCTACTCGCGAATCTGTCCCGATTCCTTTTCTCACCATGTCAACATCAGCGCCAACACGTTCGCACAGGTTTGCAATCTCATTCATGAATGAAATTTTTGTGGCAAGGAATGAGTTAGCCGCATATTTTGTCATTTCGGCGCTTCGTTCATCCATGATGATAACGGGATTCCCGGTTCTGACAAACGGACCAAACAAATCTTGCATCATTTTAATCGCCCGCGGACTTCTTGACCCGACAACGATTCTATCAGGTTTCATAAAATCATTAACTGCATTTCCTTCCTTCAAAAATTCAGGATTAGAAACGACATCGAATTCATGATCTGTCTCTTTGGCAACAATTGCTCTCACTTTATCGGCGGTACCTACCGGAACAGTACTTTTATCAACAAGCACTTTATACCCGTTGATGTTCTTTCCGATTTCTTTTGCCGCATCAAGCACATGCCGTAAGTCAGCAGAACCATCTTCCGACTGAGGAGTCGGCAATGCAAGAAAAATAACCTCTGTTTTCTTTACCGCTTCAGCCAAATTTGTTGTGAAGGTAAGCCGTTTTTCGGTTACATTTTTCTTAAGGTATTCTTCCAGCCCCATCTCGAAGATTGTGCTTTTCCCCTTTTTTAGGGTGTTGACTTTCTTTACATCAATATCTACACAAATGACATCGTTTCCGCTTTCAGCGAGGCATGTTCCAACAACAAGCCCAACATACCCTGTTCCTATTACACTTATTTTCATAAATTTCTTTTTTTCGTTTTACAGTTGATAAACATATGATACATAGAAATACATCAGCGATGGGTTTCAAACCCATCGCTGAAGACACTGAGAATATATTTCTACTTAAAAAATTCTTTTACTTTTTCTGCAACATATACTACTTGTTCATCGGACATTTCCGGGAACAATGGAATAGAAATACACTCATTTGCGGCTGATTCTGTTTCCGGGAAATCACCGACTCTATATCCTAAGTAATTATATGCTTTTTGCATGTGAACTCCACGCGAGTAATGTAATGCAGTTGATATGCCTTGCTCGCCAAGGAATTTCTGCACCTCATCACGTTTTTTTGTTCGTATGACAAAAAGATGGTACACATGATATGCTTTCGGGTCTTCATACGGCAATAGTACTTCGCTTATGCCTCCAAGTAACGTTCTATACATGCCCGCAATAGCACGGCGTCGTTCAGTCCATTTCTGGAGATAGTTTAGTTTTACACCAAGCACTGCGCCCTGGAGACCATCCATGCGATAATTATGTCCTATCATTTCATGATTGTACTTTGTTACCTGACCGTGATCGCGTAATTGGCGCAACTTCAATGCAAGCGCATCATCATTCGTGATGATTGCTCCTGCTTCTCCAAATGCGCCCAGATTTTTAACCGGGTAAAAGCTGAAACATGCCATAATGCCATACTCACCCACAAACTTACCGTCATACTTTGCTAATTGAGATTGAGCGGCATCTTCGATAACAATAAGATTATGTTTCTTCGCTACTTCCATGATACCAATCATATTTGCCGGCTGACCATACAAATGCACCGGTAATATTGCTTTCGTTTTTGGAGTGATAGCTTTTTCAATTGCTTCCACACTCATGGTGTACGTCTTTGGATCGATATCAATAAAAACGGGTTTTGCGCCAAGTAACGAGATTGCGGCAGTTGTTGCAATAAACGTGTAAGGAACAGTGATAACTTCATCACCTTGAGTAATTCCCTGTGCCCATAACGCTAAATGGAGGGCATCAGTTCCTGAGCCAAGGGCAATGCAATGTTTCGCATTATGGGCTTTGGCATAAGCGGCTTCAAAATCGGAAACAGCTTTACCTAGTATGAATGCGGAGTTATCAATGACTGTTTTAATTGCCGCGTCAAGTTCAGGTCGAATTGCGGCATGTTGGGCTTGTAAATCTACGATAGGGACTTTCATCTTGAGCTCGATGTCGGATTGTTATTGTCGGTTTGAATTTGGTACATCTTTGGAGAATCTTTTGTAATGCAATGATTACATATTCGGGCAGGGGCAGGGTTTCTGCACCTGCTTGTTATCGTTCAGCTTTTGGTAGAAGAAACGGCAAAAAACAGCCATTTCATATTTCTTTGTTACTTAACACTTGCGGAGGGGCTGGGATTCTGCGCCACAAGCGCATCAGCCGGAGGCTGAGAACCTTCTTCCTTCCTTTTTCTTTACTTCTTGCGGAGGGGCAGGGATTCGAACCCTGGGTCCCGCGAAAGCAGGACAACGGTTTTCGAGACCGCCCCGTTCAACCACTCTGGCACCCCTCCGGTTTTTCTTAATTTAAAATTATACTCGACTTACTCCCTTTGCCTATTGCTTTATCTAACCATTCTCTGCCTACACCGCTCTTCAAAAATAGTTCTCTCTTCCGAGCTTCGGATACCGTTGAATATTCTTCCTTGTAAAGAAGAACCCAGGGTATTCCACTTTTTGTATACGGGGTCTTACCCTTGTTATGCTCTTCTAATCGACTTTCAACATATGCTGTTGAACCTACATATCTTTTCTGAAGTTTTTCACTCCAAAGAACGTAAATAAATGCCATTTAAACATCCTTCTTTTCTATTCTTGAGGCGAATAAAATGTCAAGTCTGAGGTCGGTTAGCTACCTAAGAACATTGTTGATCCTCAAAAGCAGGCCAACGGTTTTCTCAGCCGGAGGCTGATGCGCCTTTGGCGCAGAGACCGCCCCGTTCAACCACTCTGGCCCCC
>ORJL010186860.1_pt1 | contig 13192 bp, 13 predicted proteins | sample 1779941 | NCBI WGS metagenome assembly ORJL01 (sample SAMEA104232317, study PRJEB22302) | groundwater metagenome | biome: forest; feature: aquifer; material: groundwater | place: USA | collected 2011-08-07 | depth 5.8 m
CGAGCCGACGACGTTCACGAAGGCCTGGTTCGACACGTTCGAGGGAGCGGTCGACGGAACGCCGCTCCTCAACCGCGCGCGCATGCTCAAGACGGAACAGGAGATCGCGCGGATGCGGGTCGCGAACGAGATCGCGACGCAGGCGATGCACCACGTCCGCGGGCAGCTGCAGCCGGGCATGAAGGAGTCCGAGGTGGCGGCCTTGTGGCAGGGCTACGTGCACGGGCAGGGCACCGCCCGCGACGACGTCGAGCTCGCGCTGCCATTCACGCTGATCTGGGCCGGCAAGGGCATCAAGACCTTCACGGCCACGTCCGACCGGCCGGTGGTCGAGGGCGAGCCGGTGCTCTTCGAGATCTGGGTCTGCGCCGACGGCTACTGGGCCGACCACACGAAGAACCTCGTGGTCGGCGACCTGAAGCCCGAGTACGCCGAGCTCGAGGAGCAGCTTGTGGGTGTGTACACACGCGCCTTGCACATGTGCTCACATGCTCATCCCATGGCCGAGCTCGACCGGAGTGTCCGGGAAGACCTCGCCCGGCTGGGGTATCCCGGCCAGCCGACGCACCCGATCTGTCACGGTGTCGGCGCCCGCGCGCACGAGCCGCCCTATCCGCACCAGGCCGGCGGCGGCACGTTCGAGGAGGGCATGGTTCTGGCGGTCGAGCCCGGCGTCTACTGGGAAGGCGGCGGAGGGCTGCGAGTTGAGGACAACTTCCTCGTCACGCGTGACGGGCTCGAGAAGCTTTCGGGGTTTCCGGACGGGGTGGTGCGATGTTGAGGTGGCACGGTTGAGCGAGATCTGGACAGGCGCGTTGAACGACGACTTCCGGCTCGGCGGCAGCATCGGGTTGTACGACACGACGCTGCGCGACGGCGAGCAGACGGTCGGCGTGGTGCTCGACCCCGAGCAGAAGCTCGAGATCGCGACGCTGCTCGACGAGCTCGGGATCGACCGGATCGAGGCGGGCTTCCCACGCGTCTCGCAGGACGACTGGGACGCGGTGAAGCTGATCGCCGGAGCGGGGCTCCGCGCCCAGGTCTGGGGCTTCTCGCGTGCCGTCCCGGCCGACCTCGAGGCGCTCGTCGAGCTGGGCGTGCCCGCGTCCGTGATCGAGTCGCCGCTCTCCGACCTGAAGCTCAACGCTATCGGCGTCGACCGCGACAAGATGCTCGGCCGGATCACCGCCGCGATGCGCTTCGCGGCCGAGCACGAGATCCACGCTGCGTTCTTCGGCGTCGATTCGACGCGCGCGGAGCCGGATTTCTACGAGCGCGTCTATGTCTCCGCCGTCGAGGCGGGCGCAAAGGAGGTCGTCGTCGTCGACACGCTCGGCATCGCGTCGCCCGAGGCGGTCGCCGAGCTCGTGGGGAAGACCGTCGAGTGGGTCGGGCCCGGCGTGCCGGTGCACTTTCACGGGCACAACGACTTCGGGCTCGCTACCGCCGCCGCCGTCGCCGCGGTGCGCGCGGGCGCGACGTGGATCCAGGGCACGATCAACGGCATGGGCGAGCGCGCCGGGAACGCGAACCTCGGCGAGCTCGCGCTCACGCTGCGCGCGCTCTACGGCGTCGAGTCGAACCTCCGGCTCGACCGCGTGCGCGACGTGTCGGCCCGCGTGCAGGAGCTTTCGGGCTACGCGCTCGAGCCGTGGAAGCCCGTTACCGGTGAGACGCTCTTCCGCCGTGAGTCCGGCGCAGTCGCGAGCCAGTTTCACGATCCGCCGTCGATCGAGCCGTATTCGTCCACGCTCGTCGCGACCGAGCGCGGGATCGTGCTCGGCAAGAAGAGCGGGCTCGACTCGATCCGCATCAAGGCCGACGAGCTGGGGCTCGACGTGCCCGAGGAGCGGCGGGCGAACGTGCTCGCACGCGTGAAGGAGCTCGGAGCGCGGAAGCGCGGCCTCGTGACCGACGACGAGTTCCGGGAGCTCGCCGGTGGCTGAGTACGACGCGGTGATCGTCGGCAGCGGCGTGAACTCGCTCGCCTGCGGTGCGCTGCTCGCGCGTGAGGGCTGGCGCGTCTGCGTGCTCGAGCGGAACGACTGGCTCGGCGGCGCGATCCACACGGCGGAGCTGACCGAGCCCGGCTATCTGCACGACGTCTTCAGCGCGTGGCATCCGCTGTGGGTCGGCGGTGCCGCGCAGGCGCTGCTCGGGGCCGACCTCGCTGCGCGTGGGCTCGAGTACCTGAACACCGAGCTGCCCACCGGAACGGCGTATCCCGACGGCGAGTCGGCATTCCTTCTGCGCGACGCGGAGGGCAACGCCCGCGAGCTCGGGCCCGAGTGGCCGGGCGTGCTCGAGCGGTTCTTCCCGAACGCCGACCTTTCCTTCGGCGTGCTCGGCACGGAGCTCTGGTCGGGCGCGGGGCTCGCCTTCGGCTCGAAGGCGTTCCGCCGGCTCGGGCGCGCCGGCCTCGCGGCGTTCACGGGCGAGCTCCTGCAGACGAGCCGCGACTGGCTCGAGTCGACGTTCGCGTCGGAGCGCGCGCACGGCTTGCTCGCACCGTGGGTGCTCCACACGGGCCTTGGCCCTGACGCGGCGACGTCGGGGTTCATGACGCAGGTGATCGCGATCGCGGTGCAGGAGGGCGGGATGCCGATTCCACGCGGCGGCGGCGCGAAGCTCGCCGAGGCGCTCGTGCGGCTGATCCGCGACCGCGGCGGCGTCTGCGAGACGGGGAAGGACGTCGAGCGCGTGCTCGTGCGCCGGGGGCGTGCCGTCGGCGTCCGGCTCGCCGGCGGCGAGACCGTCACGGCCGAGCGCGCCGTGATCGCGAACGTCACGCCGACGCAGCTCTACGAGCGCCTGCTGGACGAGACCGAGGTGCCGGCGAACGTGACCGAGGGAGCACGCCGCTTCCGGTACGGGCGCGCGGAGATGCAGATGCACTTCGCGCTCTCCGAGCCCGCCCGCTGGGAGGGAGACGAGCGGCTCGGCCGAACGGCGATCGTCCATGTCACGCCCGGGCTCGACGGCGTCTCGCGGGCGGTGAACGAGGCCGAGCGCGGACTGCTCCCGGCGGAGGCGACGATCGTGGTCGGTCAGCCGTTGACGATGGATCCCGCGCGCGCGCCCGACGGCAAGGGGATCCTCTGGATCCAGCTTCAGGAGCTGCCGCGCGTGCTGAAGGGCGACGCGGCCGGTGCGATCGACGTAGGCGACGGAACGTGGGACGACGAGATCCGGGAGCGCTACGCCGACCGCATCCAGGCGCGGCTCGCTCGCCAGATCCCGAACCTCGACTCGTCGATCCTCCGTCGGGCCGTGCTCGGGCCGCACGACCTCGAGCGGATGAACGTCAACCTTCACGAGGGCGACCCGTACGGCGGGGCGCTCTCGCTCGACCAGAACTTCCTGTGGCGCCCCTTCCCGCAGGCGCCGGGTCACGGAACGGCGGTCGAGCGTCTCTTCCACATCGGCGCGAGCACGTGGCCCGGGCCGGGCCTCGGCGCCGGGTCCGGCACGCTCGTCGCGCAGGAGCTGTTGAAGCCGCCGCTCCCGCAGCGGGCGCTTGCGAAGGCGCGATCGCTCGCCGGCCGGTGAGCAGGCTCGCACACGCGGTAGGGGTCGTCGTCGCGCTCTGCGTGAGCATCGGAGCCGTGTTCGGGTTGGCCGGGGCGCTCGTCGCGTACCTGCGCGGCGGTGTGTCGTATGCGCACGCGATCGCGTGGGCGCTGTGGATCGGCGGCAGTGTCGTCGTCATCCTCGTCGGGCAGTCCGGAAGCACGAGCCGCATGGCCGGCGAGTCGCGCATCGTCGTCGGCGGTCGCTTCGTGCTCGGCAGCGACATCCCGCAGCCGACAAGCCCGTTCGTGCTGATCCCGGCGAGCCTGCTCGAGATCGGCGCCGGCGTCTTGATCTACCTCTACGCCTAAGCGGGGGTCGGTTACCCGTCGTTCAGAAAGCGAAGATGCTGCGCCCCTTGAGCTCGACCGCGTAGATGTCGGTCGCGAGCTCGAGATGCTCCCGAAGCGCGGCGGCCGCGCGGTCGGGCTCGTGCCCCGCGCACGCCTCGAGGAGCTCGACGTCGAGCTCCTCGTGGCGGTCCTGCACCGCGCCGGCGGCGAGCAGCACCGGGCGGTAGCGCTCGCAGCTGTCCCACGCGGGGCGGATCAGGCGCAGGAGCCAATTCGAGCGCGCCGCGTCGTAGAGCGCGAAGTGGTACGCCGTGTGCGCGCGCACCGCCGCCCGTGTGTCGCCGCGCTGGCGAGCCTCGTCGTAGGCGCTCAAATGCGCCCGAGCGGCGTCCGCGTCGGCCGGCTCGAAAAGCCCAGCCGCGCGCCGCAGAGCCATGCCTTCGAGCGCAAGCCGGATCGAGAACAGCTCGCGCAGCTCCTCGACGTCGAGGCCCATCACCTTCGCGCCGTGATGCGGCACGTGCTCCGCAAGTCCGAGCGCCTCGAGCTGGCGCACCGCCTCGCGGATCGGGGAGATGCTCATGCCGAGCGAGCGGGCGAGATCCTCGAGCCGGAGGGGTGTTCCGGGCGTGAGCTCGCCCATGATGATCGCCTCCCGCAGCCGTTCCAGCGCGGCCTCGGCCATCGTCCGGTGCCGGACGGTAGCGCCTTCTGCGACCTGGAGCGGAGCCTCCACCGAGGCGGAGCGTGAACCACACTTGATCAGATGTCAAACCCATGACACGATCCACCCCGGCGTGTCGAGAGGCGTCGCTGAGTGTCAGAGAACGGAGGGTCGTGGCGTCCGCTGCGGCCGGAGAGGAGATGGCATGACACGAATCACACGAGCGCAGATCGCGCTCGGACTTGTCGCCGCCGCAGCGCTCGTCCTCGCCGCGACCGCGGCGGCGCGGTCCCAGGCGGGGAGTGCTTCCCCGATCGTCATCGGCTGGGCGTTCGACTCGAAGGGCGCGATGGCGCCGTTCGACGGGCCGGCCCTCGCAGCCGCGCAGGTGCGCGTGAAACAGATCAACGCGAAGGGCGGCGTCGGCGGGCGTCCGCTGCAGATCAATACCTGCGATACGCAGGGCAACAAGCCGGCCATCGCGAAGGCCTGCGCAACGAAGCTGCTCGGCCAGGGCGCGAACATCATGTTCACGACCTGTGACGTCGACTTCGCTGCGCCGGTCGTGCAGGAGACGATCAACCGCGGCGTCCTCGCCGTCGCGCCGTGCATCGGCACCGACCAGATGGGGCCGAAGCGCTTCGGCGCGAAGGGCAAGCTCGCCTTCAGCTTCGGCAACGTCGCCCAGGACGAAGGGTCGGCCATGGCCCAGTTCGCCTGGAACAAGGGCTGGCGGAAAGCCGCGATCGCGACCGACACCGTCATCGTCTACTTCAAGAACGTGACCGCTGCGTTCGCTGCGCGCTTCAAGCAGCTCGGCGGCAAGATCGTCGCCAACGAGACGTACCAGTCGCTCGGCAGCACCAACGTCTCGAACGCGGTCAGCCGGCTCAACGGCGTCAGCGCCGACGTGGTCGTCACGTCGACCGCAGGCGCATTCGGCGCGCTGTCGACCCTCGTGTCCGGGCTGCGGACACTCGGCAACGACACGCCGATCCTCAACTCGTGGGCCGGCGACGGCACGTACTGGCTGCCGAAGGACCCGAAGGTCACGAACTACTACTTCGTGACGTTCGCCGACGCGTTCGGCGGCGACCCGAATCCGGCCGTCAACAAGCTCGCCAAGCAGATCAAGGCGGGAACGGGCGGCTTCATCACCGGCTCGGCGGCCATCGACGGCGTCGTCGCGGCGATCAACCGGTCGCACGGGTCGACGAACGGCGCGACGCTCGCTGCGACGATGGAGAAGTTCAAGAAGGTTCCGACGCTCTCGGGGCTCGTGAGCTTCTCCGCGACACTGCACACGGTCTTCGGGCGGTCGTACCGCGTGATGACGATCCAGAACAACGTCCCGCGGCTGGTCACCACGATCGTCGCCAAGGTCGTCCCCCACATCTAAAACAGGTTGGCGGCGTCGGCAACAGCACGCGAGCTGGAGAGGAGGCCCGGAGGAACACTCCGGGCCTCCTCCATCTCCCGCTCGTTCTCCGGGGTCGAGGCGCTTCGTGGCGTGGACGTCGAGTTGCGCCGCGGTGAGGTCGTCGGTCTCATCGGGCCGAACGGCGCCGGCAAGTCGACGCTCGTGAACGTGCTCAGCGGGTTCGACCGTCCCACCGGGGGCACCGTCGAGCTCGAGGGCCGCGACGTCACCGGCTGGTCTGCGCACCGGCGCGGTCGTCACGGTCTCGCCCGCACGTTCCAGCACAGTCACTCCTTCCGCGCGCTCTCCGTGCGCGAGAACGTCGAGGTGGCGGCGCTCGGCGCGGGCGCCGGGGCCCGCGGCGCGGCGCAGCGTGCGACAGAGTTGCTGGGTCTGCTCGGATTGGCGCCGTACGCCGACACGCCCGCCGCCGCGCTCGCGCACGGCGACGAGCGCCGCCTCGGCGTCGCCCGCGCGCTCGCGAGCGAGCCGCGGTTCGTGCTCATGGACGAGCCCGCAGCCGGTCTTCCGGAGGCCGAGGTGCCCGACTTCGCCGCGGTGATCCGTTCGGTGCGCGACGACCACGGCGCTGGTGTGTTGCTGATCGATCACAACATGGCCTTGATCATGGACGTCTGCGACCGCATCCACGTGCTCGACCAGGGCATGTCCCTCGCTGAGGGAACGCCCGCCGAGATTCGGGGCAACCTCGACGTCGCCGCGGCTTATCTCGGGGAGAGCGCCGTGCACACGGACGAGGAGCCGACTGCATGACCGGGCTCGTCGTCGACGGGCTCGAAGTCCGCTACGGCGCCGTCCGCGCCGTTCGCGGTCTCTCGCTCACGGTCGAGCCGGGCGAGATCGTCGGTCTGATCGGCCCGAACGGCGCGGGAAAGTCGTCGACGCTGCACGCGATCATGGGCGTGGCGCCGGTTGCGGCAGGTGACGTCCGTCTCGGCGGCGTCTCCCTCCTGGGCCGCAAGCCGGAGGACGTCGCGCGCAGCGGCGTCGCCCTCGTGCCGGAGGGGCGCCGGATCTTCGGCGAGCTCTCCGTCGAGGAGAACCTTCGCCTGGGCCTCGCGGGGCGGCGGTCGCAGGCGGGCGCGGAGGCTGCCGTCAGCCGCGCCTTCGAGCTCTTCCCCGCGGTCCGCGACTTCCGGCGCCGCGCGGCGGGCGCGCTCTCCGGCGGGCAGCAGCAGCAGCCCGCCATCGCGCGCGCGCTCGTCGCAGAGCCCGACGTGCTGCTGCTCGACGAGCCGTCGCTCGGACTCGCGCCGCGGATCGTCGACGTCGTCTTCGGCGCGCTCGCCGCGATCCGTGAGACGGGTCTCGCCGTCCTGCTCGTCGAGCAGCGCGCACAACGGACGGTTGCGCTCGCCGACCGCTGCCATGTGCTGTCGAACGGCGAGCTCCGGGTCACGCTCGACCGCAGCGACGCGGCGGACACGGAGAAGCTCGTGGCGGCCTACTTCTCTTGATGCTCGGCGTCCTCAACGTCGACTGGCAGACGCTCGCCGACGCCCTCGCGCTCGGTGCGGTCTATGCGCTCATGGCCGTCGGCATCGGCCTCGTCTTCGGCGTGCTGCGACTCGTCAACTTCGCCTACGGCCAGCTCGTGATGGCCGGCGCCTACGCGCTCGCCTTCGCGTCGCAATGGAACTGGCCGGGCTGGGCGGGGATCCTCCTCTGTTTCGCGATCGTGCTCACGCTGTCGCTCGTGATGGACCGGCTCGTGTTCAGGCCGCTCCGCACACAGTCGCCCGCGGTGATGCTCGTCGCGACGTTCGCTGTCGCGTTCCTGCTCCAGAGCATCGCGCTGCTCTGGTTCGGCCCGCTGGGGAAGATCGCCTCGTCGCTTGCGCCTCTGAACCGCCCCGTGACGATTTCCGGCGTCGACATCCGCAAGATCGCGATCGTCGCCGTGATCGTTGCCGCGCTGTGTCTGCTTGCGCTCCAGCTCCTGTTGACACGCACGACCGTCGGCCTGCAGATGCGTGCGGCCGCGATGGACTTCCGCACCGCGCGCATGCTCGGCGTGCGAGCGAACCGCGTGATCGGCGGTGCCGTGCTGATCTCCGGCGCGCTCGCGGCGGTGGTCGCGATCATGCTCACCGTCCAGACGCCGCTCGTCACGCCCGATTTCGCGTTACGCGACACGATCGTCGTGCTCGCAGGCGTCGTGCTCGGCGGCCTGAACAGGCCCGTGCCGGCGACGCTCGGCGGCTTCGCGATCGGCTTCGCGAGCGGCCTGCTCGGCGGCGCCCTGCCGACGACGCAGAGCCAGTACCTGCCGTCGATCCTGTTCGCCGCAGTCATCCTCGTCCTCCTCGTCCGGCCCAACGGTCTCTTCACGCGCGACCGCGAGTCGCTGGAGCGCGTGTGAGGCGCCGCGTGGTCCTCGTCCAGCTCGCGGCGCCGTGCGCGCTCGTCGTCGCGGTTGCCCTGCTCGGCACGCTCGTCTCGCGCTCGAGCGAGGGCTACTTCGTCGACTCGCTCGTCAAGGTGTCGATCGTCGTCGCGCTCTACGTGTTCATCGGCAACTCCGGCGTCCTGTCGTTCGGGCACGTCAGCTTCGTCGCGCTCGGCGCCTGGACCGCCGGCGTCCTCTCCGTTCCCACTGCGGAGAAGCCGGCGATCATGCCGAACCTCGCGCACTTCCTGCGCAGCACGACGGTGGGCAACGTCCCGTCGCTCCTCCTGGCCGCACTCGCCGGCGGCGTGGTTGCGCTCGTCGTCGGCCTCGCGCTGATGCGGTTGTCCGGCCTCGCGGCAGGGATCGCGACGTTCGGCGTGCTCGAGATCACCCACAACATGTTGCGCTACTACGAGAAGATCGGACCGGGGCTGAACCCCTTCTCCTCGGTGCCCGAGACCACGGGCCTCTTGCAGGCGTCGGTCGGCGCGCTCGTCGCGATCGGCGTTGCGTTCGCCTACCAGCGCAGCCGGTTCGGGCGGATGCTCCGCGCCACCCGCGAAGACGCGCCGGCTGCGTCCGCGGTCGGCATCTCGGTCTACCGCCAGCGACTCGGCGCCTTCGTCGTCTCCGGCGTGCTCGCCGGTCTCGCGGGAGGCCTCTACGTGCACCTGCTTCCGGTGAACACCGAGTCGCTCTACCTCGATCTCACCTTCGTCACGCTCGCGATGCTCGTGGTGGGCGGAGCCTCGAGCCTCTGGGGCGCGGTCGTCGGCGCACTCGCGGTGAGCGCCCTCGACTCGTTCCTCGCGCAGGCCGAGAACGGCGTGAAGGTCCTCGGTGCCACGCTGGACCTGCCCGCGGGCACCCGCCTGGTAGTCGTCGGCGTCTTGATGGCGCTCGTCTTGATCCTGCGCCCGTCCGGTCTCACCGGTGGGCGCGAGTTCCCGCTCCCGCGCCGGAGGCGCGCGTGACGCGGGTCTGCGTCGCCGGCGCGGGCACGATCGGGAGCCTGCTCGCGGCCCATCTCGCTCGGGTGGCGGACGTGTCGGTGCTGACCCGTCGCGAGGAGCACGCGCGCGCGCTGAACGAGCAGGGCCTGACCGTCACGGGGCGCGCCGAGTTCACGGCGCCGGTGACCGCGGCCACCGACCCTGCACAACTGCCCGAGCCGGAGCTCGTGATCGTCGCCTGCAAGGGCAGCGACGTGGAGCTGCTCACGCAGCGCCTCGCCGGGCACTTTCCGGCGGCGATGCTGATGACGGTGCAGAACGGCCTCGGCGCCGAGGATGTCGCCGGCGCGCACGGCAACTGGCCGCTGCTCTCCGCCGTGACGTTCATGAGTGGCACGCGGCTCACCGACACGGCGGTCGAGTACGTGCTCGACACCGAGACCTGGATCGGTCCGTATCGCGACACGACGCCCGGCGACGCGCGCGCCGTCGCCGCATTGCTCGTGTCGTCCGGCCTGAAGGCCGAGGGGTTCGACGACCTGCGGCCCGCGCAGTGGTCGAAGCTCATCTTCAACGCGACCGTCAACGCGGTCGCCGCGCTCACCGGCCTCCCGCACGACCCGCATTTCGCGGCGACGGAGCGGCGGAGCGATCTCGGCCACCTCGTACGCGACCTCGTCGACGAGGGGAAGGCCGTGGCCTCCGCGGCAGGTGTCGCCCTCTGGGAAGACCCCTGGGAGATGAACGTGCTCGCCACGAAGCGGGGTCGCAGGCACTCTCCCTCGATGCTCGAGGACGTCAAGGCGCACCGCAGGACCGAGGTCGACCTGATCACGGGGTCGCTCGTCCGTGAGGCCGACAAGCTCGGTGTGCCCGTGCCGCTGCACACGGCGCTCTACCGGCTCGTCAAGGCGAAGGAGGCAAGCTACTCGTGAAGATCTGCATCGTCGGCTGTGGCGCTGTGGGCTCGTTGTTCGCCGCGAATCTCGCGCAGCTCGAAGACGTCGAGGTGTGGGCGTTCGACGCGTCGCGCGAGCACGTCGACGCGATCAACGCGAACGGGCTCCGCCTCTCCGGCGCGGGCGAGGTCGTCGGACGGCTGCGCGCGACGACCGACCCGGAGGAGCTCCCGGCGTGCGACTTCGGCATCGTGGCGACGAAGGCGATGCACACCGAGGCCGCGATCCGGGCGACGGCGCACTCGTTCGCGGGCGGCTCGGTGGCGACCGTGCAGAACGGCCTCGGCAACGAGCAGGTACTCGCGGCGCACGTCGAGCGCGTCATCCGGGGCACGACGTTTCCCGCGGGAAGGATCCTCGAGCCCGGCCATGTGCAGTGGGACGTCAAAGGCGACACGACGCTCGGTCCGTTCGACGAGCAGCCGGCTCCGTTCGCCGACGTCGAGCGGCTGGCGGAAGCGTGCACGCGCGCCGGCATGCCGACGCACGCGGTCGAGGACGCGCGCGGCCCGCAGTGGCGCAAGGTGATCTTCAACGCGTCGACGAATCCGATCGGCGCGCTCACCGGCCTGACGCACGGTCGCGTGTGCGAGCGGCCGGACCTGCGCGCACTCGTCTCCGGGCTGGTGAACGAGGGCAAGGCGGTCGCGGCGGCGCAGGGCATCGAGCTCGACTCCGACCCGGAGGCGCTGATCGACCATGCGGCGAAGCCGGAGGTCGCCTACGGGCACAAGGCGTCGATGCTGCAGGACGTCGAGGCGCGACGCGCGACGGAAGTCGACTATCTGAACGGCGGTATCGTCCGCTTCGGGCGCGAGCACGGCGTGCCGACGCCGCTGAACGAAGCAATCTGGGCACTCGTGAAAGGGGTTGAGCAGTCGTGGCAGTGAGCGAACCGACGTCGGAGCCGGGTTACTGGGGGCTTCCGCAGGACGAGATCGAGCGGCGGTACCGGCTCGTGCGCGAAGCGGCCGCGCGTGACGGCTTCGACGCCGTGCTCGTGTGCGGCAACGAGTACACGGGCTTCGAGGGCGCTGTCACGTATCTGAGCGGCTTCGTGATCGTGCACCGCTACGCGTACGTGCTGCTTCCCGTCGACGGCGATCCCGCGATCGTCTTCCCGAGTGAGGCGCGCTACGTCGGGGAGCACGGCACCTCGTGGATCGACGAGCAGGTCTTCGTCGACCGCCCGGGCGAGTGGATAGCCGACCGGCTGCGTGGGAAGCGTGTGGCGGTGTACGGCCTCGACTACGTGATGATGGTGCGCGACTACGCGGCGATCGGCGACGCCTGCGAGCTCGTCGGCTGGGATGTGGCGTTCGATCACGCACGCATGGTCAAGTCGGAGCTCGAGCTCGAGTCCGTGCGCGACGGCGTCCGGATCAACACCGAGGGCTTCTGGGTGTTCCTCGAGAACTTCGCGCCCGGCAAGACCGAGCGGGAGGTCATGGCGGCGTGTGAGGAGTACTTCGTCGCGCAGGGCTGCGGTCGCTGGACGATGGACATGGTGCTCGACGGCCCGAACGGCGGCGCCTTGCCGGAGTTCAAGATCGCCGGCGCGCACGTCTTCGAGGCGACCGAGTGCATTCTGCCGTCGCTCGAGGTCGCGGGGCCGGGCGGCCACTGGGTCGAGGTCTCGCGCGCGATCTGCCCGGGCGAGCCGAGCGACGACACGAAGCGGATGCTCGAGGCGTACGAGGAGTACTACGCGGCTGCCCCCGCTGCGCTTCGGCCGGGTCGCACGGCCCACGACGCACACCGGGCCGTGTCGGCGGGGTTCCTCGAACGGGGCTTCCGCCTCGGCCATGTGACCGGTCATTCGATCGGGATGACGATGATCGAGTTCCCGAAGATCGGCGAAGGCGTCGAGATCGAGCTCGAAGCGGGGATGGTGCTCTCCATGCACCCGCACGCGATCTCGGTGGACGGGCAGGCGTGCCTCTACATGCAGGACACGTGGCTCGTCACCGCCGGCGGCGGCGTCCCGCTCGCGGGGCTGCCGATGCGCATCTTCGACGGGACGGAGTCCCGTCCGGCGAGCTAGGGTCCCGTAGATGGCGACGGACGCCGACGAGTTCGCACCGATCCTGCCCGGCCCGGGTGAAAGCGACTACGAGCGGTATCTCCGCACGGACGAGCTCCTCGCGCTGCAGAAGGGGCCGGACGAATGGGTGCACCGCGACGAGTTGCTCTTCCAGACCGTGCACCAGTCGTCGGAGCTCTGGCTCAAGCATGCCTGGGTCGAGGTCGAGGAGGCGGCGCGCCTCATCGAGGTGCGCGACCTCGCCTCCGCGCTGCGCCTGCTCCGCCGCGCGAACCTCGCGCTGAAATACGTCGAGGGCTTTCTCGAGCATCTCGAGCAGATGTCGCCCTGGGAGTATCAGGAGGTGCGACGCGTGCTCGGGCACGGCTCCGGTTTCGACTCGCCGGGATTTCGGCAGATCCGCCGCGTGTCGACGCCGCTCTACGGCGCGTTCGACGCGCTGCGCCGCGAGCGCGGCCTGTCGCTGCTCGAGGTGTACACACGCGGCCGTGAGCACGACGACCTGTATCAACTTGCGGAGTTGCTCACCGAGTGGGACGAGCGCGTCGGCGTGTGGCGCTTCCGCCATTTCAAGGTCGTTGCGCGGATCATCGGCGAAGACGTCGTCGGCACGCAGGGCACGCCGGTCGACCTGCTCGCCGGCCTCATCAAGTACAAGATGTACCCCGAGCTCTGGCGCGTGCGCACCGAGCTCACCGAGCTCGCGAAGCAGTCTGATTGACGATCCCGCTCGACGAGATCCGCCGCGCGCGCGAGCGAATCGCCGACGCGATCACGAAGACGCCGCTCGTGCGGCTCGACGTCGACGCGCCCGGCGAGATCTGGCTGAAGCTCGAGTCGCTGCAGCCGATCGGCTCGTTCAAGCTGCGCGGCGCG